>JAABUJ010000703.1_pt1 | contig 60824 bp, 61 predicted proteins | sample 5559131 | NCBI WGS metagenome assembly JAABUJ01 (sample SAMN10711875, study PRJNA513366) | rock metagenome | isolation source: Antarctica rocks | place: Antarctica: Victoria Land, Mt New Zealand nord | collected 2016-01-07 | reverse complement strand
GGCGCTTCGGCGCGTGGAGGCCACGACCCGTGACGCCCTGGAAGCGGCGCTCCCCGCCGCACTGGACACGGTCCCCCCACAGGTCGCTCGTAACTGCTTCCGCCACTACGGCTACTCGGTCCAATGAATCCGCGAAACGCTTTAGCGGTCGCCGTGCGCGACCTCGGGCTCGTTGGCGGTGGTCCTGACAAGCCGGTTGGCTCCCGCCGTAAGCTCGTGCACACCCTGGCACACACGCGGGGTGCCGATGAGGTCTTCGTCTGCTTCTATCGGCAGGCACGAGAACGTGCCGCTTCGGGTTGTGACGACGCGGTGGTGGAGTGGCAGAATGCCGCCGCTTGCAGCCGTCGCCACCTCCGGCCGGACGGGTATGGCGTTTACCGACGCGGTACCCGTTACGACGGCTTCTTCGTGGAGTATGACCGTGGCACGATGAACGCGCGCGACTACTTCAAGAAGTTCGGCGCCTACTACCACTATGGTATGACCGGTCGCTTCCAGCGGGACTACAACAGCTACCCCACCGTCCTCGTCATCACCGCGGACAACGCGGCTGAGGAGCGCATCGCTCGAGTGGCTGGCGCAGCGGCGGTTGGACAACAGGGGAAGCTTCCGATGCTGTTGACCTGCCAGTGGCGCATCGATGACGCCGAAAACCCGCACAGTTTACTCGGATGCGTTTGGCGAGAGCCAGATTCCAACTTCAATGATCGTCGATTCTGGCTGCCGGTTACTGGCTCGCCTTCGCATTCCTCAGGCGTACGAGCAATATGCAGCACCCACTAACTGAGCGATTCAGCAGCCCCTGACCCATCTAGTGTAGAAGGAAAGAGAAAATGGATCACCGAAGTCGAGGAGGTTCTAACAATGCTCAGACCACCGGCCGCCATGAGTTGCGCGCTGTCGATCCAGCGAGGAAACAGCGATGGGTCACTGTCCGTGACGTGGCGGAGATGTTATCCACGACCCCGCGCACCGTGTACCGGATGATAGACAGCGGCGAGCTGCCTGGCGCCAAGTTTGGACGCTCTATCCGCGTACCCCTAGACCGGCTCGAGCGCTGGCTGGAGCAGAAAGAACAAGAGGCAACCAAGGAGAACGACTATGGCAAGCCGTAAACCGGGGACGGTCGTCGAGCGGAAGGATCGAGACGGGTACGAAGCCCGCGTAACCCTGCCCGACGGCAGAAGGCCCACGAAATACGTCAGTACTAAGAAGCAGGGTTGGGACTGGGTCAGCCGGACCCTTGCAGACGCCCAGCGCGGTACTCTTGTGATTGACGACAAGAGGAAGACGGGCGACTACCTTGCGAATTGGCTGGACGGCAAAATAGGAATCAAGGCAAATAGCCTGTACAACTACCGCCTGTGCATCAGCTATGTGCTGCCGCACATCGGTAACACGCGGTTGTGCGATCTCAAGCCGCCGCAGATCAAGAGCAGCTTTGCCGAGCTGGCAACGTCAAAGAGTGCGGAGACGCTGAATCTCACTCACCGCATCCTCAAGAGCGCTCTGGAGGACGCCGTTGACGACGAGATCCTCTCTCGCAATCCTATGCGACGCATGAAGGCGCCGCATAGCGGCACTGGCAGCCGGCACGCAATGACGCGGGAGGAGTGCCGCGCAGTCATTCAGGCGTCGGAGGGTACACGGTGGCACACGTTGTTCCTGCTCATGGCGACCAGCGGCCTTCGTATTGGTGAGTGCCTGGGATTGCGATGGTCTGATGTAGACCTGGACTCCGGTGAGCTCAGGGTGCAAACCCAAGCGCAGCGCATCCACGGCGAGAAGGGCGTCCATCTGGTGGAGGTAAAGACCGCCAGTAGCAGGCGCCCGATCATTCTGCCACCCGTCACCCGCCGCGCCCTGCGGCAACACAAGGCCACACAGGGCGAAGAGGAACTCAAGTGCCCGCCGGATCTGTGGCGAGGGCAGGACCTCCTGTTCTGCTCCAGGTTTGGCGTCATTTACTATCGGAGCACTGTCGATGTCGTGTTCAAGCGGATTGCCAACAGTGCGGGCATTAAGGACGCGACACCCCACACCTTTCGTCACACAGTGAGCACGCTGCTTCAGAGCACCGGCAACCCGGTGACGGTAGCGCAGACGCTCCTGGGGCACAGCCGTCCCAGCATGACACTCGACGTCTACAGCCACATGACCAAGGATGCGCTGGAGCGCGCGGCAGATACGTTGGAGTCGCTGTTCGGAGAGAAGAAGAAGCCGTTGACGACAGAGGCGGGCTAGTGGGATACTTGTCTGGGCCGACAATCGTCGTCAATTGCGTCGTCAATCGGCCCACAGGCCGCCAAGCAGCGCGGTGCTAAGCCAAAAATAAGCCTACCATGTCCCTATAGCTCAGTTGGATAGAGTACCGGCCTCCGAAGCCGGGAGCGCCGGTTCGAGTCCGGCTAGGGACACCACTTCTTTGTCCGCCTCACAGCCCCACCACAATCGACCCGTGATGACGCGACTGCGGAGGGATTGGTTTTGTGTCCTCGATCACTGGTCTAGACAATGCCGGGCTGTGTTAATCGCGGTTTCCCTTGACTCGTCCCTTGGGGCAAGCCCTAGCCTGACTGAGAGGGAGGCCGTTCGTGTCCAGTCTACGCTCCATCGGTCAGTTTGCGGAGATCACAGGGCTTACCACCAAGGCCCTGCGTCTCTACGACCGGCTGGGTTTGCTAAAACCAGCCGTAGTCGATTTCTGCTCGGGCTATCGGTACTATAGTCCGGACCAAACGTCCACGGCGCAGCAGATTCGGAGGCTCCGCGGGTGGCAAATGCCGCTCACCGAGATCCAGGTGCTGCTGCAGGCCGAGGATGACCAGACCGTGATCCACTGCCTGAACTGCCATCGGCAGCGGATCACGGAGCAGATGGCCAAGCATGAGCGGACGCTACGTGACCTTCCAACCGCCGAAGAGTGGTGCGTGAGCATCAGAAAGGACCAATCCATGACCACCGAGACCACGACCTATCAGTGCTCCTTCTGTGGCAAGGACAACGCCAATGTCGAACGCATGATCGCCGGGCCACATCGAGTGTATATCTGCAACGAGTGCGTGGCGCTGTGCAATGCGATCATCGCAAAGGAGGAAGGGAAGGCGAAAGACGCCTAACGGCGCGGCGCCGGCTAGCCGAGACGCGGATCGAGCCCCTCGCGGATACCGTCGCCCAGGAGGTTGAAGCCGAGTACGGCCAGAAAGATGGCGATGCCAGGCCACACGGCGAGAAAAGGTGCGCTGTTGATGTACGACTGAGACACGGTCAGCATCTGGCCCCACGACGGCGTACCCGGCTCCACGCCCACGCCGAGAAAGGCCAGGCCGGCCTCGGCCAGGATCGCCGAGGCCGAGGCGATGCTGGTCTGGACCAGCAGTGGCCCCAGAGCATTGGGCAGCACATGAGAGCGCAGGATACGGCCATTGCCCACGCCCAGCGCACGCGCGGCCTCGATATATTCGAGCGTTGAGACGGCCAGAACCTGGCCACGCACGATACGAATGAAGGCCGGTATAAAGCCGATGCCAATGGCAATCATCGCGTTCCAGAAACCCGCCCCCAGCACCGACGCCAGCGCCAGCGCCAGGATCAGGAAGGGGAAGGCCTGCATGGCATCCACCACCCGCATAATCAGCCAATCGTCCAGGAAGCCTCGATAAAACCCGGCGATCAGCCCCAGCGGCACCCCCACCCCAAGCGCGATTGCCACCGGGACGATGGAGGAGGCAACCGACACCCGCGCGCCATAGATGATCCGCGATAGGATATCGCGACCTAAATCGTCGGTACCGAGTAGGTGGCCGCCTCCGGGTGGCTGGACCAGATGGCTATAGTCCTGCGTTGCCGGGTTGTACGGTGAGAGGAGTGCGGAGAACACAGCGGTGAGCACCATGATGGCGACGATCACCCCGCCGATGATGGCCGGCTTGTTGCGCCTGAACCGTATCCAGAACAGCCCAATAGGACGATGCCGTGCCACCGCCAGCGGAGCGTCGTCACCGATTTTGTTGGAGATGGACAGAGCAGAGGTATCCCGCACCGACATGGCAGCTCCCCCTATGACACGCTAATACGGGGGTCGAGCGCGGCGTAGGCGACATCGACCGCCAGGTTCACCATCACGACCATCACGGCGGACACCAACACGGCTCCCTGGACGGTCACAAAGTCCCGGTCGAAGACGGACTGCACGATCAGGCGCCCGAAACCGGGAAGAGAAAAGATGGTCTCGGTGAGGACCAAACCGCTCAAGAGGCCGGCCAGGGCGAGACCCGAGGTGGTCACCACCGGAATCAGCGCATTGCGCGTGGCGTGCCGCAGAATGACGGTCCAGCGCCCCAATCCCTTGGCCTTGGCGGTCCGTATGTAGTCCAGGCCCATCACCTCCAGCAAACTGGAGCGGAGCATGCGCATCAGAATCGCTGCCTCGCGAAACCCGGTCGTCAGCGCCGGCAGCAGCATGGCCTGGATATTGGCCTTGGGGTCCTGGCTGAACGGCACGTAGCCGGAGGCCGGCAACCAGCGCAGCTTTACCGCGAAGAAGATGATGAGCATAATACCGAGCCAGAACGAGGGAATGCTCATGCCGGCAAAGGCAATCAGGGTCCCGGCATAATCGGACAGCTTGCCGCGCTGGGTCGCGGCCAGGATGCCGGTGGGAATGGCGATCAGGAGGGCCACCAGGAACGATGCCAGGGCGAGCTCGATACTGACCGGCAGCCGCTGGAGGATGGTCTGCGAAACCGGCGTCTGGTCGGTCAGCGAGTTCCCCAGATTCCCGTGTACCACACCGCCCAGGTAGTTCACGAACTGGACCACCAGTGGCTTGTCCAGCCCTAACTGATGCCGAAGTTCGATTTTGGCCTGTGGTGTGGCCTCTTCGCCCAGCACCACCGTGGCCACGTCCCCAGGAATGAGGTGAATGAGGGAGAAGACCAGCACGGTAACCAGCAGCAACACCGGAACGGTTACCAGGATGCGCCGAGCAATGAAGGTCATGGCCGGACTCCCTCCCTTCGCCTTACTTGGTCATGCCCACCGCTCGGATAATGCCATCCGGCACGTACACGAATCCCTTCAGCTTGGCCTTCTCGCCGAAGGAGTTATTCCCGTGAGAGAGAAACACATACGGCACGTCCTTGGAAAGCTGCGCCGCCACCTTCCCGTAGTCCGCCTTGCGCTTTGCGTTGTCCACCGCTTTCCGTCCTGCGTTCAGGTACTTGTCGGTCGTGGCACTGGAGTACTGGCCATAGTTGTTCGGCCCACCCGTGCTGAAGTGATTGTAGGAATTCTGGTCGGGATCCGGCCGGCCAGACCAACCGACCGCCGCGGCTTCAAAATTGTGCTTGGAGAGCTGATCGAGAATAGTCGGGAAGTTTGCCGTCTGAACCTTCATGGTGATGCCGCCGGCTTGCAGCATGCTCTGGAGGATCTGCGCCCCCTGCGTGGCGAGGGGATCCGGCGTGGTGGTCAAGATGAAGCCGACGTTCGAGGCATGAGCTTGCGCAAGCAATTTTTGTGCCGCTTTCACGTTCACCTTTGGCGCCTTGTCCCACGAACCATACGCCAGGTCACCGGGGCCAAAGGGTGAGTACCCGGGAATCGCCGTCTTCCCCGCGATCACCTTCAGGTACTGTGCCCGATCGATGAGCAGCGAGATGGCTTCGCGCACCAACCTGTTGCTGAGCGAGGGGGCCTTGGTATTCAGCCAGAAACCCGCCCAGCCAAGCCCCGGTTTCTCGATCAGGCGCAACGACTTGTCGCGCTGAACGGTCGGTACGTTCTGAGAGGAAACAGCATCCATGAAATCCACCTGGCCGGACTGGAGGTTGACCAGCTGGGTGTTGACGTCGGTAAAGATCTTGAAAACCACCTGCTGCGCCTTGGGATATCCCTTGCGCCAGTAGTGCGGGTTTCGTGCCAGCGTGATGTGATCCCCCTTCACGCGGTCCTGCAACGAGAACGGGCCGGAGCCAACCGGGTGCAGGGCGAAGCCCGTCCCCTCATCCTGCACCGCCTTGGGGGAACACATCATACCGGAGCGGTCGGTCAGAATCGAGAGAAGCGGAGAGAACGGCTCGCTCAGGTGGATTTTAACGGCATAGGTCCCGGCGGTTGATACCGAGTCCACGACCTTCAGCTCGGTGGCCCGTGGAGCCGAGGTGGGCTGGCGGTAGCGATCCAGGTTGAACTTCACCGCGGCGGCGTTGAACGGCGTGCCGTCCTGAAACTTCACGCCCTTGCGAAGTGCCAGGGTATACGTCAGGTGATCCTTCGACACCTTAGAACTCGTGGCCAGCATCGGCACAATCTGTCCCTTCGAGTTCAGGTCGAACAGCTTGTCAAACAGGTTGTTCATCAGTTGGCGGTCATAGAAGGAGGCGGAGATGGCCGGATCGAAGGTATTGATATCCGATATCAAGGCAATATTGATCGTCGGCAAACTCTTGGCGGCGGGAGCCGCCCGCCCCACCGAGGCGCCCCAGGACCCGCCCAGTAGGGCGACAACGATCAGGGCGGAAACAAGCCCGCGACCGCGGGCACGAACGGTAGACATCATCACTTCTCCTCTACAGCATGACCAGTGGTTTCGCCATACGGGGCATGTATCCCTGCCCCTCTCTTTCTACTATGTCAGACGCGGGCCACGGGAAGATAGATGACTTTTTGCGGTGCAGGCAAGATCAATCACACCCAAATTTATTTCGCCTCAAGCTAACTATTAGCTATACTCTATTAATGAGCGTGACTCAAACCAAAATCTGACTCGCCCGAAAGCGGGCAGGGAGGGAACTCTATGGCGCAAACTGCTTCGCCGGCGGTAGCGACCGGCACACATCCACAGGTCGAATTAACACCGAAAAGGCGCAACGCGGTATTGTTTGCCGTGCTGCTGGGGCTGTTCCTCAGTGCGCTGGATCAGAACATCGTCGGCACGGCGCTGCCACGCATCGTCACCGACCTCCAGGGCAACGGTCTCTATACCTGGGTGGTGACGGCCTATCTGTTGACCAGCACCATCACGGTACCGCTATACGGCAAGCTGAGCGATGTCTACGGGCGCAAGATCCTGCTCTTCGTGGGTATCACCATCTTTCTGCTCGGCTCGCTGCTCGCCGGTCTGTCTCAAAATATGACCGAGTTGATTCTCTTCCGCGGCCTGCAGGGCCTGGGTGCCGGAGCACTGTTCCCCATCGCGCTGGCGGTCATCGGCGACCTCTTCACGCCGCGTGAGCGGGGCCGCTACCAGGGGCTGTTCGGCGCGGTCTTCGGCCTGAGCTTTATCCTGGGTCCCTTTATCGGCGGCTACCTCACCGATAACATCAGCTGGCACTGGGTATTTTACGTCAACATGCCGGTCGGATTCGCGGCGCTGGCGGTGATCGCGGTGGCCCTACCCAACTTCCATCCCAACACCGGCATCACGGCGCGCGATCTAGACTATCTGGGCATCGCCCTCTTCACCGGGGGTGTGGTTCCGCTCCTGCTCGGATTGACCAACAAAGGGCTGACCAATTCCCACGGTCAGCTCAACAACTGGACCGATCCCACGGTCGGTGGCCTGATCGTGCTGAGCGTCGTGCTCCTGGCAGCCTTTCTCATGGTGGAGCGGCGGGCGAAGCAGCCGATTATTCCGCTCAATCTATTCAAGAACCGAACCTACGCGGCGACCAACCTGGCCACCTTCGTCGTGGCATTCGGCATGTTTGCCTCGATCATCTTCATACCGCGCTTCTACCAGTCCGTGAAGGGCATCAGTGCCACCCAGTCCGGCTACATGATCTGGCCGCTACTGGTTGGATTGATCGGCGGCAGCGTGGGCACGGGCATCCTGATCAGCCGAATGGGCCGCTACAAGGTCGTGATGCTGATCTCCATGGCGATACTCATCATTGGGTCGTACTTGATGACTCACCTGACCACCACCACCAGCGACTGGACGCTCTGGTCGTGGATGTTCCTGATGGGCCTTGGCATAGGGCCGTCTATGGCGGGCTTTACAGTGGTGGTGCAGAACAGCGCTCCCCCCAAACAGTTGGGCGCGGCGACCAGTACGCTGACCTTCCTGCGCCAGGTGGGAGGCTCGGTGGGCCTGGCCATCGCCGGCACACTCTTCAGCCAGGAGTTTACCCAAAAGCTGCCCGGGCGGCTGATCGCCAACGGTGTGCCCCCCGAAGTGGTCAAGCACTTCAGCAACGGCGGCTCGTCGTCCAGCGGTGGCACGCTCACCGGTGTGCATCTGCAAGCCCAACTTGCTCACTCCCTCCCTCCCCAGTTGCAGGCCGTCATCCCGCATCTGGTGGCGGGTATCCAGGATGCCTTTACCCTGTCGATAACTCGGGTATTCTGGCTCACCGTGGTGGCCTCGGTGATATCGCTCTGCGCGGTATTCGCCATAAAGGACGTACCGCTGCGCGACCGCGCCGCCGGCTCGGCCGAAGCAGCCGATCTGGCGCCAGGCGCCGAGGTACCGGTCGCTGGGCAGGGCGCTCCGGTGGCTGCACAGTGACCACGCCGCGCAACACGCTCATCGACCAGGCGGTGGCGCAGATCAACGCCCTGGCGGCCCATCGCCGGCGCGCCATCTGCGCCGCCCAGCCGCGGCGCCGCCAGGTAAGCATGCCGCAGTTTTATATCTTGATGACCCTCCAGGAACGCGGCGCCATGACGGTCTCCGAGCTGGCCCACCTGCTCAGCGTTTCCGCGCCCTCGGCCAGCTCCATCCTGGATCGCATGGAGGAGCATGGCTTGGTCGAGCGGGTGCGCGACGACGTCGACCGACGGGTGGTCCATGTGGGCATCGCCGAGCAGGGCCGCCGCATGATGGAGGAGATGATGGGTCTGAAGCGGGAACAACTGCAGCGGCTCCTCGACAGCATGACGGACAGCGAACTGGAGCACGTGGTCCAGGGCGCCGCAGCCGTGGAGCGAGCGCTGAGCCGAGCAAGCGAGTCGATGGAGGAGCCGGCAGGCACGACTGTATAGCCAGCGGTATCCATTGATAGTCCTGACATGCGTACTGCAAGGAGGTAGGCAGATAGATGGGCGACGTATCGGTTCGCTGGCTCCTGCCGCGGAACCAGCGGCTTCCAGCACACCTGTACGAGACAATCGGGCAGCCATGTGCCTTCACCATACGGGCAGCGTCCGGCACGGCGCCGTTTGCACATCCAGCTCTCGCCCGCCTTGCCGTCGAGTGCTTACTCGAGCAACGGATCAAATCCAGTTGTCAGCTCGAAGTCTACTGCATCATGCCGGATCATCTTCACATCGTGGTGACCCCGGCAGAAGATGGCGCATCGTCGTTGCGCTTCGTTGATCGCTTCAAAGGCTGGTACAGCCGGGTAGCGCATCAAGCCGGTGGCCAGGGTCGATTGTGGCAGCCACGAAGCTACGATCACCTGATACGCACCCACGAGGACCTTGACCGCATAGCCGACTACATTATGGCCAATCCCATACGAAAAGGATTGTGTGACCATGTCGAAGAATATCCATGGAGTGGGATACCGGAGCCAATCGATTTCAAGCCTCGCACTCCGTAGTAACGACGTTCACGTCGTCACGGTGGTGCAGCCTCGATGCCCTTGCTTCCCGGCCACTCGTTCCCGCGCGCAGGGCGTTGTGCTAGCGGCGCGCCCGTGTCTTCCCCGCACGACCCACGCTCCGTAGCAACGACGTTCACGTCGTCACGGTGGCGCCACCCCGATGCGCTCCCTTCCCCGCCACTCATGCTCTCGCGGGGACGGATCTGCCAGCGTGGCAAGGGTGTCTTCCCTGCACCACCGTGACGGTCTGAAGACCGATTCTACGCACCATCCGCCGTATCGGCCATGGCACCATCCGCCGCACCATCCGCCGTATCGGCCATGGCACCATCCGCCGCACCATCCGCCGTATCGGCCATGGCACCATCCGCCGTATCATCCGCCGTATCGGCCATGGCACCATCCGCGCGCCATCGTGACACCGGTGGGAGGAGCGACGCCGCTATGCCTCTGGGCTGGCCGCCTCAATCAGGCGGTTGATCTCCTCAACCGTGTCTTCCGCGGCGATGGCACGGACCACCAGTTCGTCGACCACGCCATCCCAGGCAGCCAGGCCGGTGCGCAACTCCTGCGGCGTGGCGCCGGTGATGGCGGTGTCCAGGGCGGACACACCCATGCGCTTGAAATGGGCGGCATAGGCGGGAAAGCCCTCGTAGGTCCCGGCCTCACCCTGCAGCCGGGTCCTCGCCTGGTCGCCCAGCGCCACCCGCACGTAGGCCATCAATCGTGGCATGGGGCGGCCGGCGTGCTCGGCGCCGTCCCGGACCCACTCGATCGAGCGACTGGCCCACTCGGGCGTCAGCCAGTTGAAGAGCACCCCGTCCGCTTCCGCGCCGGCCAGCCGGCACATCTTCGGTCCCAGCGCGGCAACCACCAGATCACAGGTGAGGTCGGCGCGCAGCGCGCGGACACCCTGGCGAACCCGGTCGACTCCGCCCGGCCCCGAGCCGCTACCAATGCCGAGATAGAGACGCTCCTGAGGCAGGCGGTTGCTCTCCACTTCCTCCACGATCTCTATCGGCTGATGGGCAGCCAGCGGGATGACACCCACGCCGAGCGGCAGCTTCGGCATCTGCTTGGCCACCAGAGTCAGCGATCTCAGAGCGGTACTGTTGGGCGGATTGTTTAGCCAGAAGGAAGCGTATCCGTGGCCGGAGGCAGCCGCCGCGCCAGCCAGAATCACCACTTCCGGGATAGCCACGGCGAGACCCAGGCCGCGTTTGGCGCCTCGGGTCATGCTCGGGTCGTGCGAAGATGGTTCCATACTTACTCCTCAAAGGCCGGCAGGACATCGCGCGCGATGACCTCCAGGTCCGCAATGTTGTCCTGATCGATCCACTGCAGCATAACTCGGTCGGCCCCGGCATCCGCATACGCGCGCAATTGGTCGACCCACATAGCTGGGGTGCCCACCAGGCCGCGCCGGCTGGTCTCCTCAGTCGTGGTCCCGCGCTCGGCGAACTGCCTTTCGAGCACGGCCAGCGCCTGCTCATCGCGAGCAAAACGGGCGCCGAGCACGGCAGAACGGCGAAGAGCGCCGCGCGGCCTGCCGGCCTGGTCCAGCAAGCCATCCAGGCGCTGATTCAATTCGCGGAGCTTGGTTGGATTGACGTGGACCGCATTCCACTCGTCCGCGTAGCGAGCGGCAATCGGCAGAGTGCGCCTGGGTCCGTTGCCGCCGATCAGAATGGGCGGACCGCCCGCGCGTTGGGGTCGAGGCAGCAGTATGGCCTCATCCAGTGCATACGACTGCCCCTGGTAAGATACCGGCCGGTCGCTGCGCAGCAGACGGGTGACGACTTCAAGATAATCGTGGAGCATGCTGTAGCGGTCGTCGACCGACGGGAACGCCACCCCAAACACGCGGTGCTCTCGATCCTGCCAGCCGGCGCCAATGCCCAGCGTCAAGCGGCCGGCGCTGAGATCGTCGACCGCGGCGGCCATCCGCGCGGTGATCGCGGGGTGCCGGAAGGTGACGGGCGTCACTAGCGGGCCAAACTCAATGCGCTCGGTATGCCCGGCCGCATAGGTCAGCGAGGTCCACAACTCAAGTGACGCTTTGTCCGGGGGCTCGGGATTGGTGAAGTGATCGGAGCGGAAGACGTGCGCAAAGCCAAGGTCCTCCGCTGCCTGCAACAGCCGCCGCCAGCGCTCCCAGGTCAGGCCGTCCTGCCCCTCAATCATCAAGCCAATGCGCATCGTGCGTGCTCCCGATCGGTGATATGGTTCCGTGGTGTGCTCTATCAGACTACCCAATCCCGTCGAGCGGCGAAGGCGTGGAGGGCATATTCCTGCTCACGGACGCTCAAGGCGCCCGGGCAGATAGTGCGGAGCTGCGCGATTGCCTCATCGGGCGGCATGCCGCGTCGAATCAGGTATGCCCCCAGGACGGAGCCGGTGCGGCCCTGCCCCATCAGACAGTGGACCGCGGTGGCGCGGCCCAAGGACTGTTGGAAATCGATGAAATGCAGGGCGCGGCTCAGCTGTTCCGGTGCTAGCGGGGTCAGGTCCGGCACGGGAAGGTGGAGCACCTCGAGTCCGTGCTGGGCCACGCCGTCGCGACCCAGCGGCGTCTCGGTCAGGGAAAGAATGGCGCCGATTTCTTGCCCACGCAGCCATACCAGATCGCGCTGCAAGGCCTCCTGCGCGCCGAGAGTATCAGTTGGCGCCTCCCGCGCTCCGGAACCGGGACGCGAACAACCGGCCAGCGCGCCGGGGACCAGCCAGTAAAACCGTTGCATGCTGTGCTACCTCTCTTTGCAGCGTATCGTCCGGCGGGCCGCGCCGGCATCGGCAGATTGGGTAGGGAGGCGCCGGTGGTTCGTGCAGGAAGACTGACCGCCATTCCACGTTACGGACCGCACGCGAGGAACGTTCCACCCTGATAGCGGGATGAGGAACGTTCTACCATGGTACTGGGGTAAAGGGTAGCGGGGTACGGAGCGAGGTGAGCGGCGCGTGCGCACCCTGGCGTCCCTCCCACCATCACTGTTAGAGAGAGACACGACGTGCATCTGATACCGACCATCCGCCGGGTGGCGTTGTGCATCCTCGCCGGCCTGCTACTTCTGCCACCCACGGGAAGGGCCGTGGCCCGATCTAGCGCCGGCTGGCGCGTCTTGGCGCCGGCGCGGCCGGCACCGGCCTTCTACCTGGCGTCGAGTGAGGCGGTGGACCGGCTGGGCAACATCTTTGTTGCCGATCAGGGGGATCACCGCATCAAAAAGCTAACCTATACGGGAAAGCTGATCGGATCGTGGGGCAGCAACGCCCCTGGGCCCCTCCACTTCATGGGACCGACCGCGGTCGCGGTTGACCACGCCGGCAATGTCTACGTGGCCGATACCAGCATCGTCAAGCTTTCGCCCAGCGGACGCCTGCTGGCCCATTGGGCATCCCCGTCGCCCGCTCCGCTGGCCGGCATCGCGGCAACTCCGCAAGGCCAGGTCTATGTGCTCTCGGCCGACGCGCCGGCGCCGGGAGCGCAGCAGCCAACCTCGCTGCGGATCGACCAGCTTTCCGCCGCGGGCACGCTGGTGACCACCTTCCACACCGCGCTGCTGCCAGTGGATCAGGTCAACCCGATCTCCCTGACGCTGGACTCGAATGGAAACATCTACGCATCGCTAGCCGGTACCGTCGGCTGCTCTCGCCCCGAAGAGTGCAGCGGCACCTACTTCTATGTGGATGAGCTTTCGCCGGCCGGCCTGCCGATCAACACCTGGGGCGGCAGCAATGCCTTTGCGGGCGCCGGCCTGGCCGCCGATGGACACGGCAATGTGTACATCGGAGGAACCGGCCAGGTGGAGAAACTGTCGTCCGGCGGTGCGGTTGTGGCCAGATGGAGCAGCATCGCATGTGGCTCTGGGCAGGCAGGAGTGGTGACTGGCCTGGCGTTTGGCCCCACCGGCAATCTCATCATCGTCGATAGCTATGGTCCGGGCGTCCCGGCCTATCTTTCCTTCGGCCTGCTGCAGCGGCTGTCGAGCCGTGGAAAGCGGCTCGGGATGCTGGGTCATTGCCTCGGCGCCCCGCGGGCGTTGGGAGTAGCCACGGGTATCAACGTAGCGCCAAACGGCGCCATCTACGTGTCCGGGTCCAGTAGGCTGCTCGAACTGTCGTCCAGCGGCCATCTACTCGCCACCTGGGCCGGGTCGCGGTACACCACCTACGGCATCGGTATGGGCGTGAACGGCAACGTCTACACCGCCGATCCGTTCACCCACACCGTGTCTCGCTTCACTCCCCGCGGCGGCCCTCTCGCCCGCTGGACCGTCTCCTTCAGTTCCGATGCGACCCATCCCACCGAACTGGTCCAGGGCATCAGCGTGGACCGAGCCGGCAGCGTCTATGTCACCGCGGCCAACCGCGGGGAGGTGGTCAAATTCAATTCAGAGGGACACGAGATCGGTCGGTTCGGCGGCCCGGGCAGCGACCCCGGCCTGTTCGCCCAGCCCCGGTCGCTGGCCATCGACGCGCGGGGCAACATCTACGTGGCCGACATGGGGAACGACCGGATCCAGAAGCTAGCACCGGACGGGTCGCCCCTGTCCCAGTGGTCCGATCTGGGCCACGGCTATGGCCGGCTCCGCCAGCCGGCGGGCGTGACGGTCGATGCCCATGGCGCGATCTGGATTGCCGACACGTTCAACAATCGCATCGTCGAGCTCTCGCCCGCCGGCAAGCCGCTGGCCTCCTGGGGCTCCTCGGGCGCCGATCCAGGTCAATTCAACCAGCCCACCGCCATCGCCGCCAGTCTGAAGGGCGCCATCTATGTCGCGGATACCGGCAACGATCGTGTGCAGGTATTGGTAGGAAAGTAGCCGTCACTCACTCCACCACGTAACGCGCCACCAGCCCCGCTAGAACCTCACCTTTGAGGCCGATTTCGTCGCTCTCAAAGTGTCCAATCTCAAAGAGCCGTGGCAACTGGCGATACAATTCGGGCAGCCCCAGCCGTTCCTCGACCTGCTCCCGGATCCACTTGTCGTAAGCGATGGGATAGGTGCGGCGCGAGATGAACAGCGCTTGCAGGAAGCCGCGATAGGCATGGTAGAGACGGTCGAACGCCTGAAAGTACAGTCCACGTCCAACGAAGGGCGGGATATGCGCCAGATCGTTGCGGCAGTAACGCGTGGCGGCTGCCAGCCGTTCGTGTCGCAGTGCGTCGCTGTAGTACGGTAGCCACCGGTCCCGCACCTGCTCCAGGTAGGCGTCCCGCTCCCAGAGCGGCAGGCTGTATGCCAGGTAGTTGCCGATCTCCAGCTCGAACGCATCCGGTCCGCCGGTCCAGCCGCGTGGCCCCGGCTCGAACTGCCCGTCGATCAGATCCACATCAATATGAGTGAAAGAGCCCACGCCTCGTAGCGCCGCATACACCTCGTCAGACTGATACGCCTCCTCCCAGCGCCGCTCCAGGTCCGGCCCATGCTGCCTCAGTGCCCCCGGTTCCATCAGCACCGCGATATCCAGGTCGCTCTGAGGCACGGCTTTCCCATGGGCACACGATGCGATGAGCAGGACAGCTTCCACGCCAGGCCGGCCCGCGAAGAAGCTGGTCAGCGTTTCCGCGGCGCGTCGGTGCAAGGGGGTGGGATAGACGGCGCCGAACTGCCGCATGGGAACTCCTCGTGTATCGGTGTGCTGAGGCATCAGCCATGACAGGTGCTGTTCCTAACTGCCGGTCGTCCGCCCAGAAACCTTACATCAGGTCAATGCTGAAGGTGGCGGCAGTGCCATTCACCGTGACCTTGACCGTGTACTTGCCCGGGCCGGCGTAGACGTTGTTGCCGTAGTGATAGTCGCTCATCGCCGCGTGCATCCCGACCATGGTCATGATTGGCACCATAACGGTCATGTGCTTGGCGGCATCGTGCATACTGATGGTTACCCTGGCATGAGTGACGACCTGACCGCTGCGCTTGGTATAGATGTGCGCTTCCACGTGACGGTTGCAGCCCCTCTCACCCATGGCATGATGCGAGGGCATGGTAGGCATGGCCGCGTGCTCCCCACCCAGACACGTAGGCTTCTTACCACCCAGCATGTGCTCGCCGGTGTTCTTGCCCATCTGCATGCCCATCATCTCCGTGGGCCCAATCCGCAGTTGGATACGGTATGGCCCCACGGCCTTTTGCTTGGTCACAACCATAGAGGCGGCGAACGCTCCAGTAAGTAGAGAGAGCACCGCGCCAAGTGAGAGTGCAGCCGCCAGGAAATGCCGCAGTGGCCGGCCAGTTGCTTCCTTATAGAAAGAGTGAGAGCGTGATTGAGCCGTACGTACGATCACTGGAACCTCCTTTGTCGTATGTGCCACCTCCCAGTGTGCAGCCGCCACACGCTCTCTGTCCACACCAACTTCAGTTGTCGTGCCATTCATTCTGTCGTTATCCGAAACCTCACAACTGTCCGCTCATGAACCAACGAGGCTGCAGGTACTGGCCGCCGGCGGTTCCCAGATAGGTCATAAAGGCAATGGTGGTGATCAGGAAGCTGACCGGATACGGCGTGTAGTACCCGAGCACCAGCCCGGCCCAGGTGAAGGCCACCGCCAGCAGGGCGGAGAGCAGAAGAGCGGGAAAGGGACGTGCGGTCAGGCGCTGGGCGGTGGCAGCGGGGAGTACCAGCAGGGACAGTACCAGCAGGGCGCCCACCACCTGAACCGATTCCGTCACCGTGACGGCCAGCACCATCAGAAACAGAGCACTCAAGACGCGAACCGGCACGCCACGCGCCAGCGCCACGGTGGGATCGATCGAGGCAAAGAGCAGCGGGCGAGCCACGGCCAGCAGCAGCAACGCAGCCGGCACACCAACGATCACCGAGTCCTGCACCTGCCTCAGTGACACCCCGAAGATCGAGCCGAAGAGGACGGTGATACCGATTTGACCGTTGCTACCGCCCTGGGCGCTGGACGTGTAAATACTCAGGAAGAGCGCGCCCAGCCCTAGCACCCAGGCCAGCACCGTGCCAACCGCGACGTCGGCGGAACGTGCTGAATCGGCCAGCGGTCCCATGCCGGCCGCCACCGCCACGGTGATCACAAACATGCCGGCTAGCGGCTCGATTCCCAGCAGCACCACGCCCAGCGCGGCGGCGAACGCCACGTGGGAGAGCGCCTCGCCGGCAAAGGCCAGACCTCGCAGCACCACAAAGTAGCCCACCAGGCCACTCAGCACCGCCGTGCAGGTTCCGGCGATAAAGGCGTAGCGCATGAACTCATTGCTCAGCATGCCGGCGGCGTCCGCGAACAGGTTCGGCGAGATGGGTAGAGACACGACGATCGGCGTCAGGAGCGTCATGCCGCCGTCTGCTCCAGCAGCGGCCGGCGCCGCCCCATTACGCCGCCGTACCCGGACTCGATTAGCCAGACCAGCGCATAGGCGCCAAAGGAGAGAGTGGTGATATAGAACCCAACCACCGAGTATGGCGCGAAGTAGGCAATGGCCAGCCCCAGCCAGGTGAAGCCCAGGGCCAGCATCACCGAGAGCCACACGGCCACCGCCGGGCGCGTGCTCAACCGCTGAGCGATGGCCGCCGGCGTCACCAGCAGCGCGAAGATGAGCAACGTGCCCACTACCTGCACCGCCTGAGCCACGGCAAAGGCCAGGAGCAGGAGAAAGAGTGTAGAGAGGGCGCGGACCGGCACGCCGCGGGCCTGGGCCACGCTCGGGTCGATGGAGGCAAAGAGCAGGGGCCGCGCAATCGCGGCCAGCACCGCCAATGACATCGCCGCGGTGGCCACGATGATGACCACATCACGGTCGGAGATGCCGAGCACCGCGCCAAAGAGAATCGCGTAGGCATTCTCCGCCTGGCCTGCATAGAGCTGGAGGAACAGCACGCCAAGCCCCAGCCCGAAGGTGAAGACCGCCGCGATAGCGATCCCGCCACCGCTGCGCGCCGCGCCCTCCCGACCCTCCAGCAGTCCCATGCCCAGCGCCGCCACCGTACCTGCTATTAGGAGACCGATCAGCGGCGTCGCGCCCACCAGCAGCGCGCCGGCGGCGCCGGTAAAGCCGACGTGCGAGAGGGCATGGCCGGCGAAGCTCTGCCGGCGAAGCACCATGTAGTACCCAATGGTCCCGGCCACCAGGGCCACCACCGCGCCGGCCAGAAAAGCATTGTGCATGAAATGGTACTGCAAGAGCAGGTGCAGGTCGGTCAGAGGGTTCCAGGACGGGTGGACCGAGCCGTTCGACACCTCAGTGCTCGTGGTCGGCATGATGATCCACGCAGGGGACACCCTCCGGCTGCCCTACCACCACCAGCCGTCCGTCGCGGGCGCGGAAAACTTCAACCGTGGCCCCGTAGAGCCGCGAGAGCGTGTCCGAGTTGATGACCTCCTCCGGCCGTCCCACGGCAACCCGTCCCTGCGCCACATACACCAGCCGGTCCACGTACTGCAGCATGGGATTGACGTCGTGCGCCACCAACAGCACCGCCGCCCCGCTCTCCTCGCTGATCCGTCGTATCACGGCGGACACCTCCTGCTGATTGTGCAGATCGAGACTGTCCAGCGGCTCATCCAGCAGCAGAATACGCGGCCTGGTCACCAGCGCCTGGGCGATCAGCAACCGTTGTTGCTCCCCGCCCGAGAGCCGGCCAATAGGCCGGTCGGCATACGCCGCCGCGCCCACCATATCGATCACCGCCTGCACCCGCATCCGCTCCGCTCGGCTTCTGGTCGCTCCGCCACCCAGCCGGAACCAGGCGGGCAGCGGCAGCCCCCAGCGCGTCCCCTCCAGCCCCAACTGGACCAGATCACGGCCACGAATGTGTACCTCGGCGCCGAAGTTGCGCCGCTGCGGCGCATAGCCGACCGCCGGGTTGCCGCGCTGCACCCGCTTACCCAGCACCCGGATGGCGCCTGCTGAGAGCGGCGCCAGGCCCAGAATTGCCTTGATGAGGGTCGATTTTCCGGCCCCGTTCGGCCCCAGCACGGCGATGAACTCACCGGCGTACACGTCCAGATTGACGTCCTGCCAGATAGTGCGCCCGTCCAGCCGCACCGCGGCCTGCTCAATCTGCACAATCGGCTGATCCGCCGGCTGAACCAGCGCCGGCCAGTTTCGGCTCTCCGACTGCGCTCTGTCCTCTCTCGGTCGGTCAATCGTCACCCTGCGTACCGCCCTTTCTATCGAGTTCGCCGGCCGCCGGCACGTGCCAGCGCGCGGGCCAGCGCGTTGAGTTGTGAGACCTGCCAGGCTTGAAAGGAGGCAGAGGCCGGCGCCAGCGTTTCTGTTATAGGCACGATCGGAATCCCCTGGAGCACGGCCTTGCTCTCCAATGAAGTCACGTCCGGCGTCGCATTCTGGCGATTGAAGACCAGGACCGTGATACGATGCTTTGCCACCTGCTGTTCGAAGGTGGCCCGATCCTGGGCTACCGGCTCGGTCCCCTCGGACATGGCCTTCATGAATCCCGACGGTGTGATCACGCGGAGCTGTAGCGCCCGCGCCAGATACTGAAAGATACTCTCCGTCGCGCCCACCGTCACGCCGTGATAGGCGTGCGCGATGCGGCTGATCTCCTGGAAGTATGGCTTGAGAGCAACCTGCACAAAGTGGGTGTGCTGCCGGCCAAAGTATGCCGCGTCGATCGGATCGAGGTGCTGGTAATCGGCGGTAATCCGGGCGGCTACGCGCTTGACATACGCGGGGTTGTACCACAGGTGCGGGTTATCGCCCTCTCGCTTGCCCACCAGATCGGCGACGATCAGCACCCGACGACCCGCCACCGGGTTGGCCGCGAGCAGCTTCTGCCCCCAGGGATCATAGCCGGCGCCGTTGAGGATCACGTAGTTGGCCGCGGCCACCCTGCGCGCATCGGCTGCCTGCGGCTCGAAGGCGTGTGGATCGGCGTTGGGATTGGCGATCAGGCTGGTCACCTGGGCATGGCTGCCCGCCTCCTGCGCCGCGATACTCCCCCAGAAGTTCTCCGCGGCCACCACCTGGAAGCCGCTCCCGCCGGCCGCGGAACTGACCTGGACCGCGCTGCTGGCCCCCGGGTGCGTGGCCAGCCAGAGCACCGAGCCAAGCACTGAAAGAGAGATGGCATACCTGATCCAGACGCCGGGCTGGAAGCGAGCAGGCGAGGATGCAGTGGCCTCGGCCTGATGTACCGTGCTTCCCATCCTCCCGCCCTTAATGATATTGCGTCTCATTAGCGATGCGTCAGGATACTGAAAATGTCTATGCTATGTCAATGAGACACGGTATCAAACAGGTTGACCAGGCCCCGCGGACGGCTGTCAGCGCCGACGCCATCCTGCTGCTCTTCGACGATCTGGGCATGCGCAACACGCGCCCGCGCCGTCTAATCGCGGAGGGGCTGGCGGCACTGGCCTCCAGCGGAACGGACTTTGCGGTACACGATCTGTGGAGGGATCTGCTGAAGCTCGATCCCGGCATCGGTCGGGCCACCGTCTACCGCGCCGTGGACGTGCTGGTAGAGCAGGGCCTGCTGGACCGGATACCGATGCCCTCGGGAACGCACCGCTACCGGCTCTGCGGCGCAAGCCACCACCATCACGTCCGGTGCAATCGGTGTGAACGCGTGGTGGAGGTTGATGCCTGCCTCCCGCCGGAGGTGTTCGCGGCGGTGGCCAGTGTCACGGATTTTGCGATCGACGGCCACTCACTGGAGCTGTTCGGCCGCTGCGCGACGTGTCGGGGAGAGCAGTAACCCCCATAGGACTCACGATGGATAACGTCCGATGGAACGAGATCAACGCCGAGAGGTGGGGCGAGATCGCCGCGCGCTGGCGCGCTTTTGGGCTCCCAGCAGCTGACGACGTCCAGCGTCGCGTGGTCGATCTGGCCTGCCCGCCTGGCGCGCTCCTGCTCGATGTTGGCTGTGGCGCTGGGTTGTGGAGCGTGGCTCTGGCGCGCGAGGGGTATCGGGTGCACGGCATCGATATATCCCCTCATATGATTGACGAAGCGCGGCGCCTTGCTGAGGAGTATGGTATCGGGGGCGACGTCACCGAGTTCGAGGTGGGGGACGCAGAAAACATTCCCATGGCCAATGCCGGCGTGGACGGGGTGATCTGCCGCAACGTTCTGGACTTCGTCTCCTCTCCGGGGGCTGCGCTGGGCGAGATCTGGCGCGTGCTGAAGCCCGGTTGCCGTCTGGTTCTATCCGTCCTCGGCGCCAACTCGCCCGTCAAACGAGAGGCATGGCGACGCTTCTTGCCGGGAGCCGCTGCCCCGACTGGGATGAATTACATGGTGCCCTGGGAGATGGAAGCATTACTGGGGGAGCTGGGGTGGGAGATCCTTGGCCACCGTCCTGACTTTGGTCCTGCCGCGAGCGGCGCAAGCAATGAGTACACAGCGGAGATGGCCGGGCGATGGGAGGACCGGATCGTCCAGCAAACCCTCGCAACGGTGTGGGAGTTCGTGATCGCGAAGCCCGCGGTTGTGGATGGGCTCAGTCATCCCCGCCCCAGCCCTGCTCTCTACTCGGAGCCGGGAAGCTGAACCGTAGCGCCGGCCAGGCGCAGGTTGTCATCCATCTTGTCGATGCCGCGTAGCTTGTACACGACCATCGAAATGATCCAGCTACCGAGGAAGATACCGATGATATAGAAGCCAAGGATCGAGAAGGGCACCTTGGTGGCCCAGCCCCAGATGCCGCCGGTGGCCCCGGTTTCGGTGCCGATCACCTGCAGCACTTCGATCCCGCCAATGACCAGAGCGACCAGGATCGAGATCAGCGTGATGTTCATGTTGTAGTACAGCTTCCGTACCGGCCGGACAAAGGCCCAACCGTAGGCGCCTAGCATGGCCACGCCGTCCGTGGTGTCCACCAACGACATACCGGCCACGAACAGCAGCGGCAGCAGCAGAATGTACCAGACCGGCATGCCGCCCACGCCGGCGGTGGCGGACATGCCCAGGATGCCGACCTCACTGGCGGTGTCGAAGCCCAATCCGAATAAGATGCCGATCGGGTACATGTTCCAGCTATTGGAGACGACCTTGAGCATGGGCCGGAAGAGCCGTGCCAGGAGTCCGCGGTTACTCAGGTACTCGTCAAGAGTCTTGTCGTCGTAGGTCCCGCCCTTCACCACCTTGCGCCACGTCTTGTAGATGTCCCAGAACACGATGGCGTTGATGGTGGCGATGATGACCAGGAAGCCGCCAGAAACGGCCGTTCCGATCACAGCGCCCACCGATTGCATATGTGGCAGATTTTTCTTCACATAGGCAGCGGAGAGTGCGATGAGCACCGACAGGGCAAAGACGACCGTGGAGTGGCCGAGCGAAAAGAAGAGGCCCACCCCCACCGGACGCTTGCCGTCCTGCATGAGCTTGCGGGTGGTGTTGTCGATCGCCGCGATATGGTCGGGATCGACGGCGTGGCGCAGGCCAAAGCCATAGGCAATCGGAGCCAGCCCCAGCAGCACCCCATATTTGGCCGACGACAGCAGCAGCGCTGCCCAGACACCAATATTAAAGCCGATCAGGATGGCATAGATGCCTATCAGACGCCGCTTCAGATCGGGCGGAGCGTGTCTCCAGATAGTGATAATCCGGCCCACCGTGCCCTGGTCACGCGAGTCCTTCGCCAGAGTTGCCATCGATCCCCAGCTCCTCTCCTGATCTATGTGATACGCCGTCATCAATGTCCACTCGACCTATCTGATCGGTTCGAGAGATAGGACTCACCGTCGACCCGACTGGGATGATGGAATTGTATATGTCCTGGAATGCAATTGCAAACTCTCGCATCTTTTCGGCTGCTTCATCCAGCATGGGCCTGGTCCTGACATCGAATGATCCAGTAGCGATGCTTCATGAGCGGACAGTTTGGCGAGGGTGTGTCCATACTGCTTCGCCGCCCGGCCACCATCCACCGTCCATTGACACCGACGGATGCAGTGAACGTGGTCGCGCCCCCAGTTCCACCATCTACCGTCCATTGACACCGTCCATTGACACCGTAGAATCGGTCTTCAGACCGTCACGGTGGCGCCGAGAAGACAGCGTTGCCACCCCGGCATACTGCCTCCGCGAGAGCATGAGTGGCGGAGAAGGGAGGGCATCGAGGCTGCACCACCCTGACGACGTGAACGTCGTTCCTACGGATTGTGGATGCTGCTGCGCGACAGCGTCGGTCCTGGGACGTCCCACCATGCTGCTCCTCCACTGCGCTGGCGGAGTGGGGTGGTCGAGTCACCCACGGGTGTGCTTCCCTGCTCCGCTCCTTGATAGGAGACCGGACCCGGGTGCAGGTGACCACGGAGCTGTGCAGGGGAGGAGCGTGTCAGGCGGACAATGGTGATGTATCCTCGTTCGGAGATCTCCATCCGGCGAGATGCGGCGGTATGGTACTGCCGTGGGACGGGCCGGCGCCTGCGCTCGCGCGCGGCGCCTCCAGCGGACGATCTGAAGATCGATTCTACGCATTGTGACGGGACGCATTTTGGCGGGAACTGTGCGGCGCTGGGGTGGAGCCAACTTGTGCCCCGCATGGGGTGCCCCCTACCAGACCGTCGTCGAGCACCGGACACCTGGTCGCCCTGCCACGCCCAGTTACGGGTTCGGGCGGCTCCTGCCTCCACCGAACACGTGAGCGCTGTTACTCTGTCCGCCCATGACGGTGCGTCGTAGGCCGACCAGAAGCCGGGCGACGTACTCACCTACTCACAAATACCTATTGCCGCCCCGCGTCCTATGTAGTATGATCCTCTTATGCGCGTGCGCGCGTATTTGAGCGATCCGTCGAGGAGAAAGTTCACGCAGAAATAGCATGGAAGCGGTTTCCAGGCTGGTACGTTGCTAGAGAAGCCTGAACAGAGGAGGAGATCGGCATGATCGTCCACTATCACCGGGGGCCAGGGGATCCCCAGCAGAGGAGGTTGGATTGGCGAAACTGACGCGGCTCGGGTTTTTCAAAAGAACCTCTGCCGGCGCTGCTACCCTTGGCCTGCTAGCCGTACCCGGGTTGACAGCAGCTTCTGAGTCGCCGGAAGTCGTTGACACGTCCGAAATGACGCCGGAAATGATGGCCGAGCCGCTGGTGGCACATGTCCGCGATCTTGCCAGTGGCGAGATCGCCGTGATGTCCGGCGCCCGGGAAGTTATTATCCGCGACACGCAGATCGTCTCCCGCCTGTTGAAGGCCACTCGTTAAGCGCTGATGCATTGCCGGCTGCAGACGTAGCCGAGCTTACAGGAGAATCATGTCAAGCCATCGAGAAGCTCCCGAAATTTCCAAAGATCCAACCGCCGACAATACTGACGTCTACGCCTTTGTCAGCCCGGATCGACCGGGGTATGTCACGCTGATCGCCAACTATATCCCGCGCGAGCAGCCGGACGGCGGCCCGAACTTCTACGAGTTCAACGACGAAGTGCTCTACCAGATCTACGTGCACAACTCCGGGAACCCCGCTCCCGACATCACCTACCAGTTCCGTTTCCGTACCCGGGTGCTGAACCCCAATACCTTCCTGTATAACACCGGACCGATCAACCACGTTACCGATGCTACCTGGAATCGGCCGCAGTCCTACTCGGTGACCAGGATCGACTCCAGCGGCGCGCGCGTCCTGGCCAGCGGCGGAAACTCCAACCTGATGTCGCTTCCCAACAACATTGGCCCGCGTTCCACCCCCAACTACCCTGGGCTGGTGGCGGAGGCGATACACCAGCTGGACACCGGCGAGACGGTGTACGCCGGACAGCGACGCGAGGGCTTCTACGTCGACCTGGGCGCGGTCTTCGACCTCCTGGACCTGCGGCCGTTCCAGGCCCTCAACCGGTTTGCGGCGCCCAACGCGGCCGACAACACCGCCGCTCCTGGGGTGAACTCGACCATCAACAACGACATCCATAGCATCGTTATTCAGGTGCCGATTTCGATGCTGACCCGCGACGGCTCTACCGTCAGCGGCTCCAGCGGCTCAATCTCGACTACCACTCCCCTCACCATGAGCGACCCCAGGTCGGTCATCGGCGTCTGGGCCTCGGCGAGCCGGCAGAGGATCACCATCCGCGGCTTGCAGGGCGCCTTCGGCACCCATCTGAATGCCGGGCCGTTCGTGCAGATATCGCGGCTGGCCAACCCCCTGTTCAACGAACTGCTGATTCAGATGGTGCGGAAAGACTTCTGGAACACGCAGGCGCCGGGTAACGACGCACAGTTCCTGAGTCGGGTGCAGTATCCCGAGGTAGCCAGTCTGCTGACCCTGATCTATCCAAAGGCGTTCCCCAATCTGGCGACCATCACCCCTCCCGAGGGGTCTCCGCCGAACGGGTTCCCGCCGCGCGCCGACCTGCAGGCGATCCTGTTCTCCGGCCTTCCGCTGGGGATCGTCGACGGCTTCCAGAACTATACCGGCCCGAACCTCGCGACCGCCGATCTGATTCGCTTGAACATGGCGGTCCCGGCAGTGTCGATGCAGGCTGCGAACCCATTTGGCATCATCGGCGGCGACCTGGCCGGCTTCCCCAACGGACGCCGGGTCTACGACGACACGACCACCATCGAGCTACGCGCCATCGCCGGCGTCACCTACCCTCTGGTGGCCCCGAGCTATACGCCGGATGCGGCAGCAGGCAAGCTCAGCGATAAGGGCACAACCGGTATCTACGATGTGGTGCCGAATCCGGCGACACCTACTCCGAAGCAGGTGGACTTCGGCGCGCTCTACAACGGCGACCGATTCCCGTATCTGGGAACGCCCCTCGATGGATTCCACGTTCCGCGACCGTAACCGCCGCGAACGGTTTGAGCAAAGCTAAGGGAGCTCGGTGGCCCAGTGCCACCGGGCTCCTTGCCTATTGGGGACGATAGTGTAGAGTTGGAATCAATGCCTTGGCGCACAGGAGAGAACGATATGACTCAGGAGCATGATCACACCGACGGGCATGACCACACCCACGACCACACGCATGACCACGACCACGAGCATGGCCACGACCACGACCACGACCACGACCACCAGCACGAGCACGACCACCAGCACGAGCACGAGCACGACCAGCCGAAGGCGCACACCCATCCGCACACCTACGCCGACCGGCCTCACCCCGAGTTTGTGGTGCTCGACATCGGCGACGACGTCGGCGCGCTGATTATCCACACCCGGCCCGAGCGACACGCCCAGGAGATCCATATCAGTCCCAGGGGAGTCGCCAAACGCGAGCACGTCGAGGTGCTCGAACGGAGCATCCAGGGGGAGCCCGCCTTTACCGCCGTCTTCCCGGAGCTGCGTGAGGGTGAGTACGATCTCTGGCACGATCTCCACACCACCACTCCCGCCGGCCACGCCACGATTGCCGGTGGCGAGATTACCACCCTGGACTGGCGGTAGCTCCCTCCCCCAACCCCGCCGACAGTTCACAAGCGAACAGTTTCACACCGCACAGTTCCCGCCAGGATTCGTCCCGCCACAATGCGTCCCGCCACAATGCGTCCCACCACGATGCGTCCCACCACGATGCGTCCCGCTACAATGCGTCCCGCTACAATGCGTCCCGCCACGATGCGTCCCGCCACAATGCGTCCCGCTACAATGCGTCCCGCCACGATGCGTCCCGCTACAATGCGTCCCGCTACAATGCGTCCCGCCACGATGCGTCCCGCCACAATGCGTCCCGCTACAATGCGTCCCGCCACGATGCGTCCCGCTACAATGCGTCCCGCCACGATGCGTAGAATCGATCTTCAGATCGTCCGCTGGAGGTGCCGCGCGCAAGCGCCGGCGCCGGCCCGTTCCACGGCAGTATCATGTCGCGGCATCGCGCCGGACGGAGATCCCCATTCGGGGGCACAGCATCAGCATCCGCCTGACACGCTCCTCCCCGGCGCAGCTCGGTGGTCGCATGCGCCCAGGTCCGGTCTCCCACCACGGAGCAGAGCAGGGAAGCACACTCGTGGGTGGCTCGACCACCCCAGCCCGACAGTTCGGTCGAGGAGCAAGATGGTGGGATTGCCCAAGACCGGACGTAGATCCCCGAATGGGGGCGCTGCCGCGCGGCGCCATCCGCTCCGTAGTATCGACGTTCACGTCGTCAGGGTGGTGCAGCCTCGATGCCCTCCCTTCTCCGCCACTCATGCTCTCGCGGAGACGGATATGCCAGGGTGGCAAGGGCGTCTTCCCGGCGCCACCGTGACGGTCTGAAAACCAATACGGTTGACTTAAGCGACGCTCAGGGCGATGGACGCCGCGGCGCCCGTCGCTCGGCCTGCCTGTCGTCTGCCCCCTTCTGCTGGGTATGCCCCTATGGCGGGGTATCCTGGCCGGATGGCACCGTCGTGTCGGCCTGCGGGCCGATTCCACCCAGCTCGTGCCCCGAATGGGGTACAAGGGGTGGGCTACGCACCGCTCTCGACCGACCGGTAGCCCGGGCGTTCTGGCCGGACTGGCCCGCAGGCCAGCACATCGTGTGCCCTCCCACGGTGATGCCGGGGCACGACGGATGACCGCGGGTGCCTCGCTTGGTGGGGTATCCGCGATGTTCTTAAGTCAACGTATTGGTCTGAAGACCGATTCTACGGCGGGTCGACGGTTGATCGTGGCTGGGGGCGAAGCGGTGTGGGCACGCCTTCACCAAACTGTCCGCTCATGAACCCGCGAGGGGGCCAGGGGTGCCGTCGGGGGCAGGGGGGGCCAGGGCCTCGGCAACCACCTCTGCGAGCGGCCGTGCGCGGCCGGCGGCCAGCACCTCCTGCTGCTCTGCGCTACTCAGGACAGCGAGCACGGGCGTGAGTATCCGAGCCAGCCTGGCCTGGTCGGCAGGTGGTTGAGGCGAGTCGATCCCTTCCCGCAGTGCATCTGCCACCCCAAGATAGACCAGTGCCAGACGCCCATCACCGTCCAGGGCGGTCGCGGCCGCGATTCCTTCCAGCATATAGGCTATATGCCGCTTATTGGCGAGGTTCTGCTCGCTACACCAGGCCTCGCGGTACCAACTACGTGCGGACCTCGCGTCCCCCGCATCGCGCGCCACATCACCCAGGTTGACCAGGATCGAACTGACTGCACCGGCATCCTGCAGCTCGCGAAACAGCGCGACGCCCTGCTCCAGGAGGGCGTTGGCCTCCCCATAGCGGCCCAGGCAGCGCGCGGCCTGCCACAGCATGTTGTAGGCGTCTCCTTGCCCTCGGCGGTCGTCACCCTCCCGCGCCACGGCGAGTTCTCGCTGGAAAAGCGGTTCCGCGCCGGCAACATCACCCACCCCCATGGCTGCCTCGCCCAGATAGCGATAGCCGCGCCAGAGGCCGGAGGAGTCGCCGAGCGCGGCAAAGAGGTCGATGGCCCGCTGGGCCAGGGCGATGGTCTTCGGGTAGTCGGCCCGGTAGCAGGCGATGGTCGAGGCCTCGAGCAGCGCCCAGGCCCGGGTAGCCGGCGCCGCCGTCCGCCGGCAATCGTCGAGGGCCAGCAGGCGGTCGAGGTGCAGACTGCCCTCGACCAGATACCTGCGGTGACGCGAGAGGGCAGCGAAGGCAGTCGCCAGACGGAGTCCCTCATTCAGCCATGCCCCTCCTTCCTCCTCGGCCTGCCTCCACGCCCACCCGAGGGCCGCGCGAACATTTGGATGCGCTTCCTCCAGCCGGTCGAGCCACGCCGCACGATCCGGCCGGTCCAGGGCGGCCCGGACCTCACTTGCCAGGGTGAGGTAGAAGCCCAGATGCCGGGTCTGGATCCTCTCCTGCTCTCCACTCTCCACCAGTCTGGCTTGCGCGTACTCTCGCACCGTCTCGAGCACGCGGAAGCGCGGCTCGGGACCGGGCATTACCTCGAGCAAGCTCTGTTGGCCCAGATCGGCCAGGTGCTCCAGCATCAGCGCCGGGTCCTCGCTTTGCCCACAAACGGCGGCGGCGGCGACAGCGTCAATGGGGCCGCCAAAGACTCCCAGACGGGCGAACAGCCGCCGCGCTTCCGGCGCGAGGAGCTGGTAGCTCCAGTCGAGCGCCGCACGGAGGGTCTGCTGACGGCGAGGCAGGTCACGCGGGCCGCCGGTCAGGAAGGCCAATCGCTCACCCAGCCGGGGTAGCACTGCCTCCGGGGAGAAGAGCTTGATGCGCGCGGCAGCCAGCTCGATCGCCAGTGGCAGGCCGTCCAGAGCACTGCAGATGGCGCCCACAGCGATCAGCGTCTCCCCCTCTGGAGCGAAGGCCGGATCTACCGCCCGCGCTCGCTGCACAAAGAGCTGCACCGCCTCACTCGCTGCCGTCTCGGTCTCGTTTTCCGGCAGCTGCAGCGGCGGGACGCGGATCTCGTGTTCACCGTAGAGGCGCAGCGGGATGCGGCTGGTGGCCAGGATCTGTAAGCGCGGGGCAGCGGACAGAAGTCGGGCCAGCAGCGGCGTCTCCTCCACCAGGTGCTCCAGATTGTCGACGACCAGCAACAGGTGGGCGGAGTGGAGCGCCTCGATCAGGTGTTCCTCGGTCGAGGTCACGGACTGTTCGGCCATCCTGAGTGCTCGCGCCAGGGCCATGGACAGGAGGGCAGGATCGTTGATCGGGGCCAGATCGACGAAGGCGGCGCCGTTTCGGAACTGGCCGGCGACCTATGCTGCCACCTGCAAGGCCAGCCGCGTCTTCCCCGTTCCGCCCACACCGGTGAGGGTCACCAGGCGGGATGCCTGGAGAGCATCGTGGACCAGGCGGCATTCGGCTGCCCGGCCGGTAAGGGGCGTCAAGGGAGTTGGCAGGGGTGGTGGCGCCAGGTGCGGCTGCGCGAGAGCAGCGGCCACGGGCACGGGCTTGAACCCGGGCAGCGATGGCGTGGCGGTGGGGAGCGAGACGCTCTCTATCCCCGATGCCGGTTGGTCCCGGTCGAGGGTGGCCAGCGGGAAGGTATTCCACGCGGTACTCGGGATGGCACGAGGCGCCTCCGCCAGGTCGAGCAGAGTTCGGGCCTGGCGCCTGGTCGTCAGCGCCCCCCATTCGGCCAGCGTGGTGACGATCCGCGCCACGTCGGTCGTGGTCAGCACCACGCCGCCATGGCCGTTCAGCTTGTGACTGAGCACGTCCGGATGAAGGCCGATGACCCGGGCGAGTTCCGCCTGCGTCCGTCCCACGCCTCGGCGCTGCGCCCGTACCGCCTCCCGAAACCGTACCAGATCTGTCATTGCTCTGTCCCGCGCGCTCCACCCATCGGCTCTGACCCCGTGCTCTCTCCGTCGCACCTTCTCAGCACCTTTCTAGCACGTTTTCGCACCAAATGGCTGTTGTATCGCGCGGAACAACCATACACTTTGATCACGTCACGCCACGAGGAGGCACGATGGATCATTCAATAACCGTCCCGTACCCGCTCACCGCCGTCTTCGAGCACCTCGCCGCACCCGCTCGTCTGGGCGATTGGCTCAGCGAGGTGGTGCGCGTGGAGGCAGAGGCAGCATCCCTGCTCGGCATCGGCGCCGCCTTCGGGCTGACGCTGCGTCAGAGCGGGAGCGAGAGCGCCGCCAGGGGCGAGATGATCGCCTTCGAGCCTCCCTGGCTCGCCGCTTTCCGGCTGTTCATCGGTGAGCTGACCCATGTGCTGCGGCTCACCTGCTGCACCTGCGACGGCGGGACCCGGCTCCAGGTCCATCAAGACCGCGGAGACAGCCCGCTCACCATCGACCTCACGCGGCTAGAGCAAGCCCTGCTCGCACTCCGGATCGCGGGAGGTGGAGATAGGCGGCTGGATAGCGCTGATGCACGGAGCGCGTGAGTGACGACACGCCTGGAGGAAAAATTGACAGTGGAGAATTATGAAAGTATCGCGCGACAGAATGGGAGGTAGTCCACCTGGATTGACGATGAGACGGCATCAGAATTTGTTGATGACCAACGTCGCGAACCGCGGGAGCCAGGACGCCTGGGATTTACATCGGTCACCTGTCCCAGGCCGAGCTAATGGTGAATCTAATCCGTGTTGGATCGCTTCCATGAATCAAGTCGTGCCCGCTCGAGTCGTTCGAGCGGCGGCGGCCGGTAAGGATAAGGAATGAGTATGCACCTGCATCTGAGACGGTCACTTGTCATGCTTTGTACTCTCGGACTGCTGCTCGGCAGTCTCTCCGCCGCACTGGGTGGAGCGAATCCAGCGATTGCCGCCACGCCGAGTGGTGGAGTGTATGCCTGGGGCGATAACAGCAACGGCCAGCTGGGGAACGGGACGACGACCAATAGTTCAACCCCGGTGGTGATCACGCTGGCGCCTGCAGTGACGGCCGCGACGGCGGTTGCCGCGGGCCAGGATCACAGTCTGGCGGTTGGGTCGGATGGAAAAGTCTATGCCTGGGGGTTCAACGGCGACGGCCAGCTGGGGACTGGGACGACGACGGACAGTCATACCCCGGTGCTGGTCAATCCGCCAACTGGATTGACGGCGACCGCGATTGCCGCTGGCGGGTTCCACAGTCTGGCGATTGGGTCGGACGGGAACGCTTACGCCTGGGGCTCGAACCTCTACGGACAGCTAGGGAATGGGACGACGGCGGACAGTCATACCCCGGTGGCGATCGCGCTGCCGCCTGGGACGACTCCCCTGACTCTCGGGACTGGCTCCGGATCGGTGCACAGCCTCGCGATCCTCACCAGCAGCAGCGCACCGACGGCGGCCATCCTCTCCCGGTTCCATGCGGTCCACGCCGGCGGCGCTACCCTCTTCCACTGGCGCGTCGCCTCGGGAGCGGGTGTTCGCGGCTTCTTCCTCACCGCCGGGACGCATCGCCTGAACCGCCGCTTGATTGCAGTCAACGCCCACCGGCAGAGCTACACCTACCGGAGCAGGTGGCAGGGCCATGGTCCCTACCTGCTGCACGGCATCCTGCAAGGCGGCGCCGTGGTGACGCTTGCCAGCACAGGCTAAGCAGGCAATTCGGGGCGGTGCGGCCTGCTGGGCCGCACCGCCCTATCGGCGCCATCACCCAGGACCTCGGTCTCGACTCTGTCAAGCATCAGCCCGATTGGCGAGCATTCGCCTCACTCTGATCCCCTGAAACTGGAGGTGGTGTGCATGGATGTTGTCGCTCAGCGACTATGTCATGGTCAGGAGGTCCAACTTCATCACGACCCGCTGCGCCTTCACAATCAGTAGAACCAGTGCTATCATGCCTTACATATGCACGAATGCCTTACTACTGGAGAGCGCATGATGAAAGAGATCGTGTCAACCGTCACCAGCAAGGGCCAGGTGACAATTCCCGCTGAAGTACGGAGACACCTGGGCGTCGCGCAGGGCGACAAGCTGTCGTTTGTCATCAGTGATGCGGGAGCAGTCGAACTGAAGACGACGCGATATCCCACGGTTGCCTCGCTCCGCGGCACGCCGGTAACGCTTGCTAAGGCCATCACCTTCAATGAAATGAAGGTGATCGCCAATGAGGATCGACTGGCCGAGAAGTACCAATAGTGTATTCCTACGATATCGACTTTGATGGCATTCCAGGCCTAACTCGACGGGAACCATAATATGTCATGGCGGCATACTGCCTCAAGCACAACGAAATAGGTAAAGGCGGGTCCCGAGGGACCCGCCTTTACCGTTGGTGCGTACGTGCGTTAGACGCGGGCACGCTCGCCGGAGACCATGTGCAGAATCGCCAGCAGGATGCACGCGCCAATGAAGGCCACGATGATCGAGCCGATGATGCCGTAGCTCTTGCTGCCCAGCACCGCATTTACGATGAAACCGCCGATGAAGGCGCCGATGATGCCCACGACGATGTCGCCGACAATACCGTAGCCGCCTCCGCTCATCACGCGCCCTGCCAGAGCACCCGCAATGGCCCCCACGATCAACCAGGCAATAATCCCACCTGGCGCCAGTGCCGCTGCTACCACTAATTCACCCATCGGTTAACCTCCCTATACCGGACTTTGTTTGGTGTACTCACACCGGCCATCGGGCCGGCTCACCTCTCTATAAAGCAAAAAGTGTGCCGCGCTGTATGCCGCTACCGGCATCCATAAGCGACGACGTGGACGGCACAGGCGGGCCATGAGCGGACAGTCTCACCCCGCACAGTTCTCGCCACGATGCGTAGCATCGATCTTCAGATCGTCTGGTGCCTGTCCCCCGCGCCGTTGGGCGGGACAGGCAGCCCGGCGGCGCTGGGGAGGCGCCGCGCGCGAGCGCCGGCGCCGGCCCGTCCCACGGCAGTACCGTGTCGTGGCATGTCGCTGCACGTAGATCCCCGAACGGAGGCACAGGACCCGCGTTTGCTTGACACGTTCCTCCCCTATGCCGCTCCGCGGCCGCATGCACCCGGGTCCGGTCTCCTTCCAAGGTGAGGAGCAGGGAAGCACACCCGTGGGTGGCTCGACCACCCCACCCCACCAGCGCAGTCGAGGAGCAGCATGGTGGGACGGCCCAGGACCGGCGCTCCCGCGCGGCACCATCCACAATCCGTAGGAACGACGTTCACGTCGTCAGGGTGGTGCAGCCTCGATGCCCTTCCTTCTCCGCCACTCGTGCTCTCGCGGGGCGGTATGCCGGGGTGGCAACGCTGTCTTCCCGGCGTCACCGTGACGGTCTGAAGACCGATTCTACGGTGTCAATGGACGGTCGATCGTGGCCGGGTGGCGACGCGGTGCGAGCCCATCCTCACCAAACTGTCCGCTCATGAACTTCCCCCCGCGAGGGGGCCGGGGGGAGGGGGGGCGACCTCAGCCATCCAACAAACTCAGTGTCTGACGGGAGTGATCGAGGGCGTGGGTCAGGTGCTCGTGTACTTCGTGCTCGTTGAGGGATAAATAATTGAGCAGCACATGCCGGATGTCGCGCTCCATCGCCTCAAGGCAACGCTCGACTCGCACCGTCCGGGAGGAGGGTCCCTCGCTACGGGTGTAATCCCGCAGCGAGTGCTCCAGCTGGGTGTGGATGCTCTTGAGCCGGCGCGCGGTGCGGAGCATGGCGATCTCGTTATGCCCTTCCACCTTCAGGATAACGGCGATTTTGGTGCAGCGAGATTCAAGGTGCGACATGTCCATGATGGGGTGGCCCTAGCCGTGCGCTTTGCGCTCGATAGGGCCCAGACGCGAGACACTCAAGGTCTGGGTCATCTCGCCGAGCGTTCGATCGTAGACGCCGCGAACCTGCACTTCATCGCCCTCCTGAACCTGGGGGAGGGTTGAGGTTTCGTGCGAACGATCCGTGTAGCCGGTGTGCGGATCGGTATCTAGCAGGACATCCTGCGAGTGCGCCACCTGCAGCGCCATGGCGCCCTCTGACTCATTGGAAACCAGCGAGACGATCCCACGGAGCGTCGTGACCTGCTGCGAGATATCTTGCTTGACCTGACCACCGGAGACGATTATCCGGTCACCAGCCCGGAGGCTGGCCACCTGTAACGCCTGGCCGTCGGCGCCGGTGATCACCGAGTGGAATCCAATGGTGTCATTGACTAACGCTCCCGAACGGCTCAGCAGCGTAAGGAACAGGGCCGATTGGCCGCGACGCATGGCGATCAGCGTTCCGCTGGATCCGGGTAGCTGCGAAGAGACGCCGGAGCCGTTTGAGCGGACCTGAGCCACCGCCCTAGATCCTGCTGCCGGCGTCGGTGTAGCCGGCGCCAGGGTGAGCGCGATGCCTCCAGAGAGGAGGACCCACAGCAGCTTCATGATACGGCTCCTTGATACGGTTCCCTGGCATGGACAGCGGAGCGGATTGTGTGCGGGAGGAGGAGGACGCCGTGGGGATCCAGAGGTCAGTACTGGCGCCCCACGGCGTCAATGAGGAGGAATGCGATTTATGCGTTGAGGATGATGATCGCGACGGTCGTGCCGCTATGTCCTTTGATGATCTCGACCATTTCGCCCTGAGCCAGGTCGCTCTGGCTGCCGCCGACCACCTTGGTGATGGTCGCGGGGTTGCTCAGGGTGTAGGTGACCGTCTTGGCGCTGTGGCGATCGAGCAGGGTCACGGACCCAGTGGTGGCGCTTACCACCTCGCCGGAGACTTCACTCCCTGCGCCCGGCGTCTTGTGGGTCCAGGTGGTTGAGGTGGAGTGCGAGGGTTTGGTTTGGCCGGCCGGCTTGGTCTGCGACGTCGAATGCTTGCCACCCGCCACGTGGGTGTGCGTGGTCTGTGCCGCATGGGCCGGGTCAATGCGAATCGCATCGATGGTGGTAGTGCCCTTCACCAGGTGGGCGCTCACGTGTACCTTGGGCTGCAGATCGTTGGTTGTGCCGCTCATCTGGCGGGTCACATGGGTGGCGCTGGTCACCGCGACACTGACGGTCCCAGTCTGGGTCTGTACCTGCAGACTGCCGTTGCTGAAGCTGAGGACCGTTCCCCTGGTGGGTGCGTACTGTGCCCCGTGCGGACCGCCGTGTGCCAGTGCCGGCGCCACGCCAAGCGCCAGGGTGAGGGGTAGGGCGATGCCTGCGATCATGGTCTTGAGACTGGTTCGATGCACTCTATCCTCCATGCAGATGTTGCTCGATCAGGGTCGTTGGTCAACGCCTCTCCCTACAGTACGAAATCATTCTTAGAGCGGCAGGCAATTTTCCTGAGAGTTGGCTGAACGTGGTTCCCCGCTTCTCAGCGAATCTTCAGCCGACTTGGCTATGGTGAAGAGAGAACGCATACCATCGAGAGAAGGATCGTGACCGATGGCGAAACAGCCGAATCGGATAGCCGGCGTCGAGCCGCTGCGCATCCTGGTGGTCGACGACGAGCCACACATCGTGAATTTTCTGCACATGGGGCTCACCTATGAAGGATTCGAGGTGGCCGACGCCGGCGACGGCGCTGAGGCGCTCGGTAAAGTGGAGAGCTTCAAGCCTCAGCTGGTGATCCTGGACCTAATGATGCCTGGCATGGACGGTATTACCGTCGCGGAACGCTTGCACCGCGATCCGGACATGCTCATCATTATGCTGACTGCCCGCGATCACGTGGACGACCGCGTGATCGGCTTTCAGGCCGGCGCCGACGATTACCTGGTGAAGCCATTTTCCTTTGAAGAACTGCTGGCGCGCATCCGTGCCGTGACGCGCCGCCGGCTCCCGGCCCAGAGCGAGGTACTGCTGGCCGGTCCCATCAGACTGGACCAGACGCGGCACGAAGTGACCCTGGACGGTGCGGTGATCGACCTGACACTCCGCGAGTACGAGCTGCTGCGCCTCTTTTTGCTGAACCCGCGCCGCGTCCTCCCTCGCCAGATGATCCTGGACCGCGTCTGGGGGTACGATTTCTACGGCAACGAGAATAATGTCGAGGTCTACATCGCCTATCTTCGACGCAAGCTGGGCGATCAGGGACACCAGATGATCGAGACCGTGCGCGGGGTAGGCTACCGACTGAGCGTGTGACGGGAGTACCGGTGGTTCGGATGCGCCTGGGTTCCATCAGGCGGCAGTTGGTTCTCTGGTATCTGAGCCTGCTCGCCATTGTGCTGCTCGGCCTCGGTATTTTCCAGTACTTCACCCTCTCTCAGTACCTCCGATCCACCATTGGCGCCAGCTTACGCCAGTCCGCATCCGCCCAGTTGCATGCCCTGGACCCCTGCTTTATCCTCTCGCGGGCAGACCTGAACCTGAATGCGCAAAGCCTGGCCGGACTGCTTGGCAGCCACGACACCGCAGTCAAGATCGTCACCCCATCCGGTGAAACGCTGGCCAATCATTGGTTCGGCTTTGCGGGCCACGCCCGGCCGCTCAACCTATCCGCGGATACGATTCACCAGCTCATCCGTTCAACCGGCTCCGGTGCTCCACGCCTTGCGCCCCATCATGCGCCGTGTGAACCGGGGCCACCTCCTCGGCAGACTCCTCGCCACCACCACCATCCGGCGCTTCCCGAGGAACCAGCGGTGGTCAGTCAAGGCAATATGGTGCTGGTCGCGGTTCCCCTGGGACCGCCGTCTCGGCCGGTGGGATATGCTCTTTTGGGACAGTCCTTTGCTGGCGCGAACGCGACACTTCGACGCTCGGCAGTGGTGTTTGCCCTAGGCGCCTTGGTGGCCGTGCTGCTGGCCGCGCTGATCGCGCTACCGCTGATCGATCGTGCCCTCCGCCCGCTGCGCCGGATCGCCCGCACTGCCGGGGCCATTGCCGAGGGCGATCTGCAGCGTCGTGCCAATCTATCGCACTCCTCCGACGAGATCGGCCAGCTCGGGATTGCGTTCGATACCATGGTCGACCGCCTGCAAGCAGCGCTGACGGCCTCCAGCGAGTCGGAGGAACGCATGCGCCGCTTCCTGGCCGATGCCTCGCATGAATTGCGCACCCCGCTCACTGTGTTGCGCGGGTCGTCCGAGGTGTTGCTGCGCCAGGGCGCCAGGGAACGCCCGGACATCGCCGGCGCCTTACAGGGCATGCACGAGGAAGCAGTGCGGCTCTCGAAGTTGGTGGACGATCTGCTCACCCTCACCCGGCTGGACGCTGGGCAGACGCTTCTACCCGAGATGGTACCGGTCCGTCCCTTCCTCGAACAGTTTGCCGATCGCTACGCGCCGGCCTGGCCGAACCGACAGCTCGAGCTTCAGCTGGCGGCACTCGATGGAGCCGCTGCCCTGGTCGATCCCGAGGCACTGCGTCGGGTGTTGACCAATCTGATCGACAACGCCGCCCGATACAGCACGCCCGGGCAGCCAATCACGCTGAGCGGCGCGGCCCAGCACGATCGTATTGCCCTCTCGGTCAGCGATGCCGGCCCCGGCCTGGGTCCGGAGGACGCAGCCCGGGTCTTCGAGCGTTTCTATCGCGGCGCACGGAGCCGGTCGCGCCACACGGGCGGCAGCGGCCTCGGCCTGGCTATCGTCCAGGCCCTGGTGTCGCAAAGCGGCGGCGAGGTCGCGATCGAGACCGACCTGAACCGGGGAACGATCGCACGCGTCACCCTGCCGCGCAGCGTGTAAAGCTACGTCTGTTGGTCGAGCGCACGATCCAGACAGCGGTACAGGTCATCGATGTCGAAGGGCTTGGGCAGCACATCAATGCCATGCGCGGTTAGCCAGTCTTCTTTGGAGCGAAGATCGAACATGGCAGCGGAGCAGACGATCAGGGGGATGTCGCGAGTGGCGGGGTCCAGCGTCAGCAGCTCCATGATGGTCCAGCCGGCCTCGGGCTTTTCCATGCGGATATCGACGATAATCACATCGGGCATAGCCTCTTTCAACTGCTCAAAGGCCGGCCCAGCCTCGCGCAGAATAAGCGACTTCCAACCCCGCTCGGCGATCAAAAAGCCCATCAGATCGAGGAAGGTCGTATCGTCATTGACGACCGCGATGGTTGAGCCTTCGGGCACCAGCCGTTGCCCCTTCCTTGCAGAGATAATACCGCCAAACTATAGACCATTTAGGGTCGTCGGTTCTATCTACAGCACTTCTTCCCGTATGAATAGGGCCAATCGGCACTTATCGGCGTATCAATTCTCCGCTACTGTCTATGAAGTACCCATGACATAGGCGCATAGAGGAGAGGAAATGAATTGTATCAGAATCGCGATTGGCATCGCGGTAGCGCTTGCTCTACTGGCCGGCGGCCGGGCACAGACCGGGCGTCACCTCACAGCGGCCCAGGCCGCGGAGATACCGGCGGGCATACCTTTGCCTGTGAGCCCGCGGCCCTTGCCAGGCCGGCACGGCGCCCAAGCGCGCTACCTGGCGATCCGCCAGGGCACGGTACTTCCCGCCGCCCGCGCCCCGCGCATCACTGGTTCGCTGCCCAGAGCGCAGTCGCAGGCGCAGACCCTGGCTGTGACCGGCGGGAGCTGGACCGCGCTGGGGCCGGCGCCCATCACATTTTCCGGCTATTCTTTCACCACCGGCAGCGGCCGGGTGCTGGCGCTGGCCTACTCCTCCGCCGCCAAAGCGATGTACCTCGCCGCCGCTGATGGTGGCGTGTGGAAAAGCCTGGACGGTGGCGCCTCCTGGGTCGCCCTCACCGACACCATGCCCTCCCTGGCCATTGGCTCCCTGGCAGTCGACCCCTCCGATCCCACCGGTAATACGGTCTATGCCGGAACTGGCGAGTTGGCCCTGGCGGGGGATGCATTTTCTGGAGTCGGCGTCTACAAAACCACCAACGGTGGCACAACCTGGACGCGCTACGGCGGAGACATCTTTAGCGGCCAGTCCATCGCGAATATCGTGGTCGATCCCAAGAACCCACAGTACGTCTTTGCCGCGGTGGAGAACCAGCGCTACTCCAATCCGCCGGCGGGTGTGGCCATCTCCTCCGACGGCGGCCAGACCTGGATCGAGCCCAGCGCTGCCACCGACCTGCACGGCAATTCCGTGAGCAGTTTGATCGCCGATGGCAATGGCAACATGTACGCCGGCGTGACCGGAAGCTGCGACACCAATCAGACCGGCGCCAACAATGGCGTGTACTCCGCGTCCGAGAGCGATCACGGCGCGGTCTGGACCAAAGTGAGCACCGGCTTGCCAGGCGCAGCGGGCGACGTCATCCGCCTGGCACTCGATCCAGCCACCAAGGCGCTGCCCCAGGCACAACAGCGGGTCTACGCGGTCATCGGCGACGGCACCTGCTCCGCTGGTCAGCCCACCGCCTCCTGGGGGAATTTCCTGGGCGCCTACCGGACCGACGCCGGAGGCGGCACCTGGTCTCAAATCGCCGGCAATAGCAGCGCCTCGGTGTTCGATGGTAATCAGTGGTGGTACGATATCGAGATCGCCATCGACCCCAACGACCCCAGCGGTAACACGGTGTGGATCGGTGGGACCGACTGGTTCAAATCGACCAATGCAGGAGGCACGGCGCCCATCTGGACCAACGTGACCGGCGTATACAGCAACACTCCGGCCGCCATCCATCCCGACCAGCATGCAATCGTGGCGGTGCCCGCGGCAGCCGGCGCCACGCCGAAATACATACTCTATGTGGGTGATGACGGCGGCGCGTATCAGACGGCCAATGAGGGGAAATCCTTCACCCAGGCGAACGGGAATCTCAATCTCACCCAGTTTTACGGTGGGGCGGTGGGCACGGGCCTCAACACCAGCTCACTGCTGCTGGGCGGCTCCCAGGATAACGGCACGGCGCAGACCACCAACACCGGCTTCAACTGGAACGAAGTTCAGGGCGGCGACGGCGGCTATACCATCATCGACCCGACCAACAACAGCACCATGTATCAGGAATACACCAGCGCCCAGGTGAACATCAGCCCCGACGGTGGGACAACCTGGAACCCTAGCTGCCCAACCGGCGATTGCAGTGTCGGCGACAATGCCGCGTTCATCGCCCCGCTGGTGGAAGACCCGAACAACCACGCCACCGTCTACTCCGGGCAGGCCCACCTCTGGCAGACCAAGAACGCAGGAGCTACCACCCCCTGGAAGAACATCGGTCCGAACGATCTGGTCCAGTCAATCTCGGCCGTCGCGGTGGCTCCTTCCAACTCGAACACCGTCTACATCGGCGCCGCCGACGGTGAGGTCGAGGTCACGACCAACGCGCTCAACACGGTACCCACCTGGACCACCCGCGTTCCCGCCACGTGCACCACGGCGCCGCTGAATCCGGCCTGCACCGGCGGCTCGATCACCGGAATCGCGGTCGATCCCACGGCGTCAACCACTGTGTACGTCAGTGAGAGCGGCTTCCAGGCAGGACAGCAGTATCACCTCCTCAAGTCGATCGACGGGGGCGCCACCTGGAAGGATATCAGCACCACGCTTCCCAATGTGCCCTTCGAGTCGGTGACCGTCGCGCCGAATAACGGCGGCGTCCTCTTCGTCGGCGCCGATCAAGGCGTATATACCTCGAGCGACGGCGGCGCTAGCTGGTCCCTACTGGGCGCCGGCCTTCCCAACACCGCCGTGTTTCAGCTCATCGCCACGCCAGTCGTCGGTAGCGCATCCAGTGTCCAGCTCACTGCCTTCACCCACGGTCGTGGCGTGTGGCGCACGACAGTATCCGCCGCCGCGCCAACCGCGGCCCGCGCCTCAGGCTTCGTCGTCCGTCGCGTCGCCGGCGCCCTCCACTTCCAGTGGCGAATGGTCGCCTCCCAGGGCGTCATCGGCTTCAACCTCTTCGCTGGGTCGCACCGGCTCAATCCCCGCATGATCGCCGTACATCATGCCCTCACCTATCGCTACATCGCGCGCGGCAGGCTGCGGCTTGCGCCCCCAATGGGGTACGGCCCGTACACGCTGCACGTCTACCTCAATCATGGGCCACCAGTGGTGATAGGGCTGGGCTAGGACGCTGCTGATTCAGTGGTGGAACGGAAGCCTGACACAACCATCGAGCCTCGGGGCAGGGCGCTACCTGCCCCCATCCCGCAAGCTATAGCGCGGCGTCGGCCCGTCGGCTCCGTTCTGGGCGATCTCGCCGCGCTGTACCAGTTCGGTGCGCGCCCGGCTCAGTGTGGTCTTCGACATGCCCGCGGCCTGGCTCCATTGCGCCAGGGTTGCCCCGGTCGATCCCGGGTCCAGTTCGCGTAGCGCTTGCAAGGCGCGGTCGGCTCGGTTTCCCATGGCGGGCTGCGTCCTGGATGTTTGGGAGGACCTGTGGTCAACGCCCCCGCTGCCGGCATGCCCGCCGGCGTCTCGGGACGGTTCGCCCGTCAATTCCGCCAGGTGCGCCTCCGCGCGGGCCACTTGTTGGCGGCGACGTTCGAGCTTCTCGGCTGCCTTGGTCTGCCACTGGGCTGCGCGCAGCCGCGCCTGCTCGATATCCTGCTTGCCGCGCACATCGGCCTGCAGTTGCTCCTCGGACGCGACTTCCAACTTGAGTTCGAGCTTGGCCAGCTTACGGCGTGCTCGCTCCAGCTCGTCTTTCTTGGTGCTCCCTTTGCGTACCGTTTGCTTGGCCAAGACGTGTGCTCCTCATGGGGGACCGTCCTTCAGTAGTACGAATATAGCGCAGGGGAAGTAGAAGGTCCAATGCGTGTTGCGGTCTCTCCTCAGGCGACGTAGCGCTCCGCGTAACTGAGTAGTCGCTCGATATCAAAAGGCTTTGAAAGCGTTTCCTGAAAGAGATTGGAGTTCGCTGCCGATCGCAGCATGTCCGGTGAGACGGACATGGCAACCATCGGCGTATCCGGGAGGCCATCCTCGCGCAGTCTGCGCGCCAGTTCGATGCCGGAGAGGTCTGGAAGCATCAAGTCTACAAAGAGCAGATCAGGCCGGCATTCCTCGTGAATGGGCGTGAACTGGCGCGGATGATTGATGCAGACTACGCGATACCCCTCCTCTTCGAGGAGTTCACGTAGCATGTCCAGAATGTCTCGTTCATCCTCGACCACAACAATCAGCACAGACGCCATCGCTCAACCTTCATGGGCTCTGTTCGGCAAGATTCGTGCCTCACAGAGCGGATCGGGCCGGCAGCCGGTGCGCTTACCCACTGAGGCGGCACCAGCTCCGCTCGTCAGCGCCCTAAACGGCGGTCGATGCGTCGGGCGAATCGCTCGACGGTCCGCAGCGGACTTAATGCCGTAAGCCCACAATCCGCGGGAAGACCCGCTAGTGTTGTCGCTGGAACACCATGACGCGCCTGGTGGTGGTGAGTTCCCATCGTGATCGGCCCAGCCGACCGCGGGATGTGCCGGCGATTTGGTTGGAGTTCGAGGTTACCCAGGCGTCGAAGAAAGAGCCTGTGACCGCTATCCCGCGGTGTTCCTCAGCCCCTGCAGCACTGCTTTACCGTGGTGCTCAAGCCACACGCGATATTCCGGACAGTCGGCCATGCGCTGCTCGATCGCCTCACGTAAACCTGGCATTCGCTCATAGAACTCCTGCCCGGGGGACTCAGACGCATCGGATTGGCTCGTCGTATGATTCATTCTCTCTACCTCTGCGTCGTGGCCGGTTACTCCCGGACGGCGATATTTTAGCAAACTTTCGGTCTGTTTCACCCTGACACTCTATGCGACACCATGTGATCTGTCTAGAAGTTTAAGTTACGGCTTGGCTATTGTTTACGTACTAGAGCATACGTGCGGAGGCGCAGAACTTTTCATGCCGCCCTCTCCCCCTCACACGCCGCGCTGCTCCATCCACCTCTCCAGTTCGGGCGCCGGCAGCGGCTCGCTCAAGAAATACCCTTGAGCCAGATCGCAGCCGAGCCCGGATAGCAGGTCCAGCGTCTCCTGATCCTCTACCCCTTCGGCCACCACCGTCCGCTTCAAGTTGTGACTCAGATCGACCACCGAGCGGATGACATAGGCGTTGTCTTCCTGCTCTCTCATATCCATCACCAACGAGCGATCGATCTTGACCTCATCCAGAGGCAGGCGTTTGAGATGGGTCAGAGAAGCATACCCCGTGCCGAAGTCATCGAGGGCAATACGAACGCCCAGCTCATGGAGGCGAGTGAGGATCTCCGTGGCGCGGACAGGATCGGTCATGACGGCGCCTTCCGTGATCTCCAGCGTCAGCGCCGGCCCGGCTGTCGCGCGGGCAGGGAGAAGACGGGTGAGCATCTCCACCAGCTCCCAGTCCTGAAAGCTGGTGGCGGAGAGATTGACGGCGATATCGAGGTGCAGACCAGCGTCGCGCCACACACCCTGCTGGCGAACTATTTCGCTCATCACCCAGCTGGTCAGCAGCTTGATCAGGCCGGTGTGCTCGGACAAAGGGATAAACTGCTCTGGCTGAAGCAGACCACGCGTCGGGTGCTGCCAGCGGAGCAGCGCCTCGACTCCCACGACCTCTCCACTCCGCACATCGATCTTGGGCTGGTAATGCAGCAGTAATCCGGTGCCGTCCAGTGCCTGGCGCAGGTCGTTGGTGAGCTGGAAGCGGGCGGGCGAGTACTGATCCTGCTCCACGGCATACACCTGGTGCCCGGTGCCGCCGCGCTTGGCCAGGTACATAGCCACATCGGCGTGGCGCAAGAGTGCGCTGATATCGTTCCTCTGGTGTGGATAGAGGGCGATACCGATACTGGCATCGATCCGAAAAGGTTGATCGTCGAGCTGGAACGGCGTGGCCAGAGCCTCCCTGATCTTCGTCGCCACGAAGACCGCGCCCGGCTCGTCCGCGCCCGGCAACACCACGGCGAACTCATCGCCGCCCAGCCGAGCCACCGTGTCGGAGGGGCGCAGCAGGCCGCTCAAACGATTCCCCAACTGTTGCAAGAGCAGATCGCCGTAGTGGTGTCCACAGGTGTCATTGAGATCTTTAAACCGGTCGAGATCAAGCAGCAGCAGAGCGAAGGAGTTCGTCTGACGCCGCGCCAAATGCACCGCCTGGTCGACACGATCTTTAAACAGCACGCGATTGGGCAGCCCGGTGAGCGCGTCGTGCAGCGTTTGATGGATCAGCGCGTCCTCCATCGACTTGCGCTCCGTAATGTCCTCCATCATGGCGATGCCGAAGACCGCCGCGCCATCTCCATCGCGCACCTCAGAGATCGTCTGGCGGGTCCAGATGGTCTCGCCATCCTTGCGGATACGGCGGCTCTCGATCGTGTATTTCTCGATCTCGCCCGCCACCAGCTGGTCGTCCAGTTGGTCCTCCTCCGCGACATCCTCGGGATGGGCTGTTTTGCTCCAGTGCAGGCCATTCATCTCTTCCGCGCTGTACTGCAGCATGTCCTGGAGTGCCTCGTTGGTCTTCACGAAGCAGCCGTCCATGTCCGCCACCGCCATCCCAATCGGGGCCAAATCGAAGATCGTGCTCAGATACTGTTCGCTCTGTCGCAGCGCCTCCTCGGCCCGTACGCGCTCGGTGATGTCGGTCGCCACGCAGATCACGCCGCTGATCTCGCCATGCTCGTAGACCGGGCTATAGTGGCACTGGTAGGTGACATCGCCGGCACTGACCAGTGCCTCACATGCCTCGCCGGCCAATGCGCGCCGGCAACAGTCCATCGCCTGCTCGTGCTCTCCATAGAGAGCAAAGATGGATTGGCCCAGCAATGCCTCGGTATCGATGCCGGCCTGCTGGTAATATTTCCCTTCGGCCATCATGAAGCTACCGTGCCGGTCAAACGTGAAGAGCAGCACCGGGGCATGGGAGAGCGCCGTTCTCAGACGCTGTTGCAACTCGCGCAGCGCACGCTCCGTCTGCTCCAGCTGTGTCATGTCGCGTACGATGGTCAGGAAAGCGATGCACTCGCCCCGGTCATCCTGGATCGCGGCGGCGCTCCACTCAGCCTGCGCCAGGGCGCCGTCTTTCTTCCGCAGCGAGTACTGCATTTTGCGCATCGCGCCATGTTCCAGCACGTGCCGCATGGCGCCGGCTACCTGCTCATGGTATGCCGGATCCGTGAGCTCGCGGCCGGACAGGCCCGTCAGTTCCTCGGGCGTCGCATACCCGTAGAGACCGGCTGCGTGCTGGTTGGCCATCAGGATCACGCCCGCGCAATCCACGACAGTCACGGCGTCGGGCGAGGCATCGAGCAGCCCGCGAAGGTACGCCGCGCTACTCCCCGTCAATCCCCTGGGACGCTCTGCATAGGTCGATACCAGGGAGAGCACTATGGCATCTCGGCATGGCAGGTGTTGCACGGCGCAGGCGCCGCCACCCGTCGGAGCGGGCACCGCGTCGCGCACCACCGCACGCTCGCTCGCGACCGAGGAGTCCCGCCAGTGGAGACGGCGGCTCGGCCGGCAGCGACGAGTTGTGCGGCGTGATGGTGGGACATTGCAATGTTCCTTTATAAACGTTCCGGCATAGATATACCGGGCTTTGCCTGGAGTATGTTCTGCAGCGCGTGCCGTGTCACCTGACAACAGGCACCTTTAAGCAGGAGCAAAGAGTCACCAAAGCCCCAACCAGCGCCAGCTTCCCCCCTCTCCCCCGTCCCCTCCCCCTCGCGGGGGGGAGGGGCGATACCTTGCGTGCAACGCGAACACCTACAGGCAGGGCAGCATTGTTCCCCTCGTCAGTGTTCGCGCTCCATGCTTCTGTGGAAGCGCTCAAGCGTTCCGTTCCGCCACGGCGGGACCGGTGGGACGAAAACACGGGGATCCCGAGGCGTGGGTGTGCCAGGCGTACTGACCGGGTATTCCCCCTCCCCCCCGCGAGGGCCACCCAGCGACCAAAGTCCCCCAGCAAGCGGGACCGGGGACCATATCGCAGAATCCGGTGACATGGTGTAATACCCTCATTGAAGCCAACAAAAAATCTCCTTCACATCTGAGGAGAAGTCACCATCATGAACACCTTTCTGGTCGCCCAGCAGACCCGTTTGCACACGCTTCTTGCTCGCCTGAACGAGCGCGAGGAAGGGCAGGACATGGTTGAGTATGCGCTGCTTGCGGCGTTGATCTCGATCGTGGCCATCGCCATCATCATGCTGATCGGTCCCTATCTCAAGGACCTGTTCCAGGATGTGGTCAACGGCCTGGGCACCGCCTAATCCCTGCGGGGGCATCAGGAGGGGGAGCGCCGCACGCGGTGCTCCCCCTCTTTTTTTACGTGGATGGTCTTCCCATCAAATCCTCATCTCCGTCCCACCGTTCCATCATCTACGGTCGCTACGCTAGAAATATCTCGACCACCACGTGACCGGGCGCCTGCTCGGCACACCAGCGACAGCGTAGCAGGAGAACACCATGATGAAGCGTAGACTCTTCCCTCTAGCAGCGGCCGGGCTCATCGCCACCGGCGTCCTGGGCGACCATCTCTATGGCGCCGCCCAACCAACCTCGGCCGCAGTCAGGACTACGGCTAGCAGCCCTCCTCTCACATCTGCGCTCGCCATCGACGCGGCCACCGAGCACGCCTATGCCGTCGCGGGGCCCTCGGTGGTCTATGTCAAGAGTGCAGGCGTGGGTTCCGGCTCGGGCGTCATCTACGATAACAAAGGCGATATCGTCACCAACGCCCACGTCGTGCGCGGTGCCCAGAGCATCACCGTTACCCTCAACGACGGACGCACGCTAAAAGCGAGTGTGGCCGGCACCGATATAGCCGACGATCTGGCGGTAATCCGCGTCAACGCCCCAAACCTCACCCCCGCCCGCTTCGCGAGTGCCGGTACCTATCGGGTGGCGCAGACCGTCCTGGCCATCGGCAGCCCGGTCGGACTGAAGCAAAGCGTTACTTCCGGCTTGATCAGTGGGGTCAAGCGCGTCGAGCAGGAGCCGAACGGCGCCTACCTCCCGGACGCCATCCAGACCTCGGCACCGATCAACCCCGGTAACTCCGGCGGCGCCCTGGTCACGCTCAACGGCGCCGTCGCCGGTATCCCCACCCTGGTTCAGACCGCGACTCAGGACGGCGCCTCCACCCAGGGTCTCGGTTTCGCTATTCCCGCCGAGCGAGTGGTATCGATGGCCGGCCAGATCATTGCACAGGGCCGCGTGGTCCACACGGACCGGGCCTTCCTGGGCGTCGCCCTGGGAGAGAATGCCGGTCAGTCCGCCCTCCCCTCCAGCCTTCCCAGTGTGGCGGGCGCCGCCATCAACACCGTGGCTCCCGGCAGCCCTGCCGCGTCTGTCGGGCTCCAGTCAGGCGACACGATCACCGCCATTGATGGCGCCACCGTGACCAGCGACGCCGACCTCCTCAGCGCCCTCGCCGCCCAAAAACCTGGCGCCGCCGCGACCCTCTCGGTCAATCGCCAGGGCCAGACCATCCAGGTTACCGTTCACCTCACCGAGCTACCGGCCGCGAAGTAATCGCCTCCCCCTCCCCCCAGCGGCCCCCCGGCCCCCTCGCGGGGGGGAGGGGGCGGTCCTTAGAGAGACTGTTTCCTGTAAAAGCGCCGTTTCCGTAGGGAGAATGTCTTTTTCAGAGACACTGTTTCCGCTAGTAGCTCCCCTCCCCCCGCGAGGGGGAGGGGTTGGGGGAGGGGGGGCCATGATCCGAACAGTACAATCAGCCGTACTACCTGGTGATCTCATAACACCATACGGTACGACCATCGATAGTCGGAGGAAGCATGAAAATCCGACAGCTCTCGGCTCCGCGCTGGTGGCGCTGGCGGTTACCGCCGGTGGCACGTCGGCCGCGGCTCCCGCCAAGGCCAAGAAGGCCATGATGCCCACGTTTAGCATCATCTCGGCAACCTCGAACGGCATGTGCGTCACCGTGAAAATCTCACGGCCCACCCACTTTCGCCTGGTCAAGCCGGTGTACAGCAACATGCCGATGCTGCCGCCGACCGAGGGCCACATGCACTACATCTTGAACGGGATGTCCAACTTCGTGGCCACGCGCGACGCTACCACCGCTCTCTCGCACCGCTGGTGCGGCAAGAAGCAGGGCGTCAAGATGGGCAAGGACGTCGTGCTTGTGTACCTCGCCACCAGCGAGCACAAGCCAATTCCTGGGGCCATGAAGCACCAGAAAACAGTCATGGTGAAGTAGCCAAATAGCATCCACAGCCTGCTTGCGCATCGGCGCGAGTTTGCTGGAATCGTGCGGTGCGAGCCGGACCCCGTTGGTCTGAGCCCGACATAGCACGACACGGGGCCGGTGGGTACACTTCTACCTACCGGCCCCTTTTTCATCGCTCAGGAACGCCTGACACTGTTACCAACCACGCATCATCGGAGCCTGCCATGCCACGTCGTCTCTTATCCTCTTCCTTAGTCCTGGCGATGGCAGTCGCGGGTGCGACCGTGTCAACCAGCGCCACTGCCGCACCGGTGGTACGCGCCAAGCCGCATAAAGCCGCCGTGGCGCACGTCTCCATCGGTACCGTCCACGGCGAATACGCCTTTCTGCCCCACAAAATTGTGATTCGCGCCGGCACGACCGTCACCTGGACCAACCGCAGCAACGCGTTTCACACGGTTACCGAGGCCAACAGCACGTGGACCTCCGCCGCCTTCACCACCCGCAAGAGCTTCAGCCACAACTTCAGCAAGCCAGGCACGTATCACTACGTCTGCGCGTTGCATGGCTACATGACCGGCATTGTGGTCGTAACCAAGAAATAAGCTCAGTCGAAGATTGGCGGGCGGTCGCGGGTTCGTTTGAGTTCGTAGAAGCCGTCCGTACCGGCCACCAGCAGCACCCCATCCCAGAGCTTGCCGGCCGCCTCGCCGCGGGGAATCGGTGACACCACCGGCCCAAAGAACGAGACGCCATTCACCGAGATGACCGGCGTGCCCACGTCCATACCGACGCGGTTCATCCCGTCTTCATGGCTGGCTTGCAGCTCGCGGTCGAACTCGTCGCTGGTCATGCTGTCGGCGAGATCGGCCGGCAGACCAACCTCGGCCAGTGCCTCCTCGATGGTCGCTCGGTCGACCGGTTTCTTCTCATGATGGACACGGGTTCCGATCGCCGTGTAGAGGGGCAGGACCACATCGTCTCCGAAGCGGAGCTGGGCAGCGGTCACGACCCGAACCGGCCCCCAAGCGCGATCCATTGAGCGTTGGTAGTCCTCCGACAGGTCGCGCCCCTGGTTCAGTATCGCCAGGCTCATCACATGCCAGCGTACCTCGAAGTTGCGTACCTCAGCCGCCTCGAGAATCCAGCGGGACGAGATCCACGCCCAGGGGCAGAGCGGATCGAACCAGAAGTCCGCTGTGTCTCGTGCCGTTTCGCCGGGCTCGACCGCGACCCCCGTGTTGCTTGCTACCGTCATTCCATACCTCATCGTTCGAATCGGGGCCGCCCGCAGTGCCAATGCACCAACTCTCCACGACCCTTAGTTTATTTATAAACTATCTTTCCAGACAGATCGAATAACCGGTGGGGCTTCACGACGACGGCACGGCGGTGTGCATCCGGAACACGCCGTCGGTGGTCCCGGCGTACAGGGCATGCTCACGCGGCGCGTAGGCCAGGGACAGGACAATCTGCTGCTGGTCGACGCCGGGCAAGCCGTCGGACGCCGCGCCCCAGCGACGGCCACCGTCGTCGCTGCGAAAGACGCCTGCGCCCAGCGTGGCAATGAAGGTCGTTTCGGGTGGTCCCGGCACGGTGGCAATGCCGGATACGTGCTGGTTGGCCGGAACTCCGGCGGCACGTTGCTGCCACCTGCCGCCAGTGAGGGGGATGGTCCAGAGCCGGTTCCCCATGGTCCCGGCGTCGAGATGTGCGGAGGGAGCGGCGAGCGACATGATACCGCCGCGGCTGCCGAGCGCCCGTCCAAAGGCGCGCCAGTGCATGCCACCATCGCGGCTGACAAAGACCCTGGTACTTCCCCCATCGGCGCCTGCCACGCTTCCTGCAAAGACCGTCGAGACCGTTCCAGGGCGCCAGGCGAAGGCCGCTCCCGCGGCGTTGGGCAGCGCCAATCGCCGCTGCCAGTGTACTCCGCCGTCCATGCTGAGATAGATTCCGCCGCCCGCGCCGGCGAGCAGGTGGTGTGGGTGACCAGGTTGACCAGACACCGCGTAAACGCCCATGGGGGTGACGGGACTACCGATCCAGTGATGCCCCAGATCATGGCTGATGTACACCGTTCCCGCCTGGTCGCCCGCTAGCACGGTCCGGCCGTCGGAGAGTACCTGCACGCCCCAGACAGTGTACGCTCGCAGTACGCGCCGCCAGGCGCCGCTCGGATCGCGGCGATAGACGCCGGTCTGCGCAGCGGCGAAGACGACTCCCGAACGGCGCGGGTCAACGGAGAGCGAGTGAACCGTGGCGCCCGGCAACCCATCCTGACGCCACGCAGGGCCCTTCCCGGCGACCACCAGGCGCAAGACCAGGAAGGTGGAAGCGGCCAGGAGAGCTGCCACAGCAATCAGCAGTGCCGTGCGAGTGCGGTGAGACGAGTGACGGGTCACAGTGCCATCTGCCTGCCTCTTTCTGCGTACGGCTCAGAACTCGAATGATTTCCGCCGATGATACTGCACTTTATGCCTCTACGCGCTCGATCGCTGTAACTCGAACCAGGTCGATCTCTAGCAGGGATTGGTGACAGCACAGAGCGATGGCATGCCGGGAGCCGGGCACGTTGATTCGTCCCAACGGGTGATCTTCCCACCACAGGGATACCGCATCATCGGCGCGCGCCATCCGAAATTGTACGTACCTCGTGGGGTCGAAGTGTGCGGGCATCTGTATGGGTTGCGTGGCGCCGTTTGGCCACAAGGTCCAGCCGGCGCCGTTCGGCTGGAGGGTCGCGAATGGCGCTGGTTCCGCAAGAGTTGCGTCGGTAGAGAAGCCGATGCTCCCACCTGGGGACATCTCGGACACTCGAAAGCTGATGACTGCCTCGAAGCATGTATTAGGAACCGATTTCATGATCCACGCGTCACGGGCATCGGGATCATCCTGCCGAAGACTGCCCGCGACCAGCGTCCAGGCGCCGGCGCCGTTGCTTTCCCACCCGATCCGGTCGAGCCCCGTGCCCTCGTGCATGAACGTATCCTCCCACCCACGCGTCACAGCAAAACCTGAGAACGCCGCTTTGCCCGTGGCGCTCAAACCCAGGGCATGCGGCTCAAAACTCAACTCCCCGTCCCACCGAGCCAGCCAACCATCCAGTCGGGTAGAAATCGAGGCGCCGTTCACCTCGATGCGAAGGAGATGGTACGCCAGTGGGTCAAACTCGGCCGGAAGCATCTCGTCGAAGAGAGTTTCTCCGCTATGGGATTCAACCCGAATTCTGCGCATGTCAGGCAGGATGGCCCAGGTGACGGCTAATCCGTTGATATCGCTCAGGGCGATTCCATAGGTTTTGGTGTGGTCGGTCAGTGCCCGCAGACTGACTTCGCATACAAAAGAGGTTGTGGCGATGACACAGTGTGCCTGTGCAGGCCCACTGTCGTCGCTCTCCTGCCGAGCTTCGCCCGAGATACGCCGCCAGCGACCGGTCAAACAGGTCCATCGTGGTCCGAGATCCGCCGCATCCTGGCTGTCGACAAATTGAAGCACTGCCGGCATCAAGGGCGCAGGTTGAGGCGCGGTTGTGGGACCAGACACGACGATGCGATTGCCGGCCCAATCGAGCCGGTCGACGGCCATGACTCGCGTATCCCCGACCCATCGATGATACACACAGAAGAGTTGCTGATTATCGGGGCCGCGCACCACTGAGTTGTGACCTGGGCCAACGACTCGACCGACCACCGTACGCAGGACCGGTAAGGTATGTTCGCCATCCGCCACCTGGTCCCACTCGTGGTCCACGTCGATTCGATCGGAGACGGCGTAGCTCACCCCGTAGCCGCTGTTCTGCCAGTTCCCACCGCTGAACATCTGGTAGTACAGGCCGTTGTGCTTCAGCACAAACGGCCCTTCGACGGTGTGCCAGCGAACACCTCCCTTCTCCATCCGACATGGGTCGTAGACCTGCCAGTCGTAAAGGGCTCGCGTGACAGGATGCGGTCGACCTTCGAGCGTATACGGATCCAGCATTCGGTCGACAACGGTCCCCGTCCCGATATGGCTATGCTCCAGGAAGTCGGTGGCATAGAACAGGTAGCGAGTCCCGGTATCGTCCAGGAAGACGTGCGCGTCGATGGCGAACTGCTCCGAGGTCAACTGGCGTCCGCTATCGACGAATGGGCCTTCCGGGTTCCTGGCCACGGCGACTCGAATGCCCATGTACTCCTCGTCGCCCACGCTGTAGTACAGGTAGAAGACACCGTTGTGATATGTCACTTCCGGCGCCCAGTACTTGTCGGAATCGCCGGCAAGAGGCCGCATGGCCAAGTCCACGCGCTGCCAGTGGATCAGGTCCTGCGAGCGCAGGATACCGAAACAGCCCGCATCGGGGTCGAACTCGGTGCAGTACGCCCAATACTCACCGCGGTATTTGAGCACGAATGGATCGGGAAAGGAGTAGGGGTAGACGGGATTGAGATAGGTTGCATCCCCGTGATCGTGATCCATCACAGCCAGGGCCCCATGGTCGTCTCCTTGCTCCGCGATACCGGTCCTACCCTGCTCCGTCGTGCCGGTCGGGCCCGCATTGCCTCCACCTTGCGCGACTATGCCCAGTATACCGATGCCACCGTTGCCCTGCTCCTCTCCCCGACTCGCGCATAAGCCCTACCGGGCAGACGGAGTCCGCCAAGGGAACGACCACCCCGCCGCTGTACGGCAATACCGTGGTCGCAGCCCATCACGGTCTCCACACGATAAGGCCTCAGTCTTCCTTGCCTCATAGCTGAGTCAGGACCCATGGGTGATCCGCGGTGGTGAATGGGGTATGCCGGCCGGTCCGACATACCAAGGGATGACGTCTATCCCTTAATCCCGGTGCTCGCGATCCCCTGCACAATCTGCCGTTGGAAGAAGACAAAGAGCAGGATGAGAGGCAAAGCGGCGAGAACGGAGGTGGCCATGATCTGGGCGTAGTGAACTCCATACGCGCTCTGAACGGTGGCGACGCCGACAGGAATAGTCATCATATCGGTACCCGTGACCGCGATCAACGGCCACAGAAAGTTGTTCCATGAGCTGATGAACGTGAAGATGGTAACCGCGGCGATCGCAGGGCGAGAAAGTGGCATCCAAATCTGCCAGTAGATACGAAAGCGGCTAGCGCCGTCGAGAACGGCGGCCTCCTCTAGCTCGTGAGGCACCCCGTCGAAGAACTGCTTGAAGATAAAAACAGCAATAGGCGACGCGAGCTGTGGCAGAATGATAGCCCAATACGTATTGATCATATGGAAACTGTTGATTTCCATGAACAGCGGCACGATCAAGGCCTCTGTGGGGACCATGATGCCGGCTATGATTAGCCAAAACACCAGGTTCCGTCCGCGAAAAGGGACGCGCGAGATCGAAAAAGCCGCCATGCTCGAGAAAAGCACAGTCACTACTGTGATGGTCACGGAGGTTAGCAGGCTATTGAAGAACCAGCGCGGAAGGCTCCCGGCCCTGAGTACGCTGGTAAAGGCATCCCACGTCCAGTGCGTCGGGAGCCAGCTTACCGGAACGGTCGTCGTCTGACTCTCCGGCTTGAATGCTGTGTCGATGGCCCATGCGAAGGGCACAACCCAGATCAGGATAGCCACGAAAAGGCATACGAAGGAGAGGATGTTCAAGGTCTGGTCACGCCGTTGGGGATCGGACGAGGCGACTACCGGTGCGGCGCGGGACATTATGCATTTCCCCTTCGACCGAAAAACACGAACTGGGAAACCGAGATGACGAGAACAAACAGGAAAAAGACATACGAAATGGCAGAGGCGTAGCCGGTGTAGTACGAGGTGAAGCCGTTCTCATAGATATACTGCACCACTGGACGGGTCGCATTCCCTGGGCCGCCATTGGTCATGACGTATATCTGCCCAAAAATTTTCAGCGAGGCCAGGATCTGCAGAATGATGATCAGCGTGGTGGTGCGCCGCAGGAGTGGGATTGTGATACGGATCAGCTGCTGCCACGAGCTGGCGCCATCAATCGATGCGGCTTCATAAATATCCGGGGAGATCCCCTGCAAGCCGGCCAGGTAGAGAACGAAGTTGAAGCCGAGAGTCCACCAAACAGTCGCAACGACAACCGAGAGCAAGGCCGTGTGGGGATCGTCGAGCCAGTTAACGTTTCCAAGATGCAGGTCACCGAGGTACCCGTTTATCAGACCAAAATCCGGCTCGTAGAGCCAGACCCAGATGAGCCCCAGGACAGACACGGGCAGAACAAACGGGGCGAAAAATACCAGCCTGATCAGCCATCGCCCAGGGATTTCGCGATTGGCCATCAGCGCGAAGACCAGGCTGAGCACGATGAGCGGAGGCGTGCTCAGCAGCGCGAACTCGACGGTATGCCACATCGAACTCCAGAACTCAGAATCATGGATGAGTGCCTGGTAGTTTTCGAGACCGATGAACTTTGTGGCGCCGCCCCCGAGCGTGGAATTGGTAAAACTCGTGTTCAGGCCGGAAATAATCGGCCAGACCACGAACACGGCATAGACGACGAGAAAAGGCAAAGCAAAGCCGAACCCGACAAGATCGAGGCGCCACTGTTTCATCGGGGCGGCCGGCGCCACCTGCGGGGTGGCTGCCAATTGCGCCTGGTCGACTCCCTGGGTTCGTGTGACCTGGTCCCCTGTGATCATCTCGCACCTCCCTAAAGGAGCCGCGAGTCACTCGCGGCTCCTCACTCTAGACTGTGCGCCGGGAAAGGTGTCTTGGAATTACGTGCCGGGAGGGCCACCGGAACTGCCGGCGAACTTCTGCAAGCTCGAAGCGAATTGGCTGTATCCCTGACTGGGGCTCGATTGGCCCGTCATGACGGACTGGAAGGTCTTCCCCGCCGCAGTCTCCATCGGTCCAGCCGCCCCACTGAACGGTGCGATTGGATCGTACACAACATGTTTGGCCTCATCCGCGTAGTGTGATTGAGGCGTCAACTTCTTGTAGGCCGCGCTGTGGGCCACCGGCAGGTACGCGGGAATATGGCCACCCTGAGCCCAGATCACACTGTGCTTGAGGGCGTAACTGATGAAGGAGAGATTCGCCGCCAGCTGTTGCTCGCTCATTGAATGGTTGTGCGGAATCGCGAAGGCGTGTGAATCCGCCCAGGTCGCAGAGCTTCCGAAGAGGTTGGGGAAGAGCGTCATATCGAAGGGGATGCCGGACTTCTGGAAAGTGGTTACCTCCCATTCGCCGTTCCACATGAATGCCGCTTTCTGACTGTTGAACAAAGCGACTGAGGCAGGGTAGTCGACATGAGGCCCGGCCACCTTGTACTTCTGGGTTATATCGTCGAGGAACGATGTCGCCTTGGCGCCGTGGGCCGCATTCAGGATGACTTTCTTTCCGTCGCTCGAGAGTTCATCCCCACCCAACTGCTTATACGCCGCGTGCCAGAAGCGCCACGGCATGACTTCGCCCGCGCCGGCGACGGCGATCGCCAGACCCACCTTGGTGTGATGCTGTGCCTTTTGAATCGCATCCATCACCGCGGTCTCACCATGGAGATCTTTGAGCCGCCCATTTGCCTGGAGCAGTCCCGCCTTCTTGGCGATCTTGGTGTTGTAGTACATGACCAAGGGGTGAGTATCGAGCGGGATCGCGTAGAGCTTGCCCTTATAGTGCGCCATGTCCCAGGCCTGTTTCGATACCGTGCTCTGCGTAATCCCGTACTTCGCCAACATCGCTGGATCAAGTTCGGTGAAGAGCCCTTTTGGTGCAAAGGACGCCATCCGTGAGAGATGCAGGATGGAGACGTTGGGCGGCGATCCGGCGACCGTGGACGTGATTAGCTTGGTGTAGTACGGAATGCCCCACGCCAGCGTCGTCGCGTTCAGTTTGACGTGCGGGTTCGCCTTGCGGAAACCCTGCTCCAGCTGGATCATCCGGGCGCCGTCTCCGCCGGCGAAGAGGTTCCAGAAGGTGACGTTGCCGCTCAGCGACGACTTCGCCCAGACGGTTTGGGAAGCAACGATCTCTCGCCACGACAGCGCGGCACCGGCCAAACCGACCGCAGCCGCACCCTTCAGCAGATCCCGCCGGCTGAGCCTACTGACGCGCTCGCCGGGGTCCTCTCGATCCGTGTCCATGTTCCTCTCCTTGCACTGGAAGTGACAAACGAACTGCAGCAAGAGCATGCCGGGAATCAACCGGCGTTGGTTCGCCGTTGACCCCAATTAAGTAAAACTAGCACAAGGGGGCCGGCGTGTCAATCGCGTTATGGGGCTGTGTTAGCGGCGTCAAAGGATAGATCATGTCGCGGGGGCCGGCTGGGCCGTGCAGGTCGGGCCATGGACGACCGGTTTGCCGTTGGTCCAGTTCAGCCGGTCCAGCCAGAGTTCCCGGCCCACGGTGGCGTCGTCCACGGCGCTTGCCCTCCAGGCGTGGTACAGCATCCAGGTCTGCCCGGCGGCGTTAGCGATGATGGTCTCGCCGCCCGGGCCGGCGGCGCGGCACTTCGAGCTGAGAATCGGGTTTCCGGGTGCAGCGGTACAGGGTCCCTGCGGCCCGGCGCAGGTCGCATAGCCGACTGCGTAGCTGAATGACGCGTAGTTGTTGGCCGAAAAGAAGAGGTAGTACTTGTGGTTCTGCTCCCACATAAAGGGCGCCTCGATGAGAGTTCCTTCCCAGGACTGATCGGTGGTCAGAAGCTTGACGGGCTTACCCCGAAGTGTGAGGCCGTCCGGAGACAGTTGCTGGCTGTAGAGATACACCGGTAGGCCACAGCAGTTGCCGTCGTTCTTCCAGAGCAGATACACCCGGCCCGAGGTGTCGCGGAAGACGTCGGGGTCGATGTCGCCGCCGAGGGATGCCTGGCAGACGACGGGCTTGCTGCTCCGGTCGATGAAGGGCCCGGCGGGCGAGGTGGCAACGGCGCGCCCCAGGCACTCATGGCCCACCGCGATATCCTGGCCGGCGTAGTACAGCACGTACTTTCCGTTTGCGCCGCGGAACACGTCGGGCGCCCAGATGTTGGAGGAGACCCAGCGCGGGGGGACGGGAAACGCGTCGGGACCAGCCTTCCAGTGCACGAGGTCGCGCGAGCGGAGCGTGGGAATATCCACACTGTCGCTGTTCGTGGCGTAGGCATAGTAGGTTTTGCCCACCTTGAGGACGAAGGGGTCCGGGAAGTTGTGCGCGTAAACCGGGTTCTTGAACGGCTTCGCACTGGACGCGGCCTGGCTGCCACTTCCGCAGCCGGCAGAGACCAGCAGCAGAAGGACGGAGAGGAACGGGATGAATGGTCGATGATGGCGACCGGCGTGGTTCACGGTACTCTCCCCTCTAGAACTCGAAGTTTGGGTAGGTCACTGCCGCACCGAATTGTAGCAAGGCGTGCGTAGGGACTTACCCGTACACCCGTAGCGTCGAGTCCGTCCCGGTCACGATCAGCCGGCCATTCGGGCCAAGCAGGACGCTGGGTGGGAACCCGTCTCGATACCCACCCGCATACACCCTGGCCAGGACCTGGCCCGCAGCCGACACCACGCGAACGCGCCCATCACCGCTCCCGGCATACGCTTTCCCAGCCGCATCGGTCACCAGCGAGGGCCAATCGGCGGGATACCGAGCGGGAGAATGGCCGATGGCCGTGCTCCAGAGCCGCTTTTCATTGGTCCCGAGAGCGTCGAGTCTATCCTGCCCGGCCACCAGTAGACTCCCATCGGCACGAAGGGCCAGGGCCAGCGCGCCGTCCGTCTTCCTGACTCTCCAGCGCAACTGACCGGACGAGGTCGACGCGACGATCTGCCGCCCGTATCCGGTAAAGATGTCGCCGTCGGCCGCCACCACGGGCCGCAGGGTGGAGGAGTCATCTTCGCCAAGCTTCCTCTTCCATACTGGATGACCTCGCCGGTCGACAGCTCGCAGCGTGGAACCCGCGTCCACAATCAGATTGCCGTGGTCCAGGGCCGGATGGTACATAGGCGCCAGACGGCGGAGCACCCGACCGCGACTGGAAATCAGGTTGAGGCCGATGTGCTTTTGGCTGGGGCTACAGAGTACCAGCGGAATCACGACATGGAACAGGCGGTTCATCATGTACCTCCGGAACTGGCGATGACCATCCCTTTGGTGGATGGAGCCGTCTACCCGATCAGCCTCACTCCATCGCGGTTACTGCGCGAATGCCCTCGACCTCCGGCAGGACCCGCTGCCAGTGCAGGGAATCCAGCGACGAAACGTACGCCTGGCCGTCGTTGGTGATGGCGAATAGCTCATGGTCAAGCTCGATGAAGCGCTCGACCATGGTGTCCGGCCAGGGGAGTGCCAGCCCATCCGAGGCGGGCGACCAACTCGCGCCGCCGTCTCGCGTCTCCTCAATACGGCCGTTCTTGTGCGCCACGCTATCCGCCGGGCTCAGGATGATGTGCCGCGGGTCCGTGGGGTCGACCCAGGCGGCGCGGCAATAGGAGCCGGCGTGCGTGACGGTCCAGCTATCGCCGCCGTCCGCCGAGCGATAGAACCCTTCGGCCGTGATGGCGAAGACTAGATCGGGAGAGCTGGGATGCGAGGCCACGGAGTGGACATCGGCGTGGACCAGCGGCCTGGGCGGAATCTCGAACACCGGCCGGCCCGTACTGCCTCCGGCCAGCCGCCAGTTTCCCCCGGCATCGTCGGACCGCAGCACGCCACCCACCTCGACCGCCGCATAGACGCGATCCCCCTGAAAGGCAAAGCCGCGGACGCACCCGGCCTCGGGCGAGTAGGGCAGGAACCAGCGGTGCTGGTCGCGGAGCTGGGCCACCTCCGGGCACTCCCGCCAGTTCACGGCGCCATCCTCCGATCGGAAGATGCCTGCCGGCTCCGTCCCGGCAAACTCCCGATCGGGAATAGTGGGATGGAAGGCCATCCAGCGCACGTGGCGAAGCGCCAGATTTCGACTCGCCTCGGCCCAGCTGGCGCCTCCGTCATCGGAGCGAAAGACGCCCGCGGTAGTTCCGGCCAGTATCACGCCTTCGCGCGCCATGACGCTGGTCAGGCAGTGGCCCTCCAGCGCGAGCGTGCATGCCGGATGGCCGTGTGGCTCGCGCCTCCAGACAGCCAGACCGTGGTCGGTGGCAAGGTAGAAGGTCTCGTTCATGCTTCTCTGTGTCATCAGCGTAGCACGACGCCGGGTGCGCTATGATCGCAGCGGAATGGAGAGGCAGATGCAGACCACAGACGGCGACCCCGAGCAGCAGGGCGCGGCGCAAGACTCACCAACCAGGGAGTTGAGCATCGTCAACGCCGTGGCGGAGGCGCTGAACAGCGCGCCGGAGGTGCGGCAGGCGCTGCAGCGCACGCTGGCGCTGGTGGCCGATCTGCTGGGACTCCAGACCGCCTGGGTGTGGCTACGAGATCCGGATACCCGGCACTTTTACAGCGCCGCGGCCCATAACCTTCCGCCCTATCTTCAGGAGCCGGTGCGGATGACCGGCCGGCCGTGCTGGTGCATCCAGTCCTTCAAGGCGGGAAAGCTCACTCCCAAAAACATCGGCATCTTCGAGTGCAGCCGCCTCTATCCCGCGATCCAGTCCGGCCAGGTGGAATCGACCGCCGGGGTCAGTGGACACGCCAGCATTCCGCTCTACTTTCGCGACACGCCGCTCGGCATCATGAATGTGGGCAGTGAGGCGTGGCGTACGCTGCAGCCCGATGAGCTTCGTGTGCTTTCGACCATCGGCTACCAGGTCGGTCTGGCCATCGAGCGAGCGCGGCTGGCGGAGGCGAGCACGCAACTCGCTCGGATCGAGGAGCGCACCCGGATTGCGCGCGAGATCCACGACACGCTGGCCCAGGGTCTCACTGGAATCGCGCTCAACATCGAAGGAGCGATGCGCTACCTGGAGCACGATCCCGCACGGGCGCGCCGACGCCTGGAACTGGCGCTGGAGGCCAGCCGGGAGAGCCTGGAGGAAGCACGCCGGTCGGTGCTCGATCTCCGCGGCGCAACACTGCAGAGGCCGTTGCCCGAGGCACTGAGGGCGTTGGCCCGCGCCTTCACCTCGGATACCGGCGTCCGGGTCCAGGTGCGCTCGCCTGGCATGGAATCGCTGCCGGAGCAGGTGGAACTGGAACTGTATCGCATCGCCCAGGAAGCGCTGGCCAACGTCCGCCGGCACGCTCAGGCCGGCGAGGTTGAGATCGAGCTGCAGCCCCAGCAAGGCGCCGTACGCCTCTCGATTCGGGACAACGGACAGGGATTCGATCCAAAGCAGCTGGGCGCGGGACGCCACGGCGTGCTGGGCATGAAGGAACGCGCGCGGCTGCTGGACGGACGTCTGCGACTGAGGAGCCGGCCGGGAGGTCCCACCTCGATCACCGTGCTGGTTCCCATGCCGCGGGCAGACCAGCCATGATCCGCGTCATGGTCGTCGACGATCATCCCATCGTTCGGCAGGGATTGGTGGCTATCCTGGAGGATGAGCCGGACTTCGAGGTGGCGGGCTCTGCCGGCTCGGCGGAGGCAGCACTGGATCTGATCGACCACACCCAGGCCGATGTTATCCTGCTCGATCTCGAGCTACCGGGGATTGATGGCGTAGCAGCCATTCCACGCCTGCTGGAGGTGCTGCCCAACGGGCAGGTGGTGGTATTTACCGCCTACGCGACGGACCAGCGTGTCTTTGGCGCAATCCGGGCGGGGGCCAAAGGGTACCTCTTGAAAGGAGCGAGCACGGCGGAGATTGCACGGGCGATTCGAGCCACGCACGCCGGCGAGTCGTATCTGGAGCCGCGCATTGCCGGCAAGCTCCTGCAGGAAGTGCGTGCGCCGCGCCACACCGGGTTGAGCCAGCGGGAGCTGGGTGTGTTGCGTCTCATCACCGCCGGCATGTCCAACAAACAGATTGCACGATCCCTCTCCATCACCGAGCGGACGGTCAAGTTCCACGTGACCTCGATCCTCAAGAAGCTGGATGCGGATAACCGCGCCCGCGCGGTAGCCATCGCACTGGAGAGTGGACTGCTGTAGCCCCCCCTCCCCCCGACCCCCTCCCCCCCGCGAGTTCATGAATGGACAGTTTGGAGGGGCAAAATGACGGGAAAGGGCGGCAGGCTGGCAAGAATCATGATACTCAGGGTAGTTATCAGATACACAGGAGTGATTCCATGCCAGCCCACCTGCCATTGTT
>JAABUJ010000701.1_pt1 | contig 60872 bp, 52 predicted proteins | sample 5559131 | NCBI WGS metagenome assembly JAABUJ01 (sample SAMN10711875, study PRJNA513366) | rock metagenome | isolation source: Antarctica rocks | place: Antarctica: Victoria Land, Mt New Zealand nord | collected 2016-01-07 | reverse complement strand
CTTTGGCCATCGTGGTGCCTTTCGTTGAAGATTGTGCTGCAAAAACAACCTTCGCCAGGAGCCACGGTGGCTGCCCTCTACCCTACGAGGACCGCGCCCCATACACCACGTCCCGGGACACGATCCCCCGGGCGCCTTGCAAACGACGGGCGATAAAGACGACGTAAGTTCCGATGGCTGTCAGCAGAATCGCACGGCAGCGCTGCTCGGGTCGAAGAAGTATTCCGCGATCCTGCCACTCGGCGACGAACAGTATCCCGACGGTTCGCCCGAACAATTCGCAAGCAGCTATGCGAAGTCGTGGGGTGCCGTCGAATCTCCGGTTCATCACGGTGCCCGGAAACCACGAATTATCACACGCCCGATGCCGCGGGATATTACGGATTCTATAAGACGTCCGCGGGCGATCCGGCCAAGGGATACTACAGTCGGGATCTTCCGGGATGGCACTTCGTCGCGATCAACGCAAACTGCACCGTGGTTGGAGGCTGTCACAAGGGATCACCCGAGGAAGTTTGGCTCAAGGCCGATCTGAGCGCACACGCCGCCTGTACGCTCGCCTATTGGCATCAACCACGCTTTCATTTGCACAACATCATAGCAACCCCACGTATCAGCCGTTCTGGGAAGATCTGTACGCTGCGAAAGCCGATGTGGTTCTCAACGGCCACGATCACGATTACGAACGGTTCGGGTTCGGCGACAACGATCGGAACGCTGAATGCGAATGTGGTGCAACAGGACTTCTTCGTCGACGCGACGACGAAGGTCGTCATGCCGCTCTTCAAACAACGCGGTAAGCCATTCGTGCTCGTGTTCTGGTCGCGAGATCCCGACGGCACCGAACACAATCAGGGCGACAGTCTCGGGAAGCTCGTGCCTGGGATCAACGACCGACGTCGCTCGCCGCGATCCGCAATGCCGACGACGACCTCGCGCGTCTCGAAGCGACGCTCAAGACGCTCGGCCTGGCGGACACGACTGATATCGTCATCGCCGCCGATCACGGGTTCTCAACGATCTCGAAGCAAAGCCGAACGAGTCCTTCGTCGACGTATCGATACGCAGACGTTCCGACGGTTCGTTCCCGCCCGGCTTCGTCGCGGTCGACCTCGCGGGCGCGCTCGGCGAGCCGCTCCTCGATCCGGATAAAAGATACGTGATGCTCGACCCAAAAGCCGGGCAGCATCCCTCCCGAGGAAACGGGTTGATCGGTGCAGATCAAATGAAGCCCGACGTCGTCGTCGCGGCGAATGGCGGTCCGATCTCGTGTATCTTACCCAATTGAACGCGCGTAAGTTAGCGCCGCATATCGTATCGTTTCTGCAGAAGCAAGACTACGTGAGCGGGATTTTCCTCGACGATGCTATCGGTTCGTTACCTGGGACCCTTCCTCTGAGCACGATCAATCTCAAAGGCTCCGCGCTCACGCCATATCCCGCAATTGTCGTCAACTTCTCATCGCGATCGACGGGCTGTGATGTATCGGTGCGGTGCACGGCCGAGGTTGCGGATACGGGCCTGCAGCAGGGTCAAGGTATGCACGGCAATTTCAGCCGCGCCGATACACGGAATTTGACGATCTGCCGGCGAGCAACGCGGACATCGGCAAGACGCTCGCTAGACTACTGCGACTCAGTCTCACCTCGAAGGGAACGCTCGTCGGCCGGGTTCTCACCGAAACGATGCCGGGCGGTGCGATGCCGAAGGCCACGCACCGTACGCTTCGATCGCGCGGCGCTTCGGTGCCGACGACGATCCTTATGATGCAAGAGGTCGGCACGACGAAGTATTTCGATGTTGCCGGCTACGCCGGACGTACGGTCCGGCTCGATGAAACGAAACTATAGGCTCATGCCGACCGAACACGAGAGCGATACTCGCAACGGTCGCGATCGTCGCGACGGCGTCGGCGGCGGCATTGGCGACGCGCACTCCCGCGCTGCTCCCCAGTGGCCGGCGTGTTTCGCCGGCGACGGGGGCCGTCGCGATGATCGGCACGCTGCCTACTCGAATCGCGGACGGTGACGGCGTCTGGGTCGGCGGGACCTCATCGTTCCAAGATCAGATCGCGCACAGGGCTCCGTATCCGCCTACGCAGACGTCGGTCGTCATTCTGTAGCGATCGCATACGTGCCCGATGGAACGAGGGCATTCGTCACAGGTCGACGTTATTGACCGACGCGCGTGATAAAGACGGCGGCACTGGATAAAGCATCATCGGAGGCGGCGTCCGGGAAGAAGCTCACCCACGAGAGAATGACGACGTTGCGATTTAGCCGCGTACGGTTCACCGGCGCTGCGGCTCTTGCGGGCTTCACGACGAACCCACGCCGCGGCCGAATGCTACTCCGTATTTGACCTGAATCACTGAAAACGCGTCGTTCGGCGTCCCGTTTTGCTAGTGCTAAAACTAAGCAGGCTTCGACCGAATATCTATGTGAAGTGCTCGCGGATGTGACGAATGCGACCAAACGCACGGTAGCTCAGGCGCTACGGATGGAGGGTTTCCTCGTTCCGTATCTCGCTTTGTGCGCGTTTTGCGCCGTTGCGGCCGAGCTTACGATGGAAGTCTGGGGCTTCGGTTTTGAGTCCGCGAAACCGCTGGTGAGCGAACGTCACGCAATCCTTGGGCTCGTCTTAGCCGTCGCTGCCGCCTTCTTCGGTGGGCATGTCGCTGCGCTGCTGCGGCAAGGCTCTGGAGCGCGAGATCTCAGGCGCCGCTTGCGGTTGCAACTCGAGGCGCTCCCGTTCGCCGGCAAGGGCGTGCGCTTTCTCGCCTTGACTGCCGGCCTGAACTTCGCGTTCGGTGTCCTTGCCCAATGCGGGGAGCGTGCCCCTGACCTCGACGGCGACGCCTTCGGCTGGCTCATCAGCGCGCTGATCGTTGCCGTCTTGATGGCCTTTACGACCCACGCGATCTTACGTCGCCTCCCCGAGCTTGCTGCGATTATCGTCGCGCTTTTTGTTGGGCGGATCGCTGCGCCAAATATTCCGCACGCCGATCGTGCCGGCGAGGCGAAGTGCGCGGTGTTCGACGCGTGGCCGCCTTCCTGTTTTAACCGCCCACCGCCAGCGCTCCAGCTCTAAGCAACCGTCCCTTCGGTTCATTTAAGCGTCGGTCGTAAGACCGTGCGCCGCTTTCGAGTTGGAGTCTTATGTTCGACCACGCCTTCCGCGGTTGCGTTGGCACCCGGCGCTGCGGCGTCGCGCCCGCGATGATCTTTTCTGACCTCGGTGAGGTGGCCGATGTCCGCTGACGGCTCGCCGCCCAATGGCGCGATGCGGCGAGCGCTGCGGCGATCGCCGATGAGCGCGGCGCTTGCCCAATGGCGTGCGCTCTATGCGCTTGTAGCCGTGCTGGTGATTGCGGGTGTCGTCGCCGTCCTGCACCTGCCTGAACAGGTATACCCCACCCTCTCGTTCTCGCGCGTGCTCGTTCTTGCGCAGAACGGCGATCTCGCGCCGTCGCTCGTGCAAGCCAGCATCGCGCACCCGCTCGAACAGCAGCTTGCCGCTGTGTTAGGGGTGCAACAAGTCGTCGCAAATTCGACCCAAGGCGCGGCCGCGATCTCGATCACCTTCGACCCGAGCGTCGCGGACATCAACGTCGCCCTGCAGCGCGTCTCGACCGCCGTTTCCTCGGTCCAAAGCAGCTTGCCCAAAGGGACCGACGTCGTGATCCAACAGGTCGACCCGAACCTGTTTCCGGTGTTAGGCTATGCCCTCTCGTCGAACCGCTTGAATTCGATGCGCCTGCGCGAGGCGGCGCAATATCAGGTGCGGCCGCAGCTCCTGGGTTTGCCCGGGGTTTCGTTCGTCACCGTTGCCGGCGGCGACGTGCGCGAATACCTCGTCTCGGTCGATCCGCGCCGGCTCGCAGCGCGGCGGATTACGGTCGACCAAGTGACCGCCGCGATCGCGCAGACCAACACCGTGACGTCGGTCGGCCACACCGACAACCACTACGTCCGGTCAACGATTCTGGCGATGGGGCAAGCTCACAGCGCAAACGATATCGCCAACATTCCGGTCACGACGCAAGGCGGCACCTCGATCACTGTCGGGATGCTGGCGGCCGTCGTCGAGTCGCCGGCCCCGCCCTTATGGTCCACGAGTAGCGCCGGCCACAGCGCGGTCATCGTGAATGTGTTCGCACAACACGGCGCGAGTTTCGTGGGCGTCGCGCAAACCGTAGCGGCGGCAATGCAACAGATCACCGCCAAGACGCCCAACATCCAGTCGGCCCTCTTCTGGAATCAGGGCCTTTTGGTTTCCGACGCGATCGGGAGCCTGCGCGACGCGATCCTCATCGGCCTGGCGCTCTCCACGCTCGTGCTCTATTTCTTCTTGCGCAACTGGGCATCGACGATCGTCGCCGCCGTCGTCATTCCGCTGAGCATCGTCATCGCGTTCGCAATCATGGCGCCGCTGCACCAGGGCCTCAACCTCATGACGCTCGGGGGACTCGCGGTCGGCGTCGGGCTCATCATCGACGATGCCATCGTCGTGGTCGAGAACGTCTACCGGCACCTCAACGCGGGTGAACACGGCCGCGCCACGATCGTCGCCGCGCTCGGGGAGATCGCCGCGCCCATGATCTCCTCGACGCTGACGACCATTGTTGTCTTTGCGCCACTTTCGCTGCTCTCAGGCGTCGCGGGCGCATTTTTTAAAGCGCTGGCGACGACCCTCGCCGTCGCGCTCGTCATCTCGTTGATCCTCGCGCTGCTGTTCACGCCGAACGTCGCCGCGCAGTTCTTAAAAGTTCAACACGAACGGCGAAACGCGTTTGTCGACGCGGTGCAGCGGCGCTACGAGCCGCTACTGCGTTGGGCGTTGATGCGGCGGTGGGCCGTCCTGCTCGGCGGCACGGCGATCCTTATTGTCACGGTTATCCTTGGGACGCACTTGGGCACCGATTTTCTGCCGAGTCTCGATGAAGGCGCCTTCGAGTTGAACTTCCGGCTGCCGGCGGGCACGACGCTCGCGGAGTCACGGCGTGTCGCCGGACAGATCGAGGACATCGTCCGCCGCGATCCGGCGATCGCAACGGAAGCGACGATCGTCGGTCTCACGTTCGCAACCGTCGACGTGCCGGCCGGGGTGAATGCCGGGACGCTGCGAGCTACGCTGAAAACGAAGCCGCAGCGTGCGCCAATAGGTACCGTGATGGCTCGCATCGGCGACCGCATCCACGAAGTTGCGCCGATCGCGCAAGTGTCCTCGAAGCAGCTCCTTGCGGACATGCTCAACGACCTCTCGAACGCGCCTGCGCCGATCGAAATCCGGGTCTTCGGCCCGCAGCAAGCGACGCTCGTACCGATCGCGACGGACATCGCGAGCCGCATCAGCAGCGTCCCCGGGGTCAGCGGCGCCTTCAGCGGCGTCATCCTGCACAACCCGAGCGTCGTCGTGCGCGCCAATCCGACCGCTGGCGCCTTTGGGGCGACACCGGCGCAGCTGGCCACGGCCGAGGCCGTCGCTTATGGCGGCGCCGTCGTCTCAAGCGTGATTCAAAACCCGATAACAATTCCGGTGCGCGTGCGTTACGATCTGCCGCTCGACCCAACCCTCACGCAGGTCGAGAACGCACCATTCGTGACCGCGACGGGCGACATACAGCCGCTCTCGCGCCTGGCGACGTTTCTCCAAGGTCCACCGCAGAGCGAGATCAACGAACTCAATAGCCGACAGTACCTCTCGGTAACCGCGCAGTTGAGCGGGTCGAATCTCGGCGCGGTCGTCGCCGGTATCAAACAACAACTAGTGGGACTGACGTTGCCGCCCGGTTACACGACCGAGATCGCGGGCGCCTACGCGTTGCAAAATCAGTCGTTCGGGCAGTTCGGCTTTGCGCTGTTGCTTTCGGTCGCGCTGGTCTTTCTCGTGATGCTCGTCCAGTTTCGGTCGTTTCTGCAGCCGCTCGCGATCCTGGCGACGATTCCGCTGGCGCTCTTCGGTGCGGTGCTCGCGTTGTTCCTCACCAAGATCTCGCTCAACGTCTCCTCGCTCATGGGCCTCATCCTGCTCGTCGGGCTCGTCGTAAAGAACGGCATCCTGCTCCTCGAGTACGCGCATCGACGGGAAGAGCAAAGTGAGGGCGTGCGTGAGGCACTGGTGTACGCCGCGCGGGTGCGCTTACGGCCGATCCTCATGACGACGTTGACGGCGTTGCTGGGCATGGTGCCACTCGCATTCGCGCTCGGGAGCGGGAGTGAATTGTTGCAGCCGCTCGCGGTGGCCGTGCTCGGCGGCCTCACCTTCTCGACGCTCTTCACGCTCATCGTCATCCCGGTGGTCTACGACGCGCTCGCCGAGTTTGGGCGCCGCGGCTCACCTCCGCCGACCGCGCCGCGGTCATCGCCTGTCGCAAAGGCGGCCGCACATGCGTAGGATCGCCATCTGCCTCATCGCGTCGGCACTCGTCGGACTGGGGACCCCCGCGTTTGCCGAGTCGACGTCGGCCCCGTTGACGTTGGGTGAGGCCCTCGCCGCCGCCGCATCCGTGACCGGCAGCTTGGGCGTCGCATCAACGCTCGATCAACAGAACGGCGCGACCAACGCGGCCGCGCCCTCACCGGCGTTCGGCCTGAGCTCCTCCGTCGGGCAAACGCCGAAAAACGGTGCGCCCCCGGAGAACACGCTCACCGAACAGCTCACGCTCAACATCGGCTCGCGTGCCAGCCGCCTGGGAGCGCTACGTGCGGCCCAGGCCGGTACCGCGCAAGCGTTGGCGACCGCGGCGATTGCGCGGCGAGCCGGCGCGCAAGGCATTGTGACGACGTTTTTCGCCGTCGCCAACGACCAGGCACAACTGGCCGCCGCGACGACTAATACTGCCCTCGCGCAACGAAGCCTCGATGCGGCGACCCAACGTAATCGTGTCGGCGTCGCGCCACTGATCGACGTGCAACGCGCGCAGGTCACGCTCGCGACAGCGAAGGCCGACGTCGCGACGGCGACGGCGGCATTCAACGGCGACCGAACGACGCTCGCTGCCCTGATCGGTCGGCCCGACGTCACAGCGGTCGCGATGCCGCCGGCGAATGTTGTACCGGATAGTCCCACCGCGACCGCACGTGCGCTGCGCACGAGTCCCGCCGTGGCGAGTGCCGCGTCCGGACTGCAAGCGGCGCGGGCATCGCTGCTGACCGCGCAAGGGCAACTCCGCTCGGGCGTGATCGTCGGGGCAGGGCTCCAACTGACTCGCCAGGGTGCAGAAACGTCGGTCGGACCGGCGCTCAGTATCGGACTCACCACCCCGTTCACCAGTAGTCTCGGACGCGCGACGCTCGTGTCTGCGCAAGCGAACGCGCTGGCCGCGCAGACGGCGTTCACGCAGGCGCAACGGGATGCCGTTCAAACGGCACTCGCCGCACGTACGCAAGCGCTGAGCTCATCTGCACGCGTCTCGTTCTTGCGTAGCGCCCTCGACTCCGCGCAGCGGGTGGCGGACGCTGAGCTCGCCGGCTATCGGCTCGGCGCGGTCACCAGCACCGATCTCATCCTCGCCCAAACCCAGCTCGCCACTGCGCGCACCGCCTTGGCGGCGGCGACCGTGCAAGCGGCGCAAGCCTCCGCGACCTTGCAACTCCAGATTGGAGCTCTCAACCCATGAACCGCATCTTCACCCTGTTTCTCATCGGCGCGATTGGCCTGGGCGCCATCACGGGCTGCGGCAAGGATCATAACGCCGATCACGCTGCATCGGCGCCCCAGCAAGGCGCGAAGACCGTCGCAGATCCCGATCGCACGGCCACGCCGCCCGATCCGGATGCGAAAACCACTGCGGGGTCAACCGCGGCAACCGATCCCGATAAAGGGTTGCCAGGCGGATCCGCAGCGAACACCGCACCTTCGAACGAGCCAGTGGCGAACACGGTGCCGGTCGCGACGAGCGTCGTCCGTTTTGTGGCCGTGCCCATCGTTGTCACGGCGACTGGCACCGTCGTCGGCGGCGCGAACAGTCAAGCTTCGCTCGCGTTCCCCGAAGCCGGACGGATCGCGCACGTCGACGTGGCCGTCGGTCAACGCGTCGCGGCGGGGCAGACGCTCGCGCAGCTCGACACCGGGCCCTTCGCGGCCGACGCCGCGCAGATGCGCGCCGCGCTAACCGCGGCGCAGGCTAACTACACGAAGACGGCGGCCGGCGCGCGACCGCAACTCGTCGCGCAAACGAACGCCCAGATCCAAGGGGCAAAGACGCAACTGGCGGTCGCGCAGAGCAATCTCGCGCGACAGCAGCAGCTTCTCCACCTTGGTATCGCTTCACAAGTCGATGTCGATACGGCCAAGACCGCGGTGGCAACGGCGCAGTCGCAACTGCAAGTTTATCAGCAGCAGCAATCGGCACAAGTTCAACCGGTCGCGCCGGACGTCGCCGCAGCAGGTGCCGGCGTCGCCCAAGCGCAGGCGGCTCTCGCGGCGGCTCAACAAAAAATCGCGTACGCGACGCTGGCCGCGCCATTCGCCGGCATCGTCGTCGCACGACTGCACAATGACGGCGAGTCGGTCGACCCGACGATGCCCGTGGTGCAGATCGCGAAGGATTCGAGCTCCGTCTTCACGGCTGAGTTCGCTCCCGAGGACGCGCAACGCATCCATCGCGGAGACGAAGCCAGCATCAAGGCCCAGGGTACCAACGACAAGGCGGTGGGGACGGTGATCGCGATCAACCCGCAGCAAACCAGCGCAGCGCGCACAGTTCCGGTACTGATTCGTTTGACCGGGGGTGGCATGGCGTTCGGACCGGGCGCGTACGGCACGGCGTCAATTACCATCGGCTCGCAACGCGGGCTCGTTGTGCCGTCAGTTGCGATCGTCTCTGATCCAACTACCGGAACGACGCAAGTTTTTCGGAAGCAGGGCGATCGCTATAACCCGGTGCCGGTCGACATCAAGCAAGACATCGGGACGACCACCGCGGTCGGTAGTCCCGATCTCCATGCCGGCGATGTGGTGGTCGCGCGCGGTGCGTACGAGTTGCTCGCGCCGTCGCAAAGCGCACCGAAAGATCCGGACGCAAAGTGACGACGTCCCTCCCATCTCCCAGGCGCCTCGGGCTTTCCACCGCTGATGCCGAGAGTCGGCGGCTGCAATACGGCTCGAACCGGATTGAGAGTGGCAACGACGAAACGCTGCTCCACGAAATCCTTGAATCGTTACGCGAGCCACTCGTACTGCTACTGCTCGGTGTCGGCGTCTTGTACGTTGTCTTCGGTGAGTATCGCGATGCGGCCATCATCTTCGGCGTCATCATTACGGTTGCTGCCACCGAAGCAAAGCGGTCAAGGCACTCTCAGATCTCGCTGCGCCGACTGTATTCGTCTGGCGTGACGGTGCCATCACCGAGCGGTCCGCCGATACGCTCGTCCCCGGCGACATTATCGAACTGCGCGCGGGTTCGCGCGTACCCGCGGACGTGAAGCTTGTCGCTTCCGACAATGTCGCCGCCGACGAATCGTTAATCACCGGAGAGTCGCAGCCCGTCGAGCACTCGCACGCGGACGCCGTGGCGGCCGTCGTCGCAGCCGGGTCACTGATCGTTCGTGGTAGCGCCCAAGCCGAAGTCGTGCGAATCGGCGTGACCTCGACGCTCGGCAAAATCGTCGAACTTGTCGCACAAACCAAACCGCCGAAGACGCCGCTGCAACGGCGAATGGGGGAACTCGCACGCGGCCTCCTGTTCGTCGCGATCACCGTGAGCGTGCTCATCCCGATCGCTGGTTTTTTCGCCGGGCGGCCATTCCGTGAGATGGTCCTCACAGGCCTATCGCTGGCGTTCGCCACGATCCCGGAGGAATTGCCAGTCCTCATCGTCGTCATCCTCGGCCTGGGTAGTCTCAAGCTGGCGCGCGACGGAGCAATCGTGCGACAACTGCGCGCCGCCGAGACGCTCGGCGCGATTACGATGATTTGTACCGACAAAACGGGAAAACTGACTGAGAACCGGATGACGGTCGCCGCGGCGTTGGGTGGAAGCGACATTGGTAGTGCGCTGCACCGCTCGAGTGATCCACTCGTCCTCGCGCATGCCGCCATCGCGAGCGAACGCGACAGCGTCGGCGGTTCGTTCATCGACCCGATGGACAGCGCGATTTATGCCGCGAGTGCAGCGACGCCCAATGCGACGAAGATCTATCCATTCGATCCTGCAGCCCGGCTCGCATCGGGATATGTCGACGAAAACGGCGCGATTCTCGCCGCGGTCAAAGGCGCCCCCGAAGCCGTCCTTTCGCGGTGCACATCATGGCGGCTGAACGGCGCGATCCAACCGCTTTCGACGGACATGCACGATCAGTTACTTCGCTCGGTCGCCACACAAGGTTCTTTGGGGCGCGTTATCGCGGTCGCGTCGCGTGCTCTCTCAGCTCCGCCGCGCGATCGCCGAGAGATCGAACGGGACCTCGTCTTCGATGGTATCGTGATCCTAGTCGACCTAATTCGGCCCGAGGTTCCGGACGCGATCCGGGCGCTGCGTGGCGCGGGCGTGACAATCAGTATCGTTACTGGCGACCAGGCAACGACGGCGCGAGCGGTCGCTACCGAGATCGGCCTTCCGGAAAGCGTTGTCATGACGGGGGCCGAGCTGCGAGAGATGAATACAGCGGCGCTTGTGCGACACGCCGCCGGCGGCCTTATTGTTGCGCGCGCAACGCCGGCCGATAAACTGTTGCTCGTGCAAGCCCTCTCCGCGAGCGGTGAAGTTGTCATGGTGACCGGTGTGACGGTGCCAACGACGGACCGGCGCTCAAGGCCGCTGCCGTCGGCGTTGCAATGGGACGCATTGGAAGTGACGTCGCGCGGGAATCGGCAGACGTCGTGCTGACGAATGACAGCTTCGCAACGCTCGCACGAGCAGTTCGCGACGGTCGTGGCCTCTACGACAATTTTCGCAAGGCCATTCGCTTTTATCTTGCGATCAAGATTGCGCTCGTGCTGGTGACCGCGGTTGCGGCCGTCTCTCGCTTGCCGTTGCCCTTCACGCCGGTCCAAATCGTGCTTCTCGAGCTGTTCATGGACCTCGGCGCGGCCCTCGCGTTCATCAGACTACCGACCGATTCCGACGCCATGGCGCACCCACCACGTAAGCCCGACGCGCCGTTCTTCGACCGCTCGATGCTGATCTGGATGGGGTCAGGTGCGCTTGTCCTCGCCGCGCTCGTATTCACCGCATTTCTTTACGGGCTCCAACTCTCGGGAGAGACGGCCGCGCGGACGTACGCGATCATTGCGTGGATGGTGGGGCACGTCGCGCTCGGTGTCGCGATGAGCGGCTCGCTCAAGTTACGTCAGAACATGCCGCTGCTCGCGTGGATGGCGGCCTCTATTATATTTGCCGGCCTCGTCGCCACCGATCCGGCGGTCGCCGGGAGCATCGCGGCGTCGGTGATTCGGCCCGAAAATGCGTTAGTCGTGGCGGCGATAGCGGCCGCTGGTCCACTGCTCCTCCTTCTGCCAACCGTTGTTTCTAAGAGGCCGCGACATGCTCACCAAGGCTGAGCTTGGAGCCGAACTTCGAGCTCGGCGGGAAGCCGTGCACATTGTCAACACCGGGTCGCGTCGCGGCGAACGAAGCTTTAACGCCGCGCGCGCCGGGCTCGAAGCGCGCGGTATTCACGTGGTGGAATCGTATCCGGTCCGCGCCGCGCAGCTACCAACCCGACGAAGGTGCCGACCTTCGAGAGCGCTTCTTTGCGCACCGTCGAGCGCGAAGAACGCGTCGGGCAGTTCGCGGCGGCCCCGCTTCTTCGACAGCGACGCCGCTACGGAAGACCGCAAGTCACCGTCACAACGTCCGTCCGCAAACGACGGATCCGCTAACGACGGCGACTCGCGGCCCTTTCGGAGCTACTCGTTATTGAAAATATCGTTGCCGAAGCCTTGGAGCCCCTGCCGCCCCGCGTAGCCGAGGTGTGAGAACCCAAAGATGTCTTCGAGACTCTTGAGCTGTGAATAGTGGTTGTAAGGCACGCTCGACACCGTCCCGGGCTTGATGAACTTCGAAAGCAGCACCTCACCGGTAAGGCCGCCGCCGGGACCGCCTTGTCCCGCGAGTGCGACGTTGGGACCCGACTGCTCGTCGCAGCACGCCTCCGAGCCGCCGGTGACGCGGAATCCGAGCGGCGACGACGGATCGCTCACCGTGGTTGGGTCGGCTTCATCGAACGTGATCACGAGAAGGCCGTCTTTTCGGTACGCGGGCGAGGCGAGGATTCGCGGTACCCACGTCTGCAAAAATTCGTTCGCTGCCGTTAACCCACCGGTTCGTCCAGTGACGCACTGCGCGTCATGTCCGTCGTTGCACAAGTTGGGAGTAATGAAGGAAAAATTCGGCGTGTTCGACGCCGAGCCCAGATCCTGCGCGAGCGCGTTCAGATTCACGACGTTCGTCTTGCAGGTCGGGGAATCGATCACCGAATGGAAGTAAACGAACGGATCGTGCTTCGCCGCGTACTGATCGAAGGGAGCTACCTTTTCGGAGCGCTCTGTATTGTCGGTCGCATTGAGCTGCGGATGGCCGCAGGTGGCGTCTTCGCGGGCCGGATCGAGGCCCATGTCTTCCATGTAGCCTTTCCACGTGAGGCCGGCGTCCGTAAATTGATCGGCGATCGTCTTCACGCTATTGGGATAGACGCAACCCGTGCCGACCGCCTGTCCGTCGGCAGCCGTGCCGGCCGCGGCGAAGTCCGCGAAAATCGGGCAATCTTGCTGCGTCTGCAGACTCGGCGCTTGACCGCTGACCATCGAGACGTAGTTGTCGAGGCTGAAGTGTCCCGTGCCGTAATACTGCGTGAGCAGCGCGCCCTGGCCCACCAGTGTCTTCGCTAAATACGGAGCCACGGAGTCCGGACCGAAGGTGGCGTTGTAATTTTTATTTTCCAGTGCGATCAGGAATACGTGTTTTACCGAGCTGCCTGCTACGGGCGTGTTCGAGCCGTAGAAAACGAACGTATACGGTTGGCCGGCTTGGAGGGTCAACGGCGTCGTGGAGCCGGCGAAGGTCAAGTTCGAACCGGCGACGGCCGCGGGGCCTTCGGTGCGGAATTGCAGCACGGACCCATCCGAAGGCGCCGGCTGCGAGATTGCATAGAAGAATTGCTTGCCCGCGGGTGAGATTGCTTGCGGCAGAGCGATCGAAAAGCTCGGCAGCTGCGGTAAGGTGAGCGTCGCGGACGGCGTAAACGTTGCGTAGTAAAACACCGATAACGTTCCAGTCCGTGCGAGATGTACCGAACTCAGCGCTCGCTCGGCACCGGCGGGCGCTTGCGTGCTGGCGGTAACTATCAACGTCGCGCCCGGCGTCGCGCCGGGGGCGGTCACGCTAACCGTTCCGCTGACGCCCCCTGCGCTCGGAAGGGCCACGGTCTTGCGTTCCGACGATCCGGAAAAGATTATTTTCGCCGACTGGCTCGCTTGCGGCGTCGTTGCCTGCGCGATGGGGGGGTTGGCGCCGCTGCCGCATCCTGCGATTGCGGTGATGAAGGCGAACGACGCCAAGGATCGGGCGAACGTGCCTGCGTGTAGCTGGATTTGCAAGTTGCCTCACATGTGCGAAGTATGTCGCCGTTCTCGAATCGGACGCACCATAAGCGCGTCGCCCGTTCGTAAAACCGTAACGGTAGCGTGAAGCTGTGCGAAGCGGCTTCGCGACATGACAGCCCTAAGCGCAGCCCGACTAATTGCACCACCAGGCCATTAACGCCACGTTAGAGTCTCCTTATGCCCACTTAACCTGTGCGCCGACTTTCGTCATCGGGCGGCAACGTCACACCGTCGTAGCGTCCGCCGCGTCGCAGGGCAGCGTCCACGCGCGCGCGACGTCGGCTGCGGTCGTGCGCTCGTTCCCGATCGCCAGACGAATCGCGAGGCGTCCGTCGAGTTTGGTCGTGGACACAAACGCTTCGCCCGTCGCATTGACGCACTCGACGATGCGCGCGTTGCGCGCTTCGCTATCGGCATCGCGGCGACCGTCGGTACGACCTCGACGACGTCATCGGATCCCGTGCCGGAGATTGCGACGATCGCGAAGCGTTACGCAACCTCGCGCTGATGGAGAAATAGGCGAAAAAGCGCGGGTGATTCCAATGCGTGATCCCGGGCAGCACGAGCCGCTCGAAGTCGTCGAAGATCGCATCGAAGCTTTCCGGCTCGACCGGCGCGCGGCCGGGAAGCGCACGCGTAAGATCCCCCGGGCCGGCTGCGTGAGAGAACCGGGTACGCACTCGGATCGGCATAATAGCGGTCGATCCAGCGCGCGGCGCGGTCGAAGGCGGTTACGAGATCGGACAAATGCTAACGATCTCGTCGATATAGATCGTCGCACCTTGTTGGCCGTCGCGCGCGAGGAAAACTGAGATCGAGCGGTCGGAGAGCAACTCGGTCCGCAGAATACCGACGTGCTCCGATGCGTCGTCGAGCCGGACGCACACCGGCGTTTCCGCAAACGACCGCAACTCGGCGATGCCCAATGGATGCTCCGTCGTACGCCGCATGTACCGGCTTGAGACGACGATCCGTATGCCGAGGTTCCGAGAAGAGTCGCGACCGGCGGAAGTTGCAGACGAAACCGAGAAAGCAGCGCTATGAAGTATCGCACGTATCCAAAAACCGACATCACGGTCAGCGAGGTCGGCTTCGGCCTTTGGACGACGGCGACGGGCTGGTGGGGCGAGATGACGGACGATGGCGCCGTCGCATTGCTCCACGAAGCGCGCGACCTCGGCGTCACGCTCTTCGACGCGGCCGATACCTACGGGAACGGGCGCAGCGAAGAACAGCTCGCGCGCGCGTTCGGAACGCGCCGCGGCGACGCGGTATACTCGACGAAATTCGGTTACGACTTCTATACGTACGCGGGCGAACGCAAGGGTCAGCAAGAGATCCCGCACGATTTTTCACCGGCCTTCGTCCGCTATGCCCTGGAGCAGTCGCTTCGCCGGCTGCAGACCGACGTGATCGATATCTATTCAATCCATAACGCGCATCTGAGCGAACTCGAGAACGACGAACTTTTCGCGCTACTCGAAGCGTTCGTCGCCGAAGGAAAAATTCGCAGCTACGGCGTCGCGCTCGGGCCGGCGATCGGCTGGCTCGTGGAAGGGTGCGAGGCCGCGCGCCGTCGCAACGTCACGAGCGTCCAGATGATCTGGAATATGTTCGAACAATTCCCCGGCAACGAGATGCTGCGCGCCGCCGAGACGGCGCACGCCGACACCGGCTATCAGATTCGCGTGCCGCATTCCAGCGGCATGCTCGAGGGGCGCTACACCGCCGAGACGACCTTCCCGCCGGGGGACCATCGCATCCATCGGCCGCGCTCGTGGCTGCTCGCGGGCGTGCAGAAAGTCGAGACGCTGCGCTTCCTCGAAAACGAGCACCGGACGCTCGGGCAAGCGTCGATTCAGTGGCTCTTGGCCGAACCGCGCACGATGACGGTGCTCCCAAATATTTACGATCGCGAGCAATTGCACGAATTCGCCACGGCGCCCGATACGGCACGTTTGACGGCTGACGAGCTGGCGCGCATTGCGGAGCTGGCGAACACGAATTTCGGCGTCGAGGAACCCGCCATGAAGTACAAAGGGACCATGTCCTACGAAGCTGCGGGCGCGCGGCCCGTCAGCGTGTAGCCGGTGCCCTCACCCGTACGCATCCTCGCCGCCGACGCCCCCGCGCCGATCGGTCCGTACAATCAGGCGATCCGCGCCGGCGGCTTCGTCTTCTGCAGCGGTCAGATACCGCTCGATGTCGCGACGGGAGAACTCGTGCCGGGCGATATCGCAGCGCAGACGCGCCAGGTCCTCGCGAACGTCGCAGCCGTGCTCGCGGCTGCCGGCGCGACGTTCGCCGACGTCGTCAAAACGACGATTTTTCTCGTCGATATGAACGATTTTGCTGCGGTCAACGCCGTATACGGCGAAGCCTTCGGTGGCGTCGCGCCGGCGCGCTCCACCGTCGCCGTCGCCGGACTCCCGAAAAACGCGCGGGTCGAGATCGAGGTTGTCGCGCTCTCGGCTAGTTGAAGGCGCGTAGATCCCGCGACGCGGCACGTGCGACGTCGGGTTCGTCGCTTGCGACGGCGCGGCGATATTCGCGTAGCGCGAGTTTGCGTTTTCCTTGCTCGCGATACGTGACGCCGAGCAGATAATGCAGCCGGCCGTCCGCCGGCGCGACGCTGAGACCTTTGAGAAACGCCGCTTCGGCGAGTGCGAACAAGTGGTGCGCGTCGTAATCGAAGCCCAGATCTACGTAGGCGTCGCGCGAGAGCGGGTCGACCGCGATCGCATGGAGGTAATCGGCGACGGCGACTTGCCAGTGGCCGGCGACGTCTTCGAGAAAACCGATATCGACCAGCGCCTCGGCGCCGTCGGGCCGGACCCGCGTCGCGCGATCCAACGTCTCGCGCGCGACGGCGTAGCGCTCCTGTGCGATATAGGCGTCGCCGAGATTGACCAGGGCCGCGTAATTGTCGTGCTCGCTCGCAAGGCAACGCCCGAACGCCCCGATCGCTTCCCCGACACGCTCGAGATCGAGATACGCGCTGCCGAGTTCCGCGAGCGTCGGGCACGCCCGCGGTGACAGTGCGAGCGCGCGTTCGAGGTAGGTTACGGCGAGGGCCGGCCGGTGCTCGGCGCGATACACCGCCCCGAGCGCGTACTGCGCGGCGGCGCTCGTCGGCATATCGTCGGCTGCGCGCCGGAACGGCACTTCGAAAGCATCGAGATCGCCCAAACGTCGATGCAGATCGACCAGATGCCCGTAGGCCGTGCCGATCGGCAGGCTCAGGCCGAATTCCGCGATCGCCTCCGGCACGCGGTCTTGGGCGGCGTAGATGCCGCCGAGGCGATTGTGAGTTTCCCGGTCCCGCGGTGCGGCCCGCAAGATCGCCCGGTACGCGCGCTCGGCGGCAGCGGCGTCGCCCTGGCGAAAGTACAGGTCGCCGAGATAGCGAGCCGGGTCGAGTTCGCTCGGATGGGCCGCCACGTATGAGGCGAGGCCGCGAGCCGCGCCGGGCAGGTCTCCGCCGGCGACGATTTTGCGAGCGCGATCGACCGCGCCCGCGGCGTCCGACGCGAAGGCGCTCCCAGCTATCGCGTCGCCTGCGCCCGCGTGGCTCACCTGCGCCATCGCCGTCGTCGCGAGCGACGCACTTGCGACGGCGCTTACCAGGGCGGCTCGCAAAACGAACGGCACCGGACGCATCGTTTCCGTAATTTCTCCATCGTTTCGTCCGGCCCCGCTGCAACGTTGCGCCCGCAACCGCCCGCACGCCCTCAGGCTGCCTGCGTAGGCACCCGATGATACAGAGTGATGTATCCCCACGTTCCGGTCTACGTCGCGGTCCGAGGCGCCATCGTCCGCGCCGGCAGGCGTGGTGCGTCCCGCCGTTTCGAGGAAGCGTAGGAGATGGGCACCCGCATCGGGCGCCGGATCCTGCGCCTGGTTCTCGTTCCGCTTGCGGGATTGCTGATCGTCCTCGCTGCCGTTGCCGTTCTCGAGACGCAGACGGTATCGACGCAGGCATTAGCGCGCCACTCCGCGGTCGTTATCAACCTCTCGCAACAAATCGCGATCGAGCTCGCGCGCGGCGACGCGGCGGTCGCTCGCGACGAGCGCCGCGCGCTCGCAACGACCACGGCGCGCGATGTCACGCGCGATTTCGCTGCGTTGCGCGAGCTCGTAAGCGATAATCCGCCACAGCTGTTGCGACTGGGACGTTACGAAGGCGCAGCGCTCGCGCACGCGCGCCGTCTTGCTGACCCGCTCCTCCAAGCGCGGCTGGCGTCTGCGCGGTACGACTTCGACACGGTCGAAACTCGTTTGCAGCGTGCGCGACGGGCCGCTTTCGACCGGCTGCGCGAAATCGCAGAAACGGCGCTGATCTTCGCCGCGATCGTGGCGGTCGCCACGACCTTGGTGCTCTACCGCTCGCTCTCGGCCAACATCGCCCGTCGCCTCGAAGCACTCAATCGGAACACACAGCGCTTCGCGGCCGGCGAAACCGTCGGTCCCCCCGATACGGGCGACGACGAACTCGCAGAGGTCGACGCGCGGTTCCGTCACGCCTACGAGCTGCTGGCCGATCGCGAAGCCGCCGCGGCACGTTACCGCATCCTCTACGAGCAGTCGTCGGAAATTATGTATTTCATGGACGGACCCAAGATCGTCGAGGCCAACGACGCGGCGGCGCGCGCGTACGGCTACACCCGTGAAGAACTTTGTGCGCTGACGGTCTTCGATCTGCGCGTTCCCGAACTGCACGACGATCTCAGATCCGTACTAAATAATCCGAGAGCCATGGCCGAAGGTTACGAGACCGTTCATCGCCGCCGGGATGGATCGCGTTTCACGATCGATGTCGCGATGCGTCAGGCCCTCATTGGCGGCCGAGAAATCGTCTTCATCGTCGCGCGCAACATCAGCGTCCGCCGCGAGGCCGAAGCGCGGCTGCGGGCCGCACTCCTACAGGCAAACGAAGCGTCGCGCCTCAAGTCGGAGTTCGTAGCGACGATAAGTCACGAGATTCGAACGCCGATGAACGCGATTTTAGGCATGACCGAATTGTTGTTGGATTCGTCACTCGATCGCGAACAGCACGAATTCATCACGACGGTACGTTCCTCGGGCCAGGCGCTGCTGCGCATCATCGACGACGTGTTGGACTTTTCCAAAATGGAAGCCGGCAAATTAGCCGTCGAAGTGCGCGCTTTCAACGTGACCACGTGTATCGAGTCGGTCGCGCAGCTGCTCGCTCCGCAGGCCCAGCGCAAAGGCCTCGTCTTCACCACGTTCGTTCCGCCGGAGCTTCCGCCATTGGTCCTCGGCGACGAGTTGCGCATCCGCCAAATACTGACCAATCTCGTCGGCAACGCGACGAAATTCACGGCGGAGGGAAGCGTTTCGATCGCCGCTTCGATCCTCGCGCAGACGCCGACGACGGTCGCGATCCGTTTCGAAGTCGTCGATACCGGCATCGGTCTCGAGCCCGATGCCGTCGAGCGCCTCTTCACCGCGTTCGCGCAGGCCGATGGATCGATTACGCGTCGCTATGGCGGCACGGGGCTCGGGCTCACGATCTCCAAGGGGCTTGTCGAGTTGATGGGCGGCACGATCGGCGTTACGAGCGCTCCGCACGCAGGCTCGACCTTTTGGTTCGAGCTCCCGTTTCACGTGGCCAATGCCGCGCCGGCGGGCCTGCGGACGCTACCTCACGAACCGGTTTTGGTTGCGGACGCGAATGTCGTCGCACGCAGCGTCACGGCGCGCTACCTGCGCGCATGGGGCATCGAAGTCGATGAAGCCGGTTCGCGCGACGAGGCTTTGCGACTCTGTGCGCGGCGCACGGCGCGAGGAACGTCGTACGCGCTCGCATTCGTCGATATGGCGATCGCGCAAGACGCGCTCCGCACGCTCGCCGACGACGTGCGCGCGGCCTCGGGCAGAGCGGACCTGCCGGTCGTGCTGACGTCGGCTGTCTATACGCTCGTCGACGGGCGTCGCCCCGTCGAAGCGGGGTTCGGCGCTTTGCTCGTCAAGCCGCTGCGGCAGTCGGTCCTCTTCGACTGTGTCGCGGATTTCACACACGCGCGACCGCCGAAGCAGCCGTCCGAAGCGCGTCCGGCCCTGCCGGAACGTTACGACCTGCCAGCGGCGTCGCTCGGCCACGTGCTACTGGTCGAAGATAATCCCGTAAACCAACGCCTCGGCCGCAAACAACTCGAAAAGATTGGCTTCACCGTCACGTCTGCCGACGACGGCCGCGCGGCGATCGAGGCGGTCCGGCGCGAGAACTTCGACGTCGTCTTCATGGACTTGCAAATGCCCGATATGGACGGCCTAACCGCAACGCGCGCCATTCGGCGTAGCGAACTCGTCACGGGCCTGCACGTCCCGATCGTGGCGCTTACGGCCGATGCGCGGGCGCAAGACCGCATGGAATGTCTCGCAAGCGGCATGGACGATTACTTCTCTAAGCCCGTGAGCCTGAACGACTTGCGGACCGCACTCGCGCGCTGGGTGAAGGCGCCGGCCTAGGAGCGCTACGCCGGACGCGTCATGTCCTTCGGCACGACGAACCGATCGAAATCGTCGGGCGTGACGTAACCGAGGCCGACTGCCGCATCCTTGAGCGTCGACTTATCCTTGTGCGCTTTCTTCGCGATCTCGGCGGCTTTGTCGTAGCCGATTTTCGGGGAGAGCGCGGTGACGGTCATGAGCGACTGGGCGAGATAGGTCGCGATGATCTCTTCGTTGGCGGCAAGACCTTCGATGCAATGGACGCGGAACATCGTGCACGCGTCGCGCAACAGCGTCGTCGAGTGCAGAAAATTGTAGATCATCACCGGATTGAAGACGTTGAGTTCGAAGTTGCCTTGCGACGCGCCGAAGCCGATCGCGGCATCGTTTCCGAACACCTGCACGACGACCATCGTCACGGCTTCGCACTGCGTCGGGTTCACTTTGCCCGGCATGATGGAGCTGCCCGGTTCGTTTTCCGGCAGACTCAACTCACCGATGCCGGCGCGCGGGCCCGAACCGAGCCAACGGACGTCGTTTGCGATCTTCATGAGCGCCGCACCGAGTTGTTTGAGCGCACCCGATGCGAACACGAAATCGTCGTGTGAGGCGAGCGCGGTGAACTTATTGGGATGCGAGCGAAACGGAAGACCCGTGAGTTCCGCAATCTTCTTCGCGGCGCGTTCCGCAAATTCGGGATGGGCGTTGAGGCCCGTACCGACCGCCGTTCCGCCGATCGCGAGATCGTAGATGTGATCGGCCGCTTCGCGGATCGCGACCATCGCGCGATCGAGCTGCGTGACGTACCCGGAAAACTCTTGCCCGAGCGTTAGCGGCGTCGCATCCTGAAGATGGGTGCGACCCACCTTCACGATGCCGGCCCACTGTTTGGCCTTCGCATCGAGCGCGTCGCGGAGCTTCTGCAGGGCGGGCAACATGTCGACGACGGCTTCGGCTGCGGCCATGTGCATTGCGGTCGGAAACGTGTCGTTCGACGATTGCGACATGTTGACGTGGTCGTTCGGGTGAACGGGCTTTTTCGAGCCCATCTCGCCGCCGGCGAGCTCGATCGCACGGTTGGAGAGCACTTCGTTGACGTTCATATTCGTCTGCGTGCCGGAACCCGTCTGCCAGACCCTCAGCGGAAAATGCGCGTCGAGTTTTCCGGCGACGACTTCGTCTGCGGCTTTGACGATGAAATCGGTCTTCTCTCGATCGAGCTTGCCGAGATCGTTATTGACCAACGCGCAGGCCTTTTTAAGCGTTGCCATCGCCTTGATGACTTGACGCGGCATGACGTCGCGCGGCGTGGCACCATCGCCGATATCGAAATTGACGAGCGACCGAGCGGCCTGCGCACCGTAATAACGGTCGGCGGGCACCTGGACGGCACCCATGGAGTCGGTTTCGGTCCGCAGCGCGGTCCCGTTGTAAGTCGTCGACATGCGCCATGCGGTTCGCTTCCTACGTCACGAAGTCTGCCTCGATAAAGGTCGCAGACGCAAGGTTTCGCGTATGTCGCGCCATGTTGCTCTTGCTCGCTACCCTCGTCGCGCTGGGCACCGCACCGCCCGTGGTGGCCGTTCCAGCCGACCGCTCGACGGCGCGGGCCGTCCCGGGCGACCGCTCGACGCCGCGGCCCGCCCCGAAAACCGGTGACGCGGCAGTCGTCGCTCGTGCCCGAGCGTTTTTCAAGCAGCTTCAAGGAAACGCCATCGATCGCACGCTGCTGACGCGAGAGTTTTCCGCAGAACTCAAGCCGGATTTGGCGACGACCATGGCTCGCGGCCTCCTCTCTCTCGGCGAGCCGAGCGCATTCACGCCGCGCGGCAAACATGCCGTCGACGGCGTGACGACCTACGATTACGCGGTAACGTTTCCCGCGGGCACGATCGCAATCACGATCGGGATCGACGACACGAGCGATCTCATCGCGCGGTACTACGTGCGCCGGTCGACGAATTCGCCGCAGTAAGCGTGGCGAACGTGACCTACGATCGCTATTCGCAAAGCGAACTCGACGCGCAGTACGACACCTCAAAGCCACTCCCCGACGGAAACGTCGGTGCGTATTTCGAAGCCTTCGAGGCTGCGAGTGTTCGCGCGCGCGCGACGCTGCAAAGCCAATGCGATCTCCGCTACGGCGTGCACGAGCGCGCGACGTTCGACTTCTTTCCCGCAGCGCGTCCGGGCGCGCCGCTTTTCGTTTGGGTGCACGGCGGCTATTGGCGCCGGCTCTCCAAAAGTTACTTCTCCTACATCGCCGTACCGATCGTCGAGGCCGGCGGGGCGGTCGCGGTACTCAACTATCCGCTCGCGCCGGGACCGTCGCTCGATGAAATCGTCGACTCCGTGGGACGCGGCTATGCGCGGGCACTCGAGCACGCGGCCGAGCGCGGCGTCGACGTGACGCAAACCTTCGTCGGGGGCCACTCCGTCGGCGCACAACTCGCCGCAACGATTCTGGCACGCAATGCCGTGCGCGGCGCCCTCGTCATCAGCGGCCTCTACGATCTCGAACCCATCCGCCGCTCGTACGTGAACGAGTGGATCGCGATGGACGCAGCCTCCGCACGCCGCAACAGTCCGGTACACCTATCGCCGCGGGCCAACTCGCCGCTCGTCGCAGCCGTCGGCGGATTGGAGCAAGCCGAGTTTCAACGGCAGCAACATCTCTACGTTGAAGCGTGGCGCGCCTGGGGCGGCGCCGCTCGCGAGATCGCAGCGCCGAACCACGATCACTTTAGCATCGCGCTCGAACTCGCGAACGCGGGGAGTGCCTTGACGCGTGCATTACTTGAGATGATGTCGCTCGCCTGAAATCACTCCGTCCCAGCGACGGGTTTCGCGTACGCGCTTTCTATCAGCGCGGCGAATTTTTGTTCGACGACGCGGCGCTTGATCTTCATCGTGGGCGATAATTCGCCGTCTTCGATCGTGAGATCGCGCGGCAGGAGCGCGATGCGACGCACCGCTTCGAAGCTCGCGAGATCGGCCGATTTTTCGACGACTTCTTTTCGCAGGAAGTCGCGGACGTCGGCGCGCGCGGCGATCGCGGCGGTCGATGTCTCGGGCGCGATGTCGAACTCTTTGCGCACGAGATCCCAATTCGGGACGACGAGCGCGATCGGATGCGGGCGTCCGTCGCCGATGACGAAGCATTGGCCGACGTAGATCGAACGTTTGAGCGCCGCTTCGACGCGGCCGGGCGCGACATACTTGCCGGCCGACGTTTTGATGAGTTCTTTTTTGCGATCGGTAATAAAAAGATATCCGTCGCGATCGAGTTCGCCGATATCGCCCGTCATCAACCAGCCGTCGCCCGCAAACGGACGCTCCTCCGGCAGCTTGTAGTATCCGAGCATGACGCTCGGCCCCTTGACCAATATCTCGCCGTCGGAAGCGATCGCAACCGCGACGCCGGCGAGGGCTTTGCCGACGGAACCGTACCGGATCGCCGCGTAGGGCATGCTCGTTACGATGGGCGATGCTTCGGTAAGGCCGTACCCCTCGGCGATCGGCACGCCCATGCCCGCGAAGGTCAAAGCGATATCGCGATGCAGCGGCGCGCTGCCGGACACGAAGAAGTCCAATCGATCCAGGCCGATCGCCGGCTTGATCTTCGCAAGAACGAAGGTCTGCGCAATCGTATATTGCAACCGCAGGAGGCCGCCGGCTTTGCCGGCTTGCATCGCCGACGCGTAGGCGCGACCGACGTTCAGCGCCCACGGAACGAGTCTGGCTTTGAGGCCGCCTTCCGCTTTCGCTTTCCCCACGATCCCAGCCAGTACGCGCTCGAGAATGCGCGGCACCAGCGCCATGACGACCGGCCGCGCCGCTTTTAAATCGCCGAGCAGATGGTCGGGTTGCGTGATGTATAGTTCCGCTCGCGCCTTCGCGTAGATATTGATGAGCGTGTGTTCGTAGATATGGGCGAACGGCAGGACCGAGAGCACCGGCTGCCCCGGCGTCTGCATCCTCGGGGGCATCATCGTGATGCCGGCGTTCGCGTTCGTAACGAGATTACGATGGCTCAACATGACGCCCTTGGGATTGCCCGTGGTACCGGACGTATAGATCAGGACGGCGAGGTCGTCGGGCCGAACGCTCGCAAGCGCCTCGACGAGCCGTTGCGAATCCTTTTGTAGCGCTGCCGTTCCGGCGCGCTCGAAGGCCGCGAGCGAGTCCGGTCCCTCGCCGTCGAAGGTCACGATACGGGGCACGGAGCGACCCGTGCTGCGCAGACGAGCCGCGTCCGCTTCGGTTTCGACGAAGCAGAGCAGCGCACCGGAATCTTTGAAAATATACTCGATTTGGTCGTCTGCGAGCGTCGCAAAGATCGGCACGACGACGCACCCCGCGAAATACGTTCCGAAATCGGCGGCGAGCCAGTCGATGCGATTGTTCGAGACCAGCGCGACGCGCTCGCCGGCACCGACACCGGCGTCGGCCAGCGCCGCTCCGATCGCACGCGCGCGTTCCAGCATGCGCGTCGAGGATAGCCAGGTCCACTCGGAGCGCCCCAGCCGTTCAGCAAAGGCGCGCTCGCGCGTTGGACCGCCGAGCGCCTCGGCGAGAAATTCCGCTAACGTTTGCATCGGTCTCCTTCGGCGCAATCCCGACGCTACGGTTCCATAGCAAGATTTCCTATCGTTACGAACATTTCTGAAAAAAGCGAACCCCCCCACCGGCTCGACGTTGCAAAACCGCTGCCGCGAGCATTGAGCAACTAGCAGTTAGCAGTTAGATAGATTTGATGCTTACCGAGGCGGCTTTACGGTGCATACAATATACAGGACCACACTCACCTTCCCGGCGTTCGCGCCGTTTGGAGACGTCGTTGCGACCTTCGATCGCTACCGTACTCGGGGCTTTTGCCGTTGCTCTCTCCCTCTCCGCATGTGGCGGGGACAGCACGACGCCGATCGGCGGCGCCGCGCCGAAGGCTCCCGTTACCACGGTGCCCACCGCATCCACCCTCGTGCAGCTCCCGCAACTAATTCCCGGCGCATCCTTTGCCTACGATATCGGCGCCGTCGACCCGGCGGCGCATCGCTATTACCTCGCCGACCGCACGAATAAATCGCTCGACATTCTCAACACGGTCGATAACTCGCTTACGTTCGTCGGCGGATTTACGGGCCAGATGGGGACGAACAACGACGCGTCGGGTCCCGACGGCGTCGTGATCATTCCGAAGACGTCGATCGTCGCCGTCGGCGACGTCAACGTCGTGAAGTTCGTCGATGTGAACGCGCACAGCGTCGTCGCGACGACGGTGACCGGAACCGCTGGCCATCGCACCGACGAAGGCTGCTACGATCCCGACGACAACCTCTTGATGATGGCCAATCCCGGCGACGCAACGCCGTACGTGACGTTCCTCTCCGGCACGACGTATAAAGCACTCTCGGTCTTTGCGTTCGCGGGTTCGAGCGGTTTGGAAGCCTGCGTCTACGATCCCGGAACCAAAAACTTTTTGATCAACAACGATGGCAACACCGCAAACCCTCTAGGCGAAATCGACGTCATCACGGCCGCCAGCGCCGTCGGGGGCAAGCCTGCGATTTCGGCGGTCTATCCGCTACCGAACTGTTCGCCCACGGGCATGATTCTCGCGCCGCCGGAAAAGCTGCTCGTGGCGTGCGATCCGCCCGCGGGCACGAAAATCACGTCGCTGGTCTTCAACGCGGCGAACGGACAACTGCTCGCGACGATTCCGCTCGGGGGCGCAGACCAGATCGATTACGATCCGCTGACCAACCGCTTTTACGAAGCGAGCCGCCACAACACGGCCTCGGGCATCGCCGGCCCGCCTTACACGCCGGTGCTCGGCGTCATCGACGCGAATTCGTTCGCCGTGGTCGGCACGACGCCGACTGGCAGCAACGCGCATTCCGTCGCAGTCGATCCGTCAACGGGACGGATCTACGTCCCCATCCCGCCGACGGCGACTGCGCCGGGCGGTATCCAGATCTTCAACCCGTAGACGCCGCTACGGAGCCGCCCTGTAGGGCGGCTCCGTGAAAGGTGCCTCGACCATGCGTCGAATACTGTCAGCCCTGTCAATCTAGGGAGATGTCGATGCTTGAGACGCCTGCTCGTACGGAGTCGCTCGTGAGCGCGGAGACGCGTGACGGAATCCGAATCATCACGATTCGCAATCCGCCGGTCAACGCGCTTTCGTTTGCCACCTCTGGAGCGTTGCTCGCAGAGATCGAAGCGGCCGAGGCTAACGAAGCCATCCGCGCGGTCGTCATCACCGGGTCGGGCGGTTTCTTCAGCGGAGGGGCCGATATCGGTGACTTTCTCAAGCCGCCTCAAGCCGGTTCCAAGAGCGTTCGCGACGTCGTCGCGACGATCGAGAAGAGCGTCAAAACCTTCGTCGCCGCAATCGGCGGTAAGGCGCTCGGAGGGGGCCTGGAAACCGCGCTGGCCTGCGATTACCGGATCGCGTCGCCAAGCTCGAAAGTCGGTCTGCCTGAAATTCTGCTCGGGCTCATTCCGGGCGCCGGCGGCACGCAACGGCTGCCGCGCCTGCTCGCGAAGAAGAATCCGCTCAATAACGGGCTCGCCGGCGTGCAAATGGCGCTGGACATGATGCTCAAGGGCGAGATGAAGGCGGCGAAAGCCGCCAAAGGCATGGGGATTCTCGATGAAATCGTCGAGAGCGGTTCCGTCGTCGAGCGCGCCGTCGCACTCGCGCGCGAGAAAGCGGGCACGAAGAACCGCATCAGCGAGCTCGCGTTCGTCGTCCTGCCGCCGCTGACCGCGCTCGCGCACGGCATGGTTCCCGCCGAAGAAAAGGGCGGCTTCGCCGCGCACAAACTCATCGACGCCGTCGAAGCGGCATCCGAGCTCGACTACGCGCACGGCATCGCGCGCGAAGCGCGTTACTTCGACGAACTCGTCGCGGGGCGCCAAGCGCAGTCGGCGATCCATCTGTTTTTCGCGGAACGCGAACTGGGCAAGATTCCGGGCCTCGCGCGAGACGTCGAGCCCAGAGAAGTCAAACGGGCCGCCGTGGTCGGCGCGGGCACGATGGGCACCGGCATCGCGATGGTTTTCGCCAGCGCCGGGATCGCGTGCCAAGTCATCGACGTGAATCCCGAGCAAGTCGAGCGCGGCAAAAAAAACGTCGCCCAGACGTACGAGGGACGCGTCAAAAAAGGCAAACTCGCGCCCGACAAAGCCCAAGAACTCGTCGAATCGATCACGTTCGTGAACGATTATGCGGCGATCGCGGAGGCGGACGTCGTCGTCGAAGCCGTGTTCGAATCGATGAAGGTCAAGAAAGAGGTTTTTGCCGCCCTCGATAAGGCGCTGCGGCCGGGCGCGATCCTCGCGACCAATACGTCGACGCTCGATATCGACGAGATCGCAGGATCGACGTCGCGCCCCGAAAGCGTGATCGGCCTGCACTTCTTCGCACCGGCGAACGTCATGGCGTTACTCGAAGTCGTGCGCGGCTCGCAGACGTCGCCCGAAACGATCCTTACCGCGATGGCGCTTTCCAAGAAGCTCAAGAAAAAAGGCGTGCTCTCCGGCAACGCGTTCGGCTTCATCGGCAACCGTATGCTCTTCGACTACATCCGCGAAGCATCGTTCCTCGTCGAGGAAGGCGCGACGCCGTGGCAAGTCGATAAGGCGATCCGCAATTTCGGCTTTCCGATGGGCCCGTTTGCGATGAGCGATCTTTCGGGTCTGGACGTTTTCTATAAAATAAATCAGGAAGCGCCGAAGGTCGCTTACCGGCAATCCGAGATCGGTACGCGACTGTACGAGAAAGGCCGTTACGGGCAGAAGACCGGCTCCGGCTTCTTCACGTACGTTCCAGGCGAACGCAAGCCGCAACGCGATCCCGAAGCCGAAGCGCTCATGGTGGCGGAATCGCAACGGCTCGGCATCACGCGCCGCACCGATATCACGGGCGAAGAGATCGTCGAGCGCTGCATGTTCGCACTCGTCAACCAGGGTGCGCAGCTGCTCGGCGACGGCATCGCGCTACGGCCGGGCGATGAGGATATCGTCTGGATTTACGGCTACGGCTTCCCATGGTTCCACGGCGGCCCGATGTGGTGGGCCGACACGATCGGCGTGAAAAAGATTTACGACCGAATCATGGCCTGGCAGCAAACGCTCGGCAAGCATTGGCAGCCCGCGCCGCACTTGCAAGAAATCGCGGAGAAAAACGGCACCTTCGCGGCCCGTCCCAAGATCGGAGCGGCGAACTAAATGGCGACCGAAGCCGTCATCGTCAGCGGCGCGCGGACGCCGATCGGTAAGGCGTTTCGCGGTGCGTTCAATATGACGCACGGCGCGACGATGGCCGGACACGCGATCAAACACGCCGTCGAACGCTCCGGCGTAGACCTGCACGATATCGAAGACACCGTCATCGGCGTCGGCATGCCCGAAGGCGCCACGGGCCACAACCTCGCCCGCAACGCGGCGGTCCGCGCGGGCCTGCCGATAACCGTCGCCGGCACGACGATCACGCGTTACTGTGCGTCGGGGTTGCAGGCGATTTCCACGGCCGCGCAACGCATCGTCGTCGACGGTGCGCCGGTGATGGTCGCCGGCGGTGCCGAATCGATCAGCCTCGTTGCGAACGCGACCAATATCAAATTCTTTACCGAAGAATGGCTGCTGCGCCATCAAGCCGACCTCTTCATGCCGATGATCGAGACGGCCGATCTCGTTGCCAAGCGCTACGACGTTTCCCGCGAAGCGCAGGACGCGTATGCGCTGCAATCGCAGAAGCGCACGGCTGCAGCGCAGCAGGCCGGCCGCTTCGATGCCGAGATCGTTCCGTTGCCCGCGTACATGTATAAACAAGATAAGGCGACGGGCGACGTCACCGAAGTCATGCACACGCTCGCCAAAGACGAAGGTAATCGCGAGGACACGACGCTCGAAGGACTTGCCAGGCTCAAGAGCGCCAGTTTCTCCAACCCGAAATCGTCGATTACGGCCGGCAACGCATCGCAGCTCTCCGACGGCGCCGCGGCGCTCGTGCTGACCAGTTACGACTACGCGCAGAAACATGATCTCGCGCCGCTCGCGTACTATCGCGGCATGGCCGTCGCGGGCCTCAAGCCCGACGAAATGGGCATCGGCCCGGTACTCGCCGTGCCGAAATTGCTCGAGCGCCACGGCCTGCACGTCGACGACATCGATCTTTGGGAACTCAACGAAGCCTTCGCGGTGCAAACGCTGTATTGCCGCGATACGCTCCACATCGACAACGAAAAGTTCAACGTCGACGGCGGTGCTATTTCGGTCGGCCATCCGTACGGCATGAGCGGCGCGCGCTTGGCCTTGCACGGCATCCTCGAAGGGCGTCGTCGTAAGGCGAAATGGCTCGTGGTCACGATGTGTATCGGCGGCGGTATGGGCGCGGCCGGGCTCTTCGAACTCATCAACGACTAACGACCGATTAGGGTCGGCGCCGTCATGTGTGGAAGCGTGCCGCAATGCCCTCCCACCTTTGGCTGCCGTTTACGCAGATGGCGGAATTCGACGCTCGGGAACGCACGTTCGTTGCAGCGCGCGGCACGGAATTGTACGACGCTCGCGGACGCACGCTCTTCGATGCGATATCGTCGGTATGGGTGACGATTCACGGGCATAGCCATCCGGCAATCGTCGAAGCGATAGCGCGCCAAGCGGCGACGCTCGACCATGCGACGGCCCTCGGTGCGAGCAATCCCGTCGCCGAAGAGCTGGCGCTGCGGCTCGCACGGCTCTCGGGCCTCGATTACGCGTTCTTCTCCAGCGACGGTGCGAGCGCGATCGAGGCGGCGCTCAAGATGGCGTTGCAGTATTGGCGTAGCGCGGGCAACCCGAAACGCGTAAAGTTCGCGCACCTCACGGCGAGTTATCACGGCGACACCGCGGCGGCGATGAGCGTTTCCGACATCCCGGTCTTCAAACGCAACTTCGGCGCGCTCTGCTTCGAGACGATCGAGACGGTGTCGCTCGAAGCCGTGCTCGCGCGCGACGATATCGCGGCGCTCGTCGTCGAGCCGATCGTCCAAGCGGCCGCGGGAATGCGCGTCGTACCGCAGGGCTGGTATGCGGCGCTCGCCTCGGCCGCGGCGACGTCCCCAGCGCAGCGCCCGCTGCTCGTCGTCGACGAAATTGCAACGGGGTTCGGGCGCACCGGCACGTTCTTCGCCTACGAACAACTCGGGCTCGCACCCGATGTCGTCTGCGTCGGCAAAGGTATTACGGGCGGCTCGCTCGCGCTCTCCGCAACGCTCGCAACGCGGCGCATCTACGAGGCCTTCCTCGGCGACGCTCGCGACGCGCGACAGTTCTTTCACGGTCATTCGTATGCGGCCAATCCGATCGCATGCGCGGCCGCGCTCGCATCGCTCGAGCTCTTCGAAACCGAAGCAACGCTCGCGCACGTCGCGGTGCTCGAGTCGGGGCTGGAACGCGCGCTCGGGCCGTTGCGCACGCATCCCCTCGTCCGCGAAATCCGGCGCGCCGGACTAATGTGTGGCATCGAATTGCGCCCGCCGGCCGAAGCGTCGTACCGCACGAGCTTCGCCTGGCACGTCGCTTCGGAACTCTACGAGCACGGACACTTCACGCGACCGATCGGCGACACGATCCAACTCGTTCCCCCGCTCTCGTCGTCGGTTGCCGAGCTCGAAGCGTTCGTCGCGGCGCTCGCGGACGCACTCGAAGGCGTACCGGTACGCGCGTGAGTTATCTCGCTCGCGTCGAGACGACGCTCGCCGATCTCGCGCGGCGTTCGCTGCGGCGCGTGGTACGCGAGGCGTTGCCCGAAGGCGCGCTCGATTTCACCTCCAACGACTATCTCGGATTGGCGAACCATGCTGCGGTCGTCGCCGCACTGCACGGCGGGACGCGCCTCGGCTCCGGCGGTTCGCGGCTGCTTTCGGGGGCCCATCGCGAGCACGTCGCCCTCGAACGCGAGCTCGCCGCGTGGACGCAGCGCGAACGCGCGCTGCTCTTCTCCTGCGGTTATCTCGCCGCGCTCGGTGCGATCGTAACGCTCGCGCCCTTCGTCGAGCGGATCCGCAGCGACGCGCAGCTGCACGCGTGCGGCATCGACGCGATCCGGTTGACCCGCGTTCCGCGGAAGATCTACGCGCACGACGGCTACATCGCTCCGCGCGACGGCGTGCCGACGATGGTCGTAACGGAGTCGCTCTTCGGCATGAGCGGGACGCGCGTCGACATCGCCGCGTTGCTCGCACGACTGGGCCCAAGCGACATCCTGGTCGTCGACGAAGCCCACGCGCTCGGCGTCGCCGGATCTCGCGGCGCGGGACTCTGCGCGCCGCACACCGATCCGCGCATCGTCGTGATCGGGACGCTTTCCAAAGCGCTCGGGGGCCTCGGCGGATTTGTCGCCGGGCCGGCGCTCGCCATCGACTATCTCGCCACGGCGGCCCGCGCGTTCATGTTCGATACGTCGCTGCCGCCGGCGATCGCTTCGGCACTGAACGTTTCGCTCGGCCTCGCGCGGGGCGAAACGGGCGAGCGCGCGCGGGCGCGCTTGAACGCGAACGTCGCCGTCCTCGTCGCCGCGCTGCACGCGCGCGGAATCGTCGTCGCCGCTACGGCGGGACCGATCGTACCGATCGTCATCGGCGACGCGGAACGGGCGTACGCGCTCGGCGCCGCGCTCGAAAAACGAGGTATCTACGCACCGGCGGTGCGGCCGCCCACCGTACCGGCGGATGCGTCGCAAATCCGCGTTACCGTCCGGGCCGACCATGGGATGGACGACCTGCGCGCGTTCGCCGATGCGTTCGCCGCGGGCCGTGCGGAGTTGGGGTGATGCGGCTCTACGTCGTCGGCACCGATACCGGCGTCGGCAAGACGCGCGTCGCCGCCGCGCTCGCACGGGCCGCGCGCCCAGGCGTGACGATCGTAAAACTGGTGCAGACGGGCTTGCCGCCGGGCGTTCCCGGCGACGCCGAAGACGCGGCCCGTTTAGCCGATGCAGCCCGCGACGCAAACGGTGCATCGCACCCGACGCCGTGGCGCGAACTCGCCCGGCTACGAGAGCCGGCCGATCCATGGAACGCCGCCCTGGCAGCGGGGCTCGCTCCGTTAGAAGCGGGCGCGCTGGTTACGGCACTCGACGCGCTCGCCGGCGACCTCATCGTCGAAGGGTCCGGCGGGGCCGCGGTGCCGCTGAACGCCGGCACGTCGCTCAGCGACGTCGCGCTCGCCGCCCGCTGCGAGGCGGTGCTTGCGATCGGCTTACGGCTCGGCTGCATCAACCACGCGCTGCTGACGCTCGGCTATCTCGCGGGCCTCGGGATGCGCGTTCGCGGGGCGATCACGATCGAAGCCTTCGGCCCGGAGCCGACGGCGTACCGCCGCCAAGTGGAACGCGCCCTCGCCGCGAAGGTCGCACTCGCCGCCCACCTGCCCTTCGATACCGACGGCGCGCGCAGCGTCGCTTCGGCCGCCGCACACGTCGCCTCGCTCTGCTCGTCCGCTACCCTGGAGTAACCGCATGTACCCCGCCCTCGCTGCCGCCCGTCACGCCCTCATCGTCGAACGCCGTCCGCTCCAGCGCGACGAGCTGATAACGTTGAGTGCCTTACCGACGGACGAGATCGAAGCGTTGCTGGGCGTCGCCTCCGAAGTGCGCGACCACTATTGCGGCGCACGCGCATACGTCGAGGTGATCTACAACGCGAAGAAAGGCGGCTGTTCGGAAGACTGCCACTTTTGCTCGCAGAGCGCGCGTTTCGCGACAGACGTCGACCCCGAACCTCTCAAAACCGTCGACGAATTCGTGCGGGCCGCAAGCGACGCCCTCGCGCGCGGTGCCGGCGAGTTCTGCATCGTCGTCGCGGTGCGCGGTCCCTCGGCGGCGCTGCTCGAACGCGTCGCGGAAGCCGTCCGCGTCATCAAAGCGACGACACCGCTCGAAGTCGCCGTCTCGCTCGGCATTCTCAGCGACGCGCAACTCGACGTCCTCGCTCGGGTGGGGGTCGACAAAGTCAATCACAACCTGGAAAGTTCGGAGCGCTTCTTTCCGTCGGTCTGCACGACGCACACGTATGCGGAGCGCTTCCAGACGTGCCGGCGCGTGCGTGCCAAAGGCCTCGAACTTTGCTGCGGCGGCATCATCGGCATGGGCGAGACGCCGCTGGATCGTGTCGATTTCCTGTGTGCGCTGCAAGAGCTGGGCCCGAGCGAAGTGCCGATCAATTTTCTGGACCCGCGACCGGGCACGCCCTTCTCCGAGCGTTCCGTAATGGAACCGATGGAGGCGCTGCGTTACGTCGCGCTCGCACGACTCGCACTGCCGAGCGCCCTGATCCGGTTCGCGGGCGGCCGCGAACTCACGCTACGCGGTCTGCAGGATCTCGGGATGCAATCGGGCGCGAGCGGCCTCATCCTTGGAAATTATTTAACGACCAAAGGACGGTCCGATGCGGACGACTTCGAAATGCTCGACCGGCTCGGCTTCGAGGTGATGCGCTAACGCGCGCGAGCGCGTATTGCGTTTTCGAGCAGTTCCGCGGTGGCGAGGAGCTCGGCGTCGGCGCCGAGCGGTGCGACGATCTGGATGCCGACGGGAAGGCCATGCGGACCGCTGCCGACGGGAACTGCGACCGCCGGCAAGCCGAAGAACGTCCACGGCCGCACGTACCGCCCGTCACCGGTCGATGCGTGGTGCGGAGCTTCGCCGAGCGCGCACGGCGTCAGCAACGCGCCGGCATGCTCGAAGATACCTCCGATTTCGGCGCGCAATGCTTCGCGCTCGGCTAACGCCGCTCGATAGGCCGTGGCTGACGTCGCGGCTCCTCGTTCCAAAAGTTCGGACAAGCGCGGCGCCAATTCGGCGCCCAACGCGCGCCACGTCGCACCGTGTTCGGCGGCCGCCTCGTACGCGAGGACCGTCACGAGCAGTTCACCGCCCCGGCGCACCGCACCGGGCAGCCGCAGCGGTTTCACTTCCCGGCCGCAAGCGCGCAGCGCGTCGGCCGCGCGCGCGAGCGCAGTGCGCGATGCAGGCTCGATCTCGTCGTCGTCGAGGGCGTCGACGACGACGCGTCGTGCAGCGCCGGCGGAGCGGAGCGCGGCCAGCGACGGGTCCAGGATAACGGCGGCGGTGACGATATCCGACACGCAACGCGCGAAGACGCCGACGTGATCGAGCGAGGGTGCCAGCGGCACGACACCGCCCGTGGGCACGCGTCCGAAGCTCGGCTTGTAACCGACCACGCCGCAGAACGATGCCGGGCGCAACGTCGAAGCAGCGGTCTGACTTCCCAGCGCGATGCTGCAGTGGCCGGCGGCAACCGCGGCAGCCGAGCCGGCGCTCGACCCGCCCGGCGTGCGGTCGAGAGCGTGCGGGTTGCGTGTGCGAGCGGGATCGAGCCACGCGTACGGCGTGGTCTGGGTCTTCCCTACGATCACGGCTCCGGCGACGCGTAAGCGTGCGACCGCGTCGGCATCCCGGGCGGCGCGCCGCCCCTCGCTGCGCAGGCCGCAGCGCGTTGGCATACCGGCAACGTCAAAAATGTCTTTGATCCCAACGACGGCGCCGCGCAGCGGTGCGTCCCGCGCGACGCACCGGGCCTGCTCGCGAGCCTGGAGCTCGTCGATCTCCACCCAAGCGTGCAGCGCGGACTCGCTCTCTGCGATTCGGGCAAGGGCCGCGGTGAGGGCAGCGGCGGGTTCTGCGGTCACAGGGCGCGATCGATCGCGAGCAGGGAATGCGTGAGCGCCTCGACGCCCCGCTCCAGGTCGGCGGGCTCGGTCCGCTCGTGACCGACGTGGCTCGCGCCGGCGATACTCGGGACGAACAGCATGACGGCGGGCGCGATCGAAGCCAAGCACATCGCATCGTGCACCGCGCCGCTGGGCAGGTCGAGATGCCCCCAAGCATGCCGCTCGAGCGTGTCGCGAACGATCGCTTGCAGACCCGCGTCCAGCGGCGAGGGTCGGCGCGCTTCGAAGCGCGCGACATCGATACGCAGCCCCCGACGCCGGGCGATCGCAGTGGCCGCCGCGCCGATACGCCGGTCGATTTCGAGCAACACCTCGGCGTCTACGGATCGCGCGTCGACGCGGCAGGCCACCTTTCCGGGGATGATGTTGGTCTGATTTGGGGAGACGTCGATCCAGCCCGTCGTCGCCACACAGCCGTCCAGTTCGCGTGCCGCTGCCTCAACGGCGAGCGCGAATTCCGCGACGCCGGAAAACGCATCGCTGCGAACCCCCATCGGTACCGTACCGGCGTGGCCCGCTTCACCGGCGACGGTGACGGTGTAGCGGTGCATTCCGGCGATCGCGGTCACGACGCCCAAGGGCACGCCGGCACGTTCGAGGACGGGACCTTGCTCGATGTGGAGTTCGGCGTAGGCGGCCGGCTTCGGGAAGCCCTGACGCACCGGAATATCGGCCAGGAGGCCGGATCGGGACGCCAGCGCCTCCCGTACGGTGATGCCGTCGTCGTCGCGAAGCGCCAGCGCGTGGTCCAGGCGCTCCCAGCCGGCGTACACCGAGCTCCCCAAGCAGCCGACGGCGAAGCGGCTTCCCTCTTCCCCCGCCCAAGCCGCAAGTTCCAGCGGATGCCGGGTGACGATGTCGTGCTCGATCGCCCATGCGAGCGCGCAGAGACCGCCGGCGACCCCGTAAGCGCCGTCATAGGCGCCGCCATCGGCAACCGTGTCGAGATGCGAACCGAACATCAGCGGCGGGCGGTCTTCGCGTCCAGGGCGGCGCACGAACACGTTGCCGATCGGGTCCTGGACGACGGTGCAGCCAAGCTCGGCTCCCGCGCGCGCGATCAGCGCTCGCGCCCGGTATTCTTCGGTGCTGAAGAGGGGGCGCGTGATCCCCCGCTCGCCGCGTCCGATCTCACCGAGCTCGGCCAGGAGATCACATACCGAGGTAGGCACGTCGTAAACCCTCGTCGCCCAACAGATCGCGGCCGGCGCCTTCCATGACGACATGGCCGTGCTCGAGAACGTAGGCGCGATCGCACAACGAGAGCGAACGCTTCACGTTCTGCTCGACGAGCAACACCGTTACACCGCGCTTACGGATTTCTTCGACGATTTCGAACGTGCGTTCCACGAACAGGGGCGCGAGGCCGAGCGTCGGTTCGTCCATGACGAGCAGCCGCGGCCGGGCCATCAAGCCGCGTCCGATCGCGACCATCGATTGCTCTCCGCCGGAGAGGGAGCCCGCGGCTTGGCGCCGCCGTTCCGCGACGCGCGGCAGAAGCGCGAACACTTCCTCGAGCGCTTCCCGACGCGCGCTGCGGGCGCGCCGCGCGAACGACCCGAGCAGCAAGTTCTCCTCGACGGTCATAAACGGAAACAGCCGCCGGCCTTCGGGAATCTGCACTAAGCCGCGCTCGACGCGACGGTCGCTGCCTTCGTGCTCGATCGGCTCGCCCTCGAATCGGATGGTGCCGGCGCGGACCGCGATCTCGCCCGAGATCGCGCGGCACGTCGTCGTCTTGCCCGCTGCATTCGCGCCGACGATCACGGTCAGCGAACCCGCTGCGACGTCGAAATTTACGTCGAAGAGTACGCCATTTTCGCCGTAGCCGGCGGCGAGGCCACGGACCTCAAGCACCGGCGTATTCTTCCCCGAGGTATGCCGAGACGACTTGCGGGTGGCGGGAGACTTCGGCCGGCGTATCGTCGGCGAGCAATTCACCGTGGTGCAGCACGACGACGCGGTTCGCAATCGTCATCACCGCGGCCATGATGTGCTCGACGAAGAGCACGGTAACCCCCGCCGCGTTGATCTGGCGAATGACCTCGAGAATCTCGGGAACCTCACCGGGCGATAGCCCCGCCATAACTTCATCGAGCAGCAGCAGGCGCGGCTCCGTCCCCAGCGCCCGGGCCACTTCGAGGCGTTTCTTGAGAACCAGCGTCAGGCTGTGCGCTTCCACGTCCGCCAGCTGCGCCATATGTAAGCGTTCCAAAATTTCCGCCGCAGCACGGCGCGCGTCGCGCGCATCGCGATGATGTAGAAACGTCCCGACCATAACGCTCTGCAGCACGGTCATGCGGGCGAACGGTTTGACCACTTGAAACGTCCGCGCGATGCCCGCACGGCATATCTCGAAGGCGGGACGGTTGCCGATCTCGCGGCCGTCGAAGCGGATCGAACCGGCGGTGATGCGGTGATAACCGGCGATGCAAGAAAAGAGCGTCGTTTTGCCGGCCCCGTTGGGACCGATTAAACCGATGATCTCTCCGCTGCCGACGGCGAGCGTGACGTCTTTGACGGCGTGTAAGCCGCCGAAGCGTTTTTCGACATTGTGCAACTCGAGTAATGCGCTCACGTTCGCGGCTCCGTTTCGACGCCCGCGCGCGGTCGCGCGCGGCGTGCGAGTAGGGGCCGTACCACGGACACCAGTCCGTTCGGAACGAAGAGAATCGCGAGAATCAGAACGCTTCCGTACACGAACGCGTCGATGCCGGGAATCGACGAACCGAGCGCGCTCTGCAATCCGCTCGTGAGCGGTACGAGGATGATGGCCCCGAGCAACGGCCCCCATACCGTGCCGAGCCCACCGATGATCGCAAACAGCGCGATCTGCGTCGAGAGACTCGTTGCAAAAATCGAGGGTTCGAAAAAGAGCCGGTACTGCGCGTAAAAGCTACCGACGAGCGCCGTCATGAACGCGGACAGAAGCGTGGCGGCGAGCTTGACCCGTAAGCCGTCGATGCCGAGCGCCTGGGCCGCATCCTGGTTCTCCCGCAGTGCGACGAGATAGTAGCCAAAACGGGAACCGGCGATCCACCACGTCAGCGCGATGTAGACCGCCAAAAGTGCGAGCGCGATGTAATAGTAATCGAGCTTCGAAGCGAATATCGCGTTCGCCGCCGAGGGCGCGAACGGGATCGATATGCCTTCCGAACCGTGCGTCAGCCAGCGTAAATTCGTAGCCGCGATACCGAGGATCGCGGCAAACGCGAGCGTCGCCAGTGCGAAGAAAGGGCCGCGCAACCGAATCGTAATAACGCCGATCACCAAGGCTGAAACGATCGCCAGGACGCCGCCCGCGAGGGCGCCGAACCAGGGCGAGATTTTAAACGTGGTGTACAGCAGGCTGCTCGTGTACGCGCCGATACCGAAGAACGCCGCGTGCCCGAGCGAGAGTCCGCCGGCGTAACCGCCGATCAGATTCCAGGCCGTCGCGACGGCGCCCCACATCGCGACGAGAACCCATAGGTCGCGAATGAAGCTGTTGTCGCTGGTTAGCGGCCCGAGGATCGCTACGAGCGCGGCGAGCACGATCCAACCGTATGTGGTTCGCTTCACGTGGTGGAGAGTTCTTCGCTGCCGCGCGTTCCGAAAAGACCGGCCGGCCGGAGCACCAGCACGATGAGGAAGATCATAAAGTATACGGCTTGCTTCCATTGCGGGTCGATGAGGAAGCCGGAAAACGTCTCGACGATACCGATCAAAAGCCCGCCGACGAGGGCCCCTGCGACCGAACCGAGTCCACCGAGAACGACGACCACAAAGGCGACGAGCACGAATTGTTCTCCGACGTTCGGACTTACGGAATAGATCGGCATCAGCAGCGCGCCGGCCAAGCCCGTCATCGCCGATCCCAGACCGAACGTCAAGCGATAGATCGCCGCGACGTCGATTCCCATGAGCGCCGCCGCGCTGCGATCTTGGGCGGTGGCCCGGATCGCACGACCGAGATCGGTCCGGCTTAAAAAGACGAAGAGGGCGCCTGCGACGAGCATCGCCGCGGTGAACGCGAGCAGCTGCGGGACGCCCATGCTCAACGGCCCCGCATGCACGAGCGCGTTCGTCACCGGGACGTTGAGGCCCAAGACGTTGGCGCTGAAAGCCATCAACGCCCCGGCTTGGAGCACGATCGACAGACCGACCGTTGCGAACACTTGCACGACATCGGATTTGCCGATCGTCGACTTGATAATCGTGACTTCGACCAGCAGTCCGAAGAGATAGAGCGCCGGAGCGACGACGACGAGCGCCACGTACGGGTTGAGGTGTGCGGCGGTAACGAGGTAGTACGAGAGATACATGCCCAGCATCAAAAACTCGCCATGCGCGAAGTTCACGACGCGCATGACCCCGAAGATCAAAGTCAGACCGATCGAAATCAGAGCGTACACGCCGCCGAGGAGAACCCCGGCGACGAGCAATTGCGCGAAAAGCGCGACCGTCACGCGTCTACCAGTGCGGCAAAGGGATCATGGTCGGCTGCGCCGTCGAAATATTCGCCGGCCCGATGACGACGGGCATCTCGTTCTGCCACTGTAGTATCGCGGCAAACATTCGCGTGTTCTGACCCGAATCGTCGAACTTGAGTCCCCAACCATTGGGATACGATCCTTCGGGAACGTTTGCCGCCATCGCCGCGGCACGGACGTCGTCGGGGTTCTCGGGATCTTTGGCCTTCGGAAGAACGTCGTGGAAGAGCGCGTAGGCGCCGACGAAGCCCATGTACGAAAATCCGTCGGGCTCGCGGCCCGTGGCCGCCTTAAACTTCGTCACGAACTCTTTATGGAGCGCTTGTCCGGCGGCCGGAAGCCCCTTGACGTTGATATTGGTCGGAGCGTCGGCTTCGCTGATGCCGTTCACGTCGGCGCCGAGATTCTTCCCGAGCGCGACGAGACCGAAGCCGGCCGATGCACCGATAATGGCCTTGGGACGGAAGCTCTGGGCGCGCATCGTCTTAACCAGCAGCGTCGCATCGTTGATGTATGACACCGCGAGCACGACGTCGGGATCGGCGGCCTTGAGCTTGAGCACGAGAGACGTCATGTCGTTCGTGCTGGCGGTATACGGCAGTGTCGTCACGACGTCGACACCCAGCTTTTTCGCCTCGGCGAGTTCCGAGTTCGAGACGCTCGTTCCGAACGGACCGTCTTCGTTGACGACCGCCACCTTGAGCGTCTTGGCATCTTTTTTAATTTTCGGAGCGATCGTCTCGACGGCGTACCGTACCGCCGCGATGCCGGCGGGCACGGCGTATACGTTCGTACGGAACACGTATTTCGGGTGATTGTCGAAGAGCGTGCTCGTCCAGGCGCCCTGCTCCCAATAGATGACGTGATGGCGTTCGGCCACTTGCGACGCGGCCACGGCGATCGGAGAGGCATAGGAGCCAAGCAAAATTTTAAGATTTTGCTGCGAGACCAGACGTTCGGCTTGCGAGTTCGCCTGTTCGGCGTTAGGGGCATCACCCTTCACCCACTCGAGCTTCCGTCCTTTGATTCCGCCTTGCGCGTTTACCATGTCGAGGGCGACATTCGCGCCGTCGAACGAGTCCTGCCCGAGCAGCGCGAGCGCGCCAGAAAACGGGAAGACGGCTCCAACCTTGATCGTCTGCGGTGCGGCGCCCGCCGACGCCGACATGGTGCCCAGTGCCAGCAGTGCGACGGCCGCTGCCGTGCGGCGGACGCGATCGGAAAGTATCGAAGTCGCCTTCATTGCTGGTAGCTCCTCGTTAGACGCGTGCAGTGCGGTTCGTCGACCCGCCGAGACGTTGCGCCGCCGTTAGTCGCTTCACGGGCGTATCCCTCGTCTCGTTCGCGATGCGAACGAAGCCTTGACGAAAGCGCTTCGCCGTCGTTGCGGCCCATGCTCTCGAACGTACTCGTTGCGTACCGTTCGAACGCCGCTATCGCGTCGCGCCCGTTTCAATCGAGCGACTTGGCGCGCCGACGTGCGCCGATCGGCGCGCACATCCGGCACGTTCCAACCGACGTTTTCGGATTCACCCGCGCGCCGCGTATCTAGGCGCCGGCGCGTGATTTTTCTTCGCGGTACTCGAGCGATGTGCTCGTACACGTCGTCGGGATTCTCCGGATCCGGAACGATCGGGAAGTCTTGCGCCGCTTCGACCTGCGCCAATAACGTGCGCGCATCTTCTTCGGAGAAGTCGCGATTTGCGTAACTGGGCGACGACGTCATCGTCGCTAGCGAGGTGCCGCGCGATCATCGCGAACACGAGCCGCCCGTCCGAACCCATGTTCGATCATGCCCGGAACGGCGAAAAATAGCGGGGCCTACCGCGCGCGGTTGCGCCGCTCGGTGCGCGGCTGCGCCGGCTCGTTCGTCCCGCCGTCCAGGAAGAACGCCATGAATTGGTCGCTCGCGTGCGGACCTTTGGGCCAGGTGTGGGAACCGCGAAAGCTCCCGCCGCTCCAGGCGTGCCCCATCGCGTTAATGCGCCACGCTTCGACGCGAACGCGCCCCAAGTCGTCTCGAAAGCGCACGATATCGGCATCCTCGCGGCGCTCGCGTTCACCTTCGCGGGCCCCCAGGCCGAGGACGTGCAAAAATTGATCCACGAGAACCGAGGCGTTGTGGGGGACGACCACCCGATCCCGTTCGCCCGCCCAGATAGAGACGCGCAAACGCTCGTGCGCTTCGTAGCCGCCGTGCGGCGGCGCGAGCATGCGAGCGAGATGCGCCTTGAGCACGTCGCCGTGCATCGCGGCGAACGCCGTCGACACGTCGTGACTCGCATGAAGCGCGACCCCCGCCATGATGCCGGCGGCGGCGAAGACGTCGGGAGCTTGTTCGGCCAGGATAGCCGCCATCGCTCCCCCGGCCGAAAGCCCCGTTACGTAGATGCGCGCGCGGTCGATCGGATAGCGCCCGGCAATTTCGTTTACCAGCGATAAAATTTCGGCCGGCTCGCCGGCGTCGCGATGCTGGTGCGCTTCCAGGAACCAGTTCCAGCAGCGATTAGGATTGGCGTGGATCGATTGTTCGGGATAGAGCACGTAGGCGCCGAAACGTTCGGCGACCGAATCGAAACGCGTTCCCGTGGCAAAATCGCTCGAGGTCTGCGTGCAACCGTGAAGCGCGACGACCAGCGGCGCGAGCGGTTCGTGCGGCGAACGCGTGCTCGGTATGAAGAGGCGGTGCTTGATAGGTGCGGCCGCCGCTATTTGACGAGCGGAAGCACGTCGCTCGGCATCAGCGGATAGAAGCCGAGCACCAGCGTCGCGACGCCGCAAAGCGCGACACCGATCCACGGCAGCGCACTAGCGGGAACGAACGCGCGCTGGATCGGCGCGCCCGTCGTCCGGCCGTACATCGCACGAACGATTTTGAAATACGCGTAGACCGATACGGCCGTCCCGATGACGAGCAAGATCGAGAGCCACACGTACCCGGCGTTGACGGCACTCGCGAGGATCAGAATCTTTCCGGTGAAGCCGGCGGTCGGCGGTAACCCCGCAAGCGACAGCAGGAAGAACGTCATCGCGGCCGCGAGCGCGGGCTGGCGGTAACCCAACCCCGCGAACGAGCGCAAATTCGAGCCTTCGTCGCGGTCGCGCGAAAGCAGCGCGACGACCGCGAAGGCACCGAGGTTCATGAACGTGTAGGCGCCGAGGTAGAAAATCGCATACCGTAAACCGAACGACGTCGTTCCGGCAAGCGCAGCGACGATGTAGCCGAGTTGCGCGATGCCGCTGTACGCGAGGAGTCGCTTGATATCGGTTTGCGCGAGCGCCGCGACGTTGCCCACGATCATCGAGATTGCGGCGACGATCCAAACGGGAAGGAGAATCGCTTGCGCGTGCGGCGACGGCAGCGCCGCGTATGCGAACCGCGCGAGCACCGCAAGCGTGCCGGCCTTGGTCACGACGCTCATGAACGCGGTGACGGGCAGCGGCGCGCCTTCGTAGACGTCGGGCGTCCACACGTGAAACGGCACGAGGCTGAGCTTGAAACAGAGCCCGATGAGAAAGAGGCCGCAGCCGACGTTGAAGAGCGCGTTCGAGGCCGGCGGATTCGCGAGGGCGGCCAGAGCGACGCTACCGGTCGCGCCGAAGAGCAACGCCATTCCATAAAGCAAGAGCGCGGACGCGGTCGACGATAGAATCAAATATTTGAGCGCCGATTCCCGCGCACTGGGCCGCGACGCCATCGCGCACAGACAGTAGAGCGCGAGCGACAGCAGCTCGAGCCCGAGAAAAATCGTCATGAGATTCGCCGCGCCCGCCATGAGCATCGCGCCCGCGGCGCTCCAGAGCATCAGCGCGATCGCGCCGCCGGCCTGATCGTCGCGCCCGAGCGCGTACGCCATGAGCAGCGAAAAGATCGCGGCGACGACGACGATCTCTTCGAAGACGATCGTGAAACCGCCGTTGATGAACGCGCCGCCGAAAGCGGCGAAGGGATGCCCCCAGCCCTGGAGTGCGAGCACGCCCGCGAGAGCCAGCCCGGCGATGCCGAGCGCGATGCCGGCCGGTCGCCGGAATTTTTTGGGCGCGACGAGATCGGCCACAATGACGACCAGTGCGGTAAGCGCGACGAGAAACGTCGGCAGCAACGCGTTGTAATCCGCGCCGACGTACGGGATAACCAATTGCGGGACGTTCATTTCGATCTCGTCTCGAATGCCGTTGCGGTATCATCCCGTTGCGCCGCACCGAGCAGCGCGTGAACCGCCGGGACCATGGCCGTCGTCCGGGTATGGGCGATCCGCGTGACGGGTCCGGGGTTGAGACCGAGCAGCACGATCGCGACGACGAGCGGCGCGAGGGCCCAGAGTTCGAGCGGCGTCATATCGTCGCGCTGCGGCACGTCGGCGGATTCGGGACCGTGCATCACGCCCTGGAAGACCCGCAGCATGTACGCCGCCGCGACGACGATCGGAACGAGCGCGACGATCGTCTGCCAGACGTAGCCGGCTTGGTACAGTCCCGTAAGAATGAGGATTTCGCCCGCGAAACCACACAGCCCGGGCAGCCCGAGCGCCGCGAGCGCGACGATCGTCAGGCCGCCGGCGAGCTTCGGGTTGCGTGCCGCGAGACCGCCGAGACGCGAGAGCAGCCGCGTTTCCTCACGACCTTCGATCTCGCCGATCGTCATGAAGAGTCCGGCGCTAAATAATCCGTGCGCGACGATGTAAACGACCGCGCCGCCGAGCGCAATCGGATTGAAACTGAAGATTCCAAGCACGATGAGCCCGAGGTGTGAGAGCGACGAGTATGCGACGACGCGTTTTGTATCGTCCTGAACGAGCGCCGCAAGCGCGCCGTAGCCGAGCGCGACGAGCCCGAGCACGATCGCGAGCGGCGCGAAGGCGTGCATCGCATGTGGGAATAGCGGCAGTCCCAGGGCAATGAACCCGTAGAGTCCGGCTTTGGATTGGACGGCACTCACGCTGGCCGCCATCGGTGCGGGCAGATCGGCGTACGTATCGGGCATCCACGTATGCAGCGGCCAGACCGGCGTCTTGATGAAAAACGCGAGCACGAAGCCGCCGAGAATCCAGAACGCCCACGCATCGGAGATCGTCGCGAGCGTCGCCGGATCGCGGCCGATGACGTCGGTAGTCCCTTGCACGATGCCGTACGCGGCCGTCGCGAGCAAGAGCGCGAGCCCCCCGACTAAATTATAGACGAGATACTTCCAAGCCGTGCCGCTGGTTTTCGAAGGAGACCATGCGACCAGCGTCAGGAACACCGGGATCAGCATGAGATCCCAAAAGAGTGCGAAGAGCAGCAGATCGCGCGCGATGAAGACCCCCGTCATCGCACCGAGCAGCACGAGCATCTGCACGACGAAATCGCGCGTGCGCGGGAGACGCGCCACCATGAGCGCACAGCCCGTGCACAGCGTTACCAGAAGCACGATCCAGTAGCTCGGCCCCGTACCTAGGCCGACGTGGTAGTTCGCAACGAAGGGGCGTGAAAGCCAGCGCCCGGATTCGTCCGGGGCGCCGTACAGCGACGCCGCGTACGCGCATGCGCCGAACGACACCGCAACCCCAAGCCACTTCGCCGCCGCCTCGTTCGAGCGTGGTAGGAACGCGAGCAGCAACGCAGCGAGGATCGGAACGACGACGAGCGCCGCGATCATTTCGCCACCCCGAGCAGCGCGAAATATGCGATGAAGCACGCCGTGCCGACGACGATCGTCAACGCGTAGGCGCGCACGAGCCCGCTCTGCAGGGCACGGAAGATGGCTCCGAGCGCGCCCGCCGCGAAGGCGACGTCGCGCACGCCCGCATCTATAACGTGCGGATCGACGTAACGCGCGAACGCGGCGCCGAACGCGCGCGCGGGGCGCACGAGCGCGAAGCCGATGAGGTCGTCGACGAAGAAAGCCCGAGCCAGCACCAGCGGCATGCGCGTCGACTCGGAGTGCAGACGTGCCACGGCCGCAAGTTGCACCGCGGGCGAACCATAGCGCAGATATGCGACGACGATGCCGAGCGCGACGAGTACGAGAACGAGCACCGTAGCGCCGAATTCGGGAAGTGCGAATGCGCGCCCCGCGACGCTCTGGGTCGTTCCGAACATCGTTCCTAAATAGCGATACCACGGGCTGTGCACGCCGCCGATGAAGAGGTAGCCCGCGATCACCGTCGGCACCATCAGGACCGCGACCGGTGCCTGCATGAGCCACGCCGGCGCGTGATCGTGCCCGTGAGCCTCGGCGTGGGCCGCATGGGCGGCCGGTGGGATGCCGAGTTCCGCATCGGGCACGTCGCCGCGATACGGGCCGAAGAACGTCAAGAAAATCATGCGGAACATGTAGTACGCGGTGATGCCGGCAGTCAACGCCCCCGCGGCAAAGAGTAACGGATGTCCGTGTTCGAGGGCGCCGTAGATGACGGCATCCTTCGAATAGTAGCCAGAGAGCAGGGGGAAGCCGCTGATCGCGAGCGTGCCCAGGAGCATCGCCCAAAACGCGAACGGCATGCGCTCGTACAGGCCGCCCATCTTGCGCACGTCTTGTTCGTCGGACAAGGCGTGAATGATGAGGCCCGCACCCAAAAACAGCTGCGCTTTGAAGAACGCGTGTGTGAAGAAGTGCAGCACGCCCGCCTGATAGGCGCCGACGCCGACGCCCATGATCATGTAGCCGATCTGCGACATCGTCGAGTAGGCGAGGATCCGCTTGATATCCCACTGCGCGATGCCGAGAATCGCGCCCGATACCATCGTCAGCGCGCCGATGACGCCGACCATTTCCTGCGCAGCCGGCGACACGTTCCAAAGCGGCGCGAAGCGCGCGATGAGATACACGCCCGCGGTCACCATCGTCGCCGCGTGAATCAGTGCGGAGACGGGCGTCGGGCCTTCCATCGCGTCGGGCAGCCACGTGTGCAACGGCACTTGCGCCGATTTCGCCATCGCGCCGATGAAGAGTCCGATGCAGATCGCCAGCAGCAAGGGCTCCGAAAACGTGCCGGCCTTCGCAAAGATATCGGCATACGCGATCGAACCGCTGGCCGCGAACATCGCGAACACCGCGAACATGATGCCGAGATCCCCGAACACGTTGATGACGAAGGCCTTGCGCGCGGCCGCGACCGCCGTCGGTTTATAGAACCAAAACCCGATCAGGAAGTACGATGCGAGCCCGACGAGGCCCCAGCCGACGAGCAAGCCGACGACGTTGTCGGCGAGCACGAGCGTCAGCATCGAAAAGACGAAGAAATTCAAATACGCGAAGAAGCGCGCGATCGCGCGATCGGACCACATGTACCCGATCGAGTAGACGTGAATGAGGCCGCCGACGCCCGTGATGACGAGCGTCCAGAGCAGCGACAGCGCGTCGAGTTGCAGCCCGAACGAAAAGCCGGGCACCCACGTGCCCAGCGGTTGCCGCAGGCCCGTCGCGTTCCCCGCCGCACCGAAGTTCGCAACCGCTATGGCGAACGACGCGAAAACGAACGCGGAGCCGAGCCAGCCGGCGTTGCGCCGGAGCTGCGGACCCAGCGCCCACAGCACGATCGCGCCGGCGAGCGGCAGCAGCCAGAGCAGCGTGAGTTGGCTGCTGTAAAACGTCCCGGGCGACGGGCCGTGCATCATCCGCGCAACCTCGCGACTTCGTCGAGATCGACGTTCTTCGCTTGCCGGAACACCGCTACAACGATGGCGAGCCCGATCGCGGCTTCGGCAGCGGCGACGGTCACGACGAGGAACACGAAAATGTGCCCCGCGTTATTGCTCCACTCGCGCGCGAAAGCGACGAGCGCGAGATTCGCGGCGTTGAACATGAGTTCGACGGACATGAGCACGATCAAAGGATTGCGCCGTAACACGACGCCGAGGACGCCGATGAAGAACATGACGGCCGAAAGGCTGACGTAGTTCGCGATATCGACGCTCACTTCGCCGCCTTCACGATCGATTCGCGCTCGCGCGATTTCGACTTATTCGGCGCGTGGGTACCGCGCGTCGCGACGGGCGACGCTTCCCCGGCGAGCAGCACCACGCCGATGATGGCCACCATGAGCACGAAAGCCGTCACTTCGAACGGCAAGAGATGCGTCGTAAAGAGCGCGACGCCGAAATCGCCGACGCTGCCGAAGACGTTGGCCGTCCCGACGTCGCCCGCCGTCGACGTCGCCGTATGCGCGGGCAGCACGCCGAGCGGCGCGCGACCCAGGCCGTACACGAGAAAGCCGAACGCGGCGAGCACCGCGACGAGCGCCGGTGCGAGGACCTTCGGCAGCCGGTTCGGTCCTTCGCTGAAGGGCCCGATGCCGCTGGAGAGCAGCGCGATGACGAATACGAAGAGCACGAGGATCGCGCCGGTATAGACGACGATCTGAATGACGCCGAGAAATTCCGCGTTGAGCGTAAAATACAGCGCCGCCAGGGTGATGAAGTTCGCGAGCAACCCGACCACGCTATAGACCGGGCTCTTTTGCGCGATCGTGAATATCGCACTTGCGATGAGCACGACCGCAAGCGCGTAGAACAATATCACGCGCGCCTAACCCGCAAGGCCTTTACGTTCGGTCTTCAAGATCTCCCCGCGGTGCGTGGCGCCGTAGCCGGCGGTGATGTCGATCGTGCTCTTGCGCTCGATGACCGATCCGAGGTCGCTCGGAATGCCGTTGGGCCGTTCGTCCGGGGCCGTACCTTGTCCGGCCTCCGGCGGCACGAGCAACCGGTCCTTACTGTAGATGAACGAGCCGCGGCGGTAGTCGGCCATCTCGAAGCGCGGCGTCAGCACGATGGCATCGGTCGGGCACGCCTCCTCGCACAAGCCGCAAAAGATGCAACGCAATTCGTCGATCTCGTAGCGGGACGCGAACCGTTCGCCTGGCGAGCGCCGGTCCTCGGGCGTATTTTCGCCGCCGGTCACCGTGATGGCGTTGGCGGGGCAGGCGATCGAGCAGAGCTCGCAACCGATGCAGCGTTCCTTGCCGTCGTCGTAACGGCGCAGTTCGTGCAAGCCGTGGAAACGCGGAGCGTGCTGCTTTTTGATCGTGGGATACGCGACCGTCGGCTTTTTCTGGAACGCGAACTGCAGCGTCGTCGCGAAGCCTTTTGCGAGTGCGACGACGCCGCCGATGACCGATTGCACGAGATTACCCCACGATGGCGACGATCGCGGCCGTCACCACCAGATTGAGCGTCGCCGCCGGCAAGAGAAACTTCCAGCCGAAATTCATCAAGCGGTCGTAGCGCAGACGCGGAAGCGTCGTTCGAAGCCAGATATACATGAAGATGAAGAGTCCGGCCTTCAGCACGAACCACACCAGGCCCGGCACGATCGTCAAGCCGAGTGGCGCGTTCCAGCCTCCGAGAAAGAGCAAGGTCGCGATGCACGAGACCGTGATCATGTTCAAATATTCGGCGATGAAGAACAGGCCGAAACGCAAACCGGAATACTCGGTGTGGAACCCGCCGACGAGTTCGGTCTCGGCTTCGACGAGATCGAACGGCGCGCGATTTGTTTCGGCGACCGCCGTGATGATGTAGATCGCGAAGCCGAAGATCTGCGGTACGATGTACCAGACTTTTTGCTGCGCGTGCACGATGCCGGCGAGCGACGTGGTGCCTGCGAGGATCAGGACGCCGATGACCGACATCGTCATGGCGAGTTCGTAACTGATCATCTGCGCGGTCGACCGGACGGCGCCGAGCAACGGAAACTTCGAACCCGACGACCAGCCGGCAAGCGAGATGCCGTAGACGCCGATCGACGTAATGGCGAAGATCACGAGAATCCCGGCATTGACGTCGCTGATGCCCCAGATCCCCGCGCTCGATTCGGAGAACGGAATCACGGCGAAAGCGCCCATCGCGCAGATCAGCGAGATAAACGGCGCGAGCTTATAGATCACGGGATCCGCCGTGCTCGGCGTGAGATCTTCTTTGAAAAGCATCTTTGCAGCGTCGGCGGCGGGCTGCATGAGCCCCCACGGCCCAACACGATTGGGACCCGGACGCAACTGCATCCACGCCATGATCTTCCGTTCGAAGAGCATCGAATACGCGAACACCGTCTGCACGATCACGAGCACGATGACGGCCTTGATGACGACGACGAGCCACCACGGCACGACGTTGAGCAAATCGTTCGCTTGAGCGGGCACTAGACGCCTCCGGCGAGCAGGGCGCCGTGCGCCGCACGCACATTCGCGACGGCGACGGTTTCACCGTCGGCAAAGGCGTTGGCCGGCGCCTCCGGCAGCCCGTCGAGCACCCGTACGACGCCCGCAGCCGCGCCCGGAGAAATCACCGCGACTAGACCCACCAGGGCACGGTCGGCCGCGACGAGGTCGAGCATGTCGCCCGCCTGCACGCCGTACGCGGCGGCCGTGGCCGCTGCGAACGTCGCCGTCGCGGCGGGCCGCAAAGCCGCGAGCCGGTCGTCGAAATAGACCGTGCCGCCGCCCGAAAAGATATCCGCCGCGATCGCGAGCCGCAATCCCGTCGGCGACGCGGCGTATACGACGGGTTTGTCCGCCGTCTTCGCAAAACGCGCGTCGGCGAACGTGGAGGCCGTCGCTGCAAGCGGCGCCCTGGCGAGGGCGACGAGTTCGCCCGGCGTCGGGATCGGCACGTCGAGTTCGGCCGCGAGCGCGACGAGCATGTCGCCGTCCGCGAGCGTCCCCTCCGGCGCGGCATGCCCGGCGACGACCGCCAAGACGTCGCCCGCGAGATCGTACGTATGCCCGGACTTCTCAAAGGACGCACGTGCCGGCAGAACGAGCCGCGCGAGCCGCGCGGTTTCCGTTAAAAACAGCTCGCTTGCGACGACGAACGGGGTGCGTTCGAGCGCGTCGCGGACGGCCGCGGCTCCGAGCGGATGATGCAGCACCGGATTGACGCCGAAGAGAGTAAGGACGCGCAGCCCGCCGGCAGCGGCACGCGTGAGAATATCGTCGGTATCGGCGCCGCCGTCGCGCGGTATCAGACCGAGCGCCTCAGCTCCGCGCGCATTGCTCTGTTCGCCCGCAACGTAGGTGACCACGTGCGTACCTTTGGCGACGAGCGCTTCGACGAGCTCCGCCAACTGCGCCCCCGCGACGCCGTCGATACCGTCCCAGAGCACGGCGACGCGCTCGCTGCCGGCGAGCAGATCCGCGACCTCCCCGACGTGCGCCACATGGGTCGCCGGCACGAACGAGTCGGCCGGATGTAAGCCTACCGTTACGTAGCGCGCGCCGCGTTTCGAAACGGCCTTGCGAATGCGCAGATCGAGGACCGGCGCCGTCTGTGAAGGGGGACGACCGAGTGCGACGATCGCTTGGGCGTTCTCTAGATCGGCGTAGGACCCGCCGAGTTTTCCGGGCGATGCTTGGCGCTGACGTCCCGCGCGCCAATCGAGATGACGCACGCCGAGTCCGCGCATCGTGCGCTCAAGCAGGACGATCTCTTCGTTGAGAAGCCGCCCGCCGCCGAGCGCCGCGACCGATTCCGGATCGCTTACGAGCGCTTCGCGCAGGCGTTTCGCCCACAGTTCGATCGCATCGTCCCAGCCGATCTGCACGAACTCGCCGCCTTCCTCACGCAGCAAGGGACTGGTGATCCGCCGTGCATCGCCATAAAATGCGATATTGTAGCGGCCGCGGTCGCAGAGCCACCCGTCGCTGATCGCGTCGTCGGATTCATCGGACATCGTGCGCTGCACGTTGCCGTAGCGCTCGTCGATATTGAGCTGACAGCCGACGCTGCACTGCGTGCAGGTCGTATGCGTGCGCTCGTTATCCCACGGCCGCGACTTGAACCGGTACGTCTTCGAGGTAAGCGCCCCGACCGGGCACAGTTCCGTGACGTTGCCCGAAAAATTCGAGCGATACGGTTCGCCGCTGGCCGTCGCAATGACGTCGTGCTGCCCGCGATCTTTTACGACGAGCGAGCGTTCGTTCGTGACGATCTCGTCGAAGCGCGAGCAACGCTGACAGACGATACAGCGCTCGTCATCCAGGACGATGGTCGGACCGAGATCGATCGCTTTGGGCTTGGACGACTTAGGATCGGCGAGCCGCGACGCGCTCTGGCCGTACGCCATCGAGTAGTCTTGCAGATCGCATTCGCCGCCCTTGTCGCAAATCGGACAATCCAGGGGGTGATTGAGCAGCAAGAACTCCATGACCGCGCGGCGGCCTTCTTCGACCTTCGTACCGTGCGTGTTGACGACCATGCCTTCGGTCACCGCCGTGTTACAGGCGATCTGCAGCTTCGGCAGCTTTTCGACTTCCACGAGACAGATGCGGCAGAGCCCCGCAGGCCCGAGCTTAGGGTGATAGCAGTAGACGGGCACGTCGGTCGCCGCCGTCTTGGCGGCTTCGACGAGCAGCGTGCCCCTAGGAACGCTGACCGCCATTCCGTCGATCGTGAGATTGACGAGATCAGACATGCCCTAAATCGTCCGTGCGGCCGGACCCCTTCGCCGCAACGCTGCGCCAGCCGAACACGAAAGCCACGACGAAGAGCGCTATGCCGAAGATCACCCAAGGGTTGAGGGCGCGCTTCTTTTCGAGATCGATCCCGCCGCCCGAGGAATCGGCTTCATCAGGCGTCATCATGCCGGCACCGTAAGACGCTCGGGCGTACGGACGTAGGCGCGGAATTGCGCTTCGAAGCGCGAGATCACGCTGCCCAGAAACGGCTCGATGGAATCGCCGAGCGGGCAAAGATTGAGCCCCGTCATCTGATGCGCGACCGCAACGAGCATATCGATATCCGAGTCCATTCCGCCGCCGTCGAGCAGCCGGTTGAGGGTGACTTCGAGCCAATGTCCGCCTTCGCGACACGGCGTGCATTGGCCGCACGATTCGTGCGCGTAAAACTGCACGAGCGCGAGGGCGGCTTCGACGAAGTTCGTCGAATCGTCGAAAAACACGACGGCGCCCGAGCCGAGCATCGTGCCGTGCTGCGCCATCGTATCGAAATCGTAGCCGAGATCGAGATGCTCCGCGAAGAGACAGGCCGACGATCCGCCTCCGGGCTGCATGGCGACGATCCTGCGCCCGTCGCGCGCGCCGCCCGCGATCGCGAGCAGTTCCCGCAGCGGCGTACCGAGCGGGACTTCGTAATTGCCCGGCTTCACGACGTGACCGCTGATCGAAACGATTTTATACCCGGGGGACCGCTCGGTTCCAACGGCGGTAAACCATTCCGGCCCGTTCTTGAGAATGTGGGGCAAGGTCGCCAGCGTCTCGACGTTGTTCACGACGGTCGGTTCGCCGTAGAGTCCCTTGACGGCGGGGAACGGCGGTTTGAGACGCGGTTCGCCGCGCCGGCCTTCGAGCGAATTGATCAGCGCCGTCTCCTCGCCGCAAATATACGCGCCGGCTCCGCGATGCACGGTCACCTCGACGCTATAGTCGCTCCCGAAAAGCTTTTCGCCGACGAAGCCCGCCGCCCGCGCTTGCGCGAGCGCCGCCATGAAGATTTCATAGCCGCGTTGGAATTCGCCACGGATATAGATGAACGCGTGCTGCGAGCCGATCGCGTACGTCCCGATCAACATGCCCTCGAGCACTTGATGCGGCGTCTCCTCGAGCAGCATGTGATCCTTAAACGTGCCGGGTTCGGCTTCGTCGCAATTGCAGACCATATAGCGCGGACGGCCGTTATCGGGGAGAAACGACCACTTCTTGCCCGTCGGAAAACCAGCGCCGCCCCGGCCACGCAAGCCGCTCTTATTCGTAACGTCCTGCACCTGGGCGGGCGTCAGCTCGCGTACGGCGCGCCGCCATTGCTCGTAACCGCCGCGCGCGCGATACGTCGCGATATCGCGCAGATCCACCTCACCGATACCGTCGGTAAGAACTTTCGTGACCGGCATGTTTTTAATGCTCGCTTTTCGAGGGAGGGGCGGAAAGTCGCGCGGCGCCGTCGGCGACGAGCCGTTCGCTCGTCGGCCGGACGTCGATGGGGTAGGAATCCTTGGCGAGACGTTCGATCATGCGCACGCCGCTTGGGTCGCCCAGGCCGCCCGTATTATTTGGGTCGGAAACGCCCTGCGCGCCCGGCGACTTGAGCTTCGCCTCCTGTGAGACGTGCCAATCCGCAGCCGGCGGTCCGGATTGCGGCAGCGCCGGTACGTCGTAGGTACCGGCGCGCATTGCCTCGAGCATCGCGTCGACTTTTTGCGGCGTTAAGTCGTAAACGAACTCGAGGTTGACCTGCATGCACGGGGCGCGATCGCACGCCGCCAAACACTCCGCTTCTTCGTAGGAAAACAATCCGTCGTCGGTCGTCTGCAGGTGGCCGATGCCGAGCTGCGCACGGAAGTGGCGCATGACCTCGCCCGCGCCGTTGATGATGCACGAGAGGTTGCGGCACGGCTGCAGCATATAGCGGCCGACCCGCTTGCGATGAAAGAGCGTGTAGAACGACGCGGTCGACTCGACGACCGACAGCGGCTCGTCGATCCACTCAGCACACTGTGCGAGCGCTTCGGGCGAAACCCAACCTTCGGCGTTTTGGAACGCATGGAGAATCGGCAGCAAGGCGCTGCGCGCTTGGCCCGCCGGGTACTGCGCGATGAGATGCTGCGCTTGCGATTCGACGCGCGCGGCGATCGCGGCGAAGTCGCTAGCGGGCTCCCGGGGGGTCGTCGCCATCAGCGATCGACCTCGCCGAAAACGGGATCGAGCGAGCCGATCATCACGACGGCATCCGCGATGAGATTGCCCGGTGCCATCAACTTCAGCGCTTGCAAATTGTAGAGCGACGCCGGGCGCGTACGCACGCGCCATGGCCGGTTATCGCCGGTCGACACGAGGTAATACGCGAGTTCGCCGCGGGGCGATTCGATCGCTTGGTAGACGTCGCCCGGCGGAACGCGAAACGATTCGCTGACGATCTTGAAGTGGTGGATCAGCGCTTCCATCGAAAGGGCGATCGTTTCTTTCGCGGGCTGCGCGATCTTGGGATCGTCGACCATGATCGGACCGGCCCCCTCGAGCCGTCGACGCGTCTGCCGGATGATGCGCATCGATTCGTCCATCTCGTCGAGCCGCACGAGAAAGCGCGCGTACGCATCCCCTTCGGTGCGCGTCGGCACGTCGAACTCATAGGTCTCGTAGCCGCTGTACGGAAACGCCTTGCGAACGTCGTAGGCGATGCCGCTGCCGCGCAGGGACGGACCCGTGAGCGCCCACGTCACGGCATCTTCTGCCGAGATGACGCCGACGTCGATCATGCGATCGCGCAGGATCGGATTGTTCTGCAGCAAGGTCCGCAGTTCGCGCATCCGCACGGGGAACTTTTCGATCAGCCGGTCGAGCTGCGCGAGAAATCCGGCCGGTAAATCGCCGTTAACGCCGCCGATGCGCAAGTAATTCGGATGCATACGCGCACCGCCGGAAACTTCGATCAAGTCCAAAATATCTTCGCGTATATCGAACGTATAGAAGAACGTCGAGATGGCGCCGAGATCGATGCCGCCGGTGCCGAGCCAAACGCAATGCGAGGCGATGCGCGAGAGTTCGCAGAGCAGCACGCGAATGACCGACGCCCGCTCGGGAATCCGGTCCGTAATGCCGAGCAGCTTTTCGACGGCGAGATCGTAACAGAGCGCGTTGCCGAGCGGATTGAGATAATCCATGCGCTCGATGCCGGTGGAGGCCTGCGTCCAGAAGAGGTTTTCGCACGTCTTCTCAATGCCGGTATGAAGATAGCCGATCTCCATCTCCAGCTTTTCGACGACCTCACCCGAGAGCTCGACGACGACTTGCAGCACGCCGTGCGTCGAGGGATGCTGCGGTCCCATCGAAAGCGTCATCGTATTTCCGACGCGCTCGACGACATCCATCGTCAGCGGTGCTTCGGCGCTGCTCACGTCGGCTCTCCGTCGCGCATCCGGGCGATTTGTTTTTGCAACGCGGCCGCAACCTTACCCGACGGAGGCGTCCCGGCGGGCACGTTGCTCTTCGAGGCGAACGCCGGCCGCGGCGTCGCTGCGCGAACCGGTCCGCGCAGCGGATAATCTTTGCGCAGCGGGTGACCTTCCCAGTCGTCGGGCATCTGCACGCGCCGCAGATCCGGGTGGCCGGTAAACGTGACGCCGAAGAGATCGAAGATTTCGCGCTCCGCCCAGTCCGCGCTCGGCCAGAGCGCCACGACCGACGGGATCGCTTCTCCGAGTTCGCTGCCGACGAGCACGCGCACCCGGCGCGGCGTAGCGATGTCGGCGACGCTCGCCGCGCCCGTGGGCAACGCGAGGAGGTGATACACGATATCGAAGCGCGGCGTGCGCTTGAGATAATCGACGCCGCCGATATCGAGCAGCATCGAGCAGCCCCGCGCGCGCAGCGCCACGAGCGTCTCGTAAAGTGCGTCCGATCCGACGCGCAGAATTTCGGCGTCGTCGAGAGCGGGGCGCAGGGCAGTGGGGTCGAGCGCGGTTCCGGCGATCGACGGAGCTTGCGAACTCGGCATCGGCTAGCTGCGCACCAAGACACCGCCGCGGCCGCCCTGCCGAATCTGCGCTTGGATCAAATTGACCGCATAGAGCAGACCGTCGGGGGTCGGCGGACAGCCCGGCACGTACACGTCGACCGGGACGATCGTATCGACGCCCTGCACGATCGCGTAATTATCGAACATGCCGCCCGAACTCGCGCACGCGCCCATGGAGATGACCCATTTTGGATCGGCCATCTGGTCGTAGAGCCGTTTGATGATCGGCGCCATTTTTTGCGCGACGCGGCCCGAGACGATCATGAGATCCGCTTGGCGCGGCGACGCGCGAAAGACTTCGGATCCGAAACGCGCGATATCGTAGGTCGAATTCGTCACGGACATCATCTCGATCGCACAACACGCCAGACCCATCGTCAGCGGCCATACCGACGAACTCTGCGCCCAACGCGCGACGTCGTCTAATTTTCCCAACAGGAATTCGCCCTGCATTACCGCCACTGAAAACCGCCCTTTCGCCACACGTACGCGTATCCGATGCCGAGCACGACGACAAAAACGATCATCTCGAGGAGGCCGAACGTGCGCAGCGCGTGCATTTGCACCGCCCACGGATAAAACGATGCAGCTTCCACGTCGAACACGACGAACAGCATCGCGATGAGGTAGAAACGGACGGGAAACCGGCCGCTGACATCGGAGGTCGGCTCGACGCCGCACTCGTAGGCTTCTGATTTGACGGCATTGGGCTTCTTTTTCGCTGCGAGCCCGGGCACGATGCTAAACGCGAGGGCGAAGAGCAGAGCGACACCGAGAAAGATACCGACTGGGGCGTAGGGATTCATGTTCTCCGACAGTTTCGCGAGGGGCGGGGTGGTCCTCCGCCGTACCGAATACGACGCTTCGACATATGTTGCATAGACTGCTTTCGCCCCGGCTCCATCTCGCGCGCGGCCCACTGATCCTCTTCGGCGCCTGCCTCATTGCGATGGCCGCCTTGGCAGGCTGTGCGAATCCGAACTTCATCGGCATTCAAGATTTCGGAACCATTTACGGCAACGTGGTCGATACCGCCGGCAAGCCGATCGGCGGCGCCCTCGTCAGCGCGACCGGAAGCGCGAGTACCTTTCGCAGCAACGGCGACGGCTCGTTCCGCCTGCCGCAAGTATCGATCGGGACGCAGAACGTCAACGTCTCGGCGCCGGGCTACGGACCGCCCACGGCTCCCGTGAGCGTGCTCGTCGTAAAGAACGTCGATACGTCGGTCGGCAACATCACGCTTCCCTCGACCACGAGCGCGCCGCCCCGCTAGGCGGCCGATGGATGTTGGGTACCGCGTCGCCGCCGTCGCGGCCGGCGCGGCGCTCGTCGTCTTCAACCTCCTGGACGTCTTTCAGGCGGTCGTTCTCCCGCGCGCCGCCGGCGTGCGCTACCGGATCAGCGCGCTGCTCGTTCGCGCGACCTGGCCGCTGTGGGCGCGCTACGGCATGCGCATCGACGACTCCGACGCGCGCGAAGACTTCCTCGGCGCCTACGGGGCCATCGCACTCGTCGGCTTCCTCGCCGTCTGGGGTCTCGGGATCATCTTCGGCTACGGCCTGATCGTTTTCGGTTTGCGCGCCGGCATCCACCCGGTGCCAAATTTCGGCGATGCCGTCTACTTCGCGGGCGTCTCGTTCCTGACGATCGGGTACGGCGACTTCACGCCGACCGGCGGCGCGGCGCGCGTCGTCGGGCTGCTCGCAGGCGCCAGCGGGTTTTCCGTCGTCGCGATCGTCACCGCGTTTCTCTTCCAAGTCTTCGGGGCGTTCCAAGCGCGCGAGGTTTTCGTCATCACCTTCGGAACGCGCGCGGGCGCGCCGCCGTCGGGACTCACGCTACTGGAAACGTACCGGCGTTTGCGGATCGAGGATCACTTGCCCGACGTCTTCGAGCGCGGGATGGTGTGGGCCGCGGCGGTCCTCGAGAGCCACCTCTCGTACCCGATTCTGGCGTTTTTCCGCTCGTCGCACGATTACGAATCGTGGGTCGCGGCGCTCGGCGGCTTGCTCGATGCGGCGACGTTACGCCTGACCGTCGTTGCGAACGACGCGCCGGGCCACGCGGAGCTCTTCAGCACGCTCGGCCGTCATCTCGTGCACGATCTCGGGCAGTACTTCGAGCTGGAAGGGCCGGCCGGCCCGGGCGTGGAGCGGCACGAGTTCGAGACGGCCCGCGCGCGCCTCGCCGCCGCCGGCTTCTCGCTGCGCGACCCCGAGGTTGCCTGGCGCGACTTCGCCGAGCAACGGGCGACGTACGCGGGAACGCTCAACGCCATCGCCGCGTACTTCCGCATCCCGCCGGCGCAATGGGTCGGCGATCGCTCCATCTTACCGCAGCACCACGAGAACCTCGCGGGATAATGGCGGGCGCCTACGGCGCCGTCGTTCGAATCGCGACGTGGGTGCGGCGCAGAAATGCGCACGCGACGTCGATCGGAATGCCGAAGCCGATCGCCTTCTCGTCGTCGAAACGCGATTCGGCTAGAGCGACGACAGCGCCGGTTTGCGCGTCGAAGACGGGGCCGCCGCTTTCGCCGGGAATGACAGGCAGATCCAGTTCGAAAGAATCCCGGCGCGTGCTCGATATGCGGCCCGCGTAAACCGACGTCTTCACGCCGAGCCGTTCGTCTGCGAATGCGTCCGGAATAGGATATCCGGCGATGCCGACTTGCATCCCGGCTTCCACCATTCGCGACGAACCGAGCCGCGCGACCGCTCGGTCCGGCGCATCGATGCGCACGAGCGCGAGATCGTTTGCGTTATCGGTTGCGAAGACGCGCGCGGGCATCGAACGTCGCTCGTCGAGTGTCGCACGTAACGTGCGCCCGCCGTGCACGACGTGTTCGACCGTTAGCACGTCGCTGCCCGATGCGTCGCTCGCAACGATCACACCGCTGCCGTATGCCTCGTCGAAGCGATCCGCACGATTCTTCCCCTCGGCCGGAATCTTCATCGAAAAGAGCACGACCGACGGCTTGAGGGAACGGAACGCTCGAACGAACGGATCGCCCGGCTGCGTTTGCGCTTTCGTCGCGCAGGCCACGAGCGACGCAAGGCATGCAACCGCGATCGTCCCGCAGAGGGGTTTAGGCATCGCTCATGACGACGCGTCGAGCGCATCGAGCCGCTCCACGAGCGCGGCGCGCAACGCGTCGAGGCCCGCACCCGTCTGCGCGCTGATCGAGATCGCGCCGGCCGGCACGGAGGCGATCTCGACCCCGGGCGCATCGCTTTTGTTGAACGCGAGAACCGTCGGCTTCCCGCCGATGTCGAGATCGCGCAAGATCTCTTCGACGCTCGCGCGCTGGCGCGGCCAATCGGGATTTGCCGCATCGAGCACGTGCACGAGGACGTCGGCGAGCTTGAGTTCTTCGAGCGTCGCGCGGAACGCCGCGACCAGTTCCTTGGGGAGTTCGGTGATGAACCCGACGGTGTCGGCGAGCCGGACGAAACGCTCCCGCGAAAGGTACACGCGACGCAAGGTCGGATCGAGCGTCGCGAAGGGTTGATTGGCGACGAATGCCGCATCGGTCGTCGCGTGCGCGAGCCGATTGAGCAGCGACGACTTGCCGACGTTGGTGTATCCCACGAGCGCGACGAGCGGAATCGCACCGGCGGGCGCACGCCGCGTTTCGCGCGAGCGGCCGACGTCGTCGAGCTCCCGGCGCAAGAGCGTGACCCGGCTCGCAATCTTACGCCGATCGACTTCCAGTTTGGTTTCGCCGGGACCGCGCGTACCCACGCCGCCGCCCAGGCGCGAGAGCGCGGCGCCCGAGCCGATGAGGTTGCTCTGCATGTAGCGCAGTTGCGCCAGCTCCACTTGCAGCTTCCCTTCGCGGCTGCGCGCGCGTTGGGCGAAGATATCGAGAATCACCATCGTACGATCGACGATCGGTAAGGGGATCAACTTTTCTAGGCTCGTGCGCTGCCGCGGCCGCAGATCGTTAAATACGAAAATTTTCGTGGCCCCGAGTTCTTCCGCGCGCGCGGCGATCTCGAGCGCCTTCCCGCTGCCGACGAGCGTCGAGGCATCGACGTGCTCGAGCCGCTGGATCGTCCGCCCGACGAGCCTCGCGCCGGCCGCGACGATGAGCGCTTCGTATTCGGCGAGTTCGGGCTCGAGCGGGCGTTTGGGATCGCGCAGGTCGACTGCAACGACGTGCGCACGTTCGGCGGCGGGTGCCGCAGAAAGGCTACCGCGAGCCATGCAGCGACCGCATCGCGGCGCGCCGCGCAACGGCGCTTGCCGTAGCGCCCTGCAGAAGCGAACGAGAGAACGGCACGAGAGCGATGGGCATCTCGGCAACGTTCCCCAGGTTACGCTCGGGGCCTCGGAGGCCGAGCGAAGATGCAGCGGGACGCGACCTTAGTCGACGCGCTTTCCGACCGCGCAGAGGTCGAGCGCGAAACCGGCGACGACCAGGTATACGGGCGACGCGCGAGCCGCCAACCGCTGCTGCGCGCGACCGAGCACGTCTGAAAACACGCGGCCCGCCGCGTACGGCGCTACGAGGCCCCAACCGACCTCTTCGCCGACGACGATCGCACGAGCGCGACTCGCAAGCAGCGCGTCCACGGCTAACGCCGCTTCCGCTTCGAGGATATCTGCGTCGAGTGCGGCCGCGTCCTCGCTCGCCGCGACGTGCCGGGACATCCGATCGGCGAGCCACGTGCCGAGCGATTCGACGAGCAGCGTTTCGTCGGGGCGCGCGGCGCGCGCGACGTCGATCAGGGTTTGCGCGTCTGGGCGCGCCGTCTCGACGACGCGCCAATCCGGCGGACGCGAGGCGGCGTGGCGCGCGAGTCGCGCGGTCCATTGCGCATCGCCCGAGTCGACGCGCGCAGTCGCAACGTAGGTGACCGCGCCGCCCGACGCACGCGCGAGAGTTTCGGCGAAGCGGCTTTTGCCCGAGCGTGCGGGGCCGGTAACGAGCGTACATGACACGCGCTCCGCCTTGCGCGCGTATGCGATCCGCGCCTTCGGCGCGAGGAACGCGCCTAGGGAAACTTGACGATCGTCTCGATCGCAAGCGACGACTGATGCGGCCGCCCGCTGCCCGGCGCGGCACCGCGGAACGTGAAGTTATTTCCGTCAGATGCGTCCGCGCGTATCTCGCCGCGGAACACGAGGTTCGCACTGGGCGTGTAACTCAACGTCGCCGTGTTGGAGATCTGCCGCTGCGCGATA
>JAABUJ010000700.1_pt1 | contig 60892 bp, 46 predicted proteins | sample 5559131 | NCBI WGS metagenome assembly JAABUJ01 (sample SAMN10711875, study PRJNA513366) | rock metagenome | isolation source: Antarctica rocks | place: Antarctica: Victoria Land, Mt New Zealand nord | collected 2016-01-07 | reverse complement strand
GCTTCCCGGTGGCCATTGGATGAAGGTTGCGCCGCGCCAGCCCATGCTGTTCGGTGAGTATGCTCTGGTCGAGGTGCTGGGCAACAACCAGATTAATCTCGGCGTATGGGACTTCGGGGTGCATCCAACGGCACCTGAGAATCGCGACGTGCTGCTGCCCGAAAAACGCAGGAACGATGGGTTGGAGCGTCACCCGGACTAAGCGGCGCAGCTTTGGGCTGCGGCGGGGCACTTGTAAAGAGCCTGAGCGGCGAGGCAGGGGAGAGCCCTTTGCCTTAGCTGAGGTTCACCACGCGCCGTTCCGAGAGAACCGGTTTGGAGGAAGTCACCAGGCGTGGACGGCCCATGATTGCGACTTCGTCCCGCGTCGAATTCTTGACCTCGTACATCGTCGAGTCGGACGAGCGCAGCATCGCGTGGACCGAGTCACCGTCTTCAGGGAAGGTCGCGAGCCCGAAGCTGGCCGTGATTCTCAGCTCCACACCTTCGCGGGTCAGGAACCGGTGTTCGCGCAATGTATTGCGTATGTGGTGTGTCAGCGTGGCCGCAGACCCCTTATCCAGCCCCGGCATCAGGACCACAAACTCATCCCCGCCATAACGGAAGCCAAAGTTATCCGGCCCGATGACGTCGCGTACCACGTCGCCCACATCGCGCAGTAGACGGCTGCCGACAAGGTGTCCGTGAACGTCGTTGACGTTCTTGAAGCGGTCCAGGTCGAAAAACAGCAGGCCGAAGGGCTTGGAACGTGCTTCGCCCGCGCGCTGAATCTCTTCTTCAAGCAGCGTATAGAGGTGGCGCGAATTGAACAGCCCAGTGCAATCGTCGGTGATCGAAAGCTCGTGGATCAGCTTGACTGACCGTGCGTTTTGAATTGCGATCGCCGCGTAATCGCACAGAATTCGCAGAAACGAGATGGAGTATTCGTTGAGCAGATCCATCTGCGAGTTGAGCAGTTGAATCACGCCCAAGGTTTTTTCGCCCGACCGGATCGGCAGGCAGGCAATCGAATGGATGTGCAGGTCGGGATGCCTGCGCGCAAAGGAAGACCAGTGCGGGTCCAGCGAAACATTGGGCACCACCAGCGGATTACCGGTGGCTGCAACCCATCCGGCAACGCCCTGTCCCAAGGGAATGCTCAAACCTTTCAAACTTTCGGAGCTTTCGCCGATCGCAATCGCGTAGTAGAGCTCCTGTTTTGCGTCGTCCACCATCAGGAGCGACCAGCGTTCAGGTCCGAAGAAGTTCGCCATCTTGTCCATAATGGCGCGCAAAATAAGTTCAAGATCGAGCGCAGTCGTCAACGTACGTGCCACGTCGTGGAACACCCTGAGGTGGTCCATCTGGCGCGATTCAATAACCTCAAACTGTCGCTTATGCTGCTTCACGTCTGGATTTTCCCTGCGAGTGTAAGATAACCCATTCGCGCCGACTTGAAACCTCCGAATCCCCAAAGTTGCACTGAGGTAATCAGGCGTGCGTTTGCTGGCATGGTGTCAGCTCCGCCAACCTGAGGCGGTTCAGCGGCATGTTATTCGAGCATTCTGTGCCGACGTGTCTCGGGAGCCTCGGCGAGGGCAAACGCAGATTCCTGCGGGAATGACAGCTAAAAGGCAAACGCAAATGCATATTCCTGCGGGACTGACAGCTGAAAACACAAAGGCGTTGGCCGGACTTACCCGCCGATATGGACCATGCTTCGGCCGGGCTTCTCAAAGCCGGGCTCGCCGATGTGATGGCGCGCCTCTTTGCCCTGAACGACCTGTCTGATATAAATAGCGAGCTCCTCGTCCGACGCACCACGCTGCATCCGGCCGAACAGATCATGGTCCATCTGCGAGAACAGGCAGGTGCGGATTTTTCCGTCTGAGGTCAGACGAACGCGGCTGCAATGTCCGCAGAACGGCTGCGACACGGGCGCGATAATGCCGATTTCGCCGCGCCCGTCAGCAAAGGTGTAGCGCCGGGCGGTTTCGCTGGCCGCGTTTGGAGGAAGCTCGACGAGTGGCATCCAGGCATTTAGCCGGGTGGTGATTTCCTCAAGCGTCACGACCGTGGCGGGATTCCAGGTGCGCGATCCCGGCGCCTGCGACGGCTCCTCAAGTGGCATCCACTCGATAAACCGGACGATCACATTTTCGCGGCGCGAGAACTCCGCGAATGCTTCGATCTGCGAATCGTTGAAGCCGCGCAACAGCACGCAGTTCACTTTTACCGGACCCAGACCGGCCGCCCCCGCCGCCCGAACCCCGGCCAGCACACGGTCAAAGCTGCGCGGCACCCGGGTAATCGCGGCAAAAGTTTCAGGGTCGACCGCGTCCATCGACACCGTGACCCGGGACAGACCCGCAGCTTTGAGCGGTGCGGCGAGACCCTCGAGCAAATGTCCGTTGGTGGTCAGGGCAAGATCCAGCGCAGGGCCTGCCTCTGTTGACGCCCCCTGCGGCGTAAAGGCGCAGCGAATTTCCGCAAGATCCCGCACCATGTCGACCAGACCGGCGCGCAGCAGCGGCTCGCCCCCGGTAAGCCGCACCTTCTCGATTCCCAAGCCGACAAAGATCCGGATCATGCGCAGGTAATCGGCGTGGGCCAATTCGCTGTACTGCGCGCCTTCATTGCCGGTCCGGCAATAAACGCAGCGGTAGTTACAGCGGTCAGTGACTGAGACGCGAAGGTCTGTGATGGCGCGACCATAGCTGTCGCGCAGACGCTCGTCCGGTACACGCAGCGCATGGACTGGAGGAGCCAGCGTCGGATTCAGGAGAACTAAAGATGCGCTCATGCCGTAGACATTGGATGCATGAAGGACCTATCACGCAGCAAAGCGGCCCATGCCCCAACATCATCTTACGACCGGGACGAAGCAGGAGGCACGTTCTGAGTTCAGCAGTCGAGCAGCACCCACGATTTTTGCTGAATCCTCGGCGTTCTGAGAGCCAGCGGCCTATAGCTGATTGCGTAAAGGCGTACAGCGTTGCGGCATTCGGAGAATACAGGAATCCTTCACTGCGTTCAGGATGACGGCTCGCTGGGAATCGAAGCTCTGGCTTAGTAGCTCAGGAATTCAGTGCTGCCACGGCGCAGGCGCAGACCCGCCAGACCGAAGAAGATCGCCAGCGCAACGGTGATTGCATTCCAATACACCATCGGCCGCGCCCAGCCGGGCGAGTACGTTGCATCCTGCCCGGACCACAAGGTCAACAAGACAGCGATGATGATGCACTGAACGCAGATGACCAGAAAGAGCTGTCCACGGCGGCGGCGGCGATCCAGCAGCTCCACCTCATCCGGGGTCAGGCTGCGTTCTTCAAGCGGAATAAGGTGGTTGGCCATCTTAGGACTCTCTCCTGCTGCTTCGTTTCTGCTCTAGCTATTAAACCACGGCCATGCCACCCGGAGGCAAGGTCCGTGCGGTTACAGAAACGCGACCGACTGGATTCCGCTGACGTCGAAGCGCTTACGGCAGCGGATGTTCTTGCATCCGAGAACATCGTCCCGCCGCACCATGTAGCTTTGCGCCTTGGCAAAGCGTGCGCGGTCGCGTTCATCGGCCCCGCGCGGTAGCTGGGATTTCTTGCGGCGCACCAGCCAGGCAATCTCGTAGTCACCCTGCTGGCCGCAATGCGGGCAGGTCATCGGATGTGTCCGGTTTTCGGATCGTTCGTCGAAAAAGTCGCGTTCTTCCAATGCAGCCTCCTTCCCGTGTCCTGCGGCCGGGGAGTGTCAGCAAGGAGTATTGCACACCGGGACCGGGTGCGTGTAGCTCTCCATGGGCCAGACTCAAGCAGGAATAAACGTGGGCCAGAAGTATCCTCTTGACCTCCTCCGCCTACTGTGGCCGGAAGCTCCCGAGCATCCTGTCGAACACAGGCTTCAGTTGGGAGAACTGACCCTGTGGCGCAACGAAGATCAGCGTATTCAGATCCCCGTCCGGACGCGCCACCACGACCATCCAGTCGTGCTCGGGTTCGGTCTGCCCATCCCGCCCGACCGGCGAAACCCCGCTCAGATCGACAGCCTCAGCTGGCCGACCGGCAACCTGGAAGCTGCTCATGCCGCCGCTCTGCGTAACACCGGTCTGGCTCGCGATCAGATTCTGCACTAGCTGCGACGTCGCATTGGCAAGCTGGGTCTGATTCTGAACCCCGTTTCCACCAACCTGCGCTACCGAAATCATCACCCCGTAGGCAATGCCAAAGCTGCCTGAGCCTCCCCGCGGCGCAATCAGCACGCCGGGCGAGGGTGCAACCTGGGCCTGATTGTTTACAGTCGCCTGACCATTGCTGTCATAAGTGGGACTGGAATCCTGCCCGGACGGCTGAGCGTCTTGAGCCGCTGCCCGGTCCTCCAGCCGAGTCCAGCTTGATGGAGCGGCGATGGACCAGCGCGCTGCCTGGTACACGGTCAGCTGGTCACTCAATCCAAGCTGCGGTGTGCTCAACGGCTTCAACACGGGGGGACCCTGGGCGGAGTTCCCGGTCTGCGCGTATGCCCCGCTGCTATTTGAACTTCCCAGGGTCATGCCGGGCCGCTGGATGTAACCCCCCGCCTGCTTCCACGCTCCGTCCGCTACCTGCTTCGCGGTAAACTCCCGCTCCGACATTGCGATTGCGTGGACACGCCGGAACTCGGGCGTGTTGATGGTTGTGTCCGCTGTGCGCGGCGGCAGGGTGCGGATCTCGGCATCCACATACTGCGTCCGGTTGCCGGGGTTGGGATGGTCTGAGAGAAACTGCGTACCGCCGGAACCGGACTTGGCCCGGATGATCTCGAAGAACTGCGCCAGCCCGCGCGGATCGTAGCCAGCCGCATCCAGAATGTTGACGCCCAGCAGGTCGGCCTGCTTCTCATCCCCGCGCGACATGTGGAGAAAGTCGAGCTTTTCGCCCATTCCCAGGCCAAGCGCCGCCAGCGAGCCCGCGGCTCCGTTGCCCAGAAAGACTTGAGACCCGATCTGCCCTAATGAGTACAGGATGCTCTTATGTTGCTGCTGCGCCAGGTTGCAGGTCGAGTGGCGAAGAATGACGTGGGACATCTCATGCGCCATCACACCGGCGAGCTGTGCCTCGGTCTCCGCCGCCTGTACCGCCCCCAGGTTAACGAAGGTTGCCCCGCCGGGAAGTGCAAACGCGTTCACCTCGGAACTTGCGACGACATGGAAGCTGAACGGCCATTGCTGCGTCAGGCCAGGTGTCAACGGAGCAGCCTGCAACAGGCGTTCCCCGATGTGCCGCACGTAGATAGTTACCGGGTCGTTCTCGGGCAGCACCGGCATCTGCTGGTAGACCTTGAGCGCGACCTTCTGGCCTTCGTCGATCTCCTGCTGCTGGGTAAACGAGTTGTGGCAAGTGACCGGCTCAAAGCGGGCCCAGGCCGGCGCGCAACCCACAAGGCAGCCTGCCGTCACAATCAATAAACAGCGCAACAACTTACTCATTGCAGCTTCCTCTCCAACTTGGATGCGACCTGAAGCAATCCTTCGTCGCTGAACATAATGTCGCCCGTGCAATTTCCAGCCATCCCGTACCGATGAAGGTCCCATCTAAGTGCAGCTTCGATGGGTCGTCCAGGAGACAGACATTGTGAGGACCGACAAATACACTCGCGATAGATCGACATCCAAGCCACTCGGGAAAACATACACCATGTCCGCTATGCCTATAATTTTCATGTACGGTCGCGACGTGCCGCTGGCCAAAAGCCGGGCGATGGTGCTGCAGCACCATGGCTTTAATGTTCGCAATCTGCTTTCTCTGGCGGAGCTTGCGAAGCAGCAGGAATTTCCCGGGCCGGCGCTGGTGGTTTTTTGTCACAGCTTGACGGAGGAAGAATGCCGAGCTGCTGTGGCTATCACTGATGCGCGGTGGCCCAGCGCGCGACGCCTATGCCTGGTTACTGGTCCCGTAAGCGGCGCTCAAAATGCCTTATGCGAGATGCTCGACGCCCGGGAAGGCCCGACACGTCTGGTCGGGACTGTTTCGATGCTGCTCACCGGCACTCCGCCCAGACCGGAGAATCGAATGCGCGCGCCAGCCAGTGGCCCTGACGTCCTGCGCATGCAGTAGCTGAACCGGTCCTTCTCTGTATTGTGTGCCGTAGAGAACTACGGGCTGAAAAGTGTGCAGGCGGCCCGTAAGCCGAATTTTGTTTTAGGCGATCATTCCTCTAGGCCAGCCATTACTGTCTGGCTCCAGCAACCTACCCGCAGGTTTCGACTCACAGCCGGAGCCGTGTCTCTTTCGTCTGGGCGCACCGGGCCGATGCGCGCCGGCTGCGTGAAAGAGGCGCAACCGAACTCCCTGCCTATTTGGTCTTGCTCCGTGTGGGGTTTACCCTGACGCCGCCGATTACTCGCCGGCCGGTGCGCTCTTACCGCACCCTTTCACCCTTACCGGCTTCGCTTTCTGAAGCCGGCGGTTTGCTTTCTGTTGCACTGGCCGTCCGAATGGCTTGAACCATCCGTCCCGGACGTTATCCGGCACACTGCCCTGTGGAGTTCGGACTTTCCTCCCCCGGTCAACACTTCCTTGCGGAAGCCCGACCGGCAGCGATCGCCCGACCGCCTGCACAGGTTTTAGTCTACTCCGACACCTGCAAAACCAGAGGCAAAAGCGTGCGCAATGTTCGCAGAGGAGAGGATGCAAAGTTCGCAAAGCTAAACATGGCGAACTTTGCGTGCGTTTACCTTGCAACTCTGCGCACGCTTTTGTCTTTCGCAAAAAGGCGGAACCATTTCTCTCTGGCTAACGTAGAACCCGTCTAGGATAAGACCTGGAACCCCTGCTATGGAATTCAAAGAAGCCGTCCGGCTCGCGCTACAGTCGTTGTGGGCCAACAAGTTGCGTTCGGTTCTCACCCTGCTTGGCGTCGTCATTGGCGTGGCCAGCGTGATCGCCGTTGTGACGCTGGTCAACGGCGCGAACACCTACGTTCTCACAAAATTTTCCAGCTACGGGGCGGATGTCTTCACCTTGACGAAGATGCCCAGCATCATCACGAGTTCGGAAGAATATGAGCGCTATGCCAAGCGCAAGGACATTCTTTTCGGCGATTACAAATACATCCTGGCCAACTGCAAACGCTGTACAGGCATGGGTGCGCAGCAGGCCAGCACAGGCAAGGTCGTGCGCAACACCGCTTCCATCACGGATGTCCAGATTCGCGGCTATACCTGGCAGATGCCCGAGCTGCAGAACCTGAACATTACCCAGGGGCGCAGCTTGACCGAAGCGGACGATCAGCGCGCTGCTCACGTCGCCATCATCGGAACCGACGTGCAGGACAATCTGTTCCCTGGCATCAACCCGATCGGTGAAGAGCTGCGTGCGGACGGCACACCGTACACGGTTGTGGGAGTTACTGAAAAGCAGGGCAGCACCTTTGGACAAAGTCAGGACAACTTCATCGGCGTTCCGCTGGATGCGTATCAAAAAGATTACGGAACCAAAAGATCCGTCACGATTTATATCAAGGCTCCTTCGAGCGGAGCTCCGCTGGAAGAAGCAGCCGACGAGGTGCGTGTTCTGATGCGTGCGCGCCGCCATGACTTGCCGGGCCAGCCCGACTCGTTTGAAGTTTCTACGAGCGATACGCTGGTCGGGTTTGCCACCATGATCACCAAGAACTTCGGCCTGGTCGCCGGTGCAATTGCGCTGATTTCGCTGGTCGTTGGGGGCATCGTCATCATGAACATCATGCTGGTCTCCGTGACGGAGCGTACGCGCGAGATCGGAATCCGGAAGGCCCTGGGTGCCCGCCGCCAGGACATTCTGCTGCAGTTTCTGATCGAGTCCGCGACGATGGCACTTATCGGTGGAGCGCTCGGAGTTCTGGGCGGCGTAGCTGTAGCAGAGGGCATTACGCTTCTGGCCGGCTTTCCTTCCACGATCGCCTTGTGGAGCGTGTTTGCAGGGTTGATCATGGCCACAGCAACCGGAATTTTCTTTGGTGTTTACCCCGCCCGCAAGGCTGCGCAACTTAATCCCATCGTCGCATTGCGTGCGGACTGATGATGAAGAGGCCAGGAGAAACAGCATGAGCATGGGGAGCACGAGGGAAACGGTTGCGATGGCGCTCGATACATTGCGATCCAATAAACTCCGCAGCGGGCTCACCATTCTGGGCATCGTCATCGGCGTGATGACGGTGATCGTCATCTCGTCTGTGGTCACTGGGCTCAACAACAACGTTTCGCAGCTGGTCGAGTCGCTGGGCTCCAACGTTTTCTTCGTCTTCCGCTTCGAGTTCTTCGGCCATCGGCCCACGACCGAAGAGTTGAATCGCAAGCAACTCACGCTCGAGGATTCGAACGCGATCGGGCAGCTACCGCACATCGTCGCCGTATCACCCATGCTGCAGTGGGTCGATCACACCACCCCCGGTGGGGCGGGCAAGACAGCCATCAAGGGCAATGGGCGATCCATGCAGAACACACAGTTGTGGGGTAATACACCGGACGCTCAAAGGGTTTCGACGCTGGACCTGGTTGCGGGCCGGTTCTTCAACGAAGGCGATCAGCAGCGCGCAGCCAACGTTGCGGTTCTCGGCTACGACACGGCCGACGACCTTTTTGGCGCGGACCGCGCAGTCGGCAAGGAGGTGATTGTCGGAGGCATGACCTTCAACGTTATTGGCGTGCTCGACAAGCAGAAAGACGCTTTTGGCGGAGGCAAAAATCCCGCCGACAACTCCGCTTACTTTCCGATTACAACGTTTCACAAGCTGCATCCCGAGCAACTGGATTACGTATTGCAGCTGAAATATGACGATCCCAAGAATAAATCGTTGGTGAAAGACGAAGTCACCGAGCTGCTGCGCCGCCGCAGAAAGGTTCCCAACGCGGCGGCCGATAATTTTGCGGTGTTTGGGACAGATTCGCTGACACGTCTCTGGAACCAGATCACCGGCGGTCTATTCATGCTGCTGTTTGCGCTCTCTTCCGTCGCCCTGATGGTGGGCGGCGTAGGAGTGATGAATATCATGCTGGTTTCGGTCACGGAGCGCACACGTGAGATCGGAATCCGCAAAGCCATCGGCGCGACCCGCAATACCATTTTGGGACAGTTCACCCTGGAAGCAGTTGTGCTCTGCGCCGTGGGTGGGGTCTTCGGCGTTCTTGCGGGCAGCGCCATTGCGCTCGCGCTCAAGTACCTGCTGCCTTCCGCCCTGTCGGTCCTCTGGGTTTCGATCGCCTTCGGCAGCGCCTGCGCAATTGGCCTGCTGTTCGGAATTTATCCCGCGTGGAAGGCCGCAAGCCTCGATCCTATCGAAGCTCTCCGCTACGAGTAGCCACGCGCGCGCCGATCGAGATAGACGGCGGCGCGCGCTACTGGTTGAGTTCGGCTTTCACCAGCTTGCTGACCAGCGCACCGTCGGCGCGTGTGCCGCTGGCGAGCAGATGCTGCTGCACGACCTTCATTGCCGGACCCATGTCTTTGGGCCCAAGTCTGCTCTGGCCAGCGCTCGGCGCCAAACCTTTAAGCGCAGCCTGGACCACCTCGCGAATCTGTTCTTCGCTCGCAGCCTGGGGCAGGTAGGCCTCGATCATCGCGATCTCTGCCTGCTCCTTCGCGGCCAATTCCGGACGGTTACCTTGAGTGAAGGAATCGACCGACTCCCTCCGCTGCTTTATTAATGTGGTCAGAATCTGCGCCTCTTCACCATCATCCAGCGGCGCGCGCTTTGCGATTTCCTTGTTCTTGAGAGAACTCTTCACCATCCGCAGGGTAGTCAGGCGGTGCTCCTCGCGCGCCTTCATGGCGACGACGATGTCCTGCTGTATCTTTTCGCTCAGGCTCATCCAAACCTCCAGCTTCAGCGTACTAGGTTCACGGGTGATGGTTGCTGGCCAACTTTGTTCGCTGGTCAGCATATACCGATTAGGTGACATCACACACGGAATTTGTTGCAATCGCGGCAAAAGTGATGGTAACGTGGCCGGGGAGCTCGGTTCGCTATCTGTACGTTGTCGGTTCCCAAACAAGAGATTTGTACTACCAGGAGACTAAGCGTGAAAACTCTGAAAAACCTAACGAACGGCGCGCTATCCCGGCGAACGTTTCTCACCGGTGCTGGAACTGCAGCGGCAGCAGCCGTTGTGGTTGGCTGCGGAAGTTCAAGCAAGACCACTCCTCCACCCCCACAGCCGGTCACCGGACCCCCTGCCTACAGCGATGCCGACATCCTTAACTTCGCACTGAATCTCGAATATCTCGAGGCTGAGTTCTATATGCGCGCGGCAACCGGCACCGGAATCCCTGCGGCAGATGCGGGCCCCTCAGCTGGAGCCGTAACCGGCGGATCCAAGATCCCCGGCTTGACTGCCCACCAGCAGGCTTACGTCAATACGCTGGCCAATGATGAGTACAACCACGTCAAGTTTCTGCGCAAAGCGCTGGGCTCGGCCGCAGTCGATCGCCCCCAGATCGACCTGACCAACAGCTTCAACGGCCTGATCACCGCAGCCACCAATGGCGGCGCGAGCCCCATGACTACGTTCAATCCGTTTACGGATTTCAATCACTTCCTGCTGGGCGGGTTCGTGTTTGAGGACGTAGGCGTAACGGCGTATCACGGTGCCGCTGGAGCCCTGACCAAGGGAAGTAAGTTCCTTACGCCCTCCGCGCAGATTCTTGCGGTCGAGGCCTACCACGCGGGTATGCTGCGGACGTTGATTGTAGCTTCCTCGCTGACGGCCGCCGGCCTGCCGGGTGATCAGACGTACATCAACCTTGCCGATGCGATTCAAAAGGTTCGTGCTTCCCTCACCGGTGTCACAACCATGCCCAGCGGCGGCGAGCTTCTGCTGCAGAGCGGCGTGACGCTTGCCAAACCCACCGACACTACTGCGGCGGTCGGCGCTTCCACCATCGTCAACGCCGACACAAATGCTGTGGCGTTTGCCCGTACCTTCGACCAGGTCCTGCACATTGTCTACGCCACCCCGACGACTTCAGCAGGGGCAGCGGCGGGCGTGTCCAGTGGCGGCTTCTTCCCGGCGGGCGTGAACGGCAACATCAAGCAAACCTACAGCTAACGAGAAAACGGAGATCCTATGGCAACGCAAGAGACACAGCAAATCGACGATGTGATCGCTCAGTCGCGGCGCAAGATGCTTTCGCTCGGCGGCGCGGCACTCGCCGGACTCGCCCTCGCCGGCATCGCACCGCAGGCCAACGCAGCCGCGTTGACGGATAACGACATCCTCAACTTCGCCCTCAACCTTGAGTACCTTGAAGCCAATTTCTACACGCTCGCGACCGCCGGCCAGACCATCGACATGGCGGGCATCGGCATCGGCGCCGGCTCCTCGGCCACCGCAGCCAAGGGTGGTGGTGTGGTCGTCACCAAATCGGGCGGACCGCTTGCCTGCAAGGTGCCGTGGAAGATCAATGCCATTCAGGCATATGCCAACGAAACCGCAATTGAAGAGCAGAAGCACGTGACCCTGTTGCGCACCGCATTGGGAGGCTCGGCAGTAGCGCAGCCCACGCTCGACCTGTACAACAGCTTCATCGCGCTGGGTGCTCTGGTCGGTGTGGCCAACTTCGACCCGTTTGCCAGTGACGCGTTCTTCCTCATCGGCGCGTACATCTTCGAGGACGTAGGTGTCACGGCTTACGGGGGTGCGGCTGCGGCCATTTCGAGCACTTCTACCCTGGTAACGGCGGCCGGCATTCTCGCGGTCGAGGCCTACCACGCCGGTCTGATCCGCACCTCGATCTTTGAGGCTGATCCGACTGACGCGATGGGCTACCTGACCCTGACCCAAAAGATTTCCGCCGTGCGCGCCACCGCCTCCAAGGCGATGGACGATATCGGCGTCAGTCTGATCACCGCTCCTCTCAACGGAACCCCGGGTCAGGCAGTCACCATCGCCGATGTGGATGAGACCACAGGTCTGGCATACACCCGCACCACGGACCAGGTACTCGCCATCGTCACCGGCGGTATCGCCACGCCATACAAGGGTCTGTTCTTCCCCGCCGGGCTCAACGGAACCATCGTGTAACTAGCCTCACAGTATCCCATTTCAACCGCCGAAGCGTTCCGGTCAGCAGCAAAGACCGGGACGCTTCGGCGTTTCTGTCTCGCTTGCGTCTGAATTTTTGCAGTCATAAAATCTCTTACCGCTCGCTACAATAGGGCATGATCCGCAAAACGCGACTCTTCACTCCCGGACCCACGCCGCTTCTGCCCGCCGCACAGTTCGCCATGGCAGCCGCAGATATGCACCATCGCACGGCTGAGTTTCGCGCCCTCTTCTCGCGCGTCCTGGCTCAGCTAAAGCAGTTCGTCGGGACTGAAGCTGGGGACATCATCCTGCTCTCTTCTTCAGGTACGGGGGCGATGGAGGCTGCAGTCTCGAACCTGACCTCGCCCGGTGACCGTGTGCTTGTGCTGACAGCCGGAAAATTCGGCGAACGCTGGACCGCCCTGGCCAAGGCCTTCGGGTGCGAGGTGGACGTGGTCAGCGCACCCTATGGCCAGACCTTCTCGCTTGACCAGGTGAAAGCCGCATTGAAGCTCGAAACCCGGGTCGTCTTCCTGCAGGCTACCGAAACTTCCACGGGCGTGCGCCACTGCGTGCCCGGCGTCGCCAGGCTCCTCAAAGAGCTCAACTCGGAGGCGCTGCTCGTCGTCGATGCGATCACCGGCCTTGGCACGACCCACATGGACATGGATGCGTGGGGCGTGGACGTGCTGATCGGCGGCTCGCAAAAGGCCGTCATGATTCCACCAGGTCTGAGCTATCTTGCGGTCGGTCCGCGCGCGTGGGAGCGCATGGAGGCAAGCTACAATCCGCGCTACTACTTCGATCTGCGCAAGGAGCGCAAGAATGCGCGTAACGGCGAAAGCGCCTACACCCCGGCGGTCGCGCTGATCGCCGCGTTGGGTGCAGCGTTGGACTATATCGCGGCCCAGGCTGGCACGTCCGAAGACCCCGCTGGGGATATGGTTGCAGGCCGCAAAAAGCTGATTGAGAATGCCGAAACCATTGCCGCAATGACGCGCGTAGCCATGCTCGCGCTCGGCTGCCGTCTCTTCTCCGCCGATGCACCCAGCGCGGCTGCAACGGCGGTTCTGCCGCCAGAAGGCGTTAGTTCCACGCTTTTCGTCAAGGAGCTGAAAGCTCGCTTCGGCGCGATCATCACCGACGGCCAGGGCGAGATGAAGGGCGAGATTTTCCGCATCGCCCACCTCGGCTTCTTCGACTACATGGACACGATGGCCCTGATCGCCGCGCTCGAACAGATCATCGTCAAGAGCGTCCCGCAGGCCATGGTGAACGGCCACAAAGTGGAGTTCGGCGATGGCCTGATCGCCGCGCAGAAGCTCTACGCTGAACGCACCGCTACAGCGGCGGCGGAATCAAAATGCCTCTGTGGCCACACCGATGCATGCTGCTCGCTTAAGCACCCCGGGGGTGAAAACGTAGCCTGAATACCAATCATCGGTAACGTCACGCAGGGAGCATGGAATGATTCGAATCTCTCGAACCACGCAGGTTGCAGTTTCGTTCTTTCTAGCAGCATCTTGCGCAGCAATTCAGGCGCAGACGCCTGATCCGTGCGCCACCGCTCCCCAGACTTGTGCAACCACAATCAACACTCGAGCGTCCGCATCCAGGCGATTGCCGAACTCCGTCGTCGATGTAGCGGTCGGAATCACCGCCAGCGACAAAGCAATTGCCGGAGCGCAGCGGCAGCTGGCCGAGCGCACGGCCAATCTGCTCGGGTATCTGCGTGCCCAACATGTGGAGCGGCTCATAACTAACAGCGTGAACGTCTCGCCGCGAAGCCAATCGGAGAAGAATGGGCCAGACAGGATCGTCGGATACAGCGCCAGCACGTCCATTTCTTTCCGGACAGGGCCTGCCGCTGTGACTGAAATTCTCAGCGGCATGCTGAGCAACGGAGCAGACACGATTGGCTCCACCAGCTTCACTGCTACAGAGGAGCAGCTTCGTGTGGCGCGTTCCGAGCTCTCCGCTGAGGCGGTCCGCGCAGCCATCGCCCAGGCGAACGCTATCGCTAAAGCGGCAGAGATGCACGGTCGTCGCGGTCAAGACAATCAACGTGCAGGATCAGGAGACGTTCCATCCGGGTCCAACGAACGGCCGAGCAATGGCACTTATTGCCCCGAAGCCGCCAATCGACACTGCAGCAGGCGAACAGGAGATCACCGTCAGCGTGGACGTGGTCGTCGCAGCCAAGCCCTAACCCGGCGGCCAGGTCATAGCCCGGCCGCCGAGCACGTGCAGGTGGAGATGATGCACGGTCTGGCCACCATCCGCTCCCGTATTGATCACAATGCGATAGCCGTTGGGAAGCAGCTTGTCGCCCAGCGCGGCTGCGCGGTGCAGTAGAAAACCCAGCAGCGGGGCATCCGCTGCGCCTACGTTCGCAAAGTGCTGCTTCGGAATCACGAGCAGATGCGTCGGCGCCTGCGGCTCACGGTCGTTGAACGCAATCACCTGGTCATCCTCGTAGATCGCATCCACGGAAATCGCATGACTCGCAATTTTGCAGAAAATACAGTCCGGCGTGTCGGTCATCTCGCATCACCCTCTCACTTGTTGAAGTACTTTGGCGCAGCGCCCGGTGCCCACGGATCGTAGTGCTTTGCAAACGCAGCGCGAAACCCAATCGCCGGATGCGAGTAGGTCCAGAACTCCAGCAGCCGCGAGGGGTACGGGTCGGCATAGGAGTTTTCTCCCAGCAATTGGAACGCCTGCTGTGCCGTGGTCTGCGGATCGGCCACGATGCCGTGAACCACTTCCTGGCCATACACATCGGCAGCATGTTCCTTTTGGCGCGATAACGTGTTGGCAATCGGCTCTGCGGGCACGCTGAGCAACGACAGCACAAACAGCAGAACCACCAGCGCAGCCCAGTTATCCTGCGCCGGAATCCGCCAGCGTTTACCGTAGCGACGCAACATCCACTGAAACAGGTGAAAGCCGACGAACAGCGCCACCAGCGACAGCGCAAACCCGGTCAGCAGACCCTGGACAATATGGCCAAGCACATAGTGGCCCATCTCGTGTCCAAAGATGAAGGAGATCTCATCCGGAGATGCCTTCGCGATCGACGTATCCCACACCACGACACGCTTGGACGCGCCAAATCCGGTTACGTACGCGTTCAACGTCGTCACCTTATCCGACGCCTTCATCAGGAACATTCGGTCAGGCGGAATCGCAATCCCCTTGCCCCGCGCAACTACCTTCTCGAGTTGCGCCACCAGCGCAGGATTTGTTTTCTCGATCGGCTGAAACTTGTTGAACAGCGGATCGATGACATAGGGGGTCAGCAGCAGACCAAGGACGGAAAACACCATCGAAGCGACCCAGATGGGGAGCCACCAGCGCCGTGGAAATTTGCGGATCAACCGGAACAGCAACATGGTTCCGAGCGTGCCGAACAGGAAAGCCAGCAGAAAACCTTTCATCTGATCCCAGAACCATCCGCCCCAGTGCTGCACGTTAAGCCCATACGCCACGGCAACATGGTGCCCGAACAACGAGAAAGGCAGCTCGAGCAGCGTGGTCAACACCAGTAGTTCGAAGACGAAGGTTGCACCCTGCGCCCAGCGGTTTTTGGAGAGATTCTTGGCGACATTGCGCATCCGCGCCGCCAGCCCAAGCTGCAGGATCAGCAGCAGCGAAAGGATACCCCAGGCCTCATCGGCGAAGTGCAGAACGTTTTCTGTCCGCGAGAGAGACTCCGCCTTCGCCAGCTTTTCAGGTGGAAGCACATAGGCCGTCCGGTCCTGGCGGGCAGCCGCGATGGCGGCCTGTTCGGTTGGCGTTTCCGAGTGCGCATGCATCGGCGCACAGGTCATGAGCCCTGCCAGGAAAAGTACAAATATTTGAACTCGCGCCTTGCCCACAGTCGATATCCTTTGCCGTTGGTCTGTCGCTCCAGTGTGCATGACCTGGCGCGGAGGGTGCAAACACCCGGCAGGGTGCAGCACGCGGCCCTGCGAGTGCGGCAAGCGGCCAGCTTCGCTCGGCAGCCGCGTTCGCGATAAACTCTACCCTGGGCGGCTCTGTACCCGCTGCTCCTGAGAGGCGGACCTGCACATTGAATAAAGTCTTGCTGTTTGGGCTGGCGGCCACCCTTGCCAACCCCGGAATCCTCTCTCCAATGCCTGCCCGCCTGAACGCTGAGTCAGCCACGGCTACGAACGCAGCCTCCGGGTCTACGCCAAAATCGATAGCGCCGGATTCCGTCCTGCTCCAGGTGATGCAGGATGAACTTACCCGGGCCATGTCTTCGCTGGGCACAAACTCTGCTGCGGACGCCGCTCCCAAACAACCTCAGCCCAAGCCGTACTTCATCAGCTACGCCGTGTCCGATGCGGAAACGCTCTCCATGTCGGCCGAATATGGCGCCCTCACCAGCAATGCGTCCACACACGTGCGCAGCGCCGACGTGCAGGTACGCATCGGCAGTCCGGCTGAAGACAACACCCACGGAACGCACCGCAACAGCGCACTCACCTCGGTTGCGCTGCCCCTGACGGATGATCGCCCAGCGCTGGCGCGTTCGCTCTGGTTCGCAACCAACTCCGGTTACGGCAAAGCAGTCAACAACTTCCTGGAGGTAAAGACCGAGCAGCAGGTGCGAGCCAAGGAGGAAGACTCTTCTGCCGACTTCTCGCAGCAAAAGCCGGTCTCCGCGCTGGTTCCACTCGATCCGGGTTTTTCGCCCGACTCGCCTGTCAAGGCGAACCAGGCTGAATGGGAGTCGCGTCTGCGCCAGATTTCCGGCGTCTTCGAGCAGTTCCCCGAGCTGTATAACAACCGGGTCACGCTTGAGGCTTCGAACGAGGCCGACTACTTTGTCTCAAGCGAAGGCACGCGCGTCAGCACGCCCTCGCACGTGGCTCGCCTGGTGGTCGTTGCCCGCACTCGCGCCTCGGACGGGATGGATCTCTACCGCGTCGAGACGTTCGAGAGCGACCGCCTGGGCCGCCTGCCTGACCAGAAGATCGTCCTGGCCAAAACAGTTGCGATGGCAAAGAATCTCGACCAGCTGCGCGTCGCGCCCATCACTGAGCCGTTCGATGGACCCGCCATCTTGAGCGGACGCGCCAGCGCCGTCTTCTTCCATGAGGTGCTTGGTCATCGGCTGGAAGGCCAGCGTCAGAAGGGTGACGATGAGGGCGAGACCTTTACCAAGCTGCTCGGCCACAGCATCATGCCCAGCTTCATCAACGTCGTCGACGATCCCACGCTGCGCGAGTTCCACGGCGCTGCCCTCAGCGGCCACTACGTCTACGACGACGAAGGGCAGCCGGCGCGTCCGGTCGATCTAGTCAAGAACGGCGTACTCCAGACCTTCCTGATGTCGCGCCTGCCCATCGCAAGCTTCAGTGCCAGCAACGGCCACGGACGCTCGGAAGCCGGCCACATGCCAACCGGGCGGCAGGGCAATCTGATCGTGAGTTCAAGCAAGTCAGTCTCCGATGCGGAACTGCGCGAGCTGCTTAAGTCAGAAGCCAAAAAGCAGGGCAAAGCCTACGGGCTCTACTTCGAAGACATCAGCTCGGGTTTTGCAGTCACCAATCGCAGCAGCCCGCAGGCGTTCTCGGTCATTCCGCTGGTGGTCTATCGCGTCTTCGTCGACGGGCGCCCCGATGAACTGGTGCGCGGCGTCTCGATTGTCGGAACCCCGCAGGCGGCACTGAACCGGATCGTCGCCACAGGCAACCACCAGGACATCTTCAACGGAATCTGCGGCGCGGAAAGCGGCAGCATTCCGGTCTCGGCCGTAGCTCCGGCCATGCTCGTTTCTGAGATTGAAACGCAACGCCAGGCTCAGGGCAACACGCGTCCTCCGTTACTTCCGCCACCTACACCCGCCGGCGTCAAAATTGCCGAGCAGCCAGCTCCCCAGGTTTCCGCAAAATGAATTTGTATCCGTTCGTGATACCTTCTATTCTGCTCTTTGCTATATGTGCAACAGAACCGGTCACACATGCACAGACTTCACTTCCGCACGCCCCACCGCCTGCACTCGCCGCGTCTGCCAAAGCCGCCGCTGTAGACCCAATGCTCAACGCCATGGAGCAGGAGTTGTTGCGCGAGCGTGAACTGCTGGTGCTGCCCGGTCTCGAGCGGCCCTACTTCATCGAGTACCGGCTGGATGATTTCTCCACCTGGGATGCAATCGCCAGCTACGGGGCCCTCACCCGCGAGGAACAGAATCATCAGCGTGTCGTGCGTGTCACGGTAAGGGTTGGTGACTACACCTCCGACTCGAGTTCGAGCGCAGGCGACGGGTCGCTGGTGCTGGCCCCCGAGGACAATAATCCCGCTGCTCTGCGTTACGCTCTATGGTCGGCTACGGATGCAGCCTATAAAACCGCATTGGGCGCGTATTCGGCCAAGCAGGCAGCGCTGAAGCGGTTCGAGAAACAGTCGACGGAGAAAGATTTTGCCTCCGCCGCCCCAGCCATTCACCTCGAGCCACTCCTCACGCTAACGATTGACAAGGCCGATTGGAAGCACCGGATCAGCGAGGGCACGGGTCTCTTCCGCACGGACCCGAGCCTCAGAGTCATCACTCCCGCCGTGCAGTATTCGAATGCCACCGTGCGCGCTGTCGTGGTCAATCGCTTTCTGGTCAACAGCGAGGGCACGGTTCTGCGTCACGGCTACAGCATCTATTCCGCGCAGTACAACGTAGGCGGCCAGGCCGCCGACGGCATGCAGCTGGGTCGCAGTAACGGCTCGACGGCCCCCTCGGCTGCGACGCTCGAATCTGCGCCCGCTTTTCATCAGCGTGTGCTCGATGACGTAAAAAGCTTTGCCGCATTGCGCCACGCTCCGGTCGTGGGCGCCGACGATTACCATGGTCCGGTGCTGTTCTCTGGCGACGCATCCACCGACGTCGTCGACAGCTTGTTTGTTCCCAACATCCTCGCCACGCGGCCGGCCATGGGAACCACGGCGCGCACCGTGGGCGAGTATCAATCCAGCTATCATTCGCGAGTCTTGCCCACCCGATTCAACGTCGTGGACGACCCGCGTCGCACCACATTTGACGGGCAAGCGCTGGTCGGCTCGTACGAGTTTGATGACCAGGGCGTGCCCGCGCAGGCCGTGGATGTGGTTGAGCAGGGCAAGCTGATGAACTATCTGACCAGCCGCACTCCGGTGCGCGACTTTCCAAACTCGAACGGCCATGGACGCGCCGTGCCCGGCCAGGCAGCGCAGGCTTCTGCAGCGGTAACGATTTTCTCCGCCGTCGATCCGCTCTCACCCGCTGCCCTGCATGCGAAGCTGCTCAGCATGGCACGCGAACAGAAGCGCGACGTGTACGAGGTCGAGACGCTTTCGGGCATAGCTCCGCGCGTGCTCTTCCTGGTTCATCCCGACGGGACGCGCCAATTGGTGCGCGGTGCCGTATTCGATGAGTTGGACAACCGCAGCCTGCGCAGCGATATCGTGGCCGCAGGCTCGGATGAGTACGTGCAGAACCGGTTCGGCGCGCTCCCGCAGACCACGATCGCGCCCAGCATTCTGTTCGATGACATCGGCGTGAAACGCGCTACTGAGGAGCAGCAGAAACTGCCCTACTACCAGCCGCCGTCCGCCAAAGAGTAGGAAGGTTCCGGCCGAAATGCCGCAGCACATTACATGTAGCGTTCCGCGCTCGCTCTTGGCAATCGTCGCGTCCAAAGGATTCCCCGATTTATCGGCGAAGTTTCGGCCCATCCCTGCAGGGTCCTTGTACATCCAACGCACATGAGTTTCCCGATCAAAACGTGCGTTGTCTGCGAGGAAGAGTTTGAACTCCGGCCAGGCAAGCCCGGCTTTGCCAACCGCTGTCCCGAGTGCACGGAATCTGAAGCCACTGGCGTTGGCGAAAAGACCCGCATGGACGCAGACGAGCGCAAAGCGACTGCCGAAGCCAACGAAGCACGCCGTCATGCTATCCGCGATCTGCTCTACCGCAAGGACAGCTAGATCGCCCGAGCAGTCCGCCCGTCTTCGTCATTCCGAAGGGAATCTGCATCTGTTGTTGCTGTTGCCGGTTCTCTACACAACCCGTAAAGATGCTTTAGTCAGTGCGCACCAGGTAAGGCTCAGCATCCGGCACATGGATTGAGTCCGCAATTCGCGACGCCGCCGCGCGATTCGGATCGGCGGGGTTGATGCGGACCCAGTGCCCGGTCGGCCCGGCGAACTCGATGACGCGCGCGGTCTGGTACCGCAGTTTCAGATCGTTCTTCAACTGGACCGCCTCATCCTGGTCGGGGAAGGCCCCAATCTGCACGCACCAGTGACCCTCCGGATCAGCCGAAGCATGGGCGTAAACATCAATCCGTACCCTTGCAACACCCGCGCGATAGACTCCGATGGCCTTGGCTGCCGCGAGCGACAAATCAAGGACCCTTCCACGCACAAAGGGTCCGCGATCCGTAATCTTGACCACGACAGATTCGCCCGACGCGAAGTTCGTCACACGTACGATCGTCCCCAGCGGCAGCGTGCGGTGGGCCGCCGTGAGCGCATTCTGATCGAAGATACTTCCGTCGGCTGCCTGGCGATGATGGTACGGAGGGCCATACCAGCTGGCCAGCCCGGTTTCACTCGAAACCGGCCGCCCCAGATTTTTTTCCTGCAATCCCGGGTCTTGCTTCTGAGCAGCAGGCGGACGCACCGGGAATGTATTCCGGTCGAGATTGGGCGCTGAACCGGCAGACGTGTAGCCCGGATCGTGCACACGCGACTTGTGGCAGCCGGTGATCAGCAGCATGGCCGCGCAGCCCAGGGTCGCAGCCAGGGGCAACCGTGCTCGGCCCATTTGCTTCAACGTTTCGGCTCCGAGGGCGGCGACGCTCCGCGATTCGACTGGTCCATCCGCATCGCCAGCTTTTCGAACTCCGCCGCCGCCGAGCGCAGCGCGGAAGATCCATTGCGCCGCACGTCGGGCATCACTTCGTCATTGACGAAGTCAATCAGCTTGCGCAGGTCAGTTTCAACGTGGCCTGCGGCTTCACGCACCCTCGATTCCCAGCCCTGCGGTGCCGCCGTGCGCGTCCCGGTATCTTGTTCGTTCGCCATCGCGTCTCCTTTTACATGCGGGTTTGCAACCTCCAGTATCCGCCTGCCTGCGGTGCTATGGAAAGGTCTGAGGCTTTCGAGTGCCGCACGAGTCAACAGAATGCGCAGTGTCTCAACGCCTGGCATGCAACAGTTTTCGCCCGCCTGACACGTTTTCTGGCTGTCCACGGGGGATTCGGCATCTATCTTGCCTGAACCTCCCTTCGCCACCTTTCGTCCGTAGGCTGTTGCGCTGATTGCGGGGAACTCTGGCAATATCAAAGGATGCCTCCCTTGTCGATACACACGCCTGCATCTGCCAGTTTGAACAACGTTGTTCAGCCGCAGTCTTCAAGCTTCTCTCCGGCGCGCCCGCTGCCGGTTGCAGCTATGGCTGCGTTACTGCTGCTTTGCCCTGCGCTGACCGCCTCCGCGCAGAACCCCAGGCCCGAGTCTTCGCCTCTGCTGCTTGCCGCCGCGTCTGCTCCTTCGTCCAGCGGCTTGCCGGACGCGCCCAAACCAGAGTTGCCGAGCCATGGCGTGGGCCTCCGCGAGTCCGGCGACACGCTCCACTCCGGCCCCAAAATGGCGCGTCCGTATACCAAATACATTGAGCCTGGCGAGTCGGCTCCGAGGCTTACCGTCCGCGACAAAGTTATCCTGGGGCTCAAGGATGCCGTCTCCCCGTTTTCCATGTCGGCCTGGGTTTCTTCTGCGGCCTATGAGCAGGTCTTCGACAACAGTCCCAACTACGGCCAGACCGGCGAGGGCTTCGCCAAGCGGCTGGGTGCCTCCGCGCTGCGCGACTTCACTGAAGGCACGTTTGGCGATTCCGTCCTCGCCCCACTGCTGCATGAAGACCCGCGTTACTATCGCATAGGCAAGGGCCATCCGTTGCTCAAGCGGATTGTTTACGCTGGAACGCGGGGCCTGATTACCCGAACGGACAGCGGCCACACCACTCTTAACTTCGCGAATACAGGCGGCAACCTGGCGGGTTCCTTCCTGACCGACGCCTATTATCCGGCGCGCAATACTACCTTCAGCGAGACGATGGAAACCTTCGGGACATCAGTCGGCGGCTCGGCATTCGGCTTCGTCGTCACCGAATTTCTCCCTGACGTGTTCCACGCCTTTCATCTTCCTGCTCCAGGATATTGAGTTCGCAGCTGTGCGCGGCGTGCGTGAGCCGAGCCGAACGCCTGCCTGAAGCTGCCGGCCGCGGTGAAATCGGCTTCAGAGTTGTTTCCCTTCCGCTAAGCCCCGCCTTTAGCGTCTAATCGGAAGGATGCCAAGGTTCGTCGGGGCTGGAATTGTCGCGGTGTTACTGGGTCCCTTCTGCGCTTGTGCGCAGACGCACTCTGGCATTATCGCCGTGAATGAACCAGATATGTCGCAGGCCAGTCTCCTCCTGGCCTCGGCCACGCACAACTCAGGGGTCCAGGCGGACGCGGCGGCGTTGCCGGACTCACCCGGATTTGCGGCTTTGCAGAAGCAAGTAGCGTCTTCACAGAAGCAGGCAGCGACGGCCCCGCAGAAGACCCCCCACCAGTCTGGCGCGCAAGCACCCGTTCCGTGTCCGGCGACCGGAAGCGTTGCCTATTCCGACCCGGAGGCCACCAGCGCGGCAGTGGCGCGCACGCCCTGCGTAGCCAGCGAAGACCCTTACCGGCGTTTTCTCAACTCAGCCGCGCCCGCGCCTCTAACTCCGAAGCAGAAGGGAGTTCTCGCGCTGCGGAACCTTTCCGATCCCTTCAACCTGCTTACCGTCGTGGGCAATGCGGCAGTGACGATCGCTGCGGACTCCCACACAGCCTATGGTCCCGGGTTTGAGGGCTTTGGCCGCTACACCGGGTATAGCGTGGTGGAAGACGCGACGGGTGAGTTCCTGGGAACGTTTCTGCTCTGCTCTGTCTTTGGCCAGGATCCGCACTATCACCGCATGCCCGAGGCGCGGCCTATGCGCCGCGTGGTGCACGCTATCAGCCGAACCTTTATCGGTCAGAGCGATTACGGCCGCACGATACCGAACTACGAAAATCTTATCGGGTACCCTGCGTCGGCTGAAATCAGCAACCTTTATGTTCCGGGCGTCAATGGCAATGGACCCTCCACGGTCGCACGCATCGTCACCGGACTTGCCACCGATCCCATCAGCAACCTCATCACCGAGTTCTTGCCGGATGTGGCCAAACGCGTGCATGTCCGTGTCGTCTTTGTACAGCAAATCATCAACGAAGTAGCCTCGGGGCAGCAGCAGATGTGACCTTTTCCTGGTTCCCCAAGCCGAGGGTTGACTCCCTCGGTACCCCGCAGAACATCCCACCCAGCCTCTCAGAATCCCCGTTCGCTGCTTGGAAGCGCCGTTAGGCGCAAACGAGTTTAGTTGGGCCTTTGCGCCCTCGTAAGCTTGCAGAGGGGAAATACGTGCTTCGTGTGACTCCGCAACTTTCAGGCGCAACCACAGGCTTCGTTGAGCACTCCGAAGCGAACGTGATGTCAACAGCAGTTCCGGCCCGTTTATCTACGGGTCAACAGGAGATTGAACATGGCAAAACCCGCGAAATTGATGGAACGCACCCTGGTGCAGGCAGCGAAGGTTGGCTGGAGCGTTTTCAGCCGTCTGAATAACATCAGCCCCAACGAGAGCTTTACACCGCGCTGGAGCGACAAGCCTCTGCTCAAGAGCTATGAGAAGGAGAAGCCGCCCCTCGGCTGGCCCCGCACCACCGATTCTCTCTGCCCCAAGTGCGTCCCCGCTATTCGCCAGCAGATTATCGACGGCAAGCTGCCGCATGAGATTCTGCTAAACGAAAAAGTCGGCGAGATCAAGGCGCAGATCATCGAACGCGATGGCCAGATTCTGATGGTTAAGGACTGCCCCATCCACGGCCACTTTGAAGACCTGATGTCGATCGACACGGCATTTTTCAAGCACCTTGAAGACGTTTTTCCGGGCCGCGACATTCGCGCTCACAATGACGAAAAGCTGCACAATCACGGCACGTCCACGGTTACGCACGGGCGCGGTTCGGTCCTGACCATCGACCTTACCAACCGCTGCAACATGATGTGCGACCCCTGCTTTATGGACGCCAACCAAGTCGGCTTCGTTCATGAACTGACGTGGGACGAGATCAAAACGATGCTCGACAACGCGGTCACCATTAAGCCGCGCCGCCAGATGTCGGTGCAGTTCTCGGGCGGCGAGCCGACGCTGAGCCCCTACTTCCTCGACGCGGTCGCGTATGCCCGCAAGGTCGGATATACCTCGGTCCAGGCCGCGACCAATGGCATCGAGTTCGCCAAGTCGAAGGAGTTCTCAAAGGCCGCCGCGGAAGCGGGCCTGCGCTATGCGTACCTACAGTTCGATGGCATCGGCAACGCCGCCAACTCGCACCGCAAGGTTGGCAATGCGTTCGACGTGAAGCTACAGGCGATTCATAACCTGCACGAGGCCGGCGTCGATATCGTACCCGTCACGACGATCGTCAACGGCATCAACAATGAGCAGGTTGGCCGCATCATCGAGTTCGCGCTCGATAATCCCAAGAAAATTAACTTCCTTTCGTTCCAGCCTGTTTCCTTTACGGGCCGCGACGAAGAGGTTTCGGATGAACGTCGCCAGGCCCAACGCTATACGCTGTCGCACCTTGCGCACGACGTCAAGAACCAGACCGGACTGGGCGAACCCACGCGCGACTGGTTCCCCATCTCCTTCATGTCTACCTTCTCCGACTGGGCCGACCTGGTCCACGGACCCGACCGCGACTGGGGCCAGCTCTCCTGCGGATGTCATCCGAACTGTGGCATCGGCATGGGCCTGATGATCGACAAGGAGACCAAGGAAGCGGTGCCGGTGACCGCCTTCATCAACGCTGAAAAGCTGGCGAAGGACATCGCGCGGGTGAACGACGCTGCCCGGGGCAAGTTCCTCACCTCGTTAGGGGCGGCGCTGGCGCTGCTTGCCAACTACACTCCGCAGAATGCTCCGATGCACTTCAAGATCTCCGATCTGTTGGCCAAGTTCGACAAGAGCTTTGGCGCGAGCGGCAAAGACTACGGCAAGATCGGCGCCGACCGCACGCTCGAAGACATCAACAAACGGCGCGGCGATCGTTGGAACTTCCTCTTCATCGCGGGCATGTGGTTTCAGGACCTGTTCAACTACGACTTTCGCCGCACCGAACAGTGCATCATCCCGTACGCCACGCAGGAAGGTGAGATCTCCTTCTGCGCGTACAACACGGGCGTGGGCTGGCGCAACATCATTGAGAAGATGCACATGACCAGCACCCTCACCAAATGGTACGAGGAGCACGGACGGCACGAAATCTTTGCGGGCGGCAAGCAGGTTGCGCTCGAAAAAGAGGGCACCTACGACCTCGTCCTCAACGATTCGCACGTCAACGCAGCGGCGAACGACACCTTTGAAAAAAGCGGCGTCGCGAAGAACGCACGTGAAGAAAAATTTCGCGCACGCGATTCCAAGTTGAAGCTGGACGCTGAGAACGCAAAAATGGCCGCGCTCTACCGCAAGGAAGTTCTTGGCGAAAAGGCACCCGAAGGCGGGTTCGTGCCGCTCGGTGCCATCGGTGGCCTGGGCGGAATCACTCCCGCGCCCTCAGCCTCCACGTCCAAAGTGGAAGTGGTCAACGCGATCGAAGAAACAGTCTCCGGCGATTAACGCCTCAACGTAACCCGAGGCAACAGAGAAGGCCGCCATCGCTGGCGGCCTTTTCTGTGCTCGTGCACGCCGTTGCAGATCATCAGTCGAATAGAATTGCGGCATGACTTACACCAGCAAAGCGCAACTTGCTCGTATCCTGAGCGAAGGGTGGATTGCTGCAAATGGATATTGCCTTGCGTGTGAGTGCGACCTGCTGTTGCAGACTGCTGCCAATACGCAGGCTCGCGATTTTGAATGCCGAGTATGTCGACATCCTTATGAGGTAAAGAGTTCAATTCGGCCATTCGGGAGAAAAGTTGTTGATGGCGCATTTTCGTCAATGATGCGGCGCATTGAGAGCAGCACAGTTCCAAGCTTCTTACTGCTGCGATATTCGGACGACGGAACTGTTACCGATCTGACTGCAGTTCACCGTTCCTTGATCACTCCTGAACTGATAGAGCGACGCAAACCGTTATCTCACACAGCAAGGCGAGCAGGGTGGGTGGGTTGCAATTTACTGCTTCATGGCATTCCACCTGAAGGTCGTATAGAACTGGTTTCCAATGGCGTTGCTTCACCAAAGCATGGAAGCCGAGCGAGCTTCATGAGGACCGAAAAACTTTCGTCCGCGACGCTCGGTGAACGAAGTTGGGCATGCAGTGTCCTTTCCTGTTTACACACACTTCCGCATTCAACGTTCTCATTGCTTGACGCGTATGGGTTTGAACAGGAACTCGCAGCTCTGCACCCTATGAATCGCAATGTTCGCGCGAAAATTCGACAGCAGTTGCAACTACTTCGGAATGCTGGTTTGCTCATTTTTGTGAGCCGTGGAATTTATTCTCTTGCCCTCAACCGTCCCCGTCCCGAGGAACCTCTAATCCAATGAAGAATACGCGCATTGAATGGTATGAAAACCGTTTTAGCTGTGATCGATGCGGCACCTCGTGGGCAGACGAATGGTCCTCGATGTGTGACGATCGCTGCCCAACTTGCGATTGGGAAATGACGCCCTTTGCCTCAGTCGACCTAAGCCGCGAGGTTGATGAGTTCGACTTTGAAATGACTCGTCTTAGATTTCCTAGTCCGTTGTGGTTGCCCCAGGTCATGACGTGGGCTCAACGAAGAGCTGAGCACTCTTAGGAGGGTTGCTTTTACAAGGGTGTTCACGTCAGAGATACCTAGCCCGCAGGCATGGTAAACGGCAGCGTCAGGGTGCCGATGCGGCCGCTGTTGGTGTCCACCACGCCGATACGGATGACGTATTTGCCGGGTTTCAGGTGCAGCGTCTGTTTGAGCCGCACACCGGTCTTCATCATCGCGTCGAAGTCGTCGGGCATCAAACCTAGAGCCATCACGTTATTGATCTCAGCCGGAGCCTCGCCCGCGACCAGCGGATACGCGATCGTCATCACCTGTAGGCGCGCCATGCGCTCGTCGTTAGCGTGGGTTGAGAAGGTCACACCGCCGAGGCCCAGCGTCGCTTCAAACTGCATCACACCCGACGCCAGGCTTACCGGTGGCAGTGCGCTCACCGTCAGCATGGTCGAGGGCGGCGTCTCGAGCTTCATCGCTGCGAGGAACTCGGTCTTGGGGTTGCCGACGGCCTGCATGGGCAGGGCGAAGTAGCCGCGCCGGTAGGAGAGGTGATAGCCGGCTTCGTTCAGCCTGACCGATATCTTGCGGTATTGGCCGTTCCAGTTGTGATCGTTCGGCTGGTAGGCCAGCGTGTAGTAGTTGTCGCCGTCTTCAAAACCGCGCTTCAGCAACTCGCCTGGGTCGTTGTTGCCGTAAAACGCCTCGCCGCCGGTGTCATCCGCGATCTGGTGCATGGCTACCCGATTGTTGAACCGCTCGTCAAACGCCGCCGCCGCTGTACCGGCGGTCGATGCGCCCGCTGAACCTACCCCGGAGGACTCCGCTCCAATGGCATCATTGGTGACGCCGGTCAGGTCAATCGGATAGACGGCAATCTGCGAATCGGCCACGATTTTGTCGACGCGTTCGCTGAAGGGATGCACGCCCAGGTCGGCCCCGGCGTTCAGGCCGGTGAAATTATTCCGCACCGCGCCCAAACCCGGTGCGCCAATCGGCCCGGTGCTGGCATTCGCGATGGACTGTAGCGTGAAGTAGGTGGACGACGGAAATTCACCTGCTAGCCAGTAAAGATTCTTTCTGCCCGGCATTCCGTCCACGGCGCGCGCCATCTCCTGGAAGGCGGTGAAGGTAGTGTCCAGCCGCACCTTCATGTCGTTGCGGTCTTCGTCGGCGAGCGACTTTTCTATTGCGGCACCGAGAATTGAGTTGCCGCGCACGCCCCATGCGCCGCCGTCCATGCTTGAATCGATCATGCCAACCAGGTCATTGTTGGTGATGCGTTCACTCGCTGTACGGACCCGACCCAGCGCACGCGGATCGATCGTCTCTGCTGCCTTTGCCAGTTCCGTTGAATCGGACGTGAAACCCTGCACCATATGCAGGCTGTTGCCGAGCACGAACAGCGCCACGCGATGGCCGGGCGGTACGGAGCGCAGAAACTTCACCATCTGCATCCGCGCGAAGACCTGGTCGGTAGGTGCTGTATCCAGCAGGTCGAGCAGGATCATATCGAGCGGTGTCTTCGCGTCCGTGTCCGGGATGTTCGAGATCAAGCGCGGACCCTTAGCGGAGTTCGCCGCGACGGTGACTTTGCCTGCACCGTCCGCATTTGGACTGTGCTCTTGAAAAAGATTGATCTTCTGCGGATTGCCTTTTTCCTTCAGCAAAAAATCATCCGCCTTTAACCCATGCACGATCTTGCCGTACCCGTCGCGCACGACCACGTCCACATACACGATCCGCCCGGTGGTACGCAGGGTGGTAATTGGCTTTTCTGTCGCAGGCTTCCCTTGTGCCGCACCCACGCTATAAAGCGCGAGCACACCCAAGAAAGGGGCAAGCGTGAGCTGCGCAGAGAACGTTGCCGACTGAAACCGAGAAGCTAACCTAGGCTTGGGCAGAAAGAACATCGTGCGCCTATTCTGCGCCGCAGCGTCCACGCACCGCAAACGCTCTCTGTGGCTGGACTATCCGGGCATGGTAAAGGGGAGCGTCAAGGTGCCGATTCGTCCGCTGACCGTGTCCAGAATTCCGAGGCGAAGCGCATATTTCCCCGGAACCAGGTGCAGCGTCTGGCGCAGAGGGATTCCGCTGGCCAGCACTTTCGTGTAGTCCTCAGGGTTAACCCAATAGCAAGCACGTTGTTGATCTCGGCGGCTTTGGCTGGAGCTCCTAATGGATAGGCAATCAACAGAACTTCGAGCCGGGCCTTGCGATCGTCGTTCGACGCCTTCGGGTCCGCGACAAAGCCCACGCCGTGCAGATCTACGGTGGCATCGAGCCGCATCACGCCGGGAGAAAGCTGAACGGGCGGCACAGCACTCAGGGTAAGCATGGTCGAGGGTGGTGTGTCGAACTTCATCGCGGAGGCAAACTCGACGATCGGCTTACCTGCTGGCTGAGTGGGAAGCGCGTAGTAGCCGCGCCGGTAGCTCAGGCGATAGCCGCCGGGATTCAGCTTGACGGCGATTTTGCGGTACGCTCCGTTCCAGTCATGATTCTGCGGCTGGTAGACGAGGGTGTAGTAGTTCTCGCCGTCTTCAAAGCCGCGCCGCAGCATTCCAGCCGGGTCGTTGTTGCCGTAGAAGGCTTCGCCTCCAGTCTCGTCCGCGATGTGGTTCATCACCACCCGGTCGTCGGAGCGCTCGTTGAAGAAAGCGGCGGCTGTATCCGGCTGTGATCCCAAGGCCGAGCCGCTGCCCTTGGCTTCCGCGCCAACGACATCGGTCTGGATGCCTACCATGTCAATTGGGTACACCGCAATCTGCGAGTCGCCGACAACCTGATTCATGCGCTCACCGAAGGGATGCATGGCGAGGCCCGAGGCAGCCAGATTTCCCGCGCCTGGGCCAGCACCGTGCTCCCCACCAACGCCCGGCGCAGGAGGCGCCACAGTGTTTGAGGATACGTTTTGCAAGGTGAAGTAAATGTCGGACGGGAACTGTCCCGCCAGCCAGTAAAGATTTTTACGTCCCGGGATTCCGTTTACCGCGCGCGAAATTTCTTTGAACGCCTGGGTGGTCGCGTCCATGCGGACCTGCATGTTCTGGATATCTTCTTGCACCAGCCCGTCTTCAATAGCGCCGGGCAGGAAGCTGCCCGCGCGGCCACTGGCCAACGCAATGTCTGTTTCCCGATCGTGCTCGGCAATCATCTGGTTGGGTGTGCGGACGCGTCCTATTGCCTTGATATCGATGCCTTCGGCTGCCTTCGCCAACTCCGCCGAATCGCTGGTGAACCCCTGCACCATATGCAGGCCATTGTTCAGGATGAACAGCGCTACCCGCCGTCCCGGGGGTAGTTTGCGCAGGAACTCGATCATCCGCTTGCGCGCATACGCCTGTTGCACTGCCGGGGTGTCGATCATATCCAGCAGAACCATGTCGAGCGGCGAATCTGGCTGCGCGGCCGGAATGTTCGAGATGATGCGCTTTCCTGGCGCCGGAGCGTCAATCTTCTGAGCCGCCTGTTCCAGGTTTGTCCTGTGCTCTTCAAACAGGCTCACCCGTTGCGGCTGCTTGTCTTCCTTGACGGAGAACTGGTCCTGCTTTAGCCCGTGCACGATGTGGCCCTGACTGTCGCGGACCACCACGTCCACGTAGACGAGCCGTGTCACGGCCTGCAACGTGGTCGTGGGGGAGTTGTGGGCCGAGTTCGCCTGCGCAGTCTGTGCGCCAGCAGACCCCAAGTCGCGGCCTGCCATGAGGAGAAGGATGGCAAAGGGAAGAATCGTTCGCGTGATGGAAGAAGGCATCGTGCGCTCATTCTGCGCCGAGCGCTTCACCCGCGGCAACTCTTTTCTCCGACTCGCAACTTCGGGCAAATCCATTTTCCGCGCGGTGGCGGTATACTGCGTGGGCGGCTGAAGCTTCTTACGGAGGATCCCAATGAACAAGACACCCAGGTCTCAGGATCGAAGGAACTTCCTCAAAGTGGGCGGCGCACTGGCAGCCGGTCTGCTCAGTCAGGCAGCACTGCCTGCCTCCGCAGCGAATGCGCTGCACACCCTGCCGCCGATGCCGGACAATCCGCGCACACTGAATGCCATGCCGACCCGTAACCTGGGAAAGACCGGCTACAAGGTCGGCATTTTTTCACTGGGCGGCCAGGCGTCGCTTGAAAAGGGCAAAAACTTTGAGGTGGCTGTACCCATCATCGAACGTGCGCTCGATCTTGGCGTCAATTACCTCGACACCTCGTCCATCTACGGAGGACCGGAGCGCTGGAGCGAGCAATACTACGGCCAGGTGATGAGGAAGCGCCGTAACGAAGCCTTCCTCGCGACCAAGACCAAGGAGCGCACCCGCGACGGCTCGCTGCGCATGATTGAGAAGTCGCTGCAATTGCTCAACACGGACCACGTCGATCTCTGGCAGTTGCACGACGTCGGCCTGCCCGAAGATGTGGACGCGATCTTCGCCAAGGGCGGTGCCATGGAAGCGCTCACTGAGATGCAGGACCAGAAGGTCGTTCGCTACCTGGGCGTAACCGGCCACTACCGCCCGGAGGCCTTGATCGACTCGATCAACCGCCATCCTTTCGACGCGATCCTGATGAGCATGAATGCCGCCGACAGCCACATTCACAGCTTTACCGAGAAGCTGCTGCCGCTCGCGGTCGAGAAACAGATGGGCATCATCGGGATGAAGGTGCCGGCACGTGGACGTCTGCTCTCGAACTGGACTCCGCCCTCGCCTGAGGCCCAGCAGCACTCGTGGGAAGGCTCGGCCATCGCCCATCGCACCGGTGTCATGACGATGCGCGATGCCATGCATTTTACCTTGACGCATCCGGTCTCGACGGTCATTATTGGTTGCGATACCGTTGCTCAGCTGGAAGAGAATGTAAAAATAGCCCGGGGTTTTACGCCGCTTTCGAACGCCCAAATGGCGCAGTTGAACGCGCTGGCTGAGCCGGTCGCAAAGCAGTCGCTCTTCTTCCGCTTTACAGATCGCAGTAAAGGCTAACCGCAAAGGGGCTAGCAATTGCATGGGCGCGGCTTCGGGACGATGCGCTAAGTCCACGATTGCTTTGCTCCACAACTCCGTAGTCTGCATCCTAGGAAGTGCTGACCGAACACTCTGGTCAGAGTTGGTTCGAAGCCGTTACAATCATTGCCAAGCTGAAAATAGATTGCACCCTGTCTTACCCGAACAGCTGACGCGCCTTCTTCCAAGGAGAAATTCGCCCCATGAAACTAAACGCACGAGTTCCGGTGACCGCCGGCCTGATGGCTTTTTGCCTGCTATCTGCCACAGGGTGCGAACGCCTTCGCGCTAACGATCAGATCAACAAGGGCGTCGCGGACTTCAAAAACGCCAAGCTTGAATCGGCCACCAATCATTTTCAGCAGGCCGTGCAACTGGACCCGAGCAATCCCAATCCGCGCATCTACCTGGGAACGGTCTATAGCTCGCAGGTAGTGCCCAACCTGGACACGCCGGACAATAAGAAGATGGCCCAGCAGGCGATCGACACCTTCCAGCAGGTGCTAAGCCGCGATCCAAATAATGTGAACGCGCTCGAGCAGATTGCGTCGATCGAACGCAATACCGGCCATCCGGAAGAAGCCAAGCAGTATGAAAAGAAGGTGCTCGCAGTCGACCCCAACAACGCGGAGGCCAACTACACCATCGGTGTCGTCGACTGGTTGCAGGCTTATAAAAACGCCACCACGCTGCTCGCCGGTGAAGGCCTGACCGACAAGGCCGATGGCAACATGAAGCTTTCAAAAAAGGGCTGTTCCACCCTCACCGCCCAGAACTCGAGCCCAGTGACCGAAGGTCTGCAATACTTGCAGAAAGCCATCGACATCAGGCCAACTTATGAAGAGGCCATGACCTACATGAGCCTGATGTACCGCCGCAAAGCCGACCTTGAGTGCGGCAATGTGCCGGCCGTGAAGGCTGACCTGGAGCAGGCAGACCAGTGGGCGCAGAAATCCATGGGCGCACGCCAGACCAACGAGAAGAAGAAGGAAAAGGCGCTGCAAGGCGGCATTACCGAGAAATAACCAGCACAGATCGTTTAGAGACAAGGGTGTTGAGGATGATTCCTCGACACCCTTGTTTTATGCCCTCACGTTCGTGCGTCCGCCTCCCGCTCTTCGCCTGCGCCTTTCGCCTTTCGTTGTCATTCCCGCAGGGAATCTGCGTTTGGCGTTGCACTCCACTGAAAGGCAAACTTGAACGAGGCGCACAGCCCCGGCTTCCGTCAGCCGCTGCGGCGACCGGAACAACCGCAGATTCCCTGCGGGAATGACAACCAAAGGGCATACAGCAGCCGTTGGAACCACCGCAACCACTGCGCCTACCGCAACCACTGCAACTACTGCAACTACTGCAACTACTGCAATTACTGCGATCAACTGCAACCGCCATGAGATCCGCAACAATCTTTTCTGCCTTACGATTTCTGTTGCGCAGCCAGCCCGCGCAGCTAGAATGCCGCCATACCTTAATCCACAGGAGCAGACGATGGCGAGCAATGTCGCGACCGCAGACGGACTTTCCGCACCCGCAGGACTTTCGCAGGGCGCACGTGTCATCAACACGTTTATCGCTCCCTCCTCGACCTTTCGGGATATTCTGCGCAGTCAAAGCTGGTGGCTGCCTTTTCTGCTGATCGCTCTTTCGGCTCTGGCCAGCGCGTACACCGTGCAGCATCAGGTCGGCTTCGACCGCGTCACGGCCAATCAGATTCACGCCAGCCCCAAACGGGAAGACGCTCTGAGCCAACTGCCGCCCGAGCAGCGCGCCCGTCAACTGGCGATCGGGGCGAAGTTCACTGCTGGCATCACCTACGCAATGCCCATGATCCTGCTGATTGTTACTGCTCTGTACGCGTTGGTTCTCTGGGGTTGCTTCAACTTCCTGCTCGGCTCCAGCACCAAGCTTTCGCAGGTGTTCGCCGTGAACATTTACGCGATGCTGCCTTACCTGGTAGTCACTCTACTGACAATCATCAGCCTCTATCTTGGAGGCAATGCTGAAGCCTACGATTACAAGTACCCGGTAGGCACCAACCTCGGCTACTTCCTTCCGGACGTCGCTCCCTGGCTGCGCGCTCTACTCGGGCGCTTTGACCTGATCCAACTTTGGAGCCTTGGCCTGACGGTTCTCGGCATGGCGATCGTCGCCAGAAAGACCATCATGCAGTCGGCTATGGTGGTGGTGAGCTTGTGGTTGTTGGTCACCCTGATCACGGCTGCGGGCAGTGCCTTCGCAGGATAGCTGCCGCCATTGGCATCAAATCTGACATGAACCTGGTCCTCGCCTCCGCCTCACCCCGCCGCCGCGATCTGCTTGCGCAGGTCGGCATTGCCTGCACGGTCGAGCCGGCCAGCATCAACGAGGATGCGCTCGCAGGTGAGCCCGCCGCCGCCTATGTGCAACGTCTCGCGCTCGAGAAGGCACAGTGGATCTATTCGCTCCACCGTGAGCGGGAAGGCTCGATTTCGGACCTCCTTGTTTTGGGGGCCGACACGGCGGTCGTGCTGACGGGCGGCACCATTCTCGGCAAGCCCGCAGGAGACACGCCCGAAGCTCGGCGCACGGATGCTGCCCGCATGTTGGGTCTGCTCTCCGGGCGGACCCACGCGGTGATGACTGGCGTGGCCGTGGTCTCGACCGCCGGTTCCGTCCTCGAAGTTGAGATAACCCATGTGACCATGAACATCCTGCTGCCATCGGACATCGAGGCGTACGTCGCTTCGGGCGAGCCACTGGACAAAGCCGGAGCCTATGCAATTCAGGGTTACGCGGCGCGCTGGATCCCCAGAATCGAAGGCGATTACTCGAATGTGGTTGGCCTTCCGCTGGCTAGGATCGTTGGCCTATTGGCTCAGGCGGGTAATCCTCCGGTTCTGCCTTGAGGGCGCAAGTCAAACGAAATGATACGTTTGTAGCGGAACTTCTTGTGAATCAAGCGAGTTAACACTGCTCAGTGGTGTGTCTAATTTGCCACAGATACTTCAGTTGGCCAGATTGTAACCTTACGGTCGGAGCAAATGCTAGACCGCTCCAGGAGACTCAGCCAGAATGCAGGAGTCCGGTCCGACCGCCCATCTCGAGCAGACCCTTAAATCCGAAATCAGCTTCAGCGGGATCGGCCTGCACAGCGGCGCTCCGGTCTCGATGCGACTTGTGCCTGCACCGGCCGGCTCAGGAATCGTCTTTCGCCGCACCGACCTCGACAACTTCGAAATTCCAGCTATCGGCCGGAACGTAGCTCGCGTTTCTTACGCGACCTCGCTGATGCGTCAGTCGGTGCTCATCCAGACCACAGAACATTTGCTGTCGGCTCTGATCGGCTACGGCGTCGACAACGTTATTGTTGAGGTTGATAACCTAGAAGTTCCCATCCTCGACGGGTCTGCTCTGCCGTACGTGGAAGCGTTCGAGGCCACCGGGCTGAAGTGCCAGCGCCGCCGCCGCGAGTACCTTAAGATCGTCAAGGAAGTCGAAGTCCGCGACGGATCGAAGTTCATTGGTGTTTATCCTGGGCCCGGTTACACCATCGACTACAGGATCGACTTTCCCGCGCCGATAGGCTCGGCCACCTTCCACGGCGACCTTGCCACCGGCGATTACAGCAACTGGATCGCTCCGGCGCGCACCTTTGGGTACAAGGAAGACGAGGCCATGCTGCGCAACATGGGTCTGATTCGCGGCGCGTCGGATGCCTGCGCCATCATCGTCGGGAAGGAAGACGTGCTGAATGGGCCGCTTCGGTTTCCAGACGAATTCGTCCGTCACAAGGTGCTCGACCTTATCGGTGACCTCGCGCTCGCCGGGCGGCGCATCCAGGGCCGCGTGGTGGCCGAACGCGCCGGTCACGCCATGCATACGGCACTGGTGCAGCGGCTGATCAGCGATCGCTCCGCTTGGGAGCTGGCGCATGGATACGACATGCTTCCTGCTGAGAATCGCAGCCTGGCTGGACGCCAAACGCCAACCCCGCGCGAATCTGGACGCATCCTCGGCTTCAACCCTGCGGCTGCACACGCGCATGCCTAATGCAACTCCAGGCAATGGTTTCGCGGCCATCGCGCTTGGTTCGAATCTTCCTTCCCGCTTTGGCGCTCCGGCGGACAATCTGCACGAAGCGATTCGCCGCCTTACGCCGCTGGGCCGTGTGATGGCAGTGTCCAGCTTCCGCAGCACAACTCCAGTGGGTTTCACCGACCAGCCGGACTTTACCAATGCCGCTGTGCTGCTCCAAACCAGCGTTGCTCCGGAACCTCTGCTCTACGCGCTGTTGGAGATTGAAGCAGCGATGGGACGCGTGCGCGCCGGGTCTCCCACCAAAGGCCCGCGAATTATCGATCTCGACCTGCTGCTCTACGGCTCCCACGTTCTCGAAACTTCGGCGCTGACCCTTCCACATCCGGCGTTGGCTCAACGTGCTTTCGTTCTCGAGCCCCTCGCCGAGATCGCGCCCACCCTGGTCCACCCTGTACTGAACCTGACGATAGCCGAGCTGCTCCGGGAGCTCTCATCACGTCTCGGCGTCGGATCGTAGCCTTGAATCGCCGCTCCATGGCAGAGATGCGCTTGAAGAAGTTTTCTGCCGCAAGGTCTACACTGGTGCAACGCATTGCATCCTTTCGACGAAAGTGAGTAGCCGCCATGGAGAACTTCTGGAGCCGTCTTGAAGCGCGTACCGCGCCCTATAATCTTCTCGCGCATCCGTTTTACCAGGCCTGGTCCGCGGGCGAACTGACGCGCGCTGACCTTGCGTTTTATGCTGCCGAATACTGGCATCATGTCTCGGCCTTTCCAACTTATCTCAGTGCGCTGCACTCGAACCTGCCCGATGGTGAGCTCCGCCGCGAGGTTCTGCGCAATCTCGCGGATGAAGAAGGGGTTGATTCCGCGCACGCTCGTCCGCATTCGGAACTCTGGATGGACTTCGCTGCCGGGATGGGCGCTCCTCGCGCCGAAGTGCTTGCGCACACGACCCAGCCTGAAACCGATGCGCTGATTGCAACGTTCCGCGCGGCCATGCAGCAGAGCGTTCCCGAAGCTCTCGCAACGCTGTACGCCTACGAGTCCGCCGTCCCGGCAATTGCCTGCACCAAGGCTGCCGGGCTCCAACAGCATTACGCAGCCGATGCCGCGACGACACGCTACTTCACCCTCCATCAGACCGCCGATGTCTATCACGCACAGGTCTGGCGAGACCTGATGGACGCAGAACTCGCAGCAAATCCAGAGGCTGAAGTGCCTGCGCTTGCAGCGGCCGAACGCGCCGCCCACGCTCTCTGGCTCGCGCTCGACGGGGTAGAGCGCACTCGCCTCAACTAGATTTTGCGGGTGTACTCGCCTGTCGTAAAGCTTTGTAGCGTAGCGGAGGTCATTGCAGGTCGATCCTTCGCTGCGCTGCTTTTGCGTACCGCTCAGGTATCTCTGCCGTTCCGTCGGTCGTTCGCACGCCCAACCCGCCTTCTCCAGATTAGCCGTGATATGTTGGGCCTCATCATGCGCATTCCTCACCTTCTTATAGCGTCTCTCGTCTGCACGCTCTGTGCCTCTGCCCAGCAGCAGCTTTCGCCAACGGTTGCTGCCTACGTCAAGGTAAAGGGTCCGCGCACCGTGCTGCGCCATGTACGCGTGATCGACGGCACCGGCGCACCCGCCGTGGACGATCAGGATATCTATCTCGTCGCTGGCAAGATCAGCAAGATCGTTCCTGCTGGCCAGGACCAACCTTCAGCCGACGCGGGAGAATCGCTTGACCTGATCGGCTCCACGGTCTTTCCAGGCATTGTGGGGATGCACGATCACATGTACTACATCGCGCGTCCCAATCTCGACGCCGAAGGACACTCGGAGCCGCCGCTCATCGTTCCCGAGATGCCGTTCTCCTCGCCGCGTCTTTACCTCGCGTCCGGCGTCACCACCCTGCGCACTACCGGTTCGGTCGAGCCGTTCGTGGATTTGAATCTGCGCCGCGAAATCGACGCCAATCATCTGCCCGGGCCCCACATGGACGTGACCGCACCCTACCTTGAAGGCGCCAACAGCCCGTTCCTCCAGATGCACAATCTCACCGGGCCCGACGACGCTAAAGCTCAGGTCGATTTCTGGGCCAGTCAGGGAGCTACCAGCTTCAAGGCGTACATGAACATCACGCGCGCCGAGCTGAAGGCCGCAATCGACGAGGCACACGCGAAGGGACTCAAGCTGACCGGCCATCTCTGCTCAGTCACCTACCCCGAGGCGGCTGAGATGGGCATCGACAACCTGGAGCACGGCTTCTTCGTCAACACGCAGCTCGACCCTGGCAAGCTGCCGGACGTCTGTCCGCATACCACCGGCACGCCCACCATGGAAGCGATGGATCCGGACGGCGCAGCCGCCAAAGCCTTGATTGCGCTGCTGGTCAAAGATCACGTCGCAGTCACCAGCACCCTGCCGGTCTTTGAGCAGGATGGGGACGGCCATCCGCCGCTGGAGCAGCGCGTCCTAGATGCTATGAGCGCTCCCGCTCGCGAAGCGTATTTATACACGCGCAATCTCGAATCCACGCCGCGCGTTCCCGAGCAGCCGGATGCAAAGGCACCCTCTGCCACGCGTCCAGCGGTCAATGAACACAGGAAGCTTTTTCTCCGCGATATGCAACTGGAGCGGAACTTCGTCGCCGCTGGCGGCCTGCTGCTGGCCGGCCCCGACCCGACCGGCGATGGCCACACTCTGCCCGGCTTTGGCGATCAGCGCGAGATCGAGCTGCTGGTGGAGGCTGGCTTTTCGCCCCTCGAGGCCATCCACATCGGCACGCTCAACGGAGCGACCTACCTGGGTCGCGACCGCCAGATCGGCTCCCTGGCTGCCGGAAAGAACGCCGACCTTGTGGTCGTGAAGGGTGACCCATCCAGACGCATCGCCGACATAGAAAACGTCGAACTCGTCTTCCGCGACGGCCTAGGCTTCGATGCCCCCAAGATTCTCAAGTCCGTGCAGGGCCGCTACGGTCAATACTGAATCACGTCAGCTATTCCGCTCCTTTGCTGCGGCCGTCGCCTTTGCCTTTGTTGTCATTCGCAACGTAGCTTCTCTGCTTTCCTTTTCCTTTAGTTGTCATTCCAGTAGAACTTCTCTTCTGCCTTTGCCCTTTGTTGTCATTCCCGTAGGGAATCTGCGTTTGCAATTGCCTTAGCCTTTGCACCTCCGCCTCTGCTTCTACCCTTGAACACGGCAGAAGGTGTACGGCAGGTTACTGCATAGGACAAACGCAGATTCCCTGTGGAAATGACAGCACAAAAAGACAGTTCCACCTCCACAACGTTTCGAGCCACCAAGGAACCTCCCATGTCCACCGCTGAACGTCTAGACCAGCTTCCCACCGAAAGCCGTCTCCCCGCCTCCAACAATCTCGATCAGCTCTCCACGCTGGAGATGCTTCGGGTCATGAACGATGAGGACGCCAGGGTAGCGGCGGCGGTCCAAGCTGTGTTGCCGCAGATCGCCTCGGCGGTCGATGCAATCGCCTCGCGCTTTGCCCAGGGAGGCCGTCTGTTTTACCTCGGCGCGGGGACGAGCGGCCGCCTTGGTGTGCTCGATGCTAGCGAATGCCCTCCGACGTTTGCGGTTCCGCCCGCGCTCTTCATGGGGCTGATTGCCGGGGGCGATTCCGCACTCCGCACCTCGTCCGAAGGCAGTGAAGACTCAGCCGAAGAGGGCGCGCGCGATCTGGCGGCGCACCACATCACGGCGGACGATGCCGTGCTGGGCATTGCCGCCAGCGGACGAACCCCGTGGGTCCTGGGCGGCCTCGGGGAAGCCTCCCGCGCCGGAGCCCTCACCTTGGCGCTCACCTGCGCGGGCGGCGCAGCACAGCGTTCACGTATGGCCGAGGCAGTTGAGATCGCGATCGAGGTCGCCAGCGGTCCGGAGGTCCTGACCGGGTCCACGCGGCTGAAAGCTGGGACTGCCACAAAGCTCGTTCTCAACATGATCTCGACCGGGGTCATGGTTCGGCGTGGAGCCGTTTTCGGCAACCTGATGATCAACGTGCAGCTCACGAACGCGAAGCTGGTCGATCGGGCGCGCCGCATCATTGCCCAGGCCACCGGCTTCGACCCGGCGACGGCTGCGCGCCTGCTCGAAGCATCGGCAGCGCCAGGGCAAGCAGGTGATGTCAAGACGGCCATCCTCATGCACCAACGCAACCTCTCCCGCCAAGCCGCTGTATCCCGTCTGGCTGAGAGAGGCGGCAACCTTCGCCTGGCACTCGATTGATCTGAACTGCCCACCCTGCCAACGCTAACCGTGTGCGGGTTGGCTAGGCAATCGTTTTACTAGAGACAAACGCACGCTCCGCATGGCACAATCTGGCAGCCGAAGATCCTTACCAGAACCTAATCCGCTTCGGGAAACGAGCACATCCACGTGAACGCCAACATCTCGCGCCGCACCCTTGCAAAGCTGCTCAGCGCCTCTGCTGCCGCCGCCTCCCTTCCCGCTCTCGCGCGCTCTCAGCAGCGAGCCGTTGACAGCTCTACGCCGCATAACGCGGCACCTGAGGATTTCACCGGTTCCGCCGCGCGCACCTTTCCCCAGTGTTTCGTGTGGGGTTCGGCCACGGCTGCGTACCAGGTGGAAGGCGCAGCGAGAGAGGATGGTCGCGGTCTATCCATCTGGGACACGTTCTCCCATACCCCTGGAAAGACCTTCGAAGGCGCTACCGGCGATGTCTCCGACGACTTCTACCACCTGTATCCCAAAGACATCGCCCTGATGCAGGAGCTTGGCCTGAAGGCTTTTCGCTTCTCCGTCTCGTGGACCCGCATCTTCCCGACCGGCACAGGGCAGCCTAACCAAAAAGGAATTGACTTCTATAACCGGCTGGTCGATGCGCTGTTGGCAGCGGGCATCCAGCCCTTCTGTACGCTCTACCACTGGGATCTGCCGCAGCCCTTGCAGGATCGCGGCGGCTGGGAGAACCGCGACACCGCAAAAGCTTTCGCCGACTATGCGGGCTTCACCGCAGGCAAGCTCGCCGACCGCGTCCACCAGTTTATGACGGTGAACGAGATGCTGACCTACGTGGAGCAGGGCAATCTGACCGGCAAGCACGCACCCGGCTTTCACCTGGATCCGAAGCGCCTGGCGCAACTGGCCCATTATGTGGTGCTCGGCCACGGAATGGCGGTCCAGGCGATTCGCGCCAGCACGCCGCCGGGAACCCGCGTGGGCCTCGCCGACAATCCGATTCCAACCTGCCCGGTGATTGAGATCCCTGAGCACATTGAAGCCGCTCGCAAAGCCATGCGCGAGGAGAACGCCCGCTTTCTCACGGTGGTGGAGGAAGGCCGCTACACCGACCTCTACCTCAAAAAGCTCGGCGCAGACGCCCCAAAGTTCACCCCCGAAGACCTAGAGATTATTTCCAGCCCACTGGACTTCGTCGGGATCAATATCTATCAGCCCACCTATGTTCGCGCTGATCAAAACGAGGCGGGCTACAGCATCGTGCCCATGCCGGACTCCTATCCGCACATGCTGAGCCCCTGGCTTTCGATTGGCCCCGAAGCACTCTATTGGGGACCGAAGCTCGCCCACGATCTCTGGAACATCAAGGACATCTACATCACCGAAAACGGAACGTCCTCCTCAGACCAGATCGCCCCGGATGGCCACATCTACGATGTTGACCGCGTGATGTTCCTGCGCAACTACCTCTCGCAATTGCAGCGCGCCATCGCCGATGGCTGCCCCATCCGCGGCTACTTTCTATGGTCCCTGCTCGATAATTTCGAGTGGTCCGAGGGTTATCGCGGCCGCTTCGGCATCACCTACGTCGATCTGAAGGCAGAAAAACGCACCCCGAAGCTCTCCGCCCATTTCTACAAACACGTCATCGCCGCCAATCGCGTAGTTTGAAACGGGACGCCCGCTGCGGAATGACAACCGATGAGGGTCGCCGCCCGCTGCGGAATGACAACCGATGAGGGTCGCCGCCCCCTGCGGTATACTCGCCCTTAGTTTCCCTTGGCAACCTACCTCATCACAGGCATTGCCGGCTTTATCGGCTCGCACCTTGCCCACGCGCTCGTTGGACGCGGAGAAGCGGTGCGCGGCCTCGATAATTTTTCTACCGGACGGCGCGAGAATCTGGACGATATCTCTTCCAGCATTGACCTGCGTGAGGTCGATCTCTGCGACGCTGACTCCGTTGCCCAAGCGTGCGAAGGAGTCGATTACATCCTGCACCAGGGCGCTCTGCCGAGCGTGCCGCGCTCCGTCAAGAACCCGCGCACGAGTCACGAAAGCAACATCAACGGCACATTCAACTTGCTGGAGGGTGCGCGCGCAGCCAACGTCAAGCGCGTCGTTTACGCGGCATCCTCCTCCGCCTACGGGAACCAGCCCGGCTTCCCGCGCCGTGAGACGATGGTGCCGCAGCCTATCGCGCCCTACCCGGTGCAGAAGCTTACTGGCGAGCTGTACATGCAGTCTTACTGGCGCGTGTATGGCCTCGAAACCGTCTGCCTGCGGTACTTCAACATCTTCGGTCCACGCCAGGTTCCCGATTCGCCCTACTCGGGCGTGATGGCGCGCTTCATTCTGGAAATGATGCAGGGCATCCAGCCCACCATCAACGGCGACGGCGAACAGGCCCGCGACTTCACCTATGTGGACAACGTTGTTCAGGCCAACCTTCTCGCCCTGCACGCTGAGGCTGACAAAGTTGCAGGGCGCGTCTTCAACGTAGCGACCGGCGAAAAGCACAGCCTCAACGAGACCTACGCTGAGCTCGCCCGCCTGCTCGACTTTTCGCTTCCCGCCAAACACGGGCCTGACCGCGCCGGCGACATTCGCGATTCGCTGGCCGACATCTCCGCCGCAGCGGAAGCCTTCGGGTACCAGCCTGCAATCGGATTTCGCGAAGGTCTGGCGCGGACGGTGGCATGGTACCGTGGCGACGAAGAAAAGACAGCCTCACACACATGACGAAGTACACGCCCGCAGCACAGCTCGACGAATGGCTGAGCAGGATAGAAGGACGCAGCGCGCGCATCGGCATCGTGGGCCTGGGCTATGTTGGCCTCCCCTTGATGCTGTTGCTATCCGAAGACGGATTTGCCGTGACCGGGCTCGATATCGATGCCGCGAAGGTGAGCACGCTCAACGCCGGCCGCAGTTACATCCACCGCATCGAGCCTGAAAATATTGCCGCAGCCCAGCGCGCCGGATTCATCGCCACGTCAGACTTCAGCGTCGCATCGGAGCTGGACGCCGTGCTCATCTGCGTTCCGACGCCGCTCTATCCCGACCACACGCCGGATATGCGCGCGGTCACCGCGACCATGGATTCGTTGGCCCCGCACCTTCACGCTGGACAACTGGTGGTGCTTGAAAGCACGACCTATCCCGGCACGACTGAAGAGATTGTCGTCGCAACCATTGAACGCGCCGGCCAGCGCGTACTGCGCCTGGAAGCCGACCCGCACGCTGCGCTCGACGGGGTGATGGTAGCGTTCTCGCCGGAGCGCGAAGACCCCGGCAACACCACGACGCCGCGCCGCGAGATTCCCAAAGTGGTGGGTGGCGTGGGCGGCCGCAATAGCTGCTCGACCGTTGCAGCCTGCGCGCTCTATGGCGTTATCTTCAACCGCACCGTGGCCATGTCCACACCGGCGGCTGCGGAGATGACGAAGCTGCTTGAAAATATCTATCGGTCCGTGAACATCGCCCTGGTCAACGAACTGAAGCAGCTCTGCCTGAAGATGGATATTGATATCTGGGAAGTGATCGACGCGGCCGCAACCAAGCCGTTCGGGTTCCACGCCTTCCAACCTGGACCGGGCGTAGGCGGACATTGCATTCCGGTCGATCCGTTTTACCTGACGTGGAAGGCGAAGCAGTTCGGATTCACCACGCGCTTTATCGAGCTTGCGGGTGAGATGAACGAATCCATGCCGGCCTATGTGGTCGAGACCACGCGGCGTGCGCTGGAACGCCAGGGCACCAGCCTTGACGGTGCGCGCGTGCTGCTGCTGGGCGTCGCTTACAAGCGCGATGTGGATGATCTGCGCGAATCCCCTTCCTTGACGATCATTGATCTGCTGCGCCATGCCGGCGCCCGGGTCGCGTACAACGATCCGTTCTTTCCGCGCGTGGGCGCCGGCCGCAAGTATGCACTCGAGATGGAGTCCACGCCGGTGACGAAAGCAGGGGAATTCGATTGCGTGATCATCGCGACCGACCACAGTGAATACGTGTATTCGCAGATTGTAGAGGCGGCGAAGCTGGTGATAGATTCGAGGAACGCGACACGATCCATTGTCTCTTCCAAGATCGTTCGCTGCTGACGAGAGCGCCGACACAGAGTATGACCGCGGTTTCGCAGTGTCACAAACTTCCCTCAGGTTTCGGTTGCTACAGCCGATAGGGGCTTTGCGGGGATTGCGCCCGAACGCTCATCCATCGCGACCCGAACGCCCATGCAAAGTCTTGCCACGAACCGGGCCCCTCTGTCTCCGCTCCGCTGGACGCGGTGGAGATTAGCGGCCCTTGTTTGCTGGCTCTGCTGTGCGGGTCTGGGATATGCGCAGTCAATCGAACGCAATTTGCAGCCGCCGCAACAACTATTTGAAGGCGCAGTTCGGAGAGCCGCAGAGCAGAGAACGCGCCGCTTTATAAACGGGCGCGTGTTGTCCGGCCCTGCGCTTAATGGTGCGGCAGCGCGCGCTCTGACTGCAGCACGCGCGCAGCATCTGGCCTTGCTGGCGCTCCCGCGTACCAGCACCTTATCGGCGGCGTGGACTCCCGTGGGTCCTGCTGAGGTGGCGACCGCGAAGTACGGAAACGTGACTGGACGCATTACCGCGATTGCGATCGACCCGGCGGATGCCACCGGCAACACCGTCTATGTGGGCACAACCGGAGGCGGCGTCTGGAAGTCCACCAACGCTGCCGGGGCCGCCAGCCAGGTCACATTTGCTCCGCTGACCGACACGCTGCCGGTCTATAGCGCCAACGCCGGCACGAGTGTTCTGCCCTCCCTCAGCATCGGCGCGGTAGCCGTGAGTAACGGTGTTCTGCTTGCAGGAACCGGCGATCCGAACGACGCACTGGACTCCTACTGGGGCGAAGGAATTCTGCGCTCGGCCGATGGCGGTGCGACCTGGACACTGGCGCAGGGGTCGCTCGACGGCATCACGGGCAATCACAGCTTCTTCGGTCTGGGCGTGGCGGCATTTGCATTCTCATCGCTCAATCCATCGCTGGTGGTAGCGGCTGTTTCGCAGGCTGCCGAAGGCGATCTGGTCAATGCGCCCGATCGCACCAACAGCGTGATGGGCTTGTATTACTCGACCGATACCGGTTCGACCTGGCATATGTCTACGCTAGTGGACGGTGTGCAGACGGTGCAGACGCCGCAGCCTGTAGGCGGAAATGACGGCGGCAACGCCGCAACTGCAGTGGTTTGGAATCCGCTGCGCCAGCAGTTTATCGCGGCCGTTCGATTCCACGGCTATTACAGTTCTTCCGACGGCGTTACCTGGACGCGTTTGCTTCAACAGCCGGGCGCGGGCCTCACCACGGCTTCCTGCCCGGTGAATGCGAACACCTCAGGAAGCACGGGCTGTCCTATCTTCCGTGGAGCGCTCTCAGTCCAACCTGTCACCTCGGATACGTTCGCGTTGACGGTTGATGGCAACAATCAGGACCAGGGTTTATTTCAGGATGTGTGTGCAGCGGTCTCCGGAAGCTGTTCCAGCCAGGCATTGGTGTTCGCCAAGCAGCTGAATTCAACCCCGCTTGAGAGCGGCGGTAGCGTGCGGATAATGCAGGGCGACTACAACCTTGCTCTCTCAGCGGCTGCGTTGGGCAGCGACACGGTTCTCTACGCCGGGACAGTCGATTTGTATCGCTGCAGCCTGGGCTCTGGATGCAGTCTGCGCAACACGACCAACGCGGAAAATGGCTGCTTGAATAACGCGCAGGTTGCGCCCGCACAACATGCGATTGCAACGCTCGGAGGAGCGTCCGGCCCGCTGGTGTTCACGGGCAATGACGGCGGGCTGAACCGCTCGACGGACGGAGTCGCGGAGACGGGAGCCGTCTGCTCAGCGAGCGATGCCGCGCACTTCGACAATCTGAACGCCGCGTTTGGAGCTTCCGGCTCGCTGGCTGAAGTTGTAAGCTTTGCCGAAGATCCCTCCAATCCCAACGCTTTGCTCGCCGGACTGGGCGCCCTGGGAACGGCCGGTACCGGCAATCCATCTGGGCCGTGGACGCAACTGGCCGCGGGAGAGGGCGGCTTCGTCGCGATCGATCCGACCACTCCGTCCAACTGGTTTTTGTCCAACGGCGCAGGGGTCGACGTTGCGCTTTGCAATAAAGGTTCAGCGTGCCGGGCAGCGGACTTCACGGCTGCCGTTGGTGCGACTCAGGTTGCGCAGGATGTCGCGGCCATTCACGCACCTTTCCTGCTCGATCCACAGCTTCCGACGAACGTGATTGTGGGCACCTGTCGGGCCTGGCGCGGGCTGTCGACCGGATCCGGGTGGCCTGGGCCGAACGCGATCAGCCGGCCCTTCGGCGCGTCTGCGGCGACGGGCTGTAGTTCAACCTTCCCGATCGTTCGCTCACTGGCAGCCGGAGGTCCAGTGAGTACGGCGGGAGCGATTCAGAACGCCGGATCGAGCGTACTCTACGCGGGACTCGCGGGTTCGCTCGATGGAGGCCAGGGATTGGGCGGTCATCTCTTCGTTACTGTCACCGCCAACACGACGAACTCAACCTCGGTCTGGACCGACGCTGCCAATGGTCCGGTTGTCAACGATCAGGCCAGCGCAGGCGTGTTCAACCGCGGGGGCTTTGACGTGTCCTCGGTGGTGGCCGATGCGCATGATGGCTCCGGCCGCACCGTTTACGCGACCATCATGGGTTTTGCGGGCAACGGAGTCAACGCACCGCATGTCTATCGCTCGACGGACGCAGGCGCACACTGGACGAATATTTCGTCCAACCTTCCGAACGCGCCCGCAAACGACCTCCTCGTCGATCCAAACGATGCGAACACAGTCTATGTCGCGTTGGACACCGGAGTTTATGTAACCAGCACTGTTACGAGTTGCAACAGCGCGAATTGCTGGAGCATTTTTGGCACCGCTCTGCCCAATGCTCCGGCGGTCGTTCTAAAAGCTTCCGCGGCTCTGCCCACCGGCGATGGCCGCCTGGGTGAGTTACGGGTTGCGACCTATGGCCGCGGGATTTGGCAGATTCCGCTGCTGCATGCCTCTACTCCAGCCAGCGCCGCGATTTCGCTTAGCCCTGCTTCGATAGCGTTTAGAACTCAACAAGTGGGTACAGGCTCCACAAGTGTAAACATCACTGTTACTAATAGCGGGAATGCCAATCTGCACGTCACCAGTGTCATTACCTCCGGCGATTTCCTGGCTACCAATGCGTGCGTTGGGACGACGTTTGCCCCGGGCACCAGTTGTACGGTCAACGTGGCGTTTGCGCCCACAGCGACCGGTCAGCGCAGCGGTTCGCTAACCATTTACGGCGATGTTCCCGGCGGGCAGGTTTCGGAGGCGCTGTCTGGAAACGGATCCGCGCCAGCGGCGATTGTGCTCACGCCCGGCGCTGTGGTCTTTCCGTCCACGAGCTTGGGTGTGACGAGCGCGGCGGTCAATATCACGATTGCGAATACGGGTGGAACGGTCTCGCATCTGCAGGGCGTAAGTGTCTCAGGTGATTTCCGCATCGCGGCAAATACCTGCGGAACTTCGCTGGCAGCGCAGACAAGCTGCACGGTGGGCATCCTGTTTGCGCCCACTCTGGCCGGCCTGCGAACGGGAACGCTCACCGTCAGCGACGACGCCGGCGTGCAGGTTGCGAATCTCTCCGGCACAGCCTCTGTCCCTGCGACGGACGCCCTTTCGCCGCTCTCACTCAGCTTCGCCCAGCAGGCGCTGGGAACCCTAAGTGCAACCCATCAGGTTACGTTGACCAACGCGGGCGATGTGGCGCTGACGCTGATTGCGGCACAGATCCTGAACGGCGATTTCACGGTGAGCAACGGGTGCGGTAATTCCCTGAATGCGCATTCCAGTTGTGCGCTGCTGGTTGCGTTCGCACCCAGAAGCATCGGCGTGCAGGCTGGCCTGTTGCAGGTTGCCGACCAGTTTCGCACCCAGACGGTAGCGCTGTCGGGGCTTGCTGTGGCACCGCCTGGCGTGTCGTTATCCCCCATCAATGGACTGGTGTGGGGCGGCGTGGGCGTAGGTCTGACGAGCCCGGCCGAGACCGTAACGCTGACTAACAACGGAGGCTTGCCGCTGCTACTGTCGAGCGTCACGGCGACCGGAGACTTCGCGCTGGTCGCGGGTACGAACACCTGTGGATCTTCGGTCGCGCCTTTCGCAATATGTACCGTCGCTGTTACTTTTCTACCCAGCGTGCCCGGCCCACGCACCGGCACCCTTACCGTTCGCGACGATGCTGCCAATCCTGTTCAGACAATTGCACTGTCTGGGATGGGAGTCGACTTCGCACTCCAGCAGGACGGCCCGGGCTCAATCACGGTCACCAGCGGAGGCAGCGTCCGCTACGCCCTTCTGCTGGACTCTCCAGGCGCTGTCGTCGGCAACGCCGCCCTCACGTGTGCGGGTGTCCCCACGAATGCACTCTGTTCAGTCGACCCGTTGGTTGTGCCGCTTGGCGGCGGCAAAGTCCTGGTCACCGTGAACGTCGCAACCGGCGTCAAGTCAGCCGCTGCCGTGCTGCCGCAGCTTCCAGGTAGCGTACCTCCCGCGATCTGGGCGGTGCTGGCACTGCCTCTGGGGTGGGCCGTACGACGCAGGCGGAAATTTCCGCTGCATCTCTGTGCGTTGGCCACCGCCTTCCTTTTCCTGGCTGGCTGTGGATCTGGACGCACGGTACCGGGCAACGGAATCACGTCTCCGGTTGCGCCGGCCGTTACTCCACCGGGAACGTATACGCTCACTGTGGCCGCATCCAGTGCCGGTCTGGTGCGCGCCGTCTCCTTGATCCTGGTCGTGAAGTAAACGCCGGTGCGCGATGCGGTTTTACGGACGGCCAACTCCACGGGCTCGATGCGTTCAATCCGCTTGCTTTACGCAGCTTGCCCGGCGCAGAAACCTGAAGCCCACGCCCATTGAAAGTTGTAGCCACCGAGCCAGCCAGTCACATCCACCACCTCACCGATGAAGAAGAGCCCGGGCACGTTCCGCGCTTCAAGGGTTTGCGCCGATAACTCAGCGGTATCGACTCCGCCGGCGGTGGCTTCGGCTTTTGCAAATCCTTCCGAGCCATTTGGATGCAGCGTCCACGTGTGCAGACGATCTTCAAGCGCGTCCAGCGTCGCGTTGCTGAGCGCATCTGTAACCGAGCCAGTGAGCAGGTCGGCGAATGCACGGTCCATCCAACGCTCAGCCAGTCTGGTGGGGAGTACCGGGCGCAATACGGCCTGTACGGCTGCGGCGTTGCGGGGTCCACAACCAGAGCGCAACGCTGCAAAGACCTTCACTCCGGGAGCGAGGTCGAGCACGATTGATCTACCGGGATTCCAGAAAGAAGAGATTTGCAGGATGGCTGGGCCGCTGAGACCACGATGCGTGATCAACATTTTTTCGCGGAACTTTGGCGCAAGCGAATGCCTCCGACCGCCCTTGCTCAATGCAGGCACGCTGGCGTTGACGTCGGCGGAGACTCCGGCGAGATCGCACCAACGCTGCATATCTTCGGCTCCAAGGGTCAACGGCACCAGCGCGGGCCTGGGTGCCACCACGCGCAGGCCAAACTGCCGGGCCAGATCGTAGCCGAATCCGGACGCGCCGATTTTTGGAATGGAGAGGCCGCCCGTCGCAATCACCACCGACTCGCACCGCAGATTGCCGGTTGAGGTCTCGATCGCAAAAATGCGGTGCCCAGACACGTCGTTCGCTTGGACCGAAAGAATGCGTGTGTTCAGCTCGATGTTGACTTGAGCGCTGTGACACTCGCGTTCCAGCAGTGCGACCAGATCACGTGCGCTGCGATCGCAGAAGAGCTGGCCGAGGGTCTTCTCGTGGTAAGGAATGCCGTGCGCTTCTACCAGCGCGATCATATCCTGCGGGGTGAAACGCGCCAGGGCTGAACGCGCGAAGTTCTTGTTTTCCGAAAGGAAGTTTTCATGGGTACAGTGCAGGTTGGTGAAGTTGGAGCGTCCGCCGCCGGAGATGAGAATCTTCTTGCCCACTCGGTCGGCATGGTCGAGCAGCAACGTGCGCCGTCCGCGACGTCCGGCTTCGATGGCGCACATCAACCCGGCAGCGCCTGCACCGAGAACGATGACGTCAAATCTGCGTTCACTCGAAGGGGTCGAGCTTATGCTGGAGCCCGGGTTGTTCATCGCTGCCTGTGGCTGGCGCGGCGACGCACAGGGAATGGTTTCAACGCACAGTCCGGCAAGCAGCGTACGCCTCCACCATCAGTCTACCCGGCGTGTTCTGCGTCTCAGAACCTGTTTTAAACTCCGGAGGATGTCCTGCTGGACGGGTCCACTACGCGTGGTGCGATCACTTCGTGACGCGTATCCCTGGTCGTGGCGGGAAAACTTTTAGTACGTACTCCCGTTGGTCGGCGCAAATTAGATTTGCGATCATCGGGAGCACCACGCGAAGCCTAATACCCCACGAAGTGGCGCACGCCCGGCGTTAGGGCAAACCTCCGGCAGCATAGTATTTAAACAGGTTCTAAGGCTGCATTTGCGAGCAGGGCTTGATAGAGGCGCAGCGTCGTCTGGTCGAAGCAGCAGAAAATGATTCGTTCAGGCTGGGAAGTAGAATGTGCGCGCACTGTTGCCACGGCGATCTGCGCCGCACGTTCTTTTGGAAAGCCGTAAACGCCTGTGCTGATGGCCGGAAACGCGATCGATTCCACACCTTTTTCCTCCGCGAGTAGGAGGCATTTGCGATAGCAGGATGCGAGGAGGTCGTCTTCGTTTTGCTGCCCGCCGTGCCAGACCGGGCCGACAGCATGAAAGATCCAACGCGCAGGCAGGCGGAATCCGGGTGTAGCCCGTACGTCTCCCGTGGGACAGCCATGCAGACTGCGACAGGCTGCGAGCAGCTCCGGACCCGCAGCGCGATGGATCGCGCCATCCACACCGCCGCCTCCGAGCAGGCTTTCATTGGCCGCGTTGACGATGGCATCCACCTTGAGCGCCGTAATATCTGCCTGCACAGCTTCGAGTTTCATCATCTGTCCTCCGTGGCCAATGCAAGAGAGATGCGCCGGGAACAAGCGGAGTTTGTATGCCGATTGATAGACTGGACGCTCCGTTGCCAAGTTGCGCCCAGATCCGGCCGCACGCGCCAGCGCGGGCCAGCTTTGCAGGAAAGGCCGTACAGCCGGGTCTGGCAGGCGGAGGTACAGCTTGAGGATTGCTCGAAACGTTGCACTTTGGAGAATGCGGTTCGCATGAGCTTGAAAGCTAAAATCGAAGCAGTTATTTATGCGTCTGAGGAGCCGGTCACGCTGGCGCAACTGGCGGGTCTGCTGGGCCAGGAAGCGCAAACGGAGCTGGATCGGCTCGCCGCCAATCAGAGCAGCCTGCCGCTTGCAGGCGACTTGACGCAGATCGAGCAGGAAGCGGTTGCGACTGAACTTGGCACCTTCATTGTGGACACAGCATCCCCTTTCGAGGAGGATCAGCCTGAGGCGAACCTAGGCGCTGCAGAGACCAGCAGTGAGAAACGGCAGGGGCGCGAACGGGAACGCAACGTACGCGACTTTCTCCGCGAAATCATCGACCGCCTTGTGCAGGATTACGCGACCTCTGAGCGCGGGCTGGAAGTGCGTGAAGTGGCAGGCGGCTACCGCATGGGCACCAAGCCCGAGTACCACGATGCGGTGCGCGGCTTTGTGCGCAGTCTCAAACCGCCGCTAAAGCTGACTCTGCAGGCGCTCGAAACGCTCGCGGTCGTCGCGTACAAGCAGCCCGTGACGGCGCCCGAGGTCTCCGAGATTCGCGGGGTCGATTCGGGCGGCGTCCTGGGATCGCTGTTGACACGCAAGCTGGTGACCACGGCCGGGCGCAAGCAGGTGGTCGGCCGGCCAATTCTTTACAAGACAACAAAGGATTTCCTGCTGCGCTTCGGACTGAAAGACATCAACGAGCTTCCCAGCATCGAAGAGTTTGAGAAGATGGCCGGCGAGCTGGCCGAGCAGGAGGAGATCGCGATGCCGGAGCATATGGAAAGTTCACGGGAGCAGTCAGAGGAACGCATCACCCACGAGAACCTGGAAGAAGAAAAAGACGCCAGCGCGCCTCAGGCGGATGGAGATTCCTCCGGGCTGGAGGCCAATGAGAGCAATCTGCCGCAGGATTCTTTACCGGCGGTGGACGGTCGCATGTCTTCGCTTCCGCCGAGCTACGAAGACGACCCTTCCGCTCAGGAAGCCGCAGCGCAGAATAGCGAGGGCGAGTAGCTATGTCAGACAACATACGACCGGTGCCCAAGCAGGTAGAAACTCATGAGTCCGACCGGATTGCAACCCCGGAAGGCGACGGCGAGTTCGATCCGAGCCAGCCGCTGCGTCCGCTGCCCGAGGGCGCGCTCGAAGATCCGCGCGGGAATGAGGCGGACAGCTACGAGCGTGATCACAAGTAGCTCTCCGGCTGCCGATCTGCCCGCAAGCGATAATGACGTATGAGCGACAAACAAAGTACGGCTTCGGCGGATGCGCCCAAAGGTGAGCGGCTGCAGAAGATTCTGGCGCAAGCCGGGATCGCCAGCCGGCGCAAGGCCGAAGAGATCATCCTCGAAGGCCGTGTCGAGCTTAACGGCAAGGTCGTGACCGAGCTCGGGACCAGAGCCGACCTGACCCGCGATCACGTGCGCGTGGATGGCAAGCTGCTGCAGGGACGCGAAGAACAGCGCTACTACATGCTCAACAAGCCGCGTGGCTACGTGACCACGTTGGACGATCCGCAGAAGCGCCCCACCGTCATGCAGTTGATGCAACAGAAACGCGGACCGCATGGAGATCAGGTACGGCTCTATCCGGTCGGGCGGCTCGACTACCTGAGCGAAGGCCTGCTGTTGATGACCAACGATGGTGCACTCGCCAACTCGCTCTCGAAAGCCGCCGCAGGGGTAGAAAAGACCTACCTGGTGAAGGTCAGCGGGATTCCTCCGGCTGAAGGCCTGGAGCAGATTCGGCGTGGCATCATGATCGATCGCGGCAGACTGGACGAGGTGCGCGCGGGACGGCGTGACCGAATTTTGACTGCTCCGGCGAAGCTTGAACTGGTGCGCGGTGGAGATAACCCGTGGTACGAGCTGACCCTGACCGAGGGACGTAACCGGCAACTGCGCAAGATGTTTGAAGAGATCGGACACCATGTAGAAAAGATTCGCCGCATTGGATATGGTGCGCTGCGTCTTGACGTTGCGCCGGGCGAGTACCGCGAGTTGAAGCCGGGTGAAGTGATGGCCTTGGATCGCGCGGCAAAAGGACGCAAGGTAGAGCCGAAGAAAAATCTGCCCGAGTTCGCCAGGCTGAAAACTCCGCAGAAGGCCAAGCCAGCACGTGCCCGCGCCACGGGAACTTCGCGTGCACGGACGCATTAGAGCTGATTCTGTAATGGTGTACAGCGTTGCGGCTTTTGGTAAATACAGGGATTCTTCACTACGTTCAGGATGACTACTCTACAGGAATGCGAGATCGTTTTTCCACGAGGTAGTAAGTGAATGTAGAAAGGCCACTTCCGTGCTCTGGTTGTGATTCCGGAAGGGAATCTGCGTTTGCTCTACACCATCTGTGAATCCGCGCTAATCTGCGGCAACGTGCTCTGTCTCTGATGTGGCCAGTGTCTTCGTACGCCCGAAAAGCTTCTCTGTCCGCGCACGCAGACGATCGAAGAAGAGGTAGACCACGGGCGTGGTGAACAACGTGAGTGCCTGCGAAACGACTAACCCGCCGACGATCGTGATTCCCAGCGGACGCCGCAATTCACTGCCAGTGCCAGTGCCGAGTGCCAGGGGAAGACCGCCCAACAAGGCCGCCATGGTCGTCATCATGATGGGCCGGAAACGCAGCAGGCAGGCCTCATAGATTGCTTCTTCAGGAGTCTTATCATGCTGCCGCTCGGCCACCAAGGCAAAGTCGATCATCATGATCGCGTTCTTCTTCACGATCCCGATCAGCAGGATGATGCCAATGATGGCAATCACACTCAACTCTTCCTTGAAGAGCAAGAGAAACAGCAGCGCGCCCACACCCGCCGAGGGCAGCGTAGAAAGAATCGTCAGAGGATGGATAAAGCTCTCATACAAAATCCCCAGGACGATGTAGACCGCAACCAGAGCCAGCAGGATGAGGAGCGGCTCACTTGAAAGCGACTTCTGAAACGCCTGTGCGGTTCCTGCAAAGCCGCCGTGGATTTCGGATGGCATTCCCAGCTGCACGCGCGCCTGTTCGACCGCTGCTGAGGCCTCGCTCAAGCTCGCGCCGGGGGTCAGGTTGAAGCTCAACGTGGTCGCCGGAATTTGCGATTGATGATTGACGGAAAGAGGTACGCGGACCGTGGCGAAGTGCGCGATAGCAGCCAGCGGAACCATCTTGCCGCTCGTGCTCTTCAGGTAGATTCGGTTCAACGCATCGGGGTCCCGCTGGTACTGCTGCGCCACTTCCATCACGACGTGGTACTGATTCAGCGGCATGTACGTTGTCGACACCTGGCGTTGACCGAGCGCGTCGGACAAGGTCGAATCAATCGCGAGCGGCGTTATGCCAAGGCGGCTGGCGGTGTCGCGGTCGATGACAAGCTGCGTACGTAGACCCTGCGACTGTTGATCGCTGGCGACGTCTTTCAGCTGGGGCAGTTTCTTCATCGCCTCCATCAGACGCGGCGTCCAGGTGTTCAGCAGTTCGAGATTCTCGCTGGTCAAGGTGTACTGATATTGCGTCAGCGAAGGCCGGCCGCCAATGGTCAGTTCCTGCGCGGACTGCAGATAAAGTCGCGCCCCCGCCAGATTCGCAGTCTTTCGGCGCAGGTCGGCGATGATTTTTTCCGAGCTGTCACCGGACTTCAGCCGCTCTGCGTCTGGCTTCAGGAACAGGAACATGTGTGCAGACGCTCCACCGCCGCCGCCCGGCCCGCCACCGCCCAGGAACATCATCACGTTCTTGACGCCAGGCTCGTTCTTGATAATCCCGACCACCTGGTTTGCCTTCACCTGGATGGAATCGAAGCTGGAATCCTGCTGGCCTTGCAGATTGCCGAAGATGCGCCCCGTATCCTGCTGCGGAAAAAATCCTTTCGGCACGATCGTGTACAGGTAGATAGTGAGGACCAGGGTAGCCGCGGTGACCGCCAGCACCAGCGGCTGGCGCCGCAGCACCGCACGCAAACCGCGCGCGTATTCAGCGTTCAGCCACGCGAAGCCCTTCTCGACCAAACGATAAATGCGTCCGTGTTTGCGCCTGGAGTGCGGCTCCAGAAACTTCGCGCTCAGCATCGGAGTCGTAGTGAGGCTGACTACCAGCGAGACCAGAATGGCAGCCGACAGGGTGACGGCGAACTCCCGAAACAGGCGCCCAATGATGCCGCCCATCAGCAGAATCGGCAGGAAGACCGCGATCAGAGAGGTGCTCATAGACAGCACCGTGAAGCCGATTTCCTTCGAGCCCAGCATCGCCGCCGCATACGGCGTGAGACCTTCTTCGAGGTGACGGCTGATGTTTTCAATCACCACGATGGCATCGTCGACGACGAAGCCGGTCGAGATAGTCAGCGCCATCAGGCTGAGGTTGTCCAGCGTATACCCGAACAGGTACATGATGCCGAACGTGCCCATCAGGCTGAGCGGAACGCTGACGCTTGGAATCAGCGTCGCACGCCACTCCCGCAAAAAGAAGAACACCACCAGCACCACCAGCAGGATCGAGATGATCAGGGTGCGCGTGACGTCCTTAATCGACGCACGGATAGTAGTGGTGCGGTCGAGCGCTACTTCAAGATTCATCGCCGGCGGGATCGTCGAGCGAAAACGGGGCAGCATGGCGAGCACATTGTCCACCGCCGTGATGACATTGGCGTTCGGCGACTTGAAGATGACCAGAAGAATCGCGGGTTTGCCGTTGAAGCGGCCGCCGGTCTGAATATTCTCCACGCCGTTGTCCACCTCGGCGACATCGCTCAAGCGCACAATGCCGTGCCCTGCAACTCCGGCGGACGCACTCGAAGGCGCAGCGGCCGTGCTCGCCTGGGTTGCACTACTTATGCTGCCTGCGGTTCGCGTCGCTGCGGCCACGGCCGTTGTCGTCGCGTTAGCAGCACTTGAGGTTGTCGCAGATGCAGCCGACGCTGGCAGCCCGTTCGAAGCACCCGCCGCACTGACGGGGCCACGATCTGTGGCGATGATCAGCGGCTTGTAAGCATCGGCTCCGAACAGTTGATCGGTCGACGTGATTGCAATGCGCTGCGAACCTCCATTGAGGTAGCCGGTCGGCTGATTAACATTGGCCGAGGCAATCGCCGCGCGCACCACATCGAGGCTGATCCCGTAGCTCGCAAGCTGCATCGGATTCACTTCTGCGCGCACTGCGGGTTTGGCGCTGCCCCCGACGAAGACGTCGCCTACGCCGGGAACCTGCGCAACTTTCTGCGCCAGGATGGAGTCCGCCTCGTCGTACATCTGCGGCACCGTCATGGTGTCCGAGGTCATGGCGAGAATCAGGATCGGAGAGTCCGCCGGATTCACCTTGCGGTAGCTCGGATTGGACGGCAGATCCGCAGGCAACTGGCTGCGCGCGGCATTGATGGCGGCCTGCACATCGCGGGCCGCGCCGTTCACATCGCGGTTCAGATCGAACTGCAACGTGATCGACGTCTGGCCCTGTGAGGAACTGGACGTCATCTCGGTGACGCCGCCGATGCGGCTGAACTGGCGTTCGAGCGGGGTGGCGATGGCCGAAGCCATGGTCTCAGGGTCCGCTCCGGGAAAGCTTGCGCCTACGCTGATAGTCGGAAATTCTACCTCCGGCAGCGCGGCTACCGGCAGCATCCTGTACGCGACCGCGCCAGCCAGCAGAATCGCCATCGAGAGCAGAAACGTCGCCACCGGGCGCTTGATAAACGGCGCGGAGAAGTGCACGCCCCCCATGGGTCCCTGCTTGCCTTCGAAGGCTTCATCGAAACGCTGCTGATCGCCTGGGCGCGCGCGGTCCTCCGGTGCGCGGTCGCCGCCACGGTCCTGCTCACCGCCAAAAGCTTTGCCGCGGTCGCCTGGCCTCACGCCGTCCTGCGGAGCCTTGTCTCCGGAATGTGCATTCCACTCGCTCAAACGCTGCCTCTACCGCTCAATCCGCGCCCATGGGCACGTGTTCGCTTTCATGCTTGTGCTGCAGGAATTCCTCGTCGGCCTGTTTGGTGTGCAGATATTTGCGTCCAATGCGATCGAAGAACAGATAAACGACGGGCGTAGTAAACAGCGTCAACACCTGCGAGACAATCAGGCCGCCAACGATGGTGATGCCCAGCGGACGCCGCAGCTCGCTTCCTGTGCCCGACCCAAGAGCGAGCGGCAGCCCGCCCAGCAGCGCTGCCATCGTGGTCATCATGATGGGGCGGAAGCGTAGCAGGCAGGCCTGGTAAATCGCCTCTTCAGGTTGCATGCCGCGTTCGCGTTCGGCTTCGAGTGCAAAGTCGATCATCATGATCGCGTTCTTCTTTACGATGCCGATCAACAAGATGATGCCAATCAAGGCAACCACACTGAGGTCCACGTGAAACAGCAGCAGGGCAAGAATCGCGCCCACGCCAGCGGAGGGCAATGTGGACAGAATGGTGATTGGATGGATGTAGCTTTCGTACAACACGCCGAGCACGATGTAGACCACGATCAATGCGGCAAGAATCAGCAGAGGCTCATTGGTCAGAGAGGCTTCAAAGGCAGCGGCTGAGCCTTGGAACTGCGCATTGACGCTGGCTGGCGGATTCAGATCTCTATAAATGCCATTCACCACCGTGACCGCGTCGCCAATCGATTTGCCCTTGGCGAGGTTGAACGAGATCGTTGCCGAAGGAAACTGCCCCTGATGGTTGTTCACCAGCGCCGCGGGCTTCTCTTCAAAGTGGGTGAACGTGGAGAGAGGAACCTGGGTTCCGTTCGAGCTTTTGACAAAGATGCTCGAAAGCGAAGATGGATTGTGCTGGAATTGCGGCGCAACCTCCAGCACCACGTGATACTGATTCAGCTGCGTGAACATGGTCGAAACCTGTCGCTGACCGAAAGCGTCATCCAGGGTGTCGTCGATGTTTTGCGGCGTGATGCCCAGCCGCGACGCCGTATCCCGGTCGATCACCAGGTTGGCTTCGAGCCCCGCAAGCTGCTGATCGCTGGCCACGTCGACCAGCACATCGCTGCGCTGCTTGAAGGCTGCGACTAGCTTGTCCGTCCACAGCGCCAGCTCCGCTGGGCTCGCATCTTCAACCGAGTATTGATACTGAGTGCGGCTGACGCGGTCTTCAACAGTCAAATCCTGCAATGGCTGCAGATAAGCCTGGATGCCGCTGACCTGCGCCAGCTTCGGCTGCAAACGCTGCATCACATCGATCGCAGACGACGTTCGCGTCTCCTTGTCTTTCAGGTTGACTTGAATACGTCCGCTGTTCAGGGTCGTGTTCTGCGCATCGATGCCGATGAATGAGGACAGGCTTTCGACGTCCGGATCGTCAAGGATCACACGCGACAACGCCTGCTGACGCGCGGCCATTGCGTTGAAGCTGATGGTCTGCGGCGCTTCCGTGACGGCCAGCAAAACGCCGGTATCCTGCACCGGAAAAAATCCTTTGGGCACGATGATATAGAGGTAAAGCGTGAGCGCAAACGTAGCCGCAGTCACCAGCAGGGTCAGGAGCTGGTGCCGCAAGACCCAACGCACGCCCGTCGCATAGCGCGCGATGACATACTCGAAGAACTCTTCGCTTTTCCGGTAGAACCTGCTCTGCTGGCTGGCCGGTGTATGCTTCAGCAGCTTGGCCGACATCATCGGAGTCAATGTCAGCGAAACGACGGCAGAGACCAGGATCGTGACTGCCAGCGTTACGGCAAACTCGCGGAACAGCCGCCCGACAATATCGCCCATGAAGAGCAAGGGGATCAGCACGGCAATCAGTGACACAGTCAGCGAAAGAATCGTAAAGCCGATCTGCTCGGAGCCCTTCAGCGCGGCGTCCAGCGGCGTGTCGCCTTCTTCGAGATAGCGGGAGATGTTCTCGACCATCACGATGGCGTCATCCACCACGAATCCGGTCGAGATTGTCAGCGCCATCAGGCTCAAGTTGTTGAGGCTGTAGCCCAGCAGATACATCGCGCCAAACGTACCCACAATCGACAGCGGAACCGCGACTGCCGGAATGATGGTGGCACGCAGCGAACGCAGGAACAGAAAGATCACCATCACCACCAGGGCGATGGTCAGCATCAGCTCGAACTCAACGTCCTTGACCGAGGCGCGGATGGTGTTGGTCCGGTCGGTCAGCACGTCCAAGTGAACATTGGCGGGTAGAGACTGGCGCAGCTCCGGCAGGAGCTTCTGCACCTCGTTGACGACACCGATGATGTTGGCGCCGGGCTGGCGCTGAATGTTGACGATGACGGCTGGATTTAACGCAGCGTTCTGTGCGGGAGTCTTCGCGGTGCTGGCCTGTGCGGCCGTTCCCATCCAAGCGGCCTGGTAAAGGTTTTCCGCGCCGTTTACCGCGTTCGCCACGTCGCTCAACCGTACCGGGGAGCCGTTCCGGTAGGCGATGACCACGTTGGCATAATCGGCTGCCGAGAGCAGTTGGTCGTTCGCGCCGATGGTAAACGCCTGGCGTGCTCCGCTCAGGCTGCCCTTGGCCTGGTCTACATTTTCGGTGGCCAGCGCGGTACGCAGATCTTCGAGGCTCAGACCATAGCTGGCCAGCGCAGTGGGGTTGGCCTGGATGCGCACGGCGGGTTTCTGCCCTCCTGCGATTGACACCAGACCGACCCCCGAGAGCTGCGAAATCTTCTGAGCGAGCGTGGTGTCGGCCAGGTCTTCCACCTGGTCCAACGGCAGGCGGTCGCTGGTGAGCGCGAGCGTAAGAATCGGCGCATCCGCCGGGTTGACCTTGCTGTACACCGGAGGATTGGGAAGATCCTTGGGCAGAAACGTGAAGCCCGCGTTGATTGCCGCCTGCACATCCTGCTGGGCAATATCGATCGACTCGTTGAGCGAGAACTCGAGCGTGATCACGCTTCCGCCGCCCGAGCTTGAGCTGGTCATCTGGGCAAGGCCGGGAATCTGGCCGAACTGCCGTTCGAGCGGCGCCGTGACCGCGCTCGCCATCACCTCGGGGCTTGCGCCCGGGTAGAACGTCTGCACCTGAATGATCGGGTAGTCCACCTGCGGCAGCGCAGAGACCGGCAGTTGCAGATAGGCCACCGTTCCGGCCAGCAGAATCGCAACCATCAGCAGTGCAGTCGCAACCGGCCGCAGAATAAACGGCCTGGACGGACTCATTGTGTGCTCCCGCTCGGCGAGTTGGCTTTGCTGCTGGACCTGCCTTGCTGAGGCTTGGCCTGCGCGGGCGAAGACGCACCTGCGGCTGCCGGGTTCGTGTCGGTACGCGCATCAGGCGACCTGGTGCCGACCTGCTGGGCTCCCGGACCACCCGCATGCGAGTGTCCCGCCTGGGGTTCCACCGCAGCCTCATCCTTCAGCTTTTCCTGCCCGTCGATTACCACCTGATCGCCGGGCTGCACGCCGCTCTTCAGGATCACACGCGCGCCTTCGGTCAGGTCCACGTCTACGGGCTGCACCGCGACGTAATACTGCGCGCCCTGCGCGTGTTCCGCGGGCGTGCCTTTCCCTGAGGAAGCAGGCGCAGCCGAATCGCCTGGACGATGAGGCGGAGTGCCGGGCCGTACCAGGTACACAAAGGTCCCGTTGCTGCCGGTCTGCAGCGCGGCAGCCGGAATGACGAGCGAGTTCTGGCGCTGCTCCAGCACCAGCCGCACGTTGACGAACTGGTTGGGGAACAACGCATTGTCGGCGTTG
>JAABUJ010000699.1_pt1 | contig 60902 bp, 53 predicted proteins | sample 5559131 | NCBI WGS metagenome assembly JAABUJ01 (sample SAMN10711875, study PRJNA513366) | rock metagenome | isolation source: Antarctica rocks | place: Antarctica: Victoria Land, Mt New Zealand nord | collected 2016-01-07 | reverse complement strand
CGCGATGCGCGCACTCAAACGGCAGCTTTGCACCGTGGTGTACTATCGCCTTAGATCTTGTGCAGCAGCGCTCAGGCCCGACAGGTCAGAGCCGATCGCGGCATGACCCTTGACAAAGACGGTCAGCCTGTCCAGCTGCCGAGCGGATCGCGGCAACGATATTCGCGTACGCGCCGCAACGGCAAATGTTCCCGCTCATTGCTTCCCGGATGTTCGACTCGTCCATCGGGCGTTTCTCGGCGAGCAGCCCGACCGCCGAAACGATCTGACCCGGGGTGCAATATCCGCACTGAAAACCGTCGTGTTCGAGGAAAGGCGGCCTGCATCGGATGCAGCTCGTCGCCGTGCGCAAGCCCTTCGATCGTCGTGATGCGATCGTCGCGGTGCATGAGGGCAAGCGTCAGGCACGAATCGACGCGCCGACCGTTGACGAGCACCGTGCATGCGCCGCAGGTCCCCTGTCCACAGCCTTTTTTAGTGCCGGTCATTCCGAGGTATTCGCGTAGCGCGTCGAGCAACGTGACCCGCGGTTCGATGGTCAACTCGCGGCGCTCGCCGTTCACCGTCAGCGCAGTGGCGACGGGACCCGGGCCGTTTGAAGGCAGCCGGGTTGCGCTTGGGATATTGCGTTCGGTCGCCGGAGCGGCAACGGGCGGCACACCGACGGCTGCGGCCAATCCGGGCACGCCGGCTCGCACCAGAAACTTCTTACGCGAGAGACCCGGACTACGTTCCATGTTCACCAAATAAGGCGGTACGGTGGCTCTGGTTCTTGCGGGTTTCCCGGAGGCCTGCGGCCTCGGGCTACGGACTCGCTCCGGGAATGAGCTTGCATCGCGGCGTGAAAGAAAGGATGCGATGTTGGTCGCTGCACTGCTCTTGGCGGGAGCGCTCGCCGGCCCGACCCGAGCGACGACCCCGCCGCGTTCGACAACCTCGGCGCGGTCCCTGAAAGCGGGTCCGGCGGGAAAGGGCGGCCATTGTTTGGACTCGTTCCTAGCGGCCGGGCAGCAGATTGCGCCGCCGAGTGATGTCTCACGCGGCGTTCAGCACACGAAGCCCGATCGCATCATTCGCGTCGATATCGTGCAAGCGAAGACCCTCCCGGGGAATCCCATTGTGGGCTTTCTCTACGTTACCGAGCAAGGGAGCGTGCTGTTCAGCACCCGCGAACAAAAGAACGTCGAACCTCGCGTCGTTCCCCTCATCCGCGAAATCTTCGCCGCCGCGTCGACGGCTACGGCCTCCCAGCTCTTGCACCTGTTGCAGCATCAAAACGGGAACGCCGTCCTCTACTTGCGCCAGCCGATGTTCCTAAAACGTCTTCCGCTGCGAGCGCTTCCGTGCGTCGTGCTATCTCGCAACGCGCGGTAACGCTCTCCTCTAACGTATTTTAAGATCGAGCACCGCGGGGCATAGCTCTGGACATGGTTTTCGGCTTGCCGCGTACGCTTATCCCTATTTACATCACCGTCTTCCTCGACGTGCTTGGGCTGACGATCCTCATTCCACTGCTTCCGGCACTTGCGCAGAAGCTGCACAACTCGCCCGCAATCATGGGCGTGGCGCTTTCGGTGACCGCGGTCTTCGCGACGCTTTCGTCGCCGCTTTGGGGCCGCTTAAGCGATAAGGCTAGCCGTAAGACCGTCCTACAGATCTCGCAGTGCTTCTCGCTCGTCGGTTTTGCGCTTCTGGCGCTCACGAATACTTTGCTGTTGCTCTTCATCGCCCGCGCGATCGAAGGGCTCGGCGGCGGAAATCTGGGAGTCGCGCAATCCTTCATCGCCGACGAGACGAAGCCCGAACAGCGCGAAAAGGCGTTTGCGTTCGGCGCTGCGGCGTTCGGCATCGGATTCGTCATCGGGCCTACCTTGGCGGGACAGTTACTGCGCATCGACCTATCGGTTCCGTTCTGGGTCGCCGCCGCTCTGCAAGGCGCAAACCTGTTCGTGACGCACTTCTTCCTTGAGAAGACCAAAGCCAAGGACGCCGACAAGGTTAACTTCAAAAGCATAATCGGCGAACTCAAGAAGCGACCCATGATCAATCTGATGGGGCGGCAGTTTCTCTACATCTTTTCGTTTACGTATTTTTTCACGATCTTCTCGCTGTATCTGCAGCGGGAGTTGCACATGCCTCCGGAAACGTCGAGTTTATTCCTCGCCGTTGCCGGCGGCGTCGGCGCCGTCGTGCAGATCTTCGCAATGAACCCTCTGCACAAGCGCTTCGGCGACTATCTGCTTTCTCAAGGCGCCTTCGCACTCGGCTTCGTCGCTTTCGCAGCGATGTTCTTCATCGGTGGGAGCATCGTCATCTTCGTCGCAATTCTTGTCATCTGGGCGATCAGCGGCTCCGCGCTGCGGCCGACGCTCAATAAGCTCATCGCCGAGCATGCTCCCGAAGAAGAGCGCGGCGCGATACTGGGTTTCGCGGACTCGCTCAACAACTTCTCGATGATCATCGCCCCGGCGGCGGGGGGTGTGATTCTGGGCGTCTCGCCCGTCGCGATCGGCATCTTGCCCGCCATTGCGATGACCGGTGCTTTCGTGCTCGGCCTCATCGGCCACGATAGAGAGGGTCGCGAAGAACCGCAGCCGTCCGGTAAGGCGGCGCCTTCCGTGGCATGAGGCTCAGGCCCAGGGCGAAACAACCGAACGGTTGCCGTTTGCTACCTCACGCAGCGATATCTCGGACTAACGCTCATGCTCAGGCGCGCGTTTTACGAAGCGTACGTAACGTTAACGCTGAAGCCGGCCGCTTCAGCCCGTGCAAGAACGGCCAGCACGTTTTCGATCTCATCGTCGATCGATGAAATCTCACGAGCGCTGATGCCCGCGGGCGCGGCCTGTTCCCACAACACGCGGCGCGCGGCTTCGAGAGCGGTACGAAGACGTTCGGGCGTCGCTTCGAGCACCGGCCAATCTTCATAGGACATCGCGGGCACGACGCGCCATCCGTTGCCGGAGTATTCGTCTTCGTCGACGTAGGCATTCGGGATCGCGCCGAGGACGTCGATTGCAGCGCGGTCGGCCGGGCGCATCGGAAGCCCGGCGTCGGCCAAGCGCACGACGTATCGAAAAAAGGCCGTACCGCCGACGCTATACGTTCCGGCCGGCGAGCCTACGTTCACGTGCACCATTACCCATTGGTTCGTGCGCGACGGTACCCTCCCTTGCACGCGGCCAAAAGCCGGCATGATGAGGTCAGGCCTCGTCAGCGCGCGATATCGAACGACACGTCTAGCTCGTTTGCCAGCTTTTCGAGTTCAGCCCATACCTTCACGTGCACCGGCACGCCGTTCTGCCGGTTTGCAAGCGTCTTCTCGTGTTCGATCTCGCCCGCGACATAGATGCGCTCCTGTCCGGGGACCTTCTGCGAATCTTTGAAGGCACGCAGTTCGCGATCCATGTCGCGCTTGAAACCCCCGACATCGCGAAAACCATTGATGTCGAGCGCGCCGAAAAAGTGCGATATCTTGCCGGGCTGCGGTCCGTCTGACGGCAGCGGTAGATCGTTGCCGAATGCGCCGCCGGAAAGGACGCCGCACATGATGTCAACGAGCAAACCCAACCCGTAGCCCTTGTGGCCGCCACCGTCGACTCCGAATCCGCCCAGCGGCAAGAGCGCTCCAGCAAGCGCTTCGTCGGCATTGCGCGTCTCGTTACCGTTGCGGTCGATGGCCCAGCCGCTGTTCAGCGACTTCTCTTTGCGCTTGTAGACCTCGAGCTTGCCGCGCGGCACGGTGGTCGTCGCGAAATCGAGCACGAACGCAGGCTCACGGTCGGCCGGTATGGCGTACGCCCAGGGATTGGTCCCGAGCATGATCGTCTTGCCGTAAGTCGGCGCGCCGTAGCGCACTGAATTCGTCGAAGAAATGCCGATCAAATCGTGCGGCAACGCAAGCATCGCGTAGTATCCGGCAATTCCATAGTGGTTGGAGTTTCGCACCGCCCCGAAGGCCGCACCGCTTTGTCGCGCTTTCGCAATCACGGCTTCCATCGTGCGCTTACCGGCGGGATGTCCGAGACCGTTGCCGGCGTCGAGCACGATTGAAGTCGGCGTTTCGCGAGTCGTCGTTACATCGGCACGCGGCTTGAGACGGCCGCTGCGAATTCGACTCACATAGTATGAGCTCAATCGGGCCACGCCGTGCGATTCGACGCCACGAAGATCGGCTGCGACCAACACGTCCGCGACGATGGCAGCGTCAGAATCGTCGACGCCCACCTTGACTAAAACTGCAGCGACGAAGCGTTTGAGCTTCGCTTCCGTCGAAAGGCGGTATTCGCCCTCGACGACGGCCGTTTGTGCCGACGACGTCATCGTCTGCTGCGCGGAAACATCACAAGCCGACGAGCCGGGCGTCGTCGGAAAGAGCTGCGTCGAGCGTCGGATAGACGGAAAAAACGTCCAACAGGCCCGTGATCCGCAGCAACCGCAAGATTTGGCCTTCTTGCGCGACCAGGCGCACGGCTCCCCCGCTTTCGCCGGCACGTTTGTGCGCACCGATCAAGGCCCCGAGACCCGTCGAATCGAGAAACTCGAGGAGCGAAAGGTCGACGATGATTTCATGGTGCCCGCCATCGGCCGCATCCAGCAAGGCGGCGCGCAGACTGGGCGACGTTGCGATGTCAAGGCTGCCCCGCAGGGCGAACACCCGGGCCACCGGATCTCCAGCGGTGGAAACGTCGATGCTAAGCGTGTCTTGTGACATGTCTATCCCTCGTATTCGTGCCACTCGGCAATCGTTCCGTTCGCGAAGATAGCAAAGGCGCAGCCGCTTCGCTCGTGCCAACGTCCCTCGGTCCCTTCGGTCGCGAATCGATACCGCACGGCCGCACGTTCACCCTCCACGAGCGTGCTGTCGACGATGAATTTCCAGCGCGGTCCATCGCGAAAGAACTTGGTGAAGTGGTTCACGATCGCCTCGCGTCCGATGATCGAACCGCGGCGCGCTTCGCAATACGTTCCGTCGAGCGCGAAGTGCGCTCCCGATCGCAGCGCGTCACCGTTCTCCCAAGCGACGAAAAGATCGGCGAGCGCGTCGCGGATATTGTGCGGCACGGTCTCTCGGGGTTGGTTGAGCAGCGACCGCGCCCCTGCTCTCCGCCGGTGCCCCTGCAAAAGTCGCCGACGAGCGCTCTATTTGTTAAGTACCATACATTTTCGGGACGCAGCGTACGGCGAATGTTGCTGGGGTGGCTGGATTCGAACCAACGAATGGAGGATTCAAAGTCCCCTGCCTTACCACTTGGCGACACCCCATCTGCGGCTTCGCGCCCGGCGGAAGCCAGTGCCGTTTCGGTGGTTTGCAGCGGACGCCTTCGCGTGCCGAGGTCGGGCCTTGCGGTTATTTCCGAGTCGGCGCAGCCGACGGCGTTGCGGCCGGCGCAGGTACAGCCGATGCGCCGGCGGCCGGAGCGGCAACCGGCGAGGCGGGAAGCGACGCTGCGCTCGGAGATGACGATGCACTCGGCGACTCATAGGGATTTGGAGTCGCCGTTACGACGGTCTCGCCGTGCAGCGGTGGAAAACCCTGCGCGAGCCGTACGCGGCTAAGGTGACCATATTTGGTTTTTCCGTAGTTCTGCGCGATGTACCGCAGGAGTCCAGTCGCCTGGGCACGCGCCGCCGGAGATTGCACCGTCTGGTCGAGCTGTTCGAGGTGGAAGGCCGTCGGCGCAAGCCATGGGTCGCGCGGAAATCGCTGCGCCCAGGCGCGCAGCGACGCTTCGGCAATGGCAGCGTCGTGCAGGAGGTCATCGTCGGAAATCGTGCGCGCGTGGTAGCGACGTCCGAGAGCATCGACCCTCATCCGGATGCCGAGCGCGCTCATCTTCTGTGCGCCGAAGTATTCGTCGGCGGGAGCCGCCGAGCGGTCGACCATCGCCGCCGTGGCCCCGAGCGGGTTCAGCAAGGTCATCAGAGCAACGGCCAAGCAGCTGCCGGCTTGGATGACCGTCGTGCGAGCGTCCATCATACTCCGTGAAACGATATCGTCCCGGTATTCGTGTCGCGGCCAATCGAAAAGGGACGCCCGAAGGGATGCGAGGGCGACTTTTAACAACATTCACGCAACATCGGCGCTTGGGCCGTCCCCTTTAGCGCTCAGCGGGGCGGCGGGTCTTTCCCGCAGCCGGCTAACGTACGGCTAGGGCTGCCGGCAAGCGCGGTACGACGCGCGCGACTCGCTTTGCGCCGAGGTAGCGCGCGGACCAGTAGCTGTCTGCGATGCTACTGATCGTCACGCCGCGACTACTCGAACTATGGATGAAGTGCCCGTGCCCGAGGTAAATTCCAACGTGCGACGGACCCGCCTCGTAGGTCTGAAAGAAAACGAGGTCGCCGGGCAGTTTCCCGCCGCGGGTCGGTCGGCCCGCATAGAACTGGGCATCGGCCGTTCTCGGCAGCGCGATTCCGAGCATGGCATAGACGTGCTGGACGTAGCCCGAGCAATCGAAACCAAGCGATGTCGTCCCGCCGAAGACGTATGGCGTGCCGATGAAGCGCATCGCATTGCGGGTGAGGTGCAGCGCGAGCGACGATGTACGGCGGACGATGCCGCGCGCCAGGCGATGCATGCTATCGGGATGCCGCCGCGCGTGCCGAAACCGGGCGGGGGCGGCTGACCACATTACGAGGTCCGCGTCGGGGGCCGGCATCGCCGAGACGGTCTGGCCGTCCTGGCTACCCCCGAGGGGCACGTGCGTCTGAGCGTCTGCTGCGGCGCCGAGCCCGCCACTAATCAAAGCGGCAAGGAGCGCCGCTCGAAACGGTCGGTACAAGGGTTCCTCTTTCGACGCCTGCGAGGTTAGTTGACGGGTTCGGGCCTAGAGGCTGCCCTAGCGCCGACCGGCGCATTCACCCCACCGTGGAGTCCCCCGCTTCGGAAACTTCCGAATTCGGCGATTTTGGCGTGTAAGAATTGCGAGCCGAAACCCGCGTGCGCGCGTCGCCAAAGCGATCACGCCGGGCCACCGAATTGGATGCAGGGTCGCGGCCTCCTGCGCGGTTCCCGGCGCCCCTCGAAACTTAACCGAAATCCCGCCGACGCGTGTATCGCCCCGAGGGTGAACTTCAACACTTTACTTTTCCGGCTGCTCGGGTTTCTCCGCCGGTGCGGTGAACGTCCGCGGTGCGTATATCTTCGCGAGTTCGTCTTCCGTGCCGGCAACGCGCTCGAGGTGCGGGTACCTTTCGCCCTGGTTCGCTTCGATCCCGACGGTCTTGAAAAAATCTTCGTTGGCGACGATCAACCCGATCGGCGTCGAACCGCCCTTGTGTGCTCGCAGAGCGTTCTTCACGACGTCGTCGCTGAACCGGCGGCCGTCGATCGCCACGATCTTCATGCCCGGCGCGAGTCCTGCTTTGAAGGCCGACGATTGCGTGAGGATGTTTTCGATCGTGCCGTCGGCCGATAAGGTCATTCCCATCGAAAAGAGCACGTCGATTCGTCCGTGCCCATGGGCCTCTTCGAGCGAAGTGAGACTCGACGGTTTATCGGTGTAGACCAGCCGGTAGCCACCGGCCGTAATTCCGCCCATGGGCGCATGCGCTTGGACTTCGGCGACCCGTTTGTGGAAGAACGCCGCCCAATCGTAAGGCACGACGTCGCCGAGCAGCTTCAAAACCGTTTGCTCGGTATAACCGTTCACGACCGGCACATCGGTATGGTCGGTGCCGTTGCCCCACAACTTGCAGAAGTCATCGAGCGACTTCTTGTCGTGCGTCAACTTGCGAATCGTGACGTCCGCATCGAGCCAAATCAGATCGCCCTCGGAATAGAAATCCCCGGCGCTGCGCCGGATCTCGTAATACGCCCCCGGCGCCTGGTACAGGAAGGGCGCGCCGTCAGCAGTGTCGCGGACCGGTCGCCACTGCCGTCCGGACTCGACGTCCATCTCAGCGGCAGTTGACGCCAATTTGTCGAGTTCGTCGGAGAAGCTGTTTATGCGGGCGCGCGTCGCGAGCTTCTCACCGTTGTATTGATTCATGCCTTCGTACACCCACAGCAGGTCGGTTTTTTCGGGCTGCTGATAATCAGGCGGAAAAAGGTCGGCCGGGCGACGGTACTTGCCGTTCCACGAATGCGAATACTCGTGCGGCAGCAAGTCGGAAGCGGTACGGTACTCGCTATCGTCGGAGGCATATTTTTCCGGTGCGCGGTCGTCGCTCGATTCGTGATGTTCGATGCCTTCGAAGCCGACCGGGTCGCTCAAGGTCAACAGGAAGTGGTAGTCACGGTAATGCTCGCCGCCGTAAAGCGCGGGGCCCTCCGCAACGAGGTGCTTCATTCCTTCGAGAAATTTCGGCGTTAGGGCGATGCCCTCGGCGCTGTCGGAGGCGACGTCGAGTTCATGGATGCCGCCGAGCGCAAACGCCTTTTCGTGCGTTCCGGCAATGACCGGCGAGTCGATCACCGTGTACAGCAACGCGCGTTTGAAGACGATCGTGTTGCCGCTATGGCTTTGGACCGGTAATGCCGTTCCGTACGTCCAGCCGGCGGGCAGGGTCAAACTTGCGTCGACCTGCGTGCCTTCGGCGGTCGCACCTTGCGGGTAGACGAGCATATTGCTGTACTCGACGAGGGCGAGTTGGGAGGTGCTGACGGGTTCGATCTGACCGTTGTGCGACTCAGCACCGACCACGTCGAAATCGACTTCGACCTCCGATGCGCCTTGCGGCACGGTCGTGTGCACGGCATACATGTCGACGAGATCGCGGCGCCAATCCACGGCCGCGCCGCCCGAGCGTACGTGCAGGTTGACGACGCCCTCGATCGGACCGACCGGACCATGGTAACCCGGTATCCACTCGGGATACACGAACGTGAAAGGGCCGGGCGCGGCCGGCATTCTGACCTTGATGTGATAGATTTTTTGAGCGGCTTGTGACGCGTCGACGGCGACGGACATCGCCGGCCGGTTAACGTCGGCGGCATCTCCGGCTGCGAACGAAAACGCCGCCAACGCAAAGAGCGTCGCGCCGCAAAGTGCAAACTTCATGCGCGATTATTGCGCCGCGCGTTCGATACTTTCCGCTACGCCGTATGCAAGCGTTTCGATCCTCCGCCGGTCGTCGCCCTCGATCATCACGCGCACGAGCGGTTCCGTACCCGAAGCTCGTACCAAGATCCGGCCGCCTTGGCCGAGTTCACGTTCGGCGTGAACAATCGCAGCGCGAACCTCATCGTGGTCGAGAACATCGCGGCGTGCCGTGCGCACGTTGACGAGAATTTGTGGCGCTACGTGCAGGGACGCGCTCAGTTCGCGTAAGGTCGTGCCTTCGCGGGCGATCAGCGCGGCGAGCGCAATCGCCGTTGCCGGCCCGTCGCCCGTCGTATTGCGCGTCAGGTCGATGATATGTCCCGACTGTTCGCCGCCGAATGTCGCGCCGCTCTCGCGCAAGCGTTCGAGCACGTACCGATCGCCGACCGGCGCGCGCGAGAGCGCGATCCCTTCGGCCTGCAGTGCCCGCTCGAGACCGACGTTGCTCATAACCGTGCCCACGACCGTGTCGCATGCAAGCGTGCCGCGCCGCTTCTTCTCTCGTCCTAAGATCAGCATCACGTGGTCGCCCGTTTTAACGTCGCCCGCTTCGTCGACGAATAGCGCGCGGTCGGCATCGCCGTCGAACGCGACACCGATGACGTGTGCCGCCGGCTGCGCGGCCGAAAGCGCGCGAACGTGTTCGGCCAGTGTCCGCAGATCGGTCGAGCCGCAGGCGACGTTGATGCGCGTACCGTCGTCCCGCGCGTGAAGCGGCTCGACCTTCGCGCCGAGCCGCGCGAAGGCCGCAGGCCCGACCTCATAGGCCGCCCCGAACGCGCAATCGACGACGACCGTGAGCGCTGAGAGATCGTCGCCTTGCGCGACAAGCGACGTCACGTACCGATCGACGAGTTCGGGCGCCCTACGCACGATCCCGACGGCCGTATGCGTGGGCCTGGGCAAGGCGGAATCGTCGGCGACGGCGCGTTCGATCTCGCCTTCGCGAAAGTCGTCGAGTTTGAAACCGTCGGCGCCGAATATTTTGATGCCGTTGTCTTCGATCGGGTTGTGCGAGGCGCTGATCATGATGCCCGCCGCGGCATCCCGGGCGACCGTAATGTGCGCGACGCCGGGCGTCGGGAGAATGCCGACCGTAAGCGCATCGCGTCCGGTCGACGCGATCCCCGCCACGAGCGCCGCTTCGAGCATCGTTCCCGAAAGCCGCGTGTCGCGTCCGACGATAATCGGCCGGTTGCGCTCGCCGGCGAGTATCCCCGCCGCGGCACGCCCGATGCGAAACGTCATCTCCGGCGTAAGGTCGCGATTGGCCACGCCGCGAACGCCGTCGGTTCCGAAGATACGACTCGTTACCATGTGCAATCGTTAGCGCGAGGCAGCGGCGAAGATCGTGCGAACCCGCACGAGATTGGGTTCGAAAGCGACGCCGTCCACTTGCAAGCCGTGCGCATCGATTGCAACCGGACGCAGCATGGCATCGAACTTTGCGGGCGCTTCGGGCAACGGCACGTTCACTCGGATTCCGACGACGCGCGCGAGGCTGCCCGTCGGCGCGCGCAACGTCGCCGCCGCCGGAACGACCTCCACGCTGCCGACGACGACCCGGCGATTGAGATTGGTGTAGTGAAGGGCGAGGGGTAAGCTGCGTTCTTCGATACGTTCGATGGTCAGCGTGACGGAGGCCGGCGAAAGAGATTTGATTTCGAACTTGGGTGCGATGACTTGCACCGGTACGTTGTAGGTCCCCGGCCCGCGGCCCGCGAGGTCGAGGGTCGCGCGCAGGAGTTGCGGCCGAACGGTGCCCCCTTCGCGCGGCACCTCGACCGTTAGGGTCGTTTCCCGATCGCCGAGATGTGCGATTTCGCCTGCGAGCAATCCGGTCGTCACGATCGGCACGGTGATCGACTCCGTGAAGCGCGCCGTCGCAATCACCGGATTGGGCGTGAAGCGGAAGTAGGCCCACGCCACCACGGCGATCGCGAGCGACAAAAGCTTTAGTCCTAGATTGTTGCGCAGTCTCTCAAGCACGTCGCGCGAATCCGCGGGTCTTCCGCTGAGCGAAGCGTCGCCCGAAGCGGCGGGCGAGTCCCACGGACGCTGCGAGCTGCCCCGGGCGGCGGCGGGAGGCGCGACAGCACGCCGAAAGCACGCTGCGCAAGCGGGCTTCGTCGCCCAGCTCGCGCGAGAGTTTACCGATGCGCGCGATCGAGATCGCGCCGGTCTGTTCGGAAATAACGAGCACGACCGCGTCGGTTTGTTCAGAGAGCCCGATCGCCGCACGGTGGCGGGTGCCGAGGTGCGATTCGGTCAGCACGTTTTCCGAGAGCGGCAGAAAGCAACCGGCGGCTTCGATGAGCGAACCCCGCACGATTGCGGCACCGTCGTGCAGGGGCGAACGCGGTGTAAAAATCGATAGCAGCAGCTCGACGGAGAGTTTGGCGTCTAGGCGCGTCCCGCTCTCCACAAACTCGCGCAGCCCGGTCGCCCCTTCGATCGCGACGAGTGCACCGATGCGGTCACGCGAGAGCAGCACGGCCGCGCGTGCGAGCACGGCGAGCGCGGCATCGAGCGTCACGCTATCATCGACGCCTTCTCGCCGGGCGAACATGCCGCCGCGCCCAAGCCCCTCGAGCAGGCGGCGAAGCTCGGGTTGGAAGACGATCGGCAAGGTGACGGCCGTCCCGAGCAGCGCGTACTGAAGGATCGTCGCCAGCAGCAACAGATGGAAGATATTTGCAAGCCCGAGTAGTCCCGCGAGTACGACGATCCCGAAGAGAATGGGCACCGCTCGCGTTCCGCGCATCAGCACGAGCAGGTAGTAGACGAGCAGCGCCGTGGCTAAGATATCGACGCCGTCGCTGATGCCGAAAGGATAGCCCGGGAGCGGAACGTGCGACAGCTTCATTGCGCATTCCGCGCGAGCAACGCTTCCGTGTGCGTTTCGATGATGCGCGAGGCGTCGAGATCCGCGATGGCGAGGACGTCGCCGGCAAAAGCGGCAAGCGTCGCGTCATCGAGCGGCACGAGCGGTTCGATCGTGCGCCCCGGCGCCGAAGCAAGTTCGCCGTCGATGAGCGCGATCACAAGGTGCAGCGGCGTGCGGTGCGTCTCGAATTCAACGACGACTGCATCGCCGTCCGAAACGAGATCGATGACGCCCGACGGGCGTCCGGCGCCGCCCAGTGCGTCGCTCAAGCGCGCCAATAGATGCGCATGCACGGGACGCACGCGCAGCACTCCGAGCGGCGGCAGGTCGAGTCGCGCGTCCGTGAGCCGTTCGCCGAGACGCTCGAGATCCGCGGCAGGGTCCACTTCGAGGCCCGCGTACGTCCGCGTGGCGGTTGTCTTCCAGGATGTTGCCGTAGCCCCGGCCGAACGTAGCTCACGCGTCGCCGATTCGCGCTCTTGCCGATCCAGAGCGTCGGCAAACCGAACGCTGGCGTACCGTTTCACGACACTTCCTTAGTGAATTCGAGGCTGCTGCATCGTTTATACATCGCGTCCGTCGACTCTTGCGTGATGCCAGGAACGTGTCAGGGTTAGTCCGACACGCGACGACGGCGGATCGGCGGTGAGCGGAACGCAAACGGCGCGCGTGGTCAGCGTCGGCCGAAACGCCGCTTGGATTGCATTCGATGATGAACCGCGCCTTCGGCTGGCCGCACTGCGAAAGAACGTCGAGCGCCTCTCGCTCGTTCCGGGCGACGTCGTTACGGCGACGCCCCTCGATGACGAGCGCGTCCTCATCGACGCACGCGAACCGCGCAGCTTCGCCTTAACGCGCACGGCGCAAAACGGACGCACCAAGGTGATGGCCGCGAACATCGACGGCATCGCGATCGTCGCCGCACTGGCGCGGCCGCCGCTGCGCCTGACGATGATCGACGAGCTGTTGGCTTTTGCGGAGCTCCATGACGTGACAGCCGCCGTCATCTTCACAAAACTCGACCTCGCCGCCGCCGAGGGCGTCGATGCGCCGGCGCTGTGCGCGCTGTACGCGCGCCTTGGCTACCGCGTCTTCGTCGTGAATCCGAAGACGGGGGAGGGTGTCGCGGCGATCACCGCGGCGCTCGAACGTGCGCATACACTTCTCATCGGCCAATCGGGCGTCGGCAAGAGTTCGCTCTTTGGGGCGCTTGGCGGAAGCGGCGCGGTCGGCGAGGTAAGCAAGAGCGGCCGCGGCAAGCAGACGACCACGACCGGACGCCTGCACCGTTTCGCCGCCGGCTTCTTGATCGACAGTCCCGGCATCGGCGAGTTCGAATTGTGGGGCTACCCGCCGCGCGAGATCGCGCGCGGGTTCGTTGAGTTTGCACCGCTCGTCGCGGGCTGCCGCTTCAGCGATTGCCTCCATCTCGGCGAACCGGATTGCGCCGTCCGGCGCGCCGTCGACGATGGCGCAATTGCCGCCAGCCGCTCCGCGAGCTATCTCGCGATCGCCGTGCGCGACGGCCCACGTGAGCCGCCTTCATAGAATATCGTCCGGCGTCTCAACGACGCGAACCGTGCCGCCTCCCGGCAGCGACTCGCGTGTTTCGACCGCGGCAACAAGCCGTTCGAAGGCGCGCCATACGAACGGCAGTTGCGGCGTTAGGTCGTAACCGAAGCCCGCATACGCATCGACGTGCGTACCGCCCGCAACGATATACTGACAATAACGCTGCGTTTGGCCCGCACGCCGCACGGCTTCGAAGTAGGGCGCGGCATGATGCTGCGGCGGCACGAGCACGTCGGCGTCGCCGGCAATGCCGATCAGCGGCCGTTCGAGCGCACCGCTGTGCGCGAAGGCCGCGATACGGGCCCGCGCGGCGGACGACGGCGCATAGGCGGCGCGCCGCTCGAGCGTGTCGAGCGGCCCCGCGTGCGGATCGAGAAGCCGCGCGAACGCGAAGGTCGTCAGATCGGTGTAGTAGGGGGGAGTCGCGTAGTGATCGTTCCAGAGTGACGGATGGTCGCGCTCGGTGCCGTAACGATCAGGCGGGAAACCCGCCGCAACGATCGCCGCGTGCGCCGCACGATCGCGAAAACCGCCCGCGCGATAGGCCGGCATGTGCCGCAGAAAGGCCGGCAGCGACGACAACAAGTTCTCGTCCGGATGCCAGAAGACCGCAGCCCATTCGACGCCGCCGTCCACGAGTTCGGGGTGGCGTTCGAGCAGAAAACGAACCTGTCCGCCGCCGATCGACAGACCGATCGCATACGTATGCCGCGGTTCTTGCCCGCGGCCACTGCGAATGCGATCCTTTGCGGCCAGCGTCAGGTTGACGAGATCCAGGTGCCAGGCGGCGACGTCGGTCGATTGCGGCGTCAGTGCCCCCAGGCGCAAGACGACGCCGTCTTTTAGGTCGCCGTCGCCGTCGAACGGAACCGGATACGCCGCGGCGGGATTGGGAGTCGTTTGCGCGGGCTCGAGCACCGCATTATACGGAACGCCTTTATTGCTTGCGGCAAACGCATAGCCGCGCTCGAGTAGAAAGTCACCTATGATTGCATCGTTCGCGCATTCGCTCCTCGTGGCGGGCGTACCGCAGACGACGAGATTTCCATTCCATGCCGCGGGGGTGCGGACGACGAACCGGTGTCCGGGGCCCAAGGACCCGAAGTGCTGCTTGCCTGGAATCGGCCGTGTGGCCCGCGCGGAGGTGCCGGGCGCGAGCAGAGCGAGCGCATCGCCGACGGGATCGTATCCCGGCGCCGCAGCGGGCAGCGGCGCGTAACCGAAGCGCAGGTCGGGAAGCTGCATGTCGCCCGAGAGTTGCCGTTCGTGGTAGACGGTGAGTTTTACGCCGTGCTATACTGCCGCGCGTTGCTTATTGCCTGGAGTTGGAGCGCCCGTTGCCGAATATCAAGTCAGCCGAGAAGTGGGTCCGTCAGTCGCAAACGCGTGAATTGCGCAATCGCGACGTGAAGACGCGCCTGAAGACGCTCTTCAAGAAGGCTCGACTTTCCGGCGAGGAGTCGACGGCGCCCGCGGTCGAGGCGCAGCTCGACAAGGCCGCGCAAAAGGGGATCATTCATCCCAACAAGGCCGCCCGTAAGAAGGCACGCCTCGCCAAGGCGATCCGCGTGACGGCCGCTGCGGCGGCGGCCCCCGTCGCCGCCAGACCTTCCCGCCGGAAGGCTACCGCCAAAAAGTAACGCTCGCCTCGGCGGTGACGCGCCGCCGAAACGTGAGACTTTAGGCTTTTTCGAGTACGTACTTCCCGGGTGCGGGATCGAGCGGCGGAAGCTTTTTGGAGCCGAGCGCAGCCGGCGCAGGAACGCGTTTGTCCGAGCGTTTCTCGAGCCAGGTGATCCAATCGGACCACCACGATCCTGTGCGCTTTTGGGCGGCGGCGAACCAGTCGTCGGCCGCGGGCGGGTTGGTGCTGCCGGCCCAGTAGTTGCCTTTTCCGCTGCCGGGCGGATTGATAATGCCGGCGATGTGGCCCGAGTGCCCGAGCCGAAACTGCGTGTCGCCGGCAAACATCTGCGTCATCTTGTAGACCGAGCGCCATGGCGCGATGTGGTCCTCGATCGAGGCGACGACGTAGGTGTCGTTGTGCACGGCGTGCAGATCGAGCGGAACGCCTTTGAAGTCGAGCTTGCCCTGCGCGAGGGCGTTACGCAGGTACATGTTGTTGAGGTAGTAGGCGTGCATCGCGGCCGGCATACGCGTTGCGTCGCTGTTCCAATAGAGCAGATCGAACGCCGGCGCGTCCTTGCCCAGTAGGTAGCGATTGACCGCGACGTTCCAGATGAGATCGTTTGCGCGCAGCATGTTGAAGGTGTCGGCCATATCGCTTCCGGCGAGCACGCCCGCTTCACCCATGCGCTGCTCGACGTGCTTGACGGCCTCGGCGCCTAGGAAATTCTTGAGATCGCCCGCTTGTTCGAAGTCGGTGAGCGCGGCAAAGAACGTCACCGCGTTCACCAGCGACTGATCCGTCTTGGCGAGGTATGCAAGTTCCATCGACGTAAGCGTGCCGCCGATGCAATACCCGATCTGGTTGATGCTAGCTGCACGCGTGATGCTCCGCGTGGCGGCGCCGGCGGCAAGCGGCCCGAGCTCGAGGTAGTCGCCGAAATCCAGATGCCCGAGCGACGCATCGGGATTGCGCCACGACACGACGAAAACTTGGATGCCGTTATCGAGCGCAAACTTGATGAGACTATTTTTCGGCTGCAGATCGAGAATGTAGAACTTGTTGATCCACGGCGGCACGATGAGGAGTGGCCGCGCGTAGACCGTTTCGGTCGTCGGTTTGTATTGGATCAACTCGATCAACTCGTTGCGAAAGACGACCGAGCCTGCGGTCGTCGCGACGTTCTTACCGACGGTGAACGCCGACTTGTCGACGAGGGCGGGACGTCCGGCATTGTCACGCATGTCGTCGAGAACATTTTGTGCGCCTTTTTGCAGATTGCGGCCGCCGGTATTGATCGTCTCCTCGATGACGGCCGGGTTGAGAAATCCAAAATTCGTCGGGCTCATCGCATCGCAGAATTGCTTGGCGAAAAACTTGACACGCGTCTTGGTTTCGAGGTCGACGTCGGGCGCGCGGTCGATGCCGTCGAGAACCGCTTGGGTCGCGAGCAGATAACCCTGCTTGAGCGCATCGAAGAGCGGGTTGTCCCGCCAGGCCGGATGCTTCCAACGGTTGTCGCCGGGCGCCGGCTCGATGACTGGAGCGGTCGTGCCGTTTGCGGGCGCGGCGCCGTTCGAGCCTGGAGGGGACGGCTTACCCGGCGCTTCCGCTAGGCGGCCCAAGCTCTTCGTCGCGACATCCATCCAGGCATTGGCCAACTGTGCCTGCGACGCGAGCATGCTCTGCGGACTGCCGAGCAACGCTTGCCAGACATCCGCGGTCGCCTTATTGATCCCCAGCGGATCGAGCGCGTCCGGAGTCGTCGGCTTGCGCATCGGCGTGCGATCATCGGTTTCAGCCATGTATATGCGTTTCTCCGGCGAGCCGGCGCGTTCTTGCCACGCCGAACTACGCGACGGCCCCAACACGCGCCGCATAGTTCGGCGATAGTCTGTCTTCATATGGACCCGCAAGTGTCTCCGAACCCGAGCCCGACGTGGTCACTCACAGGCGATCGAAGTTCAGGATCGAGCCAGACGGCGACGTTGGTGGAACCCGCCTCCCAGCTATCGAATGCGGCGGCGACGTCTACGCTTACACCGTCTCTGTGCTGGCGGGTGTCGGGCGATCGGCCACCTTAGCGCCGGTCGATTAACGATCGCAGCCTCAGTCGGCACGCCCGTATCGCAGCGAGTCTCGTCGCGCCGCAGTTTACGATTCGCTTTTGCTGTCAGCGCGGCGGAATAACCACGCCATTCGGTTCATCCACGATCGCTTGGTGTCGCTAGCGACCCGACGGCGGCCGACCTGTTTCTTTCAAAGGATGACGTCTCTGCATTTTCCCGGAGGAGGCGCGCCTTTTACGAGCGGCACCGGCAGAAACGCTTCATCTGCCCTTGTCACGGTTCGCAGTTCGGCCCCGAAGGCTCGAAGCTGGCGGGACCGGCGCCGCGCGGGCTCGATCCGTTGCCGCTCCGCGAAAAGAACGGCCAAGCACAAGTGACGTGGATCCAGTACAAGTCGGGCGAAACGGACCGCCTCATCGTCGCTTACTCGTAGCGTGCCGGCAAACCCAGCGCCGTAAGGATAGTGCGGTTCTCAGCGTTGAACGGGTTGAGGACTTGCAACGATCGGCCTACGTCGGCGGTGGTGAAGCGCCGCCCGTCTTGGAGATCTTCCGACAGAAGGGCAACGGAAGAACGAGCGTGGTTCGAGATGCGGAATCGACCACGCGCCGGCGGTTTCAAGTTCACGCCGGTTCCATCGTTCGCATGTTGCGCGCATTCAGGGATCGACGTTGATCGCAAGGCGCACGCCGCGGTCCTCGGCAGCGAGGTCGCGCAACGTTTCACGCATGTAGCGGCGCAGTGGTTCACCGTCGGTTGTTTTGAGCGCGATACGGTACCACCATTCGTCATTGACCTTAGCCACGGGCGCAGGAGCGGGGCCGAGCACTTCGGCGCGGCCGTAGCGCCGCAGTAGTTCGGCATACCGTTCGGCGGCGGCGAGCACCATCGTGCGCGAACGACCTGCAACGGCGAGATAGACGAGTTCCGCATACGGCGGATATCCGGCTTGGCGGCGGTTCGCGAGTTCCTGCGCCGCGAAACCATCGTAGTCATGCTGCACCGCAAACGCGATCGCGGGATGGTGCGGCGAATACGTTTGCACGATCGCTTCGCCGGGGCGCGCGCGACCGCTGCGGCCGACGACTTGCGTAACGAGATCGAAGGTGCGTTCGGATGCGCGGAAGTCGGGCGCGTGCAAGCCGATGTCCGCGGCGACCACGCCGACGAGCGTGACCGTCGGAAAGTCCAGTCCCTTCGCAATCATTTGCGTGCCGATCAGGATGTCGCCGCGTTCGGAAAACCCATCGAGCACGCGCGCATGATCGCCGATGCGCGTCGTCGTGTCGGAATCCATGCGGACGATGTTCGCCGTCGGAAAAAGTTCGGCCGCGACGGCCGCGACGCGCTGCGTTCCGACGCCGAACTCGCGAATCGGACCCTCACCGCACGTGGGGCAGCGTTCCGGCAGCGCGCGCTGCGCGTCGCACAGATGGCAGCGCAGCAATTCCTCGACACGATGCGCGACGAGCGAGACGCTGCAGCGGGTGCACGTCGGGACGGCGCCGCAGCGTCGGCATAACATGAAGCTGCCGCTACCGCGGCGGTTCACGAAGAGCACCGACTTCTCGCCGCGCCCGAGGCGCGCGCCGATCGCGTCGACCAGCTGCGAACTGAAGATGCGCCGGTTGCCGCGCTCGAACTCTTCCGCTAGGTCGACGACGTGTACGGTCGGAAGCGCATACCCCGTTGCGCGCCGCTCGAGCCGCGCATGCGCGATCGTCTTTGCGCGTGCTGCGGCATACGCATCGAGCGGTGGGGTGGCACTCCCGAGCACGAGCGTCCCGGCCGCCAATCGCATGCGCTCGCGGGCGACGGCGACCGCATCATAACGCGGCGTGCCGTCCTGTTTGTAGGTCCGTTCGTGCGCTTCGTCGACCACGACGAGCCGCACGTCCGGCAGCGGCGCAAAGATCGCGCTGCGCGCGCCGACCACGACGTCGATCGCACCGCGCATCGCCGCGTCGCGGCTCTCGAAGCGTTCTCGTTCCGAGAGGCCGGAGTGCAGCACGGCAACCCGCTCGCCGAAGGCCGCCTCGAAGCGGCGCGCCGTTTGCGGGGTGAGCGCAATCTCAGGCACGAGGACGATCGCACGACCGCCGTGAGCGAGCGCGCGTGCGATCGCGCGAATGTAGACGAAGGTCTTACCGCTCCCCGTAACGCCCTGCACGAGTACTTCGCGGAAAGCGTGCGCGCTCGCGGCTGCGTCGATGAGATCGATTGCACGGCGTTGTTCGCCCGTCGGTTCGAAGTCTTGATCTTCTCGCGGTCCCCGCGGACGCATGCCCGACGGCGATTGCAGCGTTTCGCGCAGCACGCCGGTCGCAAGCGCGCGCGCGACGACGGCCGCGGAAAAGCCCGCAAGGCGAGCATCTCGGCGGCGCACGTTGCCGCTTTCCGCGACATGCGCCACGAGCGCTCGAACGCGTGGGCCGCTTGCGGGCCGGCCCGTGCCTTCGAGCACGCGCTCGCGCACGTGCGCAACGCGAGGCGCGACGAAACGCCGTTCGCGCCGAACCGCACCTCCGCGCGCGAGTGCACCGACCGCGGCCAGCAACGTGCGGCGATCGCCCGCGCGCCGCGCTTCGGGATGGCGTAGCAGCGCATCGAGGATAAAACCATCCGCAAAGTCCTCGCGCACGAGCCGCAGCAACCGGCTCGGAACGCTCGGATAACGTGCGGTGTCGGGCGCCTGCACGACCTCAAAACGATCGACGACGCGTGGAATTGCGGCCGCGTGCACGATCGTGCCGAGCGCTTCACCGAGAGAGCAGCAGTAGCGCGATGCGAGAAACTGCGCAAGCGCAAATCCGGTCGCATCGAAAGCGCGCGGCGCATCAGCGAGAGCGGCAAGCGAACGTGTTCCGGCAGGAAGCTCATCCGCTTCGCGCGGCCCTGAAACGACGAAGCCGTAGAGTTCGCGCGGGCCGAGCGGCACGCGGACGACATCGCCGAGCGCAACCTCCAGATCGCCCGGCACGCAGTACGTCAGCGGTCGCTCGACCCGGGCCGTCTTCTGCTGCACGAAAACATCGACGAGCCGGACTTGCCTTTGCGTCGCAATCATCGCAATTCGGAGATTCCCGGCGGCGACAGCAAACGCTGTACGACCGCACGCACGCTACGCGCCGCCGCTGGGACGCCGTACTCGACGTCACCGAGGGTGCGCGGCACGACGAAGCGCAACGTTCCTGCGCGTGCCTTCTTATCGTGCCCCATCGCCGCGAGCAGTGCGTCGACGTCGCCGCTCGGAGCGAAGAGCGGTAGGCGCAGCAACGTCAGTAAGGCGAGCACGCGTAGGTGTTCGGCTTGCGAAAAGCGCCCGGTCCGCAGTGCCAGGAGTCCTGCGCCGCGCAAACCGATGCTGACTGCCGCACCGTGCGAGACGCGATACCGGCTGACGCTCTCGATCGCATGGCCGAAGGTGTGGCCGAGATTGAGAACTTCCCGTGCGCCGGATTCGAGGCGATCCTCGGCAACGTACATCGCTTTGATGCGTACGGATTCCGCGACGATCGTTTCCCACGGCCACTTGCGCAGTGCATGCGGCGCGAGCGTTTCGAGCGCTTCGAATGCGTCGCCGCCTTCGATGATCGCGTGCTTGACGAGTTCTGCCAGCCCTTCGCGCACGTAGCGCTCCGGTAGCGTCGCTAGCGCGCCCAGATCGCAAAACACGCCGATCGGATCGCGGAATATTCCGGCCAGGTTCTTGCCCGCGGGAAGGTCGACGCCGGTCTTTCCTCCGATTGCGGCATCGACCATCGCGACAAGCGAAGTGGCAACGTTGATGAACGGCACGCCGCGCATGTACGTCCCGGCAGCAAATCCGAAAAGGTCGCCCGCGACCCCGCCGCCCACGCCGATCAGCGTGGTCGCACGATCGGCGCCTGTTGCGGCAAGCGCCGTCAGAACCGTTTCGAGCGTGCGCAGCGTCTTGCGCCGTTCACCCAGTGCAAAGTCGAGCAGCGGCGTCCCCTTGCCGAGCGCTCGTGCGACGGACGTCGCTCGCGCGGCGACGTTGCGGTCGGCGAGCACGATGCAGCGCGGCCGTCCGCGCGCGCGTATGAATTCGGCGACCGGAGCGGCCACCGGCTCGTCGACGACGACCGGATAGGGGAGGACGTCGAGCCGAGTCATTCGTTAGAGAGCGAGCCGGACGGCGATTTCGCGCGCGAATTCGGCTTGCGTGCGGCGCGGGCCCTTGAGCACGAGATCGGCTTCACGGTAGAGCGGTTCCCGCTCGGCAAGCAGCGCGCGCACCTGCTCCAGCGTCGGCGTCGCACCGAACAGCGGGCGAACCGTCGGTGACCGCCGCAGCCGTGCGGCGAGCGTTTCTGCCGGCATGTCGAGATACACGCGCAGGGCATGAGCTGCCAGCAACGCGCGGGTCGGCGGATGCGTGACGGCGCCCCCTCCGAGCGCGAGCACTCCCGGTGGCGTCCGCAGCACCTCGCGAACGACGTCATATTCGAGCGTGCGGAAACCCGCTTCACCGCTGCGGCGAAAGATGTCCGCAATCGGGCCGTGCCGCGCGACGACCGCTGCGTCGCTGTCGACGAACGCGACGCCGAGTTCGCGCGCAAGATGCCGCCCGACGGTCGTCTTACCGGCCGCCATGAAGCCGATCAATGCCACGTGCTTGTCTTTCACTTGGGTGCCGTCTCGAAGAGCCGCGCCGCAGCGGCGATTGCGCGCATCATGTTATCGCGCGTCTCCTCCAGCGAGTCGCCGCCGAACTTCTCGAGAAGCGGCCCCGTTAATGCAAGACGAATCATTGCTTCACCGACGAGAGAAGCTGCGGGCACGACGCATACGTCGCTGCGCACGACCGTCGCCGGAGCGGTCTGCATGGCGTGAAGGTCGACCGACGGCAAGGCCTTGCGCAGGGTCGGGATCGGCTTGACGCTGGCCCGTACGACGATCGGTCCACCGTTGGACATGCCGCCCTCGATGCCGCCCGCGCGGTTGGATGCGCGTACGACCGCGGCGTCCTGCAACGCAAACGCGTCGTGCGCGCGTGAGCCTGGGCGGCTCGCGATGTCGTGACCGGCGCCGATCTCGACCGCTTTCACCGTTTGCATCGCCATCAACGCGCCCGCCAGTACGCCGTCGAGCCGCGTATCGGGTTGGCGGTTCGCGCCGATGCCTGCCGGTACGCCGTCGACGCGGACCGTGTAGGCACCGCCAAGCGTATCGCCCGCAGCTTTAGCCGCATCGATCGCGGCAATCATCTTCGCTGCGGCTTCGCCGTCGGGACAACGCACCTCACTAGCGGCTATCTGCTCCGCATCGATGTCTTCGGTCTCGGCTGCGACCACCGGCCCGATCTGCGAGACATATGCCACCGTACGAATTCCGAGTTCCGCGAGAAACTGCGCGCAGATTGCGCCGAGCGCCACGCGCATCGCCGTCTCGCGGGCGCTTGCGCGTTCGAGTACGTTGCGCAGATCGCGCTCCCGATACTTGAGTGCACCAGCGTAGTCGGCATGGCCGGGACGCGGCCGAGTTAGCGGTTCTCCCGTACCCGTCAGGGGGTCCATCAGCGCACGCGCGTTTTCGAAATCACGGTTGCGCAGCAACACGGCGATCGGCGACCCCAGGGTGACGCTGCCGCGCACGCCGGCGAGAAACTCGACCGCATCGCTTTCGATCTTCATGCGCGCGCCGCGTCCATAGCCGCCTTGCCGCGCTCGCAAGGTCGCATCGATTGCGGCGACGTCGAGACGAAGGTGTGCCGGCAGTCCATCTAGGATGCCGACGAGCGCGGGGCCATGCGATTCTCCCGCGGTCAGGTAGCGGAACACGATGCCTTGCTTCGACCTGAACCCTTTCGTCCCCGACCGGGTCTAAGGAGCCGCCGTGCAAACCAGCGTCCGAGCCGTTGAACTCAACCGCGATCGACTGCGTCGCCGCTACCTGTCCAACCGTAACCGCACGACCGAACTCTTCGAGATCGCCGATCCGTCGGCATATTATGAGCGACCGATCGGGTTGCGCCATCCGATCGTCTTCTACGAAGGTCACATTCCGGCGTTCAGTTTCCTCAAACTGGTGCGCGAGGGATTACGAGGCCCGCAACTCGACCCCGATCTCGAACGCCTCTTTGAACGCGGCATCGATCCGGCCAACGCCGCCGATGTCGCGCAGCACGAGCGAGCCAGTTGGCCCGCTCGTTCCGAGGTGCAGGCCTTCGGCGCCGCTTGTGACGGCGCCGTTCTGGAGGCCTTTGCTCACGGCGATTTGACCGATACCGCCGCGTCGCCGTTACTCGAAGGCGGCCAAGCCGCCTTCACCATCCTCGAACACGAAGAGATGCATCATGAGACGCTACTCTACATGTTGCATCGCTTGCCGCTCGAACGCAAACGAACCGCCGCTCGCGAGAGCGCGTTCGTCGAGTGCGATCCGCTTGCGCGCGGACGAGTCGTTGTACCGCTCGGGAGCGCGACACTGGGTGCCAAGCGCGACGTCCCGTTCGGATGGGACAACGAATTCAATGAAACTCGGGTCGACGTCCCGGCTTTCGAAATCGACGTCAATAATGTCACCAACGGCGACTGGCTAGCATTCGTGCGCGCGGGCGGCCCTGTGCCGTCTTTCTGGCTAAACCGCGCCGGCGGCTTTGCGCTGCTCGGGATGTTTGAAGTGATGCCGCTACCGCTGACGTGGCCCGTATACGTGACGCAGTCGCAAGCGCGCGCATACGCCGACTGGCGCGGCGCGCGCCTTCCGACCGAAGCCGAATATCACCGCGCGGCTTTCGGCACGCCGAGCGGCCGAGAGCGTGCGCTTCCGTGGGGTGAAGATGCGCCGGCTCCGGCGCACGGCAACTTCGATTTCCGGCGCTTCGATCCCGAACCCGTCGGCATCAGTCCCGCCGGCGCGAGTGCCTGGGGCGTGCACGATCTCGTCGGCAACGGTTGGGAGTGGACCTCGACCCCCTTCGCACCCCTGCCCGGCTTCACGCCGATGGCATCCTACCCGCCCTACTCCGCCGACTTCTTCGATGATGCGCACTTCATCGTCAAAGGTGCGTCGCCCGTGACCAGTCGTCATCACGTGCGCCGCAGCTTCCGCAATTGGTACCGCCCTGACTACCCGTACGTCTACGCGACGTTCCGTACCGTCAACGACTAATAGCGCGGAGTCTGTCGGGCTTTGCCCGGCACACGACGACGGGCGAATCGGCCGAGAGCCGTCGAAATTGAAGCGGCTACGGCCGCAGATAGCGGTCGAGCCAGTCGAGCCAAAGGCTGGTCAGGACGGCGGTTTGCGCGCCGTTGCTCGGGCCGTGAACGTTCGAGGAAAAGACCACGAACTTTACCGGCACCCCCTTGTCGCGCAGTGCGTGGAACATCGCGTACGACATCGCGACCGGGACGACGGGATCACCGGTCGAACCCCAGATCAGCGTCGGCGTCGTGATGTCGCGCGCGAACTCGATCGGCGACTGCGCCCGGTAGAGCGCCATGCCGCCCGCCGCATATGGTGAGGTACCGAAGTAATACCGGTTTTGCACGTTGCTCGTCGATAGGTCGTAGGAGGCTACTTCGTCGTTGACCGCAGCGCCGCTGACGGCGGCGCGCCAATCGTGCCGCTGCGTGATGAGCCACGACGTAAGCAAGCCGCCGTAGGACCAGCCCGAGACCGCGACCCGCGACGGATCGGCGCTCGGAAGCCGTTTCACCGCGGCGAGCCCGGCCAGAACATCACGCGACGGACCCGCGACCGTGTCGCGATAGATCCCGAGCATATAGGCGTTGCCGTCGCCGTCGCTGCCGCGGTAATTTGGTTGCAGCACGATGTAGCCGTGCGAAGCGATCGCCTGCGCGAGCGGCCACCCTTCCCACGCGAAATCCGCCACGCTGGCGAGACCCGGACCACCGTGAATCAGGAGAACGATCGGATAGCGGCGGCCGCGGACGCGCCGAGGCGGATAGGTAAGGACGCCGTCTTCGCGCCCGGCCGGCCCCTGCCATCCGAAGGGCTGCATCGCTCCGAGCTCGAGTTGCGGGACGAAGCCGTTGAAATTCGTCAAGCGGCGCGGCACCGAGCGGGACGTCGCCAGATAGTAGAGCTCGCGCGGCGTGCGAGCGTAGCGGCCAGAAACGCGATGCTGCCGCTCCGCGAGACGCTGGCAGCGATGCCGGCATCGAAGGTGCTGCTGCTGTAGGAATCGCAGACGATGTCGCGCCGCCCGAGGTCGAGCATGCGCCGGCGCCCGTCGAGTTGCACGAGCCATGCGCGAACGCGCGCGCCGTCGTCGCCGCAAAGCAGCAACGCTTTGCCGCCCGGCAGCCACAGCGAACCACCGACGTTGCGGTCGAGGCTCCGGCTCACATCGACGTCGCGTCCCCCCGCGCGAACGTGAAGTTCATTTTCGGCAAGGTAGTTACCGTCACGCGGATACCAGTACGCATAGGCTGCGCCGCGCGGCGCGGGCTGCGCGGTCAATTCGAACTTCGCGTGCGAGGTGAGCTTGGTCAGCCGGCGGGATGCGAGATCGAGTCGCTGCAGCGTCGAGTCTTCGTCGTCGCCCGAAGCGGTGTCGGCGACTTTCGTGAAGAGCAATTGCCGCCCGTCGGGCGTCCAAGCAAACTGCGACGTGAAGATGCCGTCGCGATCGGTCGGCGCGATTCGTCCAAGGGCCTCCGGTCAGCCGGCGCGCGGCACCGCCGCGTAGGCGCACGAACCAGAGATGGAGCGGCGGCACCGGCGCGGTCGCCGTGACGTCGTTGTCTCGTACTTCGAAATAGCTCCGGTCACGCTGCGCCGCGCTGCTCGGCGCATCGTAGGCCGCGTACGCCAAGGCCGTGCCGTCGGGCCGCCACGCGAAGTCGCCGACGTCGCCGGCGGCGCTCGTCACTTGCCGCATGTTCCCCGACCGTTCGCGCACGAACACTTCGAAGCGCCCGTTGTTGCGGGCCCTGGCGAGGTAGCCGAGCTGCGTTCCGTCCGGTGACCAGCGCGGGTCGCTGACGTCGCGGCCCGCGACCAGTTTTTTGATCGCGCGCGACCGAACGTCGACCAGCAGTAACTCGCTCGTCGAGGTCAGCCCGTCGGCGCTCGGTACGATGGCGATGACCGCAACCGCGCGACCTGCAGGTGAAATTGCCGGTGCTTCGAGGTTCACGATGCGTCGAAAATCGGACGTGCGCAGCATCCGCGCCGCGCCCGCGCCGGGAGCCATGGCGACAAGGATCGCCGCGCCGATGCCGGCCCAAAGCGTTCGGTGGTACGCACGCGCGATGGCCCGAAGCTTCACGATCGCGGAGTTCGACGACCGTGGTGCCGCTTCACACCGCGGAGGCGAAGGTCCAGGCCATGCGGTTTTGCAGCTCCTCGTCGAGTGCGGCGAGGAACGCTTCGGTCGTTAACCATGGTTGATCGGGACCGATTAGGATTGCGAGGTCCTTGGTCATCTTGTCGGCCTCGACCGTGTCGACGCAAACCTGTTCGAGCGTTTGAGCGAAGCGCTCGACGTCGCGCGTGCCGTCGATGCGGCCGCGATGCGCGAGACCCCGCGTCCATGCAAAGATCGATGCGATCGGGTTGGTCGAGGTCGGTTTGCCCTGTTGGTGCAGGCGATAGTGGCGCGTAACCGTGCCGTGAGCAGCTTCGGCTTCGATCGTCTTACCGTCGGGCGTCATGAGCACCGACGTCATCAGGCCAAGGGACCCGTAGCCCTGAGCGACCGTGTCAGACTGTACGTCGCCGTCGTAGTTTTTGCACGCCCAGACGTACTTGCCCGACCACTTCAGCGCACTCGCCACCATGTCGTCGATGAGGCGATGTTCGTACGTTCCCCCGAACTCATCGAATCGCGTCTTGAACTCCTCATCGAAGACTCGCGCAAAGATTTGCATGAAGCGGCCGTCGTACGTCTTGAGGATCGTGTTTTTCGTAGAGAGGTACACGGGCCACTTGCGCTGCAGCCCATAGTTGAAGCAGGCGCGCGCAAAGCCGCGGATCGACTCATCGAGGTTATACATCGCAAGCGCCACGCCGGAGTTCTGGAAGACGAACACGTCGCGCTCGACCGGTGCACCTCCGTCGGCCGGCGTAAAGCGCAAGCTGAGCGTGCCGGCACCGGGCACCGCGAGTTCGGTCGCGCGGTATTGATCGGCGAAAGCGTGACGCCCGATCACGATCGGATCAGTCCACCCTGGGACGAGGCGCGGAACATTATGGCAGATGATCGGTTCGCGGAAGACCGTGCCGTCGAGTTCGTTGCGGATCGTGCCGTTGGGTGAACGCCACATCGCTTTGAGGCCGAACTCTTCGACGCGCGCCTCGTCGGGCGTAATCGTAGCACACTTGACGCCGACGCCGTACTGGCGGATCGCGCGCGCCGCCTCCAGAGTCACACGATCCTCCGTCGCGTCACGATGCTCGACGCCTAAATCATAGTATTTGAGATCGACGTCGAGATACGGCAGAATTAGCCGCTCGCGGATCATGTGCCAGATGATGCGCGTCATCTCATCGCCGTCGAGCTCGACGACCGGGTTGCCGACTTTGATCTTCTCCACGCCGCTACGGTTACGCCGCAAGCAGGGCAAATCACTGGCACGCTTGGACAACGCCCCGTGAACGTCTCGACCGTCGCCGCACGGCGCATCGTCAGCTTGCTGCCGAGCGCTACGGAGATTCTATTTGCGCTCGGCCTCGGAGAACGGATCGTCGGCGTCACGCACGAGTGCGATTTCCCGCCCCAGGCGAAAACCAAGCCGAAGCTGACGGCAAGTTCACTCCCGTCGGCGTCGTCGGGCGAGATCGATCGACACGTACGCGCGAGCCTCCACGCGGGTTCGAGTCTCTATGCGCTCGATTCGGCATTACTCGAACGCCTTGCTCCCGATCTCATCGTCACGCAGGAGCTCTGTGCCGTCTGCGCGGTTTCCTACGACATCGTGGCGCGCGCCGCCAAGCGACTGCGCGGTGATCCGCGGCTCGTCTCGCTCGAACCCTCGTCGCTCGAAGACGTATTCGCGAACATCGCGACGCTCGGCGAACTGACGGGCACGCGCAACGAAGCAAGCGCGCTGGTCGCCGCCCTGCGCGCTCGGTTGGACGTTTTGCACGCTCACGTTGCAGGCCGCGCTCGCCCGCTCACGCTCGTGCTGGAATGGACCGACCCATTGATGAGCGGCGGGCATTGGACCGCCGGCTTGGTCCGCTCGGCCGGCGGCGATGCGGTACTCGCGAATCCGGGCGCGAACTCGACCGTTCTGAGCTACCCCGAAGTCGTCGCCGCCGACCCCGACGTGATCGTGGTCGCGCCATGCGGGCATGATCTCGCGACGACATTGCGCGCCATCGGCGAACTAAACCGCGAAGATGCGTGGAGATCGCTGCGCGCCGTACGTGAGCGACGAGTCTACGCGCTCGATGGAAACGCGTTCTTGAATCGCCCGGGTCCGCGCCTCGTCGACACGGCCGAACTGTTTGCGACCGCATTCTTCGGGGAGGGCTACGGAGCCGCCCTCACCGCCTGCGACGCATTAAGGCTCGTATAACCTCACGGCTCGATCGGCGTCACTGCTCGATGAACGGCCGTCCTTGGTGCGCGACCAGGAGGTCGTGCATGTCGGTCGCGTGCTCTTCTTCGACTGCAAGAATGCCCTCAAGCATGACGCGCGTCGTCGGGTCTTTATCGTCGAAGTAGCGGATTAGCTCTTGGTAGTGCTCGACCGCGATCCGTTCTGCGATCAAGTTTTCCTTGATCATGTCGATCAGCTTTTCGGCCGTTCCATATTCGGACGCCGAACGCGTCAGCAGTCCCTCGGGATTGAAGTTCGGCTTTCCTCCGAGCTGATCGATGCGCTCGGCGACAGCAGTCATGTGCTGCCGTTCCTCTTTCGCGTGCTCGGCGAACTCCTCGGAGACCGCTTCACTGTCGATGCCTTGCGCCGCAATGGAATGCATCGTGTAGCGAAGGACGCACACGATCTCGGTTGCGAGGACGCTCTGCAGTATCTCCACCGTTTTCCCGGCATCGCCCCCGTACGTCGAGGTCACTGCGCCCCCGTCGAGATTCTCGCGAGCACGCCGGCGCAGCTCCTGGACGTCGGTCAAGAATGGTTTGGACTTGTCGGTCGTCGTCATGGGGCAAGCGTTCCCCGCAAAGCAGCGCGTCTACCAGCCGGGCGGGACGGAACCCCGGGTTCACCATGGCACCGGCAAGCGCACGCACGACGCCGAATCCGCAGCATCGGCGTTTGCGCGCGTCGAAGGCTTCATGCATGCCAAACGAACGTCCTGAATTTCCCTACGGCTCCTTCAGCTCCGACGATCCCGAACACCGCGCGGCGCTCGACGCTTTTCATGGCGAATACCACAGCGACGCGCCCGACCGCGAGCGCCTGGCACTACATGCCGAACGCGTCCGTTCCGTGCCCGGGTTCGTCGGCGACTTCGAGCGCTGGTGGCTCGGTTCGCGAGTTCAGGCCTTCATCGCCGAACTCAATGCGACGGGCATCTGAGGGCGCCGCCCCACCGAAGGCGAGTCGGGCGGGAAGCCGAAAGGGGCGCGCGGCGGCCCGGAGAGGTGGCAGAGTGGTCGAATGCACTCGCTTGGAAAGCGAGCAGACCCCACAAGGTCTCGGGAGTTCGAATCTCCCCCTCTCCGCCACCCGCTGGCGTGCGTTCGTCCTCGCGGGGACGCTTCTGGCGGTTGGCCTAACTCTCGGGCCACCCGGGGCCTTCGCGCAAGTCGACGGCGCGACCGCAGTCCGCGGCCGGGTGCTCGACGCTACCGGAGCGCCACTTGTGGATTTCCCGTTGCTCGTCTCCGATGCTGCCGGCCGCTCGCTTCAGCTTCGCACGAGCCGTGACGGCCGCTTCGCAGCGATTGGACTTGGCGCCGGAGTCGTTGCCGTCAGCGCCGACGCGCAAGGCTACGCTGCGCTGACCGTTCGCTGCCGCATTCCGTCGGGCCAAACCGCTTTCGTGGAACTGCTGGGTACGCGCTCGCCGCATCCGCCGCAGCCTGCGGGACGCTGCCGTATCGAGCCGCCGACCTCCGATCTCTACGTTATCGAATAGCACGGCGAAAGAGCGCGAACGACGCCCGTGCGCCGGCACGCAACATGGCTTCCCCGTCGTGCACGTCGGCGCGCCCAAGGGACGCAGCGAGGGTGGCGCGCGCGCCGTAATTGACGTCGATGACGACGGGGGCGGACTGCAGCGCGGCCACAAGCTCGGCATCGTCTAAAAGGATCGCCGGGGGAAGTGCCGCGATGACGGCGTCGATGCGCGACCCGGCGCGCCAAAGAGCGACGTCGAACGTGCGCGCGACCGCAGCCGCGCGCTCGTGAGTGCGATTCCACACGCAGACGCGCGCACGATCGGAGACGAGCGCAGCGACGGCGGCCCGCGCCGTAGGGCCGGCGCCCAGTACCAGCACGTGCGCCTGCGAAGGTTGCCGTAAGCCCGCCGCGGCAAGTGCGGCGAGCACGCCGATGCCGTCGGTGCTATAGCCGTCGATTCGTTCCCCCAGAACCAGCGTATTGACGGAACCGCTCGCGCGCGCCGCGGCATCATGGGTTTGTGCGCAAGCGAACGCTTCTTCTTTGAGCGGCGTCGTCACGTTGAGGCCCGAGTAACCGCGCTCTCGGAAAGTTTCGATCGCGCGCGCGACGCCGCCCGGCTGCACGACGAAGGCTTCATACGTGCCGTCGAGTTCGGCGGCGCCTAGAAAAGCACGGTGCAGTCCGGGGCTTGCGCTGTGCGCGATCGGATCCCCGATCACGGCGAGCCGCAGAGGGGTGCTCAGGCGGCGGGACGCCGTCCCAGAACGACGCGTTCGAGCATTCGCAAGACGCGCGTGCCGAGCCAGTCCTTGGCGACCAGCGGCTCCGTGAGGATGCAGTGTAGTCCGAGTAGTTTCGCGCCCAGCATGTCCGTGAAGAGCTGATCGCCGACCACGACGGTCCGCTCGCGCGGCGTGCCTAGCAGCCGAAGTGCCGCTTCGAATCCCCGCGGCAAGGGTTTGAGGGCATTCGGTACGGCCGGGACGCCGAGCGCGTTGCCGATCCGCAGCACGCGATCGTTGAAATTATTCGATACTAAACAAACGGCGAACCCCGCCTCGCGAGCCGCTGCGATCCAAGCGGCGTCTTCTTCCGTAAGCTCGGTCCCGCCGTAGGCGACGAGCGTGTTGTCGAGGTCGACGATGATCGCGGTGAAGCCTCGCGCGGCCAAATCGGTGAGTGAGACCCGGCAGAGCCGCTCTGCGAAGCCGTCGGGTCGAAGCATCGCTCGTGCGTTGCGCGGACTCTCCTCGCTATCCTCGGCCTCATGCACCGGCTGCCCACGGCGTTCACCGGTCATCCACACGGCCGCTCACCGTTTTCGTCGGTTGTCCACCGCTTCTGCGCAAGGAGCAATGCCGCAAGCCCCACATATTGTATCCCCACCTTGAAAGAGGTACAATATATCCCACATCCGCGCTAGGATGGCTGGCGTATCGAACAGGTGTTCGTATCACCGTCGCAGAAGTGTCTGAGGAGTTGTTCCGCGCATGAAGTTCAGCCGCACCTATTCGACTTCCGCCGACCCGTTCGGCGGTGAAGTCTTCGCGCCGCGTAGCTCGCGGATCGTCAATCCCGACGGCTCGGTCATCTTTGAGGCGAGCGATATTCTTGCGCCGGCGGCCTGGTCTCAGGTTGCAGTCGACGTTCTCGCGCAGAAATACTTTCGGCGGGCCGGGGTGCCGAAGGCGCTCCGTCGCATTCCGGAAGCGGGCATGCCCGAATGGTTGTGGCGTTGTGAACCCGATGAGGTGGCGCTTGCGGATACGGCGCGCAGCGAGCAGTTCGGCGGCGAGACCGATGCGCGGCAAGTCTTCCACCGCTTGGCCGGGACGTGGACGTACTGGGGTTTCAAGCACGGTTACTTCAGCACTGAAGCGGATGCCCGCGTCTATTACGATGAGATGTGCGCGATGCTCGCCAAGCAAGTCGGCGCGCCGAATAGCCCCCAATGGTTTAATACCGGTCTCTACTGGGCGTACGGCATCGAAGGGCCGCCGCAGGGGCATTACTACGCCGACCCGGCGAGCGGCGAGGTCAAGCGTTCCGCCAACGCCTACGAGCGGCCGAGTCCGTCGGCGTGCTTCATTCAGGGCGTCAGTGACGATCTCGTCAACGAGGGCGGGATCATGGATTTATGGGTGCGCGAGGCGCGAATCTACAAATTCGGCGCCGGCAGCGGTTCGAATTTTTCCGCGATCCGCGGCGCGGGCGAGAAGCTCAGCGGCGGCGGCACGAGTTCGGGTTTGATGTCGTTCTTGCGGGTCGGCGATCGCGCCGCCGGAGCAATCAAGAGCGGCGGGACAACGCGGCGCGCGGCCAAGATGGTCTGTCTCGATCTCGATCATCCCGATATCGAAGAGTTCATCGGCTGGAAGGTTCGCGAAGAGCAGAAAGTCTCCGACCTCGTCGTTGGATCGCTTGCGTGCAAGAGGCACCTGAGCGCCATCATGGCCGCGGCTAACGACGTGACGCTCGTCGATGCCGGGCGTTTCGATCCGGCGGTCAATGCGGGGCTCAAACGGGCGATCCGCGCCGCGCTCGCCGCGGGAATCCCGCAGGCAAACGTACAGTACGCGCTCGACTTCGCGCGCCAGGGCTACCGCGAACTCGACATCGAGACCTTCGACGTCAACTGGGACTCCGCGGCGTACGGTACCGTCTCGGGTCAGAACTCGAACAACTCGGTTCGCATCCCGAACGAGTTTTTCGACATGCTCGATCGCGGCGGCGCATGGGATTTGCGCGGCCGCACGGACGGTCGCGTCGCAAAGTCCGTACCGGCAAGCGAACTGTGGGAGCAGATCGGGGCTGCGGCCTGGCAGTGTGCCGATCCCGGCGTGCAATTCGACACGACGATCAACGAGTGGCACACGTGCCCGAGCGACGGCCGCATCAACGCGAGTAATCCTTGCGTCACAGCCGGCACGTTCGTCGCGACGGCCGACGGCTTGTCGCGCATCGGCGATCTGGTCGGAAAGTCGGCCTTCGTCATCGGAGGCGACGGTCAATCGCACTTCGTCAATCGCATCTTCCCGACCGGGCGCAAGCCCGTGTACGAATTGAAGACCACGCGCGGCTACCGCTTGGAATTGACGGCCGACCATCGCGTGTCGACATGCAACCGCGGCGATGTCGCGGCGCAGGACCTGCGGCCGAGCGATACCGTTCGACTAGGCGGTGCGCGCTTCGGATCGCAACATCTCGCCGAGGATCTTGCATTTGCCTTTGGTCTTGCGATCGGCGACGGTTGCGTGACCACGGCGGCCGGCAAAACGCGCCGGCAGCGCGGCCTCTTCGTCACGCTTAATACGAACGACGCGCCGGCAGTTGGAGAGGCGCTTCAAGCCGTCAATCATGCAAAGTCCTCGTTCACCGAGGGCGGCGCGCTTGCAGGCTCCGCTGCCGTTGGGATGGCGACGCCGCGTGGCTTGGGTTTTGCGACCACTGCGCCGCAAGTGATCGAGGAACTCGAACGCTATGCGGTGCTCGACGCCGGAAATGCGCGCAAAGCGCTGCGAGATGCAGCGTTTCAACTTGACCGGGCGAGCACTGCGGCGCTCTTGCGCGGGCTTTTCACCGCCGACGGCAACGTCGTGCGTCGCGGCGCGAGGTCGCACCACGTATCGCTCGGTTCGTCGTCGCTCGAGCTACTGCGCCAAGTGCAGCTGCTGCTGCTCTCGTTCGAGGTCAAGGCACAGCTGTACGAGGATCACCGCGCCGGCCGAGCGGACGCGCGAATCGCGACGCATGCGCTACGAATCTTTGATTCGTCGCGAGTGCGATTCGAACGCGAGATCGGGTTCCATCCGGTCTCGACGAAAGCCGCAGCGCTGCGCAAGCTGAACGAAAACGCCGCCTTCATCCCGCAGGCTCCGAGCGACAACGTCGCAAGCGTACGGCTGCTCGGAGAACGCGACGTCTTCGACCTCACCGAGCCCGACACGTCGCATTTCGTGGCCAACGGTCTGGTCGTCCACAACTGCTCGGAATATCTATTTTTGGATGATACCGCTTGCAATCTCTCATCGCTCAACCTCGTTAAGTTTTTAACCGACGATGGTCGCTTTGACGCAATGGCGTTCGCGCAAGCGTGTCGCACCTGGACTACGACGCTCGAAATCAGCGTTCTGATGGCGCAGTTCCCATCACGCGTCATCGCCGAGAAGTCATATCGCTTCCGGACGCTCGGGCTCGGGTATGCGAATCTCGGTACGCTGTTGATGCGTTTGGGGCTGCCGTACGATTCGGACGAAGGTTTCGGCTGGTGCGGCGCGATCACGTCGCTGATGACCGCGGCCGCGTACTTGACCTCGGCAGAGATGGCGCAGGAGGTCGGCGCGTTCTCCGGTTACGACGGCAATGCCGCCGCGATGCTGCGCGTCATTCGCAATCATCGCCGCGCGGCATACGGTGAGCAGAATGGTTACGAAGACCTTGCGATATCTCCGGTAACGCATGCGCCGACGCTCTTCACGCAAGATGCGTGGGCCCTGTCGCGCTCACTCTGGGACCGCGCGCTGACGGTCGGCGAGCAACACGGCTTCCGCAATGCGCAAGTGAGCGTACTCGCGCCGACTGGCACCATTGGTTTGGTGATGGACTGTGACACGACGGGGATCGAGCCCGACTTCGCGCTCGTGAAATTCAAGAAGCTGGCGGGGGGCGGCTACTTCAAGATCGTCAACCAGTCCGTCGACGTGGCGTTGCGCCGGCTCGGCTACACGCCCGAACAGGTGAGGGCCATCGAACAGTTCGCCAAGGGAACGGGAACGCTCGAGGGCGCGCCGCACGTCAACCGCGCCACCTTGAAGGCTCGCGGCTTCGATGAAGCGACGCTCGATCGCTTGCAGGGTGCGCTAGTCGGTGCGTTCGAGTTATCGTTCGCGTTCAACCGCTTCGTGCTCGGCGACGACTTCTGCAAAAACGTCCTCGGCATGACCGAGGCGTCACTGGGCGATTGGAACTTCTCGATTCTGCGCGATGCGCTCGGCTTCACGCAGCAGCAAATCGATGAGGCCTCCGACACCATCTGCGGCCGCATGACGCTCGAAGGCGCGCCTTTTCTCAAAGACGAGCACCTGCCCGTATTCGATTGCGCAACGCCGTGCGGTAAGCACGGCTCGCGCTACATTCGACCGCTCGGGCACGTCGACATGATGGCGGCGGCGCAACCGTTCATCAGCGGAGCACTTTCAAAAACGATCAACCTTCCGCAAACTGCGACGGTCGCCGACGTTAAGGAAGCGTACCGGTATGCGTGGCAGCGCATGATCAAGGCCGTGGCGCTGTATCGCGACGGCTCCAAGCTTTCGCAACCGCTCGCGGCCTCGTACGATGTCGGCGGTGAGGCGGGCGAGGAGGAGCCTGAGGCGCCCTATCAGACCCCGCTCAAGATCGCGGAGCGCATCGTGTACCGCTACATTGCCAAGCGCCGCCGTATGCCCGACCGGCGCAGCGGTTACACCCAGAAGGCGATCGTCGGCGGCCATAAGGTATATTTACGCACGGGCGAGTATCGCGACGGGTCGCTCGGCGAAATCTTCATCGACATGCACAAGGAAGGCGCGGCTTTCCGTTCGCTGATGAACAATTTCGCAATTGCGGTCAGCCTCGGCTTACAGCACGGCGTGCCGCTCGAGGAGTACGTCGAGGCCTTCACGTTCACGCGCTTCGAGCCCAACGGTCCCGTCGTCGGCCACGACAACATCAAGATGGCGACGTCGATCATCGACTACATCTTCCGCGAACTCGCCGTCAGTTATCTCGGGCGGTACGAGCTTGCGCAAGTGCAACCGAGCATGTCGGTGGACGCAATGGGCCCCGAACCCGAGTTCACGGCCGAAGAGGATGCGGGCGTGCAATACAAGACGCCGGACCGTGCAGCGGTGGAAGCGCGCTTGCATCCCACGAGCACGCATTTGACGCCGATGCAAGCGCAGCCCGTTCGGTCGACGCCGCCGGCGGCGCAAGCTAGCGTCGTCGCTCCCACTGCCACTGCATCCTCGCCGCGCGGTGCGCTAAGCGTCATGGCCGCCGGCGACACCGTCCGGGTCGCGATGGCGAAGGGCTACAGCGGCGACGCCTGCGGTGAATGCGGCCAGTTTACCCTCGTGCGCAACGGCACGTGCCTGAAGTGCGACGCCTGCGGCGCGACGAGCGGGTGCTCGTAGAAGGGACAGATTTTCATCAGATGTGATAATCGGCCATCTGGTGATCGAGAGCCCCTTCTTCTTTCAGCGCTTACACGTGCCCGATAATAAGAGGTGTTACAGAAGATCCATAAACTTGTTGACTTTCTCAGTTCCAATGGAAACGCGCGGGGACTTGGTCCCGGCGGGACGACGTTATTGCATCAATGGGTGCGTGAGCGTGCTCCGGCTACGCAGGTGAAGTGCGGTGGCTTTGTATCAAGGCGTTGACACGAAGGGTCCGTTTGTGTTAGCTTTGTGATACAATGCATGCCGGAACTTCGGTTGACCGTCTTTCCGTCTGTGCCGTCGCGGCGCTGTGCGCACTCGTCTACGCTGGCTGCGGCATACGCGCAGGTAGTTGCACGACGGCTTCGGGGTTGGCGCGTTACATTGTGGCAGGCGTTGCAGTCGTGATTGCGATTCTGGTCGGGCTCAATAAGACTTCGGCTGTCGTTTCGTATGGCCTGTTGTGCCTGGCGCTGGTGAGCGTATATGTCGTTGACTTGGTGCGAGAAGAACACGCGCGCAAGCGACGGGTAGCATCGCTCGCTCCTCGACCCATGGCTGACGCGGCCCCGACCGTTTGGGTCGTCATCGCGGCAATATCGCCGCTGATGCTGACGCCGTACGTCGTATTGAGAGAGCAGCTCGCTCCGGCGTTCATGGTTGGAGTTTGCGCGCTCATCATGGCGACGATCGCATGGCGGCTCGCGAGTTCTGCGGTGCAACTCGACGGCGAAGACCTTCAATTGGAGCGCATGCGTGAACGTGCGTGGCGCTCCAAGCGCGCCGGATTAACCGCCGTGGTCGCCGTCGGAAGCATCCTGGTGTTCATAAGCTTCGTGAACGCGGATCTGTCGGCCGTGACGCCCACGCAACGCGTCTTTAATCACCTTTCGTTCGTCGTGTGGGCGGCATTGGCGGCGTGGGTGGCAGCGTGGTGGATCTGGTACGAGCACCGGCTCTCGCAATCGTCATGCTCGGCCTCCTCGTGAGCGAACTCTTTCTGGCGGTGGATCCGACCCTCGATGCCGCGCCGTTCCAACAGATCATGGCCCAGTTGCGCGGCTTTCTTGAGCGTGGCGATCTGAGAACCGGCGATGCGCTCCCTACGGTGCGGCAACTCGCGGGCGACCTTGGCGTTGCTCCGAATACGGTTGCACGGGCGTACGCCGAGCTCCAGGAAGAAGGTTGGCTGACAAGTGAGGGCCGGCGCGGCACCCACGTTGCATCACGCGCTCTCGCAAGTGACAAGCGGGCACGCGCCGCCGTGTTGCGAGAGGCTGTTGCGCGTTTCGTCGCTACGCTTACGCATCGCGGGTACTCGGATGACGAAGTTGCTGCCGCTTTGCAACGATTCGTCAAGGCGTGAAGGGAACCAACGTCCTCAGAAACACCCGTGACGCACAGTGTCGCCCTAACGCGGGGGAAGCGTAGCGTCGGGAACCGGCGGCCCCCCGTGCGATACGATCCAACCCATCGTCGCCGCTAGCCAGAGAGCGGCACTTTGCGCGTCGCCCGGTCCATGGCCGGACTGCGAATCAGCGAGCAGCGCCACCGGCGCGCCGCGCTCCGCAAGCGTCTTGTAGAATTCGATCGCCTGCGCGGAGGGCGCTCGCGTGTCTTGCAGGCCGATCACGAGGAGCAGCGGCGTGTGCATGTGCGCTACGTATGTCTGCGGCGATTGTTCGTCAAGCATCGCCGCGTGAAGGCTTGGCTTCATTCCGAAGAAGCGCTGCATGATGTTCGGACTCTCGGAAAGCGTCGCTTCCAAAAGCAGATTCGTTGGGGGGACCCACGCGACGGCCGCCTTGAAGCGATTTGTGTGGGACGCAATCCACGACGTCAAATACCCGCCGTACGAGCCGCCGAAGAGATAGAGCTTGTTCGGATCGCCGACACCGCTCCGCAGGACCGTATCAACGCCGGCCATGTCGTCGGCCATCGGACGCGCTCCCCAGTTGCCGACGATCGCTTTATACGACCAGTCACCGTAGCCGTCGCTCCCGGCCGGATCGGGGCGAAAATACGCGTAACCGTTGCCGGCGAAATATTGGCCGAAGACGTCGAAGGACGAGTCTTCGGAGCATTGCGGTCCGCCGTGCAATTCCACGATCAGCGGAACGGTTTTGAGATCGGCATTCGTCGGAAGCGTGAGCTGTCCGATGAGCCTGTGGCCATGGCCATCAGACCAGCGGACATAGCGCGTCTCGACGGAGAGGTTCGATGAAGAATACGCCACGTGGGTGATTTGCCGCGGCTCACGGCTGGGGTCCACCAGATACACTTGGGCGGGCTGCCTGGGAGTGCTCCAAATATACGCGATACGTCCGGTGCGAGCGACGGAAAACGCTTCGACACTTCCCGTACGGCCCGTTAGCGGCTTCGGCTCGTCAGCACGGGGATTCACTCGGTAGAGCCGGCTCGAGACGCCGTCCAACATGGTCGCGACGAGCATGTGCGGCTGCCACGAGACACTCCCTGTGCCGCAGGACCACAGATCGCGGTCGAGTTTGGCCGTAACGTCGCGGCCGTCGACGTAAAGGTCCTCGCGCGCGGGCAGCTTACCGTCCCACGTGTGCACGTACGCGAACGCATCTCCGGAAGGCGAGAACTGCGGCGGTGCGCTTCCGGGATACGCAAAGAACGCGTGTCGTATGAGTTCGTGCGCCGTGCCGCTCCGAACGTCGATCGATACGTATTGCGCACGATCGAAGTCGGCATATACCGCGGTCGGCTGCCGAGTGGCGGCAATGTGCATTCCGTCAGGCGACCAAGCTGGATCGTTGTCGGTTGCCGGGCCGCCGTAGGACCAGGAGTCGTGCGTGAGCAGCCGTTCACGGCCGGTCGCCGGGTCGACGATCCAGATTGCGCGCCGCGGCGGCAGCGTATCGCGGTAATCGTTGTGCAGCGACATCCAATGTAGGCGAGGAACCTTCGCCGGCGTACCCGTTTCAACACCGGCAATGGCGCGGCCGTCGGGCGACCACGAGAAATTGACGATGCTGCGCTTCCCACCGGTAAGGGCGCGTCGATTCTTCCCTGCAACGTCAGTCACGACGATCCGCGTCGTGCCCTTCGCGTCGCCCGAAATCCACGCAATGCGTTTTCCATCGGGAGACCAACGCGGATGCGCGAGATCTGCGGTATAGACTGATAAAGTGCGGCCGCTTGCATTCACAAGGTGATACGTATCCGTTCCCTGCGCGGGAAAAAGAGTGTCGAAGAGCACCCCTCTACCGTCGGGTGATATGCGTACGTCGTTCAGCCGCTGCATGGAAACCATGTTCGAAAGCCGCCACGCGTGAACGGCTGCGGGTCGCGGCTGCAAAACGGCGGCCATGATAAATGCGATCAATGTCTATTCCTCCGCAGACCATCCCGGGTACATTTCGATGAAGTCGGCTCGGCTAAGGTGAAGCCGCGCGTTATTCTGCCAGCATTTCGAATGCCGTTTCGTTACCCCCCTGAAACCGTTGAGTTGTTTCCACGAACGCGCGCGTGCGCGCCAGGAGGTCGTCGCGGGCGATAAGCAAGTTGCCGCCGATCAACAGCATCGTGTCCGTACCGTAGAAGCGCAGTAGTTCGTCGACGCGTTCTACCAGCATTCCGCCGGCCGGCACGGGTAGCGCCGGGCGCAGATCGCCCCACGGCGCTCGCGCGGCATCGGCGATGGCTGCCGAATCATCACGCGAATAGGCGAAGCGACCGCCGTAATTTACGAAGATCGTGGCGTCCGCGCCGAGGAGACGAAACAGCCGGCCGAACAAGAGCGGCGGGGCGATGCGCGCGGCGCCGCCGAACGAGGGATGGGCCATGTAGATGAACTCGGGAAACTCGTCGACGAGATCGTAAAAGGCCGGCAAGCCCACGATCATCGGCGCAACGAGCACGATGCGCACACCTTCGTCGCGCGCAAGTTGCGCGTGACGGCGCAGAACCCGCGGCGTGCCGATAAGATTGGGCGCGTAAAATGCCGGTCTACCGGTCGCTTGAGCGCCTTGCGTGACCGCCGCCTGACACGCGGCGACGCGCGAGGCGAACGGTGAGTACGCCTGGTCCGCGATGCCATGATCGTCCTTGATGACGTCGATGCCGGCGAGCGCGAACGTACGCGCCAACCGCGCGAGCTCAGCGATCGGGAGCCCTTGCGGTTTGATCGCAGCGCATGTGAGCGGGCGCTCGGGCGCGCGCAGTACGGTGCGGATTCCCGCGATTCCGTGCCGCGGTCCAGAAAACCGCGCGAGCAGCGTTGCAGGTAAGCTGACATCGACGAACCGCACGTCGTCCCAAAGAGAACAGTTCCCGAACAACATGTTCATCATCTGCGCGGGCTCGCTGCCCGTCGTCTCGACTGCGATTTGCACGTCGACGCGATAGCGCCGCTCGTCGCTCTCCGCGATCCCGGCAACCCGCGCCACGATTTCATCGAGCACGCGCGCATCGCCGATCGCCGCGAGCGGACACTCAACGCTTTGCTCGAGCGCAATCGCTGCGGCCCGGGCTTCGATCCGCTCGGGTTCTGCAGCGACGAGGTAGCTCGCAGTTAACCATTCCATTATCTTGGAAGGCTCGGGACGGGCGACATAGTGCGAAGTTGGCCGAGGACGCGCGGAAATCTTGCGATGCCGCAGCCGCCTTACGTCGCCGGTAAGATATCGACTACGCGAGCGCGGCGAGGAGCCGTTGATACGTCGCGAAATCCGCATCGGTATACAGGCAAAAGATCACGCGCTCAAGACCCGTGCCGGCGCGCACGTGAGCGACGGTCGTGTCGATCGCAATCGGGGCTGCCGCATCGATCGGATAGCCGTACGCCCCGGTGCCGAGCGACGGGAAGGCGATGCTGCGGATGCCGTTCTCTTCGCCAAGGCGCAGGGCCGTACCGTAGGCGCCGGCCAGCAATTCGCCATCGCGAGGACGTCCATCATAGCGCGGCGCCACCGCGTGGATCACGTAGCGCGCGGGCAAGGCGCCCGCCTCGGTAATGACGGCGCTTCCGGTCGGGCAGCGGCCAATGCGGCGGCAGGCTCGTGCGATCGCCGCACCGCCCGCGCGATGAATGGCGCCATCGACACCTCCGCCTCCGGCGAGCGACGCGTTGGCTGCGTTCACGATCGCATCGACGCCGAGCGTCGTGATATCGGCGCTCACCGCTTCGATTGCGGTCGCTCCGATCAACGCCACTGCGCATCCACGCCGAAGCGGAGTCTCTGCATGGAAGCGTTTATTCCGCGGAATCGCCCGAGAGATCGCTGCTGCGTGCCAGGCGTATGGCACAGGCGCCTGTTACGCTCTACGGCATGGTCGACACGCTGCCTTTGGGGACGGATCCATGTGCGCCCCCGGATCGCGATCGCGGCCGATGCTTCCGCCCATCACAATGCGGGCGCAGCGGCAGACGCTGTGCGTCGCAACATCGAAATCACTGCCGTGATATCGGACCGGTGAGATAGCTTGCAACTCTTGGAAGGGCGGTACGTTTACTCCGCCACCGACCTCAACAACTATTTGGAGTGCGAGCATCTCGTCGCGCTCGAGCGGCGCGTCGCGCAACGTCTCCTCGTCCGCCCGGGCGACTTCGATCCGACGGCGCAGCTCGTCAAACGTAAAGGTGACGAACACGAACAGCGGCGTTGGAACGCTTACGTCACCGAGCTTGGCGTCACCGCGGTGTCGTTTGCCCAGCGCCCCAACAACTCGCGCAGCGGCCTGGTTGCCGCCGAAGCTCAGACGATCGCTGCGATGGCGCGCGGTGCGCGGATCATCTATCAGGCGACGTTCTTCGACGGGCAGTTCGTCGGCCATGCGGACTTTCTGCGACGCATCGAGGTGCCGTCGAGGCGCTGGTCCTGGAGCTACGAAGTCATCGACACGAAGCTCGCCCTTTCGCCGAAGCCCTATTTCCTGATCCAGCTGTGCAATTACAGCGAGCATCTTGAACGCGTGAGGCAGCGCACCACAGCACGGCTACATCGTGCTCGGCAGCGGTGAGGAGCGCGCCTTTCGGATCGCCGGGTATGCCGCATACTATCGTCACCTCAAGCGCTCGTTTCTAACGTCCGTCGAAAGCCTCGACGGCGCATATCCGCTGGAGATTTCGCATTGCGGCATATGCGTGTGGTCCGGTGCGTGCAAGGAACGGCGCGAGGCCGACGATCACCTGAGCCTGGTGGCCGGGATTCGTGCCGATCAAAGGGCAAAACTCGAAGATGCCGGCATCGTGACGATGACGCAACTCGCCGCGGCGCGTGAACGACCCTGGCGCATGACCGAGGGCGCCTTCGATAATCTGCGCGTGCAGGCGCTACTGCAAGTCGAGCAATGGCGGGCCATCGCGCGCGGCGAGGAGCAGCCGTATCGTTATCGTTTTCGCGAAGAGCTACGCACCCAAGAATCGGCGCCGCAGCCGCCGGCCGCCGGATTCGCGAAGCTGCCGGAGCCGGCGCCCGGCGATATCTTCTTCGATATCGAAGGCGACCCGCTGTATCGGCCCGATCGCGGACTGGAGTACCTTTTCGGATTCTATTTGCCGGACGAAGACCGGTACGTTCCTTTCTGGGCTAAAGATTCAGGCGAGGAGCGGCTTGCCTTCGAGGCTAGCGTCGACTTCATCGCACAGCGGCTGGCGCGCTACCCGGACTTACACGTGTATCATTACGCGTCGTACGAGAAGTCAGCGCTTCGCCGGCTGATGGGGCGCTTCGCTTCACGCGAGCGGGAGATCGATAATTTCCTCATACGGGGGCTTTTTCGTCGATCTCTATCCGATCGTACGGCAAGCGATGTGGATCTCGCAGCCGTCATATTCGCTCAAAAAAGTCGAAGCGTTCTACGCGCTCAAGCGCTCCACGGTAACCCGTGGAGGCGACGATTCGATCGCGATGTTCGAAGCGTGGCTCGCTTCCGAAGACCCCGCACTGCTCGAAGACATCGAGCGGTACAACGAGGATGACTGCCGCTCGACCTACCGGCTTCGCGACTGGCTTGTCGCGCTGCGCAACGAATACAACACGAAACGCGGCGAGCCGCTGCCATGGCGCGCTCCGATCGAGCCTCCGCCCGAGCGGCCCGAACCCCCGCGAACCGAACTCGAAAAGCAACTACTCGGCGACCTGGTTGCGCCCGACTCACTTGCGGCGCTGCGCGCGGCACCCGAGCAATTTCGCGCACGCTGGCTGCTCGGCAACATCATTCAATACCATCGTCGCGAAAATAAACCAGCGCACTGGGAATATTACGAGCGCTGCGAAAATGTCGAGGACCTGGTCGAGTTCGATCGCAATGCGATCGGCGGCTTGAGGCGACGGATCGACGTTACGCCGGAAAAGATCGGCAACGATCGCAATCTCGTCTACACGTACGAGTATCCGCTTCAAGAGCACTACTTGCGAAGCGGCAAACCGCACTGCCCTGATTCGAAGGCTGCCGTCACGCAGGTGATCGCGCACGATGAGGCCGCCCGCGAGATTCGCCTCAAGCTCAATGCCGAGATGGCGAAGCGCTTGCGGGCGCTCATTCCGGGGAAACCTCTGCCGCATTTCGACAAGCAGGCCGCCGTCGAGCGGATCGCAAGTGCATACCTCGCGGGGCAGCTTGCGGCTGATTACCCCGCTACCGCTGCGCTGCTTCTGGAATCGTTGCCGCGCTTGCGCGATCGCATCGTCGGCGGCCGCATTCAGCCCGACACGGTCGACGTCACGTCGCTCTCACGCACGGTCGAAGCGCTCGACGACTCGTATCTTTTCGTGCAAGGTCCGCCGGGTACAGGCAAGTCGACGTTGGGCGCCGCGGCGATCGTCGATCTGTTACGTGCAAACCGACGCGTCGCGATTATGGCGAATAATCACAAAGCCTTGCACAACTTGCTCCGCAAGATCGAAGAACGGGCTCGGGATGGCGGGGTCCGGTTCGCTGGATGCCACAAAGACAGCGGCTTAACGGAAGGTTCAACCTACGAATCGCCGCTCGCGGTGCCGTTCGTGAGGAACGTGTCCAAGACGACAGAGTTGCTCCTGGGTCACTTGGCATCGGGTACGGCGTTCGCGTGGACGGACGAGAGCCTCGCGGGAAAATTCGACTACATCTTCATCGATGAGGCGGGGCAGGTGTCGCTGGCCGATGCGCTCATCGCTTCGCTTGCGGCCAGGAACGTCGTGTTGCTGGGCGACCCCCAGCAGCTGCCGCAAGTGTCGCAAGGCTCGCATCCCGTTGGGAGCGACCTTTCGATCCTCGCGCATCTGCTCGGCGACCGCGAGACGGTGGCGCCGGAGCGTGGCGTCTTTCTCGACGTCACGTACCGCATGCAGCCGGCGATTACTTCGTTCGTTTCGACGACGAGCTACGAAGGGCGGTTGCGCGACAATCCGGCTACCGCGGCGAATCGCATCGACTCGCCCGGCCTCAGCGGTGGCGGGCTAGCATATGTACCGGTCGCACACCAAGGGAACGGCCGGTTCTCCGACGAGGAATCGGATCGCATCGTTCGCGAGGTCGGTCTTCTTCTTCAGGGTACGGTCGTGCTGGGAGCCGGTCCCCGCCGGCCGCTACAACAACGTGATATCCTTGTGGTGGCTCCATATAACTTGCAGCGGCGCAGGCTCGGTGAACGGCTATGTTCTGCCGGGTACGGCGGCGTCGCGGTCGGAACGGTCGACAAGTTTCAAGGGCAGGAAGCGCCGGTCGTGTTTTATTCGATGGCAACCTCGAGCGACGAGGATCTACCGCGCGACATGAACTTTCTCTTCGACAAGAACCGCTTCAACGTCGCAGTCTCGCGCGCTCAATGTCTGAGCGTCCTCGTGTGCAGTCCGCGGCTGCTGGATGCGCGCTGCAACCGGCCGGAACAGATGGAGCTCGTCAATCTGCTCTGCGCGTTCGCGGAGCAAGCGACGCCACCGGCAGCATTGCCCGTCTCCGTGCCCGCCTAATTCGCCTCGGACGTCGTTCCTTTATTGCGCTTTCACGAACGCGTCGATCTGTGGGAGTAAGCGATCGCGGTGTTCGAGTTGCAGGTGGACGTCTTCCATCGTCTTGGCGATCTGCGCGGAGGCGGCGGCCGGGACGTTGGCTTTCATGTACTGCTCGATGTCGCCCGCTGGAACGCCGCGCCAAAAACTGCCGGCGATGTTCGTAATGTAGGGAATGCGGTCGAATTCGCTGAGACCGCCGAACAGTTTCGCGTTGTTTTTCTGCAAAAAAGCCCATGCCGTCTCCGGATGATCCTGCCCCACGATGTACACGATGACGGGGGCGAACGATGAAAACTGCGGCGGCAGTGAGAGCGCGGCTCGCAGACTACGCTGCGCGAGTTCCGGGTCTCTTGCGCTGAACGCGGCCTGATAGTAGGTTTGCATCTCGATCGGGTTGTGTGAGGACATGCCGGCCTGCACGAGCTTTTGATATGTCGCTGCGTCGGCGTAACGGCCGACGATGCCGATGACCGTATCCTTGAGCGGCGGTTTGAGCGAGTTTGGATTTTTTTCGAAGGCCGCGTAGCGCCGCTGAGCTTCGGCGATCGTGTCCTTGTCTTCGACCGTCGCAAGATCCCCGATGATGCTCAAGCGTAGAATGGTGAGCGCGACATCGGTCGTGGGACCGTCCCAGCCGCCGAGGGCCACAAGCAGCGGCTTCAGGTATGCAGCGCCCCACGTCTTAAATGCCGCTTCGCCCGGTTTGCCGTACTCGTAGGCGAACATGTCGCCGAAGTGACGCTGTACGTTGCTCCCGACGTGCGGCTCCCCGTCGCCCGTGTCGGATTTCACGTACGCGAGGTAATCGCCGAGTTGCGACTTGCCGTCGCTTGCGAACTCCCACGAGTCGTCTAAGAGCGAGATCCGATCCGCAACGCTGAGCGATTTAAAGTTCCGCTGCTGGAGGGCTTGGTCGGCGGCACCGTAGGCAACGCGATAGTAACCGAGATCCTCGCCGTTGAGGATCAAGGGGGCGTCGCAGCTTCCGCCCGCGATCGTATCGGATCGTTTATCGAAGAGCACCGGGACCGTCGTCCCCGCGCCGTCCTCGATATTGAGCGGAATCGCCCAGAGCGTTTGACTGTCGTCGGCGAAGGACGTGTAGCGGTGCTGCGAGAGGCTGAGCGTTCGCTTTCCGCCCGCGCACGCCGACGCGACCGTTACCAGTGGAAAGCCGGGCTGGTTGATCCACGCGTTCGAGAGCGCCTCGACATTCTGGTGCGAGGCGTGCGAGAGCGCCGACCACAAATCGCTCGGGACGCTATTGCCGTACGCATTGGCAACGAAATAGTCGTGTAAGCCCGAACGGAACCTTTGCGGCCCAAGATAGGCTTCCATCATGCGCAGAAATGCTCCGGATTTTTGGTACGCGATCTCCGGATCGAAACTCGTGTTGGCTTCGGTCTCGTTGTGGACCGGAATTTGAATCTTCGTCGTATTGCGGCGCGCGTCGGCAACGAGCGAGCCGTTGGTCGACTCATCGAAGCCGAGCCACCAGTCCCAGCTCGGGTTGACGTCGGCGGTGGACTTCGTTTCCATCCAGGTCGCGAAGCCTTCGTTGAGCCATAGACTGTCCCACCACGCCATCGTCACGAGGTCGCCGTTCCATTGATGCGACGTTTCATGCGCGATGATGTCGAATATTTGGCGCTGCTGGTCCGGCGACTGCAGTGCGGGGTTGTAGACGACGGTGTTTTCCGTGAACGCCATTCCGCCCCAATTTTCCATGGCGCCGCCGAAGAATTGCGGAATCGAAATCAAGTCGAGTTTCGGCAGCGGGAATTTTTCACCGTAGTAATTCTCGAAGTAGGGAACCAGACGTTCCAGCGACGCGAGCGCGTAGGTCAGCTCGGGACCCGTACCGCGCGTGCCGTATACGTGCAGCTGCGTCGCACCGGCGGAGCCGGTAAGCGTGTCGAAGTCGCCGGCACAGAAGACGACGAGATAGGTCGGCATCGACGGGGTCGTGGCAAAGCTTACGCGCTTGCGGGCCGCAGGCATGCTGACCGTGCGTTCGATCGGCATGTTGGAGACCGCGGTCCATGCCGCCGGTACCGTCGCCGTGAGGTGAAATCTCGCGCGAAAGATGGGCTCGTCCCAACTCGGGAACATGCGGCGTGCGTCGGTCGCTTCCATTTGGGTACCGAGCATCTGCGTCGGCTTACCGCTCTGCTGATCCGTGTACTTTTGAACGAACAACCCTTGCGCGCTCTTTTGAAGCGTCGCGGTATATGCGAGGGCGAGCTTGTGCGTCCCGACGGTGGCGGTTCGCGGAAAGGTCATCGTCAACGTTTGCGCACCGGTCTTCACCGAACGCGCTGGTTGGCCATCGAGGCGCGCCGAGGAGACCGTGGTCTGCAGGGCGTTGACGACGATCTCGTTCGTCGGCTTGATTACCCGTAGCGTCACCGTCTCGTTCCCCGCAATCTTCATCGTCGCCATATTGGGGACGACGTTGACATCATAGAGGAGCGGGACCACGGTGCGCGGCAGCGTGCCCGGCACGGAGTCGATGGGCACGAGCGCCGCAGCCGGAGCCATGCTTGAAATGCAAAAAACGCCGCCACCCAGGGCAAGCCACAAGAACGCTCGTTTCAATCGATTCTCCCTTATGCGCCACCATACGGCGCCGGGGGCGCCAATGTTTCGCAGCGGCGCACCCTTCGCCGACCGTTGGACGACGGGCGGCCCGCCATGCGCTCCGCGGCGAAACGGTCCCGCGGTAATCGAGCTCGCTTGCACGAAGGGACGAACGTGAAGACAACGTGGAAGCCGGTAGACGACCCGCAGGCGCCGAAGTCGAAGTTGCCCGATAGCGCCTTTGCGTTTTCCGCAGAGCGCAAGGAACCACTCATCGACGCGAGCCACGTGCGCAACGCGGTTGCGCGATTTTCGCAGGTCGAGGGCGTGAGCGATCAAGAGCGAGCGCAAGCGTTCGAGAACATCCTCGCAGCGGCGAAGCACTTCGGCGTGCAGCTCAGCGAGACGAGCTGGCACGATCTCATGCGCCGCTGATTCTGCGGCCGCGTAAGGCGTAGACGTTGCAGCGAACGCTTCGGCGGTGAGGGAGGGTCAGCAGCTGCAGCGCAGTCTCGGGCTCGCCGACGTTGCGCCGTTCTTGTTTTTATTCGCGTCGGCGATCCGCTTGTATGTGGAGCCGAGCGGGCCGGGTGCGCTGCGCATTCCCGGCGGACGCTATACGATCGGCGCCGCGGCGGTGATCGGTCTGCTGACCACGCTCAGTGCGATCGTGCTCGCCGTCGCAAAGGTCGTCGGTATGACGGTCTTCATGGTCGTTAGCGGCGTCGTCGTGTACGTCATTGCGCTGCGCTCCGGCGCACGGCGCACGCACGAATAGGTCGAAAGGGCGCTCGGCGAACGGCCATGAAGGCGAGCGTACCCCTACGTGCCGGCGAAATGTTACTTGGCGCCCTTGAAAGGTCGACCATGATTAACCGCATCACTTCCGTCGCTGCCCTGTTGCTGCTGTTTCTGTTCGGGGGTGCCGGCCCGGCCGCCGCCGGAACGACGGGCTCGCTCGTCGGCCGCGTGTTCGACAGCATCTCGCATAGCCCGGTCGCCGGTGCGCGGGTCAGCGTCGTTTCGCCGTCGCAAACGGCGACGAGCACGACCGATGTGGACGGCGCTTTTCGCTTCATCTCGCTCACACCCGACACGTACGTCCTGAGCGCGCAACGGGAGGGATTCGACCCGTTTTCGGTCGCGGGTGTGACGGTGCAGGCGGATCAATCGCAAACGGTGCCGGTCGCTTTCGTCAAGACGCTGCGCACGATCGGACGTGTTACCGTCCGTAACGCGACCGACCTCATCAGACCCGGAACGACGAGCGACGTCTATTCGGTCAACGCCGCGGGTGGGCGCAGGCAATCGGCGGTCCGGGCGGCTTGAATTCCGCCTACAGTGCGATTGCCTCCGTGCCGGGCACGAACGTGCAGCAAGGCCAACAAGGCTGGTATCAAACGCTCAATATCCGCGGCGGCGACATCGACCAGGTCGGCTTCGAACTCGACGGCGTTCCGGCCAACCGCGTCTACGACAACGCCCCGCAGACGATGCTCTCGAACATCGGTCAACAAGAGTTGCAGGTCTACACGGGCGGGACGCCCGCCACCGCCGACGCAACCGGCATCGCGGGCTACGTCAATCAAGTCATTCGCACCGGAACGTATCCCGGCTTCACCAGTCTCGATCTCGGATTGGGTAGCCCCACGTTTTATCACAAGGCATCGCTCGAAGTCGGCGGGGCGTCGCAAAACCGGCTGTTTTCATACTACGCTGCGTTCGCCGGCGTCAATGAGGACTATCGCTTCGCGGATCAGTTCAACGGGGTCAGCGATCCGCGATTGTTCTATCCCGTCTTCTTTCCCGAAGGACGGTTCAACGTCTACGACGGAACGAAGGGGCCCTTAAATTTCGCGCCGGGAACGGTCTACGGCATCGCAGCGACGGCCGACCGCGAGAGCGTCGTCAACTTGCACTTCGGGATCCCGCACCATGCCGGCGCAAGTAAAGACGACGTGCAGCTGTTGTATCTCAATAGCAGGATCGTCTCACAGCTGTTCAGCTCGATCAACGACGAAGGCGGCCCGGCAAACGTCGCCAACGCGGTCGGCAACGGGGGGACCGCATACAACCACGACGGCTACGTCTACGATGGCGCGCTGTACGCGCCGGTCGACCCAAGCAAGATTCGAGCCGTTTACTTTCCGTATTCATCCGGCGGCCGGCCCTTCGAGAGCGTTGCGGCGAATAACGGTCGTGACTACAACGACAACGGCGTCGTGATCACGAAACTCCAATATCAACGCAACTTCGACCCGACATCGTATCTGCGCTTGTACGGCTACACGGAGTACTCCAACTGGTTCGAAGGTGGTCCCGGAAACGAGCAGTTCACAAACTACTACGGCGGTTATCTCAACATTTACGACTTGCCGAGCCATACGTTCGGCTTCAACGCAAACTTCTCGAAGCAACTCTCCGATAAGCACCTGCTGGGCGTGACCGCTTCATACACGTCGGCACGCGTGAGCCGCAGGTTCACGTACGGATATCCGGGCGACACCGTCGGCTACGGGTTTACGAATCTCGTCGACGCGCAGGGATACTGTTACGACCCGAGCAGCCGCGCGCAGACGAGCTGTTTTACCGGAACGCGGGGGACCTTTCCAACGACCGCTCCCGGAACGCCTGCGTCGTCGTCGTACGCGCTGCCGACCGGAACGGTCAACGTGGTCACGCCCTCGGGCGCTGCCGGTACGGCAACATGGCTTGCGACCGACGCCGGATACGTCAACACGCGGCTCAACCAAGTCTCGCCGGCCTTCACGGCCGGAGCCGTCACCGATCAGTGGCGTCCAAACGACCGGCTCACGTTTACGCTCGGCGCGCGCTTGGAAAGCTTCGACGACCGCCTAGGCGATACGACCGGGAGCCCCGCGCGGCAATTTTGGTTCAACGCGTACAACAACGAGCATTGTTATAAGCCGCGCGCGCTCATTCCGCGGCCGTTTTCCGTCGGTCCGACCACTTCGGGTCCGGGACCCGCCGGCGCCACTCCAGCATCCTGCGCGGCCGCGTTTGGTCCGGGCTACACGCAAGCGAATCTCGTCAACCACACGGCGCCGAACGTGACCTCGTCGATCTTCGAACCACGGCTCGGCGCCACGTACAGCCTCGGCCCCGATACCGTGCTGCGCGGATCATTCGGAATCTATGTACGCCCGGTCAATACATCATGGCTACAGTACGATGCCGTCAACCAAGACCTCGCAAGCTTCATCGGCGCGAACTTCTTATCGCTCGGGTACAACACTCCGATTCATACCTTACGGCCCGACACGTCGAGCAACGCCGACTTCTCGCTCGAACAGCACTTACACGGGAGCGACGTGTCGTTCAAACTGACGCCGTTCTACCGCGCGACCCGCAACCAACTGCAGCCCGTTCCGATCGGCGCGGGCGGCGTCGTCAGCGGATTCAACGTCGGGCAGCAGACGTCGTCGGGTCTGGAATTTGCGCTCAAGAAAGGCGACTTCGGCCGGGACGGACTCGCCCTGCAGCTCGCCTACACGTACACGCACAGCCGCATCAAGTACGGAAACTTCCCCTCCGGAACGAACGTCATCGACGGCCTGAACCAATACGTCCAGGAGTACAACAGCTACACGTCGGCGTGCGCGTCGGTCACTGCCGCGAACGCAAACTTGTGCGGCGTGGCCGTCGGTGCGAGCAATCCCAACGCCGCCGCAACATTCGCTGCCGTCGACCCCGGCGGTAAAGCGACGACCATTCCAAATCCTTATTATGGACAGCCGGCTCAACCGTTGCTCGACCGTACCGGCTCGTACACGACCTACGATCAAATACCGCAGGCTTTTACGGGCGAAAACGGATACGAGACACCGCACGTGGCCTCGCTCATCGTCAGTTACAAGCATGCGCGCTTCACGGCCACCCCGAGCCTCACGTACAGTTCGGGAGCAAGTTACGGCTCGCCGCTGGCATATCCGGGCTACGTACCCGTCGGCTGCACGACCGTCGGGGCCGTCGGGACGGGCGGCGGTACGGTCGTGGACCCGAAGTCGTGCACCATAAGTTCCAGCGCTACGAAGAGCGGTCTGCCGTTTTTGCTGGTCCCCGACGCCTATACCGGCCGTTTCGACAGCCTCGGTGCGTTCAAAGAACCGCAGCGCATCACGCTCAACCTGTCGGGTTCATACGACGCGACCAAGAACGTGCGGTTGAACTTCGCGGTGACGGGTTTGGTCGATACGTGCTTTCAGCGCGGCTATGCGTGGGACGATCCGCACATTTGCGTCTACTCGCAGTTGCCCTCCGGCGGTAACGCCGTCGGGCCTTCCGGAAACTTCCTTCCCCTTGCGGCAACGCCGATCCAATACCGGTATCCGTACGGCGTCTTCAACAACAACCTCAACACCGGATTCATCGGCACGAACCTGCCGGTGCAGGCAACGTTCGACGTGCAACTGCGGTTGTAAACAGCATGGCGACCTACATCCGGCCCGCGATTGCGTCCGGCGCAACGACGTTGCCGTCGCGCTACTATGTCGGTGACGACGTCTTCGCACGTGAACGCGAACGCCTCTTCGTGCGCTCGTGGATGTGCGTCGGGCGGCAGGAGCAACTCGCGCAGCCCGGCGATTTCTTCTTGGCTGAGGTTGCCGGTGAAAGCCTCATCGTCGTGCGCGATCGAGCCGGAACGATCCGCGCGCACTTCAACGTCTGCCGGCACCGCGGGACGCGGCTTTGTGACGAAGCGCAGGGACGCTTCGGCGGTTCCATCCAGTGCCCGTATCACGCCTGGACGTACGGCCTCTCGGGTGAACTGCAGGCCGCGCGCAACATGGAGTTCGTGCCGAACTTCCAGCGCGCCGACTATCCGCTCGTCGCGGCGCCGGTGCGGGTCGAAGCCGGTTTCATTTTCGTCGCGCTTGAGCCGCCACCCGGAGCGGAGCCGCCGCTTTCGGGGTTGCGCTCGAAACTCGAGGCGTGGCAAGTCGAGACGTTGCGCGTCGGGGCAAGCGCGCATTACGATCTCGCCTGCAATTGGAAGCTTGTGTTCCAGAACTATTCCGAATGCTATCACTGTCCGCTGATCCATCCGCAACTGACCAAACTCTCGCCGCCCGATTCGGGGAGAAACGACCTTTCGGAAGGCCCGGTGCTGGGTGGTTACATGACCTTGCGCCATTCCGGCGGTAGCATGACGACGAGCGGAAAATCGTTAGCGCCGCTCGGTACCGTCGGCGGCAATGACCTCGAGCGCGTGTACTACTACACGCTATTTCCGACGATGCTGCTCAGTTTGCATCCCGATTACGTCATGACGCATCGCATCCGGGCGCTCGGGCCGGCTCGCTGCGAAGTGATCTGCGATTGGCTATTCGCGCCCTCGGCGATCGCGTCGGCCGACTTCGATCCGAGCGACGCGTTCGATTTCTGGGACATGACCAATCGGCAGGATTGGCACGTCAGCGAACTCTCGCAACGCGGCATCGGCTCGCGCGCCTATCGGCAGGGGCCGTATGCCGAAGCGGAAGGTCTCCTTGCCGCCTTCGACCGCCACTATCTGGCGACGCTCGAAGGCTGACGCTGCAAGCCGGCACGTCGCAGATCGGTGAGCGCGGCGCGGGCCGCGCGTTTTCCGGGAGCGCCCGTAACGCAGCCGCCGGGGTGCGTTCCCGAACCGCACAGGTACAGGCCTGCGAGCGGCGTTCGAACCGCGAACCGGTCCTCGAATATCTGGCCGGGAAGCAACTCACCGTGAAAGATGTGGCCGCCTTCGAGGCCGAAGCGCTCTTCTAAGTCGGGCGGCGCGAGCAACTGCTGCGCTTCGATCGCGCTCGGCACATTGGGCGCGTACTGCGCGAGCAGCGAGACGATGGATCGCGTCGCCTCGGCGCGTTTGGCATCGGTCCACGGACCGTCGGCGCGCTCGTAGGGAAAATACTGCGCGAAGATCGAGAGCAGATGCTTACCGTGCGGCACGAGCGTCGGATCGGTCGGCGTCTGCATGTAACATTCGAGGAACGGTTCGCGCGCGGCGCCCTCGCGCTTAGCATCCTCGAACGCGCGCTGCATGAAATCGATGTCGGGTGCGACGTGGATCGTCGCACGATGATGGAGACCGGCTCCCTGCGACGGGCGCGCGGTGTATTGCGGTAGTTCGCCGAGCGCGAGGTTGAGCTTGAGCGCCGGACCGTTGGTTTCCCAGCTATGCAATTTAGCGACGAAGGCATCGTCGAAATGTTCGGGTCCGCTCAAGGCAAGAAACGTCGTTTTCGGCCCGGCGTTCGAGAGCACGATGCGCCCTGCAATCTCGCTTCCGTCCGCGAGGATCACTCCGCTTGCGCGTTCTCCGGCGGTCGCGATCTTCGCTACCGTCGCGTGTTGCCGAATCTCGGCGCCCGCCGCGAGCGCCGCGGCTTTGAGCGCTTGCGAGATACCGCCCATGCCGCCGCGCACGAAACCCCAGGCGCCCGCTACGCCCATCGCCTGCCCCGAGACGTGATGCGCCATGACGTAGCCCGTGCCGGGATCGCGCGGACCGCGATTGGTTCCCGTGATGCCGTCGCTTGCAATGATGGCTTGCAGCACCGGCGTTTCGACGAAACGTTCGGCCACCTCGGCGACCGAGCCGGCGAAGAGCGCGCGCGTCGCCGGATCGAAGCGTTCGAGCGACGGTTCGTCAGCGAGGAACGATGCGAACACAGCATCGCCGACGCGGTCCGCCTCGCGCGCGTACGCCTCATAGCCCGCCACATCGCGCCGAGAAAATGCCGCGACCTCATCAGCCGTTGCGACGGGATCACTCGAGATCAGCAGGGAGCGCCCGTCGAGCAGCGGCGTGAACGACGACGGATCCTTCCGATACGCCGAGTATCCGAAACGAGCGAGTTCGAGTTCGGCGATGACCTGCGGGTGCAGCAGACTGCAGACGTACGAAGCCGTCGAGACGGTCCAGCCTGGCCAGGGCGTCTCGCTGACGGCAGCGCCGCCGACAATCTCGCGCCGCTCGAGCACGAGCGTCTTGAGGCCCGCGCGCGCGAGGTATGCCGCGGCCGTCAGGCCGTTATGGCCTGCGCCGATGATGATTGCGTCGTACATCATTCGTGTACCGTCTTCGATATAGCTGCGACTGCGACCGCGATGATCGACCGGTCGCCAAGACTTTTTCGCCGCAGCTGCATCACTCCTCGCTTGCGGCGACATTGTTCCGGTTCCGGCTACGCAGCGTGTGGAACCGTATTCTACCTCGTCCCGCCGCGCGGCGCAGAATCGACATCGACGAACCGGGTGAGTCGAAGGAAGTCGATGGGATGGCGCGTCTTCCCGTCGAGCGCGAGATCGGCCACGATTTGCCGACGACCGAACAGAATTTGTAGCCGTGCCCTGAAAAGCCGCCCGCAACGACGATGCGTTCGTCGTACGGATGCCTGTCGAGAATGAAGTGTTCGTCGGGCGTCAGCGTGTACATGCAGGCTTTGCCTGAAAGAAACGTGCCGGCGGAGCCCGGCATGAACGCCTCGAGCGCAGTTCGGATTGCGCTAGAGTCGGCGTCGCGCACGGTGCGATCGATGTCTTCGGCGGATGTCGTGTCGCCGTACGCATGAAACGCGGCCTTTACGCCCTGGCCGTAATCCGGAAAGCCGTAGAGCGCTGCCGGCATCGCTTCACGTTCCAGCAAAAACGTCGGAAAACGGTCGCGCGTGTAGTCGTCGGTCGTAGGAGCGAACCACACCTGAACGTTGCGCTGCACGCGCAGCGGCAGATCCGGCTCAGGGGCGAGGCGCGGCAGCCAAGGGCCCGCGCAGACCGCGAGACGGTGCGTGCTGCACACCGAACCATCATCCGTTTCGACGTGGATTCCATCCGGGCGAGACGCATATCCGCACACGCGTGCTTCGTAGCGAAGCTCCGCGCCCGCTCGCTCGGCAACGCGCAGGTGCGCTTCGACGGCTTTCTCGGGAAAAATCATGCCGGCGTCGCGCTCGAAGAGTCCGCTTTCGGCGGCGAGAAGCCGCAGGGACGGGTAGCGTTGCAGCATCTCGCGGTGAGTGAGCGCCTCCAGCGCAAGCCGGTACGTTTGCGCGCTGCCGGCGGCGCCGCGTAACAGCGCACCGTCGTTGCGACCGACCAGCAACATGCCGCACAAGTCGAGCAGTTCGCTCTGGGATTCACGCTCCAATTCGCGCCAGAGCTCGTAGGCACGTTGCAACAGCGGAACGTAAGCGGCGCCTTCAAAGTAGGCTTTACGGATGATGCGCGAACGGCCGGCGGAAGCACCCAGATCGTGGCCGCGTGCATACTGCTCGATCCCGAGAACGCGTTTGCGTCGCTTGGCGCAGTGCGCCAAGGTTGCACTCCCCATGCCGCCGAGCCCAACAACGATCATGTCGTACATGCGATGCTCGTGATCGGTTCGTTGCGTCGAGCAGTGGACCTCGCCATTGCGCCGAAGCATCGCTGTATGTCCGTGACGTTCGTTGACGCTGGGCGCGATGATCTCGAGGCGATTGCCGCTCTTTGGTTCCGCGCGCAGGCCGCACGGCGCCCCGGTCCGTTCGTGACCATCGCCGACTCGCGCGCGCTTGTTGCCCAACGTCTAGCGCAGCCGGGCTCCTGGTTCATCTTTGCGGCCGAAGGCGAGCGGGTCGTCGGCATCGCCTACGGTGCGCCCGGGCGCAACGATGACGGTCTGGGGAAGCCTATCCGCGGCTTGCTGCACTTGGGCATGGTTGCGGTTGAACCGCACGACTGGGGGCGCGGCATCGGCAAGGGGTTGGTGCAGCAGAGCTTCGCGATGGCGCGCGAGCGCGCTTTTCGGGAGATGCAGCTGTGGACGCACGCCGACAACCTGCGGGCGCAAAAGCTCTTCGAAGGGCTCGGCTTTACGCGTAGCGGTCGCATCAAACGCGACCCGCGCGGTGAGACGATCGTGCACTACGCTTGCAGCCTGCATACGTCGGCTACGTGAGCGGCGCCGGAGAATCTCGCGAACCGTTCGTCGTTGAAGCGGACGCCTTGACCAAAGCGTACGGGCCGGTGGAAGCGGTACGCGGCATCGATTTTCGCGTGCATGCCGGCGAGCGTTTCGGCTTCCTCGGCGTCAACGGCGCCGGCAAGACGACGACGATGAAGATGATCTATTGCCGCATCGCGCGCAGCACGGGATCGCTGCGCGTCTTCGGACTCGATTCGGCGGCGCACGCCATGGACATCAAGCGACGCATCGGGGTCGTGGCGCAAGAGAGTGCGATCGATCCGGAACTGTCGGTCTACGAGAATATGCTGCTCTACGCCGCATTCTTTGGGATGGGCGGCGCACGCGCTCGCGATAAGGCAGACGAACTGCTGCGCTTCGTCGGACTCGACGGCAAGGGAAAGGCGCGCATCCGCGAGCTTTCGGGCGGCATGAAACGGCGGCTGTCAATCGCGCGGGCGCTGATGAACGATCCGGAACTGCTGGTTCTCGACGAACCGACGACCGGGCTCGACCCGCAAGGGCGCCTGCTCGTGTGGGAAAAACTTTCGCTGCTGCGCGAGCAGGGCGTCACGTTGCTCTTGACGACGCATTATATGGAGGAGGCTGCACGTTTATGCGATCGTCTGGTCGTCATGGATGCCGGACGCATCTACGCGGAGGGAACGCCGACTGAATTGATAGCGCAGTACGCCGCAAGCGACGTACTGGAAATCGCCTGCGATGCAGCGGCGCTGCCGAACGCGGGCGTGCTCGGTGGACTCGTGCGCCGCAGCGAGCGACATGGCGAGACGAGCTATCTGTACACCGACGATGGGCCGGCGTTGCTCGGTCGCCTCGGCGCGCTCGGTTTCGAGTCACGCCGGCACGTCGCGCGACCGGCAACCCTTGAAGACGTGTTCCTCAACATTACCGGGCGGGAACTGGCGGAGTGAACGCCCGGACGTACGCCGCCTTCTTCAGCCGCAATGCCCGGCACGTGTTTCGCCGTAATTTGATGGCTTGGCGCAAATACGCGTGGTCGAGCGTGACCATCAACTTCGCCGAGCCGTTCGTGTATTTTCTCGCGATCGGGTTCGGGCTTGGAAGTTACGTCCATCTTGGAGGCCAGACGCGCTTCGTCAGTTTTCTTGCGGCGGGGTTGCTGGCTGCGCTGCCCATGAACTCTTCGACGTTCGATGCCGCGTGGGGCGTGTACGAGCGCCTGAACACGAGCGGCGTCTACGAAGCGATGGTGACCGCCCCCGTAGACCCGCGCGAGATTGCCGCGGGGGAGTATCTGTGGCAGGCGTTCCGTGCGCTTTTGTACGGCGCGCTGTTCCTGACCGTCATGGCGCTTTTCGGTTTGGTCGCGTCACCGTTTGCGCTGCTGGCGCTCGTCGTGGTGACGTTGACGGGGATTCTGTTCGCCATTCCCGCGGTGGCGCTAGGCGCGACCGTTCCATATCAAGAGCAGCTGTTCTACTATTTCTCGATCGTCATCACACCGCTGTTCATGGTGAGCGGCGTCTTCTTCCCGCTCGATCGCTTACCGCCATGGGCGCGCGACATCATCTGGTTCACGCCGCTCTATCACGCGGTCAACGCCGTACGGCCGCTCGTTGCCGGCCACCCGACGTGGGGAACGCTTGGCGAAGTCGTGTGGCTCGTCGTCTTCATCGCGCTTTTCATGGCGCTGCCGATGGCGCGACTGCGGAAAAAGCTTGCGAGTTAGCGAGATCGCTGAGTCCACAACACGCGGACACTCCTCTAAACCCGCATTCCCCAGATGAATTCGCAAAGCACGCGGCGCTATTGCAAACAATCGGTTATAATTACAGCATGATTAGCATCACAGGTAAGCGATTTCGTGGAGAACCCCGCGGGTGAAACGAATAACGGCATTCTCCGGCTTGATTTCAACCGCCGCGTGATGTTGCAGTTTCGCGGATCCGTCGTTACATCCGATGCTGGACTGCTTGCCTATCGCGAACTCGATGATGCGCTCGGTTTGAGTGAACTTGCGGGTGAAACGCTTGCCGACGCGCGCACTGGCAAGAACGGCTGGCATGCGCTGGTCGGACTGCTGCGGCAGTCCGTGTTCGGGCGCCTCGCGGGCTACGAAGACGTGAATGACGCCGAACGCCTGCGCCACGATCCGGCAATGCGCTGGATCGTTGGCGGCAAAGCGGCTCACGGTCGTGCAGCATCACCGAGTCAGATGGGTCGCTTTGAAACGCAATGGCTCGCGGCGCCTGGGCATCTCCGCGCACTTGTCGATCTCTCCGGCGAGTGGATCGACCGCGTCCGCGGGCGCCGGGCAACCCAGGAGATCGTGCTGGACATGGATTCGAGCGTGAGCCCGACGCACGGCGATCAGGAGATGAGCGTTTGGAATGGGCACTTCGGCTGCACGTGTTACCACCCGCTCTTCGTATTCAACCAGTTCGGCGATCTCGAACGGTGCGTACTGCGTCCCGGCAACGTGCATAGCGCTGACGATTGGGAAAGCATGCTCAATCCCGTCGTCGCGCGGTACCGTGGTCAAGGCGCACCAATCATGTTTCGAGCCGATGCCGCCTTTGCGATGCCGAGTATGTACGAATTCCTGGAAACCGAAGGCATCGAATACGCGATCCGACTCCCCGCAAATCAAGTCGTGCAAAATCGGATCGCCCATCTGCTCAAACGGCCGGTCGGACGACTACCAAACGCGGTGCGGCGTTCGTATGCGAGTTTTCGCTATCAGGCGGGAAGTTGGAGTCAGCCGCGCCGGGTTATTGCCAAAGTCGAGTGGCATCCCGGAGTACTCTTTCCGCGCGTTGGCTTCATCGTTACCAACATGACGTGTCGCGCCAAGAATATCGTGCGCTTTTACAACCTACGTGGCACGGCAGAGCAATGGATCAAGGAAGGCAAGGGCGCGATCAAGTGGACGCGGCTGTCGTGCCACTCGTTTAGTGCCAACGCTGTTCGCCTCCAATTGCATGCCTTAGCGTACAACCTCGGAAACTTCCTGAGAACGCTCGCGACTCCGGAAGCGATCAAGGATTGGTCGCTCACTAGCCTGCGAGAGAAGCTTATAAAGATCGGCGCGAAGGTTGTCAGTCACGGCCGGTATGTCGCGTTTCAGATGGCTGAAGTTGCGATTTCAAGGCAAGTGTTTGCCCAGATTTTGCACCTGATCGCTGCACTACGCTCGCCTCCGGCCCGCGTACCGACGTGACGCTTCACCGCACGCGTGGCAAACGACGGGAGAGCTGCGCCTCTGATGAGGCTCAAACTGGCTTTTCCGGTGCTCGATGACGCAGAAACCGGCATCTTGTGGCGAAACGAGGCCAGCAGGAGGAGCGAGCAGGGCGGGCAACGGTGGAAAACGCGAATTCCCCGCCGAACCGCTGCTTCATATGGAGAATTCCAGATTAGGACGTTGATTCTCGGTTTTACAATCGGGCTCGCAGCGAACGTTACTGCAGCCGTTGCACCACAAACGATCAACGCGCCCAAACGTTCACCGAACGTGTTGCGGACCACGGGCAGCCGTCAAACGTCAAAACGACGATTGGACATCTGCCCGACGGGTGGTCTTCGTCCGTCCCACTCCCGGCCGAAGCTCCGATTCTCGGCGTCGTGCAACACACCAAGAGCGGTTCTGCCGAGATTTACTACCAGCCGACGGACGCGGCCTCCGCTTATGAATCGTACGTCTCCGAACTAAAGCAGGCGGGCTACGCCGAAATCGATCCGACCGATCCTTCTGCCGATACCGGCGGCTTCAGGGCCGTGCGCAAGCCCTCGGCATCGTCGCTCTATTGCCGCGGCTCGCAAGGCGTCGATGTGAGCCTTCCGGAACCGCATAGCGACGATCTGAGATGACCCCATTGGGAGCTGGACACCCAATAGCGAAGAGATTCGCAGGGAGGGTGACCGATGCCAAGTCCCAAGCCGCAGCCGGCGGACGAACCGAAGATCGAACGATGGACGGCGCAGCGTA
>JAABUJ010000698.1_pt1 | contig 61002 bp, 57 predicted proteins | sample 5559131 | NCBI WGS metagenome assembly JAABUJ01 (sample SAMN10711875, study PRJNA513366) | rock metagenome | isolation source: Antarctica rocks | place: Antarctica: Victoria Land, Mt New Zealand nord | collected 2016-01-07 | reverse complement strand
ACCGCAGCCTGATCGTCAGCCCGAGTCCCACCGGACGCCGACCGGCGCCACCCCTGCGATCACCCGTATCACCGGCGATTGAGCGGCCATGGCGTCAAGCCGCCTGAGTTAGATAGATACCCCCCTTCGGCAGATAACTCGATCGCCACCGCCGCGACATCCTCCGCATCCGCGTCGCCGCACCACCGCCGGCCCTCGGGCGAGGTCAGGAAGTCGTCCAGCAGCAACTCGCGTTCCTCCGGCGCTGATTCCTCGAGCTCGTCGGGCAGCGCCGCTCCGCCCGGCAGCAGCCTCGCGCACGCATCCATGAATCCGCGCAGGCGATCCACGCCCTCGTCCACCGGCGGATCGAGCGTGTAATCCAAGATGTCGAGGGCGCGCTCGAGGCGTGCGCGCGCCTCGCCCAGATCGAGCTCGCATAGGTCTGGAAACCGCTCGCGCACCTCGGCGAGCGGGCCGGCCACGAATGCATCCTTGACGATGCCGCCCATGTTGTGGTCGATGTACAGACCGAGCGTGTGGGGGTCGGCGTTCGGCCGGGCGAACTCGATCAGGATGCTGACGCCGTCGTCGAACAGGTCGTCGCACATCATCAGGGCCGCGACCGGACGAGCCCGGCCGAGATCCTCGACCCACGGCGGCCGAGACACGCAGCCAGCGCCTAACCGATCGGCGGCCGCCCGTGCCTGGGTTGCGTACGAATCCGCGTCGACAGCGGCCAGCGCCCGCAGCGCCACGAGTGCGTCCGAGCCTCCGACCCGCTCGAGTGCACCGACGAGCGCGTTTCCGAACAGGCGATGGGCATCTCCGCCGGAGCCTGGCAGGGGTCAGAAGTGCCACGTGCTGGCGATCGTGGACGCCCACAGCTCGGCGTCGAGCGCATCGTCGAACTCCGCTGCCGCTGCGACGGCAAGCTCCGCGACCCCCCCGAGCATGTCCGCGAGCGTGTCCTCGTGTGCAGGATCGAGCGAGGGAAGGTGTGGCGGGCGGGCAGTGGACGCCTGCCTGCTCGCCGCCGACTTCGACGGTCCGGCTGCCTTGCGCCGCCGCCGTCTCTGTTGCTGCCGCGCTCGCTTCTCGCCCATGCCGTTGGGCCTCCGCGTTCACGCTTTCACTCGTGCGTGCGAGGGTAGGGATGGCAGCGGCGGAAGACGCGGCGACGGCCCGGCAGATCGATCTAGCGCTCCTAGACTTACCAGCCGATGAGCGACTCGGCCCGCGACCGCCTCGCCGTCCTGCTATCCGTGGCGACCACAGCGGAGGCCTTCAGCGCGGCGCGGACTGCGCCGACGGGCGACCTGCAACTCGAGGTGCGCGGCGTCGGGCCGATCGAGCTTCCGGTGTCCCAGGCGCAGGCGAAGCAGCTGTGCGTGCTGGCGCGGCCGGCCCGCCACGGGCACGGAGAGCGGACCGTTCTGGACCGGAGCGTTCGCGACACGTGGCAGGTCCCCAAGACCCGCGTGAAGATCGACAAGCGCCGCTTTAACCGGACGCTCGAGCCCGTCCTGGATCGTCTCGGCCATGACCTTGGCCTGCCCTCCGACCGCACGCTGCGGGCGGAGCTGCACTCGATGCTGGTCTATGCGCCCGGGCAGTTCTTCGTCGAGCACCAGGACTCCGAGAAGGGCGACTCAATGGTCGGGTCGCTCGTCGTGGGCCTTCCCTCGACGTTCACGGGCGGCGCGCTCGCGGTCCGGCATCGCGGCCAGATCGCCACCTATCGGGGGTCGAAGAAGGCTCTGTCGTTCGTGGCCTTCTACAGTGACTGTCGCCATGAGGTCAAGCCGGTCAAAGCCGGGTACCGGGTCGTCCTCACCTACAACCTGCTCCTGGGCGCCCAGACGGCCGCGTCCTCGGTCGACCCGGATCCCGCGTTGGTTGGCGACCTGGCCCGCTGCGTCGATGAGCACTTCGGCTCGTCCGGAGGCCCGGACCGCCTCGTCTACCTGCTCGACCACGAGTACACGCGCCGCGGCCTGGATCGCACGCGCCTGAAGGGCGCCGACGCCGAGCGCGCGACGCTGCTCACCGCGGCGGCAGAGCGCGCTGGCTGCGACGCCGTGCTCGCGCTGGCAAACGTCCACGAGACCTGGAGCGCCTACGAGCCCGATGACCGCTCGTACGGATGGTCCGGCTACAGCCGGTGGAACCGCTGGGACGAGGGGAACGAAGAGTTCGACAACCTCGGCACAGCTGGAACCGGCGAGTACGACCTCGAGGAGCTGATCGAGTCGGAGGTCACGCTCGACAGCTGGATAGACCTCCGCGACGGGCGGGTCAAGAGTATCGGCCTCTCGATCGGCGGCGACGAAGTGTGTGCCAGTACCCCTTCGGGCGAGCTGGAGCCGTACTTATCGGAGTACGAGGGGTACATGGGCAACTGGGGTAACACGCTGGATCGCTGGTACCACCGTGGGGCGGTGGTGGTGTGGCCCCGGAGCCGAGCTTTCGCTGTGCAGGCCGAAGCGGATCCGTCGTTCGCGCTCGATGAGGTGGCTGCCCGCGCGCGGTCGGGCGACCTGGCCGAGGCGCGGGAGGCGACCGCCGCATTGACAGCGTTCTGGGACACGGTTGCCGCTCGAGTCGAGGCGAAGGGCTTTCTTGTCAAGGCGCTGCGCACAGCACGCCTCCTCGACGAGCCAGCGCTCGCAGCGATGCTCCTGCGGCCGTTTCGACTGGAAATGCTGCGGAGCTCGCATGCCAGAGCCCTGAGCGCTCTCATCGACTCCTACGGCGAGCGGTGGGCGGAGGAGCTCGTCGCGGCCTGGTCCGCAAAGCGGCAGTCCTTCCACCATGACGGCGACGGCCCGGGGGCCTGGATCTCCTCGCTGTCACGGCTCTGCGTCGCATTCCGGGACGCTGGCGAGTCAGGAACGCGGGCGGCTCGACTGCTGCTGCGGGACTCCTGGAGGTGGGTCAGACATAGCATCGACCGCAGTCTCGAGCTGACCTCGCCAAGCCGTCGCGAGCGGAGCCTGGCACAGCTCGGGCCTCCGCTCGGGGCGATCCTGGAGGGCGCGTCGCTGGTTGGCGCAACCGACCTGCGCGACGACGCGGTCGGGGTGCTGTGCTGCCAGAACGAGCTGCTCGGGTGCGCGATCTCGGTCCTCCGGGCAACATCCGCCTCGCGATGGGACGCTGCCGGCCTGGACGCCGTCGCGACGCACAGCGCCGCAGCGCTGGACGCCCGGCTGGCCCGACCGTCGCGCGAGAGCGACGACTGGTCGATCGAGCTCCCAGAAGGATGTGGCTGCGAGCTGTGCGATCACCTGCGTGCCTTCCTCCAGGATCCGACCCAGACACGGCTTGAGTGGCCGCTTGCCAAGGAGCGCCGCCGCCACGTGCACGGCCGTATCGACACGGCCGAGCTCCCGGTCCAGCACCAGACCCGACGGGTCGGGCGGCCGTACACGCTGGTGTTGACCAAGACCGACGCGCTGTTCGAGCGCGAAGCGCAGCAGCGGCATCGTGAGAAGCAGAACCTCGCGTGGCTCGCGCGGAGCCATGCCGATCGCGCTGACCGGCGTCGGAGGAGCTCAAGCTAGCCGAAGCCGCCGAGCACAGGCGCGTTGGCCGATTCTGTGACTTTCTATCGACCCTTCGCGCATCGAGGGCGCACAGTCCAAAGCAGATGGTGCTGCGGTCGTGACGATGCCGATTCTGACGCGTGCGCCTGCCGACGTCAGATCCACAACGCCTCGATCGGGAGTACCCATATGCGCTCTCCGGCAGGCAGCGTCTGCCGCGTGGTGCATAGCACCAAGCCCGCGACGAAGCGTTCGCCGGCGAGCTCTCGGAAGCGCCTGATACCGCGTAGGTCGGCTCGCCCGACCGAGGCGCCGGCCTTGATCTCGATCGCGATCAGCCGCCCGCGGCGGTCTTCAAGGACGACGTCGACCTCGTCGCCGTGATGGCTGCGCCAGTGACGGATCGCCGGCGCCGTTTCCGTGTGGGGCATCAGGCGCACGAACTCCGTCGTCACCCAGGACTCGTACGCCTGTCCCGTGATCGTCTCATCGTCCACGATCCGCTCAGGCCCGGCATCGAGCAGATAGCACAGCAAGCCCGAGTCCTCGATCATGATGCGCGGGGCGCGTACGGCACGGGCGGCGGCGCCGGGGGTCCACGCGGGAACGCTCACGACGATATGCAGCAACTCGAGCAGCCGGACGTAGGCGCGGACGGTCTTCTCGTCGATTGCGAGCGCCTGTGCGATCGGTCGCAGCGCGACCAGCGATCCCGAGCCGGCGGCCAGGTGACGCAACAGCACGGGAAGCAGATCGGGCCGCCGAACGTCCGCGAGATCGGGCACGTCGCGAGTGACCAACGCGGCGATGTAATCCCGCAGCCACTGGCCACGACGACGTGGAGTCCTCAACACTACCGCCGGGAAGCCGCCGGTCGCGATCCGCTCCGCATGCGCCGCCCGCCCGATAGCCGTCGTCTCGATGTCCGGCGGACGATCCCCCTGCCAGACCCCATCGAGCCACCCGGGCACTGGCCTTCGCTCAAGCTCGGGTTGCGAGAACGGACGTAGCGGAACTCGCTCCACCCGTCCCGCCAGTGAATCGCCAATCGTTGGCGCGAGCAGTAGGTTCGCGGAGCCGCTCACCAGGAACTGCCCTGGGCGCCGATCTCTGTCCACCTCCGCCTTGAGGGCGAGCGCAAGGTCGGGTGCGCGCTGCAACTCGTCGATGAACGCGCTCCCACCAAGACTGGCGACAAACCCTGACGGATCGTCGTTTGCCGCGCTCCTGGCCGTAGGGTCGTCGAGTGTGACTACGCGCATCCCCTGCTCGGCGGCGACGATCTCGCACAGAGTCGACTTGCCGGCCTGGCGCGGGCCCTCCACGGTAACGATCCTCGTGTCGGCGAGCGCCTCGATGACCTGGGGCAAGGCGTGGCGTGGAATCGCTTCGATGCGAGCCATGCGGAATCATCATACGGGCAATCCGGAATAAGACGGCGGGCAATCCGGAATAAGATGGCGGGCAACCCGGAAAAGGGACTGTCGCTATCTGGACTGGGACGGCGCATCATCTCGCGCGCTGTTGCCCTCCGGCGTCGGCTCGGGGCGGCCGTATAGCCGGGCGCCGTGCCTCCAGTTCAAACTGAAGACACCACGATTCGCCGCTTGACGACGCGCGGCGGCTCGCCGGGCAGCGGCCGCTTCAGTTTGAGGCCGGCGACACGGTGCCCGCCGGGTGGCGCGGCTTCGAGGCAGCGTTCAGCCACGAGGTGCTCTACCTGCTTCACGACCTTCCTGCCCACGCTCGAGCGATGTTTGGTGCCCTGGTGCCCGGGGGCGTGTACTACGCCGTGATGGGTGTTCACGCCGCCAGCCCGCTGATGGCGGAGTGGCATCGCGCCAACGTCGAGCAACTGCATCTGCCCGAGCTGTACGACATCGACGAGGTGGTCGCCGTCTTTGAGGCGGCAGGGTTCCACGCAGCAGCCGCTCGGCTCGCGATTCGTTTCGTGCCCGCCGCTGGACACGGGCATCACGGCCGGGGCCGGCTGCTCGACTATTACTGCGAACAGAAGCTCCTGCTCCGCTTCGGCCGCCCGGCGGAGTCCAGCGCAACCGCAACCCCCTGAGAGACCACGGCTCGTGACGCTCCGGCGGTTGTGCCTGCCGAGCGACAGTAGCTTGGGAGGCTGCTCGCCGACAAGCAGCGCTTAGGGAGCGTCGATAGGGCCGGGACGTCACCCTATAGGCGCCGGACGGTCTCTTCGATGCAGGCCGCGACGAGATCGGGGCGTGAGAGCATCGGGAAGTGTGCGGCTGCAAGCTCGCGGATGGTTGTGGCCCGGGCGGCGTGGGCGCGCTGAAGGTCAGGATCGGTGCTGCGATCCTCGGCGCAGACCAGGTAGGTGGACGGGACCCGTTCCCACGCCGCTGTGGTCGTTTCAGCGCCGAAGACCACAGAAGATTGCGCGCAGAGACGGTTATGGGCGCCGCGCACGAGGTCGGGGTCGGCGACGTCGTGCAGGAATCGAGCGTCGAACGCCGCCGTGTCGTCGGCGTTGACGCTGACCGACCCATCCGCGTGCGGGATGACCGGTACCGGATCGGTGGCACCGCTGCTCAGGGCAGCGAGGCTGTCGCCGACGGCCGGGAGGAACGAGCTGATGTACACCAGGCCACGGACCGCCGGGTGCTCGCCTGGGAGGCGACCATCCCGCCGTAGGAGTGCGCGACGATGATCGTCGGCTCACCCTCGTCCAGCACCGCGGTGGTTGCCGCGGCGTCCTCGTCAAGGCCCGGGCCGGCACCGGTCGGTGCGATGCCCGTCTCTCCGCAGGAGGACAGGGCCACCGCGGTACTCGTGAGCCCGCTGCGAGCGAGGAGCGCGGCGGTCGGCGCCCACCACCACGCTCCGTCGCGGGAGAACGCTCCGTGGATGAACACGACTCTCATGTCAAGAACATTACCCGTACCAGAAATTACGTGAAAAACTACTCCCCCAATGGGACGCCGCCCACAACCCGAACGACGAGCCGCCCTGCTGGCGGCATGCACCGACGAGCTGCTGCGCCACGGCCTATCCGGACTGACGCTGGCCAAGATGGCGGCTGCAGCCGGCACCAGCTCGCGGATGCTGCTCTATCACTTCAGCACCCGCGACCAGCTCGTACTCGGGGCGCTGCAAGAAGCCCGCCGCCGCCAGCAGCAGGTGTTCGGCGAACTCCTCGCGCCCCGACCGCGCGTCCCCTATGCCACCGTGCTCATCGAGGCATGGGACGAGATCACAGCGCCCGAGCTGCGCCCCTATCTGCGACTGTTCGGCCAGCTGCACGACCTCCCAGCAGACCAAAACCCGTGGACTGAGTTTCGGGTCCGATCAATCACCGACTGGCTGCCCACGGTCGAGGCCGGGCTACACGCCGACGGCCACCCCAACGCCGCCGCGCTGGCAACCGCGATCATCGCCGCAGTCCGTGGGCTACTGCAAGATCTCAACGCCACCGCTGACCATCAACGCACCACCGACGGGCTGCGAGCGATCGCGAAACTGCTCACACCCCAGCCCCGGTAGAGGAACGGCGACCGAACGTGCAGGGGGTCGTCTGCGGCCGTCGTGACCTCGCTGCTCCGCGGATGTCCCGTAAGACCGTCCGCAGGACGGCCCGGTCAGGGGGCGCCAAACGAAGCCCCGCCCTCACGGCCGGCGATCTGCCGGCTTCCGCCATTGCCGAGAGCGCGTCCGCGGATTCGAGCCGCGGCGATGAGGGCCGGTGAGGGGGTCGCTCCGCCGAGGAGCGCGCGAACCCTCAACCACCCTCAGGTTTTGGACCTGACTGGGGTATCCATCTAACTCAGGCAGCGCCCCAACGAGTTCGCGTAGGGGCCGCCCTGGGGCCGCCGTAGGGAAGAGGGCCAGAACGCATCCGACGGTCGGATAGCCGCTCCTGGAGCCGCTCGTGGCTTCTCGCTTGACCCAGAAATCGCGCGGCCGAACGGGGCCAACCTGATTTAGATAGAGACCCCCACTGGACCTGAAAAGGACTCCGCGCGCAAATCCGGCCCTGAAACGCCTCCTCAGCCGGCCGTCGAGTCGCTGCGATACCTGGCCATATGCAGCGATCTTTAGATATGGCGAGACCCGGACTCGAACCGGGGACACCACGATTTTCAGTCGTGTGCTCTACCAGCTGAGCTATCTCGCCGCGGCGGGCAAGGCTAGCGCGGCCCCTCGGCTCCGCGGCCCGCGCAGCCCCAGCCTCCGCGGCCCGAGCCCCCGCACCCCCGCGGCCGCTCGAGGCCCCGCCCCCCGCGGCCTCGAGCCCCCCCGCCCTCCGCGGCGGCCCGACGCGCCTGAACCCGCTCGGGAAGAACTCGGCCTCCCGGCGTGTCCAGTGAAGTAGGACCCCTGCGCCCATGGCAGCCTCCGCTCACCACGACGACCGCTTCACGCCCGACGATCGCGCCGCGATCGCCGGCCTGGCCGACGGCTCGCTCGATCCCGCCGCGGCCACCACTATGCGCCGGCGTGTGGAGGCTGACGCCGATCTGCGCATGGCGCTGGCGGCGCAGGAACGGGCGGTCACGCTCCTGCGGGCGACCCCGGTGTCGACGGCGCCGTGGCTCCGCGACAGGCTGGCCGACAAGCGGAGCGCAGCTCCCGCCCTGGGCCGGCCGGGCGAGGTGCTGGGCCTTGCTCCTCAGGCGCTGCGCACTCCTGCCGGAGCCGCTGTCGGCGTCGTGGCGCTCGTCGTCATCGCGGTCGTCGTCGCCCTCGGCCTGTCCGGGGGCGGCTCGAGCGGACCGACGGTGGCTCAGGCTGCCGCCGCCGGCTCGCTCGGACCCGATGCGCCGGCCCCGCGGGCCGCCCGCGAGCACACGCTGCTCGACCTCCAGGTCCAGGGCGTGGCCTTCCCGAGCCTGCGGCGCCGGTTCGGATGGCGCGCCATCGGGACGCGGACCCAGCCGACCTCGGGTCGCTTCGCCCGGTCGGTCTTCTACAGCAAGGGCCCGAGCACGATCGCCTACACCGTCCTCGCCGCGCCGCAGCTCGACTGGCCATCGGGCTCCGCCCGTACCGTTCGCGAAGGAGTGGAGCTTCACACCCTCACCACGGGCGGCCGCGTCGTCGTGACCTGGCGCCGGCTCGGCCACACCTGCGTGCTGTCGGGGACCGGCGTCACGCCGGCGCTGCTGATCCGCCTCGCGGTCTGGCGGGGCGGCGGCACGGTCCGCTTCTGACTACTGGGGCTCCATGCCCTCCATGTCGCGCACGAGGCGCAGGCGCGCGCGGAACACCCGCGTGGCCACCGTGGCCTCCTTGACCCGCAGCGCCCGTGCCGCCTCGCGGTAGGACAGCCCGCCGACGTCGACGGCGACGACGGCGTCGCGAAAGTCAGCGGGCAGGTTGGCGATGGCCGCGTACAGGGTCTGGGCCTCGACCAGCGCCTGTGGATCGGGAGCTCGCCGATCCTCGAGCTTCTCGCGCTCGGGCAGGTCGACGGTCTCGGGTCGGCTGCGCGCCGCGCGCTGCCGGTTGAGGAAGACGTGGCGCAACGCGCGCAGCAGGTAGCCGACATCGTCCTCCCTGCGCAGCAGGCGCGGCCGGGCCAGGACTCGCGCGTAGGTCTCCTGCACCAGGTCCTCGGCGTCCTCGCGGTGACCGCACAGCGCCCAGGCGGCGCGATACAACCGGTCGATCGAGTCGCCGAGCGCCTCGGGGTCGAGTTCGCGCGTGCTCACGGGCTTCGGGTGGGCCCCGGGTTCGTGGGGTCCGCGCGGGGGAGCATAGGCCCAGCCCTCACTCGTGGTGGGCGCATCCGCCCACGGCCGGCACCTGACGGTCTCAGGCCGCTGCGACCCTCGCCGTCCCCCCCGCATCGAACATCCGCCCGAGCAGCTCGAGGGCTCCCGCCTTGGACAGCGGCTCGTTGAGGTTGCCGCACTTGGGCGACTGCACGCATGACGGACATCCCGAGGCGCACGGGCATTCGGCCAGCAGGCGGCGGGCGTCGGTACAGAGCGTCTCGAACTCTCCAAATCCCCGCCGCGCGATCCCCACCCCGCCGGGGTGTCCGTCGTAGATGAAGACGGTGGGGCGCCCGGTCTGGGGATGTAGGTTCGTCGACAGCCCACCGATGTCCCAGCGGTCGCACATGGCCAGCAGGGGCAGCACGGCGATCTGGGTGTGCTCGGCGGCGTGCAGCGAGCCGAGCAGCGCCTCGCTCGGGAAGCCGGCCAGCAGCTCGGGTGAAAGCTCGTACCACAGCGCCTGGGTGACGAAGGACGCCGGCGGCATCTCCAGGGCGGTGAAGTCCAGCACCCCGTGGTCGGCCACCGATCGCCGCTGGAAGCCAACGACGTCCTGGCGTACTCCTACCCGTCCGAGCGAGAGCGTCACCCCCAGCGCCGTCCGCCGATCCAGCAACCGCTCGATCTCCACGTTGGTCTCCCGCCGCGTCTGCGTGTACCACTCACCGTGAAACGGCCGGACCACGGCGGCGCCCCCCGCCAGGTCGAGGCCCACGACGACGTGAGCGCGACCCAGGTGCAGGTACACCGCCCCCTCGTGAAGGGTGTCAGGGGCCCGCGCCGCCTCCACCGTCCCCAGCAGCTCCCCCGAGCCCTCGTCGACCACCATCACCGCGGCGGCCGACGCCGAGCGCAGCGAGACCGCCGCGGCCGGGTAGTGGGCCGCCCGGCGCACCGTGTAGACGGCGTCGTGCTCGCGCAGGGTCCCGGCGGAGACCAGGCGGTCGGCGTGGCCCTGCCAACGCGGGCCGAGCGCCACCGCCTCGCCCGGATCCCGTGCGTCGAGGGGTCCCTCGTGCGCCGCGCACAGCAGGTGCTGGGCGTAGACGTGCTCGTTCTCGTGATCGAGGATGGCCGCCTCGACCGGTCGGTCGAGAAACTCGTCGGGGTGGCGGCAGAAGAACTGGTCGAGCGCGTCCTCGCCGGCCAGGTACACGGCAAGCCCCCGCCCGCGCCGGCCGGCCCGGCCCCACTGCTGGCGCAGCGAGGCCACCGTCCCGGGGAACCCGACGCAGACCGCGGCGTCGAGCGTCCCGATGTCGATGCCCAGCTCCAGGGCATCGGTGCTGACCACCGCCCGCAGCTCGCCGGAGACCAGCCGGGCCTCGATCTCCCGTCGCTGGGCCGGGGTGTAGCCGGCGCGATAGGGCGTGACCGATCCGGCCAGCTCCGGCGCCCGGTCAGCCAGCCGCGCCGCGGTGCCGCGCGCGATCAGCTCGACCCCCTTGCGGCTGCGGATGAAGCAGATGGTCCGCGCCCCGGCCACCACGAGCTCGGAGAGCAGATCGACGGCCTCCTGCAGCGTCGAGCGGCGCACGCCGAGCTCCTGGTCCAGGAGCGGTGGGTTGAGCAGGGCCATGTCCCGCGGAGCCGTCGGTGCCCCGTCGCGATCGACGAGCGTGACCTCCTCCAGCCCGGTCAGGCGCTCGGCCAGCTCCACCGGGTTGGCCACCGTGGCCGAGGTCATCAGGAACCGGGGGGAGGTTCCGTAGGCCGCGGCGATCCGGCGCAGCCGCCGTAGCACGTTGGCCACGTGGGAGCCGAAGACGCCGCGGTAGACGTGGGCTTCGTCGACCACCACGATGGCCAGGTTGGCGAAGAAGTCTCCCCACTTGGAGTGGTTGGGCAGGATCCCCACGTGGAGCATGTCCGGGTTGGTGAGCACGACGCCCGCCCGGCGCCGGATGGCCGCTCGCTCCCCGCGCGGGGTGTCGCCGTCATAGATGGCCGGCCGGATCCGCGGGAGCCCGAACGCCGCCAGGGCCCGGGCCTGGTCCTGGGCCAGCGCCTTGGTCGGGTAGAGGTACAGGGCGCGGGCCTTGGGATCGGCGAGCAGCGTCTCCAGGGTGGGCAGCGTGAAGCACAACGACTTCCCCGAGGCCGTCGGCGTCGTGACGATCGTGGGGCCGGCCCACGCGGCCTCGAGCGCCTCGAGCTGGTGGGCGTAGAGCGCGTGCACGCCCTGGCGCTCCAGGGCCGCGCGCAGATCGGGATGCAGGTCGTCGGGAACCGGTGCCGTACTCGACGGCGTTGCCCCCCGGCGTCCCCGGTGAGCCAACCGCCCGTCGCTGCGGGCCGCGCGCAGCAGGGGCTCCCACGGCGCCGGGCCATCGAGTGTCTCGGGGCTCGGCGAGCGGGCCATCTCGCCATCGTACGCGCGCGGCTCATCTACGCTGCGCCGCCCGGTGCGCGCCCTCTACGTCGACCTCGACAACACCCTGCTGGGCCGTGGTGCGGCCCTGCTGCGCGACGGCCAGGGCGCCTTCTCGCTGCTGGGCGTCCGCGCCCTGGAGGCCTGTGACCGGGCCGGCGTCGAGGTTGTCCCCTTCTCCGGGCGCCGCCGGGCTCAGGTCGCCGAGCCGGCTCGCCTGCTGGGCTGTGCCGCGTTCATCTTCGAAGCTGGTTGCGGGATGTCGCTGGACGGCGAGCTGATCTGGCTCACCGGCGACCTACAGCCGGCCCCGCGCTCTATTCACCAGCAGATCGCGGAGTCCGGCGCTCCCCGGCTGCTGCTCGAGCGCTACGCGGGGCGCCTGGAGCCCCACGACCCGTGGCACCTCGGGCGTGAGGCGTCCCACCTGTTCCGCGGCGACGTCGAAGCGCGCGAGGTCGACGCCGTGCTCGCCGCTCAGGGTCACGGTCACCTGCGCCTCGTCGACAACGGCTCCGTCTCCATTCGCTCGCCGACCATGCCCGGGGTGGTCGCTCCCCGCGCCTATCACCTCATTCCCGCCGCCGCCTCCAAGGCGCGCGCGGTGGCTCGACACATGCGCGCCCGCGGCCTGACCCCGGAGGACTGCATCGCCGTGGGGGACTCGCGTGAGGATCTGGCCGCGGCCGAGACGGTGGCCACGTTCTGGCTGGTGGCCAACGGCCTGGCCGACGATCCCACCATCCGGTCCGCCCTGGCCCAGCACCCCAACGCCCGGGTGTGCGAGGAGGACTTCGGCGCCGGTGTCTACGAGGCGGTGGTGCGGACGCTGGCCGAGCGCCGGTGACCGGCTCACCCGTGGCGGTGCCGGCGTCGGCGCCGGGGGCGCTGCGTCGCCTGGCGGACGTAGCGGATGTCGATGCCCACCTGGCCCCGCTCTGGACCAGGGCGGCTCCCACGGCCTTCCCTCACGCCTGACCCTCGCCCCCGTCGGACGCGGGCTCCGGCGCAGCGCGCCCGAACCAGGACCGCAGCCGGACCCAGACGCGCCGGCCCAGTCCCCGCGGGCTGCGCCGGAACCGGGCCGGGGGAGGCACCGTCGTGCGCACGCGAGCCACCCACTCGTCAAGAGGCAACTCCCCGGCGATGAGGGCGGCCAGCGCCGACGTGACGGGTGCGGCCACCCCCGCGCGCACCAGGGCGCGGGCGAGCAGCGGCACCGACTCCAGGGACTCCACCGCCTGACCGACGCGAGCGGGGATCTCCTCGGCGACAACCCCGGCGGCGAGCAGCTCACCGGCCCGCCGGTTGCGACTCTGGGGGGCCAGCGCGGTGGCCACCAGGTCGCCGCTTCCGGCCAGGCCGATCATCGACTCGGGACGCGCGCCCTGCAGGGCGGCGAAGCGCCATACCTCGGCGAAGATGTGGCCGGCCGCCGCCCCGGCCGCGTTGAGTCCCTGTCCCTCCGTCGCCCCCGCGGCCAGCGCCGCGGCGTTCTTGGCCGCCCCGGCCAGCTCCACCCCGACCGGGTCGCTGGACACTTCACACACAACCCCCGCCCGCGTGAAGGCCTCGGCCAGCGACCGGGCGAGCTCCTCGTCGACCGCGGCCGCCACCAGGCCCGCGCCGTCGGACACCATCTCTCCGGCGTGCGCCGGCCCGCCGACGACCGCCACCCGGTGGGCGCCGAGCACGTACGAGAGCAGCACGCTGGGCGCGACGCCGTCGGGCCCGACAAGGCCCTTGGCCAGCGACACCACCGCCGCGCGGGGCGGCAGGCCGTGGCCGCCGAGCCCGGCGATGACCTCATCCAGACCCGAGGATGGGACGCCCAGGAAGACGAACTCGGCTCGCCCGAGTCCCGCTTCGGCCGGTTCGATGCGCAGCTCGCGGGGGAGCGGGACGCCGGGGAGGTAGGCGCGGTTCTCACCGGCATCGGCCAGCGCCTGGGCCGCCTCCGGGGTCCGGGCCTGGAGGGTGGTGCGCATCCCGCTGCGCGCGAGCAGTACGGCCACCGCGGTCCCGAACGAGCCGGCGCCGATGACCACCGCCCGACGGCCGACCGGACCAGGCAGGTGCGGGCGGGGCAGCGGGGGCACGACGGGACCCTAGAGGGCGCATAGCCGAGATCTTGCAGCCGATCATTCGAGAACCTCACGGCGATCATCGCAACCTGGACCGACTTAGCGTGTCTTGGCGGCGGGTGCGTGGCCCCGTACCACGGCGCCATCGACAAGAACTACGGGGGCCCGCACGGCGCGCCCGACCACGTCGCCGACGTCAACGGCGGGCGGATGGACGGCTTCGTGGGACGCGCCCAGAGCGGGCAGCACTGCGGAGGCACCAACCCCCAGTGCAGCCCCTGCACGGGTGCCACGACGGGCCAGTGCGTCGACGTCAGCGCGGTGACCTGTCAGCCCAAGCAGCAGGGGCCGACCACTCCCAACAGGACGGTCTCCGAGCATCCCACCGGGCTGGTGTCCGCTGGGCAGAGCTACGTCACGACGCTGATCAACGCCATCGGTTGGAGCCGGCCTGCGTCGCTGAGAGCGGCGCAGCTCACAACGCCGGCACGAGGCGCGCCGCCGCCGCCTCGATCTCGGATGGCGTGGAGGCCGCGTGGATGGCCTGGAGATCGAGCAGCCGCGCGCCGAAGTCGTCGAGGTCCCGCGTCCCCACGACCGCGAAGCACGGCACGCCGGCCTGCCGGCAGCGCACCGCCGCCTCCCAGAGCGCCTTGCCCTGCAGCGTCGTCTCGTCCAGGCGCCCCTCGCCGACCACCACGGCATGGGCGGCCCGCATGCGCGCGTCGAAGCCGACGGCGTCGAGGACGTAGGCGGCCCCCGGCTCCAGCACCGCGTGCAACGCGGCCCACAGCCCGCCGGAGAGCCCGCCCGCCGCCCCGGTCAGGGGCCGTCTCCGCGGGTCGCGCGGGAGCCGGTCGGCCAGGACGTCCAGGCGCCGGGCCAGCCGCCGCACGGCGGCGGGATCGGCTCCCTTCTGCGGGCCGAAGCGCTCGGCCGCCAGCTCCCAGGGGGTGCGCACGTCGCACAGGACGGTGAGCCTGGCCCCGCGCAGGCCGCCGCCGTCGGCGATGGCGGCGATGGCGCCTTCGCCCCCGTCGGTGGTCGCGCTGCCGCCGGCGGCGACGAGGACGTGGCGCGCGCCGCCCTCGATGGCCGCGAGGATCAGGTCGCCGGTCCCCGCAGTGCTGGCCGCCTCGGCGTTGCGCTGCACCGGGGCGACCAGGTGGAGCCCGCTGGCGCAGGCGACCTCGACCACTGCGGTCTCCCCGTCATCGAGCAGGGCGAAGGTGGCCGGGACGGGGCGACCGAGCGGATCACGGGCCCGGGCGTCGTGCTCCTCGCCGCCGCGGGCGGCGACCAGCGCCTCGGCCGTGCCCTCTCCGCCGTCGGCGATCGGGCACGGCTCGGCCGGTGTGCCCACCGCGCGCAGCCCGCGGACCAGGGCGTCGGCGACCTCGCCGGCGGACAGGGTCCCCTTGAACGCGTCGGGCGCGGCGAGGACAGGCCGAGGGTGAGGACGGGTGCGGGTCACCGGCGCGCCCATCGTGTCACCCTGCGGGCGTGGCCGGCGGCGACGCGATGACGCTCGAAGCGGCGGGCCGGGAGGTCCGCCTCTCCAATCCCGACAAGGTCTACTTCCCCACCCCGGGCTGGACCAAGGGCGACCTCGCCCGCTACTACCTGGAGTGCGCCGAGGCGATCCTCGTCCACCTGCGTGAGCGTCCGACGGTGCTCAAGCGCTACGTCAACGGGATCGACGCCGAGCCCTTCTACCAGAAGCGCATCCCCAAGTCGGTGCCCGATTGGCTTGAATCGGCCACCCTGCGCTTCCCCTCCGGCCGCAGCGCCACCGAGGTCGTTCCGGTCGATGCCGCGCACCTGATCTGGGCGGTGAACCTGGGCAACGTCGACTTCAATCCCCATCCCGTGCGCCGGTCCGACCTCGACAATCCCGACGAGCTGCGCGTCGACCTGGACCCCACGCCCGAGGCGAGTTGGGATGACGTGCGCCGCGTGGCGCTGGTCGCCCGCGAGGTGCTCGAGGACCACGGGCTGCACGGCTTTCCCAAGACCTCGGGCTCGCGCGGCATCCACATCAACGTGCGCGTGCATCCCGAGCACGGGTTCACCACGGTGCGTCGCGGCGCCCTGGCCCTGGCCCGCGAGGTCGAGCGCCGCGCGCCCACCCTCGCCACCTCCAAGTGGTGGAAGGAGGAGCGTCACGGCGTCTTCGTCGACTACAACCAGAACGCCAAGGATCACACCGTCGCGTGCGCCTACAGCGTCCGCCCGGTGTCCGACGCCCGCGTCTCGACGCCCCTGCACTGGGACGAGGTGGGAGACGTGGAGCCCGGCGAGCTGCGGCTGGACACCGTTCCCGCGCGCCTGCGCGAGCGCGGCGACCCGTCGGCCGAGATCGACGCCCACGCCGGGTCGCTGGCCGCGTTGCTCGAGCTGGCCGACCGCGACGAGGCGGCGGGCCTGGGTGACGCGCCCTGGCCGCCACACTTCGCCAAGCAGCCCGGCGAGCCGCCGCGGGTGGCCCCGAGCCGGGCCCGGCGCGAAGGCTGAACCGCGCCGGGCTCAGCTGTCGAGCTGCTCGAGCAAACAGTCAGCCGCGGGCTTGTCCTCCCTCCAGCGCAGCAGCTTGGCGCCGTGGCGGATGCGCCCGTCGGAGACGTGGTCGAAGGACACCTCGACGACCAGCTCGGGGCGCAGCATCACCCACTCGAGGTCGCGCGCGTTGTTCCAGCGGCTCGGCTCGCCGTGCCCGCGCTCCCCCGTCTCATACGGGGCAAGGCGCGCGGGCAGCTCACGCTTCTGCTTGGCGGTGAACCCTGACGTGTGCCCGACGACGGACAGCTCGCCGTCGGCGGCGTGCAGGCCGAGGACGAGCGAGCCCAGGGTCCCGGGCTCCTTGCCCGGCCGCCAGCCGCGGACCACGGCATCGATCGTCCGCACCCGCTTGACCTTGACCATCCCCGTCCGCTCCCCCGGCCGATAGGGCGCGTCGAGAAGCTTCGAGATCACCCCCTCGGCGCCCCGCAGCCACGGCTCGGCCTCGGCCGCGATACGGGTGGACGGAGTCAGGTCGACCGACTCGGTGACCAGCGCCTCGAGCGCGGCCCGGCGCTCGGCGAAGGGGCGCTCGAGCAGCGTCTGATCGCCTTGAGCAAGCAGGTCGAAGGCCACGAAACGGGCTGGCGTGTCCTCGGCCAGGCGGGCGATGCGCGAGGGGGCGGGGTGCATGCGCTGGCCGAGGAGGTCGAACTCCTGGCGACCCCCGGGCCCGAGGATGACGATCTCCCCGTCGAGCACGTAGCGACCATCCATGAAGATCAGCTCGGGGAAGTAGCGGCGCAGTGGCTTCCCGTTGCGCGACTGGAGGAAGACCTCTTCGCCGTCGACGAAGGCCAGCGCGCGAAAGCCGTCCCACTTCGGCTCGTGGGCCCATCCCGCGTCGGCCGGAACCTGGGCGCGCGGCCGGGCGAGCTGGGGCAGGACCGGAGGCTGGAGCGGGAGGGTCATGGGGTCGTCGGGGCCGGCGGCGCGCCGATGCTGCTGACCGGCGCGTGAGTCGCGGGCCCGGTGAGGCTGGGCGGCGCGTGGAGTGCGGGTCCGGTGAGGCTGGGCGGCGCGTGGATTGCAGGCCCCGTGAGCACGGGGCGCAGCGTAGTGGGCCGGGCGGTTGACCGGCGCGCGAGTCCCAGGCCGGTGAGCACGGGGCCGGGAGGTTGACCGGCGCGTGAGTCGCAGGCCGGTGAGCACGGGGCCGGGCGTAGTCGCGCGGGGGTGTGATGAGAGTGGGCCGAGTGTGCGTCGTGGGCGCCCGGGGCGCGACGGCGGCGGCAGGATGGGGTAGGTGGCCTCCCCGAACCCGGCGCGGGACTCCGATGACGCTCAGACCCCGCGAAAGCGGGCGGGTCATCCTGCTCCCGCTATCCGGGAGCCCGATGGCCCGGTGGCCGGCGTAGGCGATTCGGGTCATCCTGCTCCCGCTGCCCGGGACGCGCGCGCTGCCGTTATCGCCGCGCGCCAGCACGGCGTCCTGACGCGCGACCAGCTTCGCAGCGCCGGCATCGCCCGCAGCGCGATATCGCGACGCGTGGCCGCGGGCCGTCTCCAGCGCGTGCACCGCGGCGTCTACGCCTTCGGCGTCGCCAGCAGATCGCCGCCGGCAACGGCGCTCGCCGCCGTACTGGCCTGCGGGCCCGGCGCCGTGCTCAGCCACCGCTCCGCTGCAATGCTCTGGGGGCTGGTGGACGGCCCGCATGCCGGCCCCCACGACGTCACCGTCCCTGGCCGAACGGGTCGTCGTCGAGATGGACGGCTTCGCCTACCACGGCGGGCGCGGCGCCTTCGAGCGTGATCGGGCCCGCGACGCCCGCCTACAGGCCGCCGGCTACGCCACCATCCGGGTCACCTGGCGACAGCTCGAGGGTTCGCCCGCCCCGACCCTGGCCCGAATCGCTCTGCTGCTCGGCCGGCGGGCCGCCTAGGGTCACGGGCTAGCCGCGCGCCCCAGTGACCTCGGCGTGAGCCTCGGCCAGGCGGGCGACGCCTTCCTCGATCTCGGCCGGCGTGACACCTGAGTAGGCGATGCGCAGCGCATTCTCCCCACCCGACACCATGAAGTCGGTCCCCTTGACACACTGCAGGCCGCGCTGGGCGGCGGCGTCGACCACCGCGCCGGCGTCGGTTGCATCCGGGAACTCGAGCCAGAGGAAGTAGCCGCCTTCGGGCTCGACGAAGCGGGCCTCGGGCAGCGCGTCACGCAGGGCGGCCGTCAACGTGGCCGATCGCTCCCGCAGCGCGTTGCGCACGGTGCCCACCGAGCGCTCCATCCCGCCGCCGGCACAGAAGCGGTGCACGATGGCTTCGGCGATCATGCTCGGCGAGATGTAGGTGCTCACCGCCCGCTTGCGGATTCGCTCGATCAGTGGCTCGGGACCGACCAGGTAGCCCACGCGCACCCCGGGACAGACGGTCTTTGAGAATGAGGAGGCGTAGACCACCTCATCACCGTGGGCCAGCTCGAGCATTCGGGGCAGCGCCTGGCCCGAGAAGCGGATCTCGACGTAGGGGTCGTCCTCGAAGATCAGGAAATCGTGATCGCGGGCGAGCTCCAGCAGGCGCCGGCGCTTGGCCTCCGAGAGGGTGCAGCCGGCGGGGTTGTGGAAGGTGGGGATGATGTGGGCGAGGCTCGGATCCAGCCCCGAGTCCAGCGCCTGCTCAAGCTCGGCAACGTCCAGGCCGTCGTTTTCGAGGCCAATGGGACGCAGGTCGGCACCCCGCTCGGTGAGCGACAGCAGGGTCCGGTCGTAGGTCGGACGCTCGACCACCACGACGTCGCCTTCGCCCACGGTGACGTCGAAGAGGAAGGCGTCGGCCTGCATCGAGCCGTTGGTGACCAGCACGCGCTCGGGCGGGACCCCATGCCGCTCGGCGATCCATGAGCGCAGCGGTTCGTAGCCCCACGCCGTCCCGTAGGAGAGCGCCCCGGCCGGATCCTCGCGCAGCACCTCGTCGGCGGCCGCGCGCAGGCCTTCGACGTCGACGATGTCCATGGAGGGCGCACCGCGGGCGAAGGAGATGGGGGTGGGATCGGCCATCTTCGGCAGCATAGGCGTGGCCGGCGACCGAGGTCCCGGCGGCGGGGCGCGAGCGGCCTATATGCTCGCGCTGGAGATGGCGGCCACCCCCTCGGCCTACGAGAAGACGGCGCGCGGCGCCGTGCGCGTGGCCCGGGCCATCCTGTCGGTCTCGGATAAGCGCGGGATCGTCGAGCTCGCCCGTGGCCTGGACGAGCTCGGGGTGGAGATCGTCTCCACCGGAGGGACCGCGCACGCTATCGAGGGCGCCGGGATCCCCGTCCGGGCGGTCAGCGACCTGACCGGGTTCCCCGAGATCATGGACGGGCGGATCAAGACGCTGCATCCGAAGGTCTACGCCGGTGTCCTGGCCATCCGCGACGACCCCGAGCACCTCGAGGCGGCAGCCGTCCACGACGTCGAGTGGGTCGATCTGATCTGCGTCAACCTGTATCCGTTCGAGCGCACTGCTGCCCAGCGCGGGGTCTCCGAGGGCGAGACGATCGAGGACATCGACATCGGCGGTCCGACGATGATCCGCGCTGCCGCGAAGAACTTCGCCTTCTGCGCTGCCGTGACCTCGCCCGAGAGCTATGACGCGGTGCTTGACGAGCTGCGCGAGTCCGATCGCCGCCTGTCTCTCTCGACGCGCGAGAGCCTGGCGGCCGAGGCCTTCGCTTACACGGCGCGCTACGACGCCGCCATCGCCCGCTGGTTCCAGGAGAAGACCGACGACCCGTTCCCCCCGGTATACGTGCGCGCCTTCGAGAAGGTGCTGGACCTGTCCTACGGCGAGAACCCCCATCAGCGCGCCGCCTACTACGGGCAGATCGGCGCCCGGCGGCACATGCTCTCCCAGATCGTCCAGCACCAGGGCAAGGGGCTCTCGTACAACAACCTGCTCGACCTCAACGCTGCCCGGCTGCTGATCGAGGAGTTCTCCGAGCCGGCCTGCGCGATCATCAAGCACAACACCCCGTGCGGGATGGCCGTGGCCGACACGATCGCGGACGCCTACCGCCGCGCCTTCGCCGCCGACCCGATGAGCGCCTACGGCGGCGTCATCGCGCTCAACTGTAACGTCGAGGAGGAGACGGCACGGGCGCTGGCCCAGCAATTCCTCGAGGTGCTGATCGCGCCGGGCTACGACGACGCCGCTCGCGAGCTTCTGGCCACCAAGGAGAGCCTGCGTCTGCTGGAGGATCATGAGCGTCGGCGAGCGGGGGTCGAGGACCACGATCTGCGCCGGGTCATCGGCGGGCTGCTGGTGCAGCAGCGCGATGCCGCCGTCGAGGAGCGCGACCAGATGCGGGTGGTCACCCGCCGCGCGCCCGAGGAGGCCGAGTGGCGCGACCTGCTCTTTGCCTGGCGCGTGTGCAAGCACGTGCGCTCCAACGCGATAGTCCTGGCCCGCGACGGCGTGACCACCGGCATCGGCGCCGGGCAGATGAGCCGCGTGGACTCGGCCCGGTTGGCGGTGGAGAAGGGCAAGGGGACCGGCACCGAGGGGGCCGCCATGGCCTCCGACGCGTTCTTCCCGTTCCCCGACGGCCCCGAGGCCGGGTTCGCGGCCGGCGTCACCGCCATCGTGCAGCCCGGCGGGTCAAAGCGTGACGACGAGGTGATCGAGGCAGCAGACCGGGTTGGCGCCGCGATGGTCTTCACCGCCCGGCGGCACTTCCGCCACTGATGCCGCCCGCCGCGGCAGTGGGCCGGGCGGGGCTCGAACCCGCGCACGACGCATTAAAAGTGCGCTGCTCTACCAACTGAGCTACCGGCCCGCCTCGGCACTCTAGAGGCGGCTGCGGTCTCGGGCTCTGGTTCGGTCCGACGCGCCTAGACTCCTCTTGGGCCCCCATGGTGTAGCGGTCAGCACGCAGGCCTTTCACGCCTGTAGCGGGGGTTCGATTCCCCCTGGGGGTATCGCCTCGTCTTCTTGCCCCCCTGATGCCGGCTACCGTGCCGTTGGGATGGGCAAGCGCAGCCGACAGCGGGCCGACGCAACAGATCCCTCCGCGGACGCCGGCGCGACGGCGACGCCATCCGCTGTCGCCACCGACGCCCCGCCCCCGAGCACCGACCCGACCAGTCCGGGACCCGCCGGGCCGCCTGGTTCGGTCGCCGCCCCGCCGCCCGCCGACGAGCGCGAGCCCGGCCCGCACGGGATCCCGCCCGACCCGATGTACGCGGACCAGCTCGTCGACGACGTGGCCCGGCTCAACGTGCTCTACCACTTCTACCGCGACGCCGCGATGCTCGCCCGCCCGCCACTCGCCGAGGACTGGTACGCCACCCGCGAGCGGCCGCGGATCGCCGAGGTCGAGGCGCTGTTCGGCTCGTGGGAGGACCTCCATGTCGCGGCGGGGATCGAAGACAGCGCCGTTGTCGCGCTCGGTCGGGCCGAGCAGGCGCGGGCGGAGGCATGGGAGGAGCGTGAGCGCGAGCAGCGCCGGCGCCAGCAGGGTCTGGAGCGCGATGCTCAGCGCATGCCCGAGCTGCGCCGCCAGCTCGACCGCGCCAAGCAGGCTCGCGAGGAGGCCGACGGAGCCCTGCGCGATGCCCGGGCGGACGCCGCTCTGGCCCGGGCCGAGGCCGACCGGGCGGGCAGCGAGGCCGAGCGTCAGCGGGACCGGGCCGCGCGCGCTGATCGCGCCGCCGTCGACGCTGCGGCGGGGCCCGGAGGTGCCGGCGACGAGCAACCGCCGGAGTGGCTGGCCGAGTACGAGCGTCTGGCGGCGGAGGTCGAGACCCTGCACGCGGACCGCGACGGGCTCGCCGCCCAGCTCGATGGAGCCCAGCGCGCCGTGGAGATCGAGCGTGACAAGGTCCAGGGACTAGCCCGCGCCCTGAGCGACACCGACGTCGGGGATGGTGAGGCCGACCCGGGGCCCGGGAGCGCCGAGGCGATGACCCCGCGCACGGTGCGCGCTGCCGTCGAGATCGCCGCGCGCGAGTGCCGGGCGCTGAGCTTTGCGCCGCGCGCCCGCAGCTCGGCCGACGACTGCCCCTTCCGCCGGCCGGCGGACATCCTGGAGGCCCTTCGGCGCCTGGACAAGCTGGCCGAGGGCTACCGGCAGCCGGGTGGTCTGGGCCGGTCGCTGCCCCAGGCCGCTGCCGACCTCGGGCTGAGCTGGCGCTCCGACGTCTCCGAGCTGGCGCGCTCGCGCAATCCGGACCTCTACTCCTTCACCGTCCAGAGCCGGCGCCTGGCTCTCGGCCCGCACCTGGCCATCGGCTCGGGGTCGGGAGCCCAGTTCGTGGCCCGGATCTACTTCGCCCTGCACGAGGGCGACGACGACCTCCCGCGGGGCATCTACGTCGGCCACGTCGGGCGACACCTGCCCGACACGACGACTTGAGCTGGCGTCGAGTCCGCTCCCCCGGCGGAGCCGAGCGGAGCAGGCAACCAATGGGGGGAGCAGGATTCGAACCTGCGTAGGCAGAGCCAACGGGTTTACAGCCCGTCTCCTTTAACCACTCGGACATCCCCCCGAGGCGGCGGCCGATTGTAGAGCCGCCTTCCCCGCTGGGCTGGGCTGAAGAAGGATGATCCACGGCGGCTGGCCGGCCCCGGCGAGAACGGTGGCCAGCGCGACACCCGAGCAGCACCACGACCGCACGGGGACCTGAGCTCCGAGTGACGGGAGCGCCGGCGCTCTGCGCGATTGGTGGTGGATTGGTGGCGCGCCCCGATCCCTACAGTCATCGGCATGACGCAGAGCTCGGGAACGGTGCTGCGCACCGACGTGCAAGCCTCCGTGCCGGCGCTGCAGGTATCGCTCTCACGGGTTGGGCTGACGGGCGTCACCAAGGTAATCCGGATCACCGGGGTGGGCTGCGAGCAGCTCTACCTCGCGCGGATCGAGTGCGACGTGGACCTCGGGCCGGAGCAGAAGGGTGCCCACATGTCGCGCTTCGAGGAGGTCGTCAACGAGGCGATCGGCGAGGTCGTGCTCGGCGAGGCGACCCTGCGCGCCGAGACCCTGGCCGAGCACATCGCCGTGCTCATCCGCGAGCGCCAGGGGGCCCGGCGAGCGGAGGTGACCATCCACGCCACCTACCCGGAGCAGAGGCCGGCACCGGTCTCGGGGATCCTGACCCAGGAGATCTATGAGCTGCACGGCTCGGCGGTCGCCTCGGCCGCGGGTACCCGGCGCTTGGTCGGGGTCAGCGCGCAGGGGATCACCGCGTGCCCGTGTGCCCAGGGCCTGGTAGAGGCCGGCGCACGCGAGCGGCTCGGCGCTGAGGGCTTCTCCGACGACGAGGTCGAGCGCGTCCTGGCCGCGGTGCCGGTGGCCACTCACAACCAGCGCGGGGTGGGCACCTTGCTCGTCGGTTGTCCCGAGGGGTGCGACGAGCCCATCGACGCCGGCGCGCTGCTGGCCATCGTTGAGGACTCGATGTCCTCGGAGATCTATGAGCTGATGAAGCGCTCGGACGAGGCGGCCGTCGTCGAGAAGGCCCACCGGCGCCCCCGCTTCGTCGAGGACTGCGTGCGCGAGATGATCGGCGGCGTCGTCGAGCGCCTGTCGAGCCTCCCTGACGACAGCATCGTCTCCGCCCGCCAGGAGAACCTGGAGACCATCCACCAGCACAACGTCATCGCCGAGCGCTTCGGCCTGCTCGGCGAGCTTCGCAGCGAGCTTCGCGACGGTCGCCACAGCTCCAGCCACCTGAGCGTGCGCTCCTGGCTGGACGGCGCCCGCGGCTGACCGCTACGCGACGACGAGTCGCTCGGTCTCCGCGCCGGCGCCGCGCCGCACGGAGCGCCGCGCCGGCCGGGTCAGGCGGTTGGTGCGGCCGAGGTCTGGCGTCGCCGTGCGCGCTCGATGCGCCGGCGCAGTCCGAACGCGTAGTCCGCACCCGAGAGGACGGTGACCGCGACCGACACGTCGACAAGAACCGTGATCCACGCGGGATGACCCCTGACGGCGATGAGGGCCATGACCATTGCCACCTGGGTCACCGTCTTGGCCTTGCCGAATGCGCCCGCCCCCATGACCACGCCAGCCTGGGCGGCGGCCATGCGCATCGCCGTGACGCAGAACTCGCGCGCGACGATGACCATGGCCACCCACGCGGCGACGCGTCCCTGCGACACGAGCGCCATCAGCGCGGCGATGATCAACAGCTTGTCGGCCAGTGGGTCCATCAGCTTGCCGAAGGTGGTTATCGAGTCGCGCGCGCGAGCCAGGCGGCCGTCGACCATGTCGGTCACCGAGGCGACCGCGAAGACCACCGCGGCCAGCGTGTCACCGTGAGGGCTGCCGGCGAGCAGCGCGACGACCACGACCGGCACGAGCAGGATCCGAGCGACGGTGAGGAGATTGGGGATGGTGAGCGGGAACACGGGCCGGCGCCGACTCTACCCACCAACGGGCAGCCAAGAGCCAGCCTGGATGGCTCGAGAATGCCCTACTGCTGAGAGCAGATGCGGTGCAGCGCCTGGTCCAGCGAGGCGTCGGTCGGCACGTAGCCGCCGTAGTCGGCGTCCAGCGAGGTGACCAGGTCGCCCACCGTCGCGCCGGGGCAGGAGTCCCGATGCCCGCCGAGCCAGTCGCCCACCGCGGCTCGCTTCTGGGTGGGAGTCTGGGCGCGCCATGTGGCGGCGGCCGAACCCTCCGGGGCGTTGGCGCCGGTCGCCGGGGTGGCGCCCCCGGTCTCCTGACCGGAGGCCGGATTCGCGCCTCCGGTGCCCGAGCCGGAGCCTGCGGTGCCCGAGCCGGAGCCTGCGGTGCCCGAGCCACTGGCGCCGGTCCCGGCGCCGCCGGATGAGTCCCCGGATCCGGATCCGTTCGAGTGTGGGGTCCCGTCCCCGCTCGACGTCCCGGCCGCGCCCCGGCCCGAGGCCGACCCGCCGGCCGGCGCACCGTCAGCCTGGCCTGAGCGCTGTCCCTGGGCGCTCGGGCCGGTCTGGGCGCCGGAGGTCTGAGTCCCGGAGGACCCCGCGCCCGCGGGGTCGCCGGGCGTTGGCGCCGGCATGCCTGGGGCGGTGGTCACCGAGGCGGGCTGGCCGGCCGACGACCCGCAGCCCGTCGCGACGCCCGCGAGGGCCAGCGCGACGCCGGCCAGGGCCCCGAGGGGGCGAGCGCGAGACAGGCGGCGGAGCAGGCCGCCGAGGCGGCGACGGCGGCGGGCGGTGCGACGGGGCATCGGGCGCTCTAGTTCGCCACGGCACGCCGCACTCCTGCTCGGGACGCTCGGGCGGCGATGTGCAAGGCTTGGTCGGTGCCCCTCGTCCCCATGGTCATCGAGCGCACCGCGCGCGGCGAGCGCGAGTACGACCTGTTCTCGCGGCTGCTCAACGAGCGGATCGTCTTCCTAGGGTCGGCCGTCGACGACCAGCTGGCCAACCTGATCGTGGCCCAGCTGCTGCACCTGGAGTCCTCCGACCCCGAGAAGGACATCTCGCTCTACATCAACTCGCCGGGCGGGTCGATCTATGCGGGGCTGGCGGTCTACGACACCATGCAGTTCATCAAGCCCGACGTGCAGACGATCTGCTTCGGGATGGCGATGTCGATGGGGTCGTTGCTGCTGTGCGGAGGCGCGAAGGGCAAGCGCCTGGCGCTCCCAAATGCGCGGGTGTTGATCCATCAGCCCTCGGCCGGGTTCGAAGGGCAGTCCTCGGACATCGAGATCCACGCCCGCGAGATCCTCGAGACCCGGGGTCGGATCGATCGGATCTACGGCAAGCACTGCGGTCAGAGCGTCGAGCAGGTCCACTCGGACATGGAGCGCGACCGCTTCTTCAAGGCCGACGAAGCCGTCGAGTACGGCCTCATCGACCGGCTGATCACCAGCCACTGACCCTCCCGAGGCGGTCGGGGCGGGGAATCCGCCGGGCGGCCGCCCGGGCAACTCGCCCGGCGGCGGGCGGCGCTCAGGCCACCGGGTGCTCGATCGCCCCCAGGCCCTCGATCTCGATGCGCACGCGGTCTCCCGAGCCCAGGAAGCGAGGGGGCTCCATGCCCATCCCGACCCCGCTCGGGGTCCCGGTCAGGACGAGATCCCCCGGTGCCAGCGTGCAGGTCGCGCCGATGAAGGCCAGCAGCTCGGGCACGCCGAAGATGAGCTGGTCGGTGTTGGAGTCCTGGCGCAACTCCCCGTTGACCCAGGTGCGCAGGCGCAGCCGGTGCGGGTCGGCCACCTCGTCGGCGGTGGTCACCCACGGGCCGAACGGGCAAAAGGTGTCAGCGCCCTTGGCCCGCGTCCACTGGGGCTCGCGTCCCTGGAGGTCGCGGGCGGAGACGTCGTCGGCGACGCAGAAGCCGCCGGCGCGACCCTCGGCGCCGACGACGACGCACAGCTCACCCTCGTAGTCCAGCCGATGGACCGCCGGCGGGCAGCGGATCGGGCCGCCTCCGGGCGCCAGGGCGCCCGGCACCTTGGTGAAGACGATGGGTTGCGCGGGCCGTTGGCCCCCCGTCTCGGCGATGTGGTCGGCGTAGTTGAGCCCGATGCCGTAGACCGCCCGCGCATCGGGGACCGGCGCGAGCAGGGTCACCGAGGCAAGCGGCCACGATCGGCCGTCCGCCGGCGTTCGGTCCTCGCTGGCCAGGCGATCGCGCACAGTCTCGCCCGGGGCGAAGGCCACGACCTGCTCACCCCTCACCTCGCCGGCCACGGGACCGTCAGCGCCGGGGGGGAGGAAGGTGGCCAGCCGCACCGCCGCGGCAGGGTAGAGCATGGGCACGTGGCCGTGCCCATGCGCCCCGGCGCGCGATGATGTCGGCGTGGGCGAGCGCGAGCTCGGACTGGTCTGCTGGATCGGCCGTGCCGGCGTGGTCCAGGACGCCCAGGTCGCGCTCCGTCACCCCAGCGGCCCCGATGGGGCACAAGCCGGGCTGGACCGGGCGCGGAAGTCCGGGCTCCTGCGGCGGGTCGACCACCCCTTCTCCCCCCATCCTCCGCTCCATCTCGCCACCACGGCCGGGCTGCGCGCCTGCGGCCTGGGCCGCCTGGGTCCGGCCCAGGCGCGGGCGCCCGGACTCGCGCACGCGCTCGGCTGCGTGTGGCTGGGCCTGGAGCTCGAGGCCGAGCAGGGGGCCGCGGCGGTGCGCTACGAGCGCGAGCTGAGGGTCGGGCCGCCGGCCTGGGCGCGCGTCGGCGCCAGCGCTCCGGGCGCCGGTGCCGCTGAGTCCCATCGGCCCGATCTGACCCTGGAGGTCGGCGCGCGGCGCTTTGCCGTCGAGCTCGAGCTCTCGCGCAAGGCACCCGCTCGCCTCGACGCCATTCTCGCCGCCTACGCCACATCGCCCGGGCTCGACGGTGTGCGCTACTACGCGCCCGACGCCGGCGTCGGGCGCCTTGTGGCCGCCGCGGCGCGCCGGGCCGGAGCCGACGGGCTCGTCGAGGTCGTCACCTGGGCGCCGCCGACCCGGAGGCCGGCATGACGCGGTGGGGCACGCGACGCGAGCCCGCGGACCCGACGATGGCGTTGGGCCGGGGTCGCCGCGGCCGTCGCGTCCGGCTCGAGCTTCGCGACGCGGGAGGCTCGGAGCCGCGCCACGGCCTGCTGCTCGGGGCCACCGGCTCGGGCAAGACCACCTCGCTGCTGCGCCTGCTCGACGGTCACGTCGCCGCGGGGGCCGGAGCCCTGCTCATCGACCTCAAGGGCTCTGAGGCCGTCGCCGATCAGCTCAGCCGCGTCGCTGCCGCCCACGGCGTGCCCGCCCTGCGCTTCTCCCTGGACGGCGGAGCCCACTGGGATCCCCTGGCCCACGGATCGGCAAGCGAGCTGGCCGACAAGCTGTTCGCCACCCAGCGCTTCTCCGAGCCCCACTACGCGGCCATGTACCGCCGCTACCTGCAGGCGGTGATGCGCTGCCTGCTCGCCCGTCCGGGGGACCGCACGCTGGCTGGCGCCGTTGCCCTGCTGGCGCCCGACCGGCTGCTGGCCGCCGTGCGGACCCTGTCCTCCGGCGGCGCGCGCGAGACGCTGGAGCCCTACGTGGCCGAGCTGACCGCCGACCAACGTCGTCATCTCTCCGGGTTGGCCGACCGTCTCGCCGTGCTGTTGGAGGCGGGTCCCGGCCGCTTCCTGGTCCCCGCCGCCGGGCGCCCGGCCCTCGACCTGCACGCCGCGCTGTCCGAGGGCGCCGTCGTCTGGGCCGGCCTGGATGTCGCTCGCTATCCCGATCTCGCCCTCCTGGTCGGCGCCCTGCTCGTCGGCGACGTGCGTGCCTACTGCGGGGCGGTGGAGGCGCGCCGGCGTCCCCGACGGCCGGTGGTGGTCGCCATCGACGAGTTCGCCGCGCTGGGGGCCGATGCGGTGGGCGGCCTGTTCGCCATGGCGCGCTCGGCGGGGGTGTCGGCGCTTCTGGCCAGCCAGGAGCTGGCCGATCTGCGGCGGGTGGCGCCGTGGTTCGCCGACCAGGTGCTCGGCAACCTCTCCTGGCTGCTGGCCGGGCGCCAGAACGTCCCCGCCTCGGCCGAGCTGCTGGCCCGGGTGGCCTCCGACCGGGCCGGTGGGGTGCTCGCCCCGGCCGAGCTGGCCACCCTGGGCCCCGGCGAGGCCGTCCTCATCGAGATGCACCCTCCGCGCGCCCTCGCCCTGCGCGTCACGCCGCTGTGATCGGCGGTTCGCCGCGCCCTTCAGACCACCCGCCCGGAGTCGGCGTAGACGTTGACCCGCCCGCCGCGCGCGAAGCCGGCGAGCGTCATCCCCCGATCGGCGGCCAGCGCCACGGCCAGCGAGGTCGGAGCGCCCACGCCGACGAGGACGGGGGCTCCGGCCATGGCCGCCTTCTGCACGAGCTCGAAGGAGAGCCGGCCGCTGACGCAGAGCAGCCCGGGTGCAACGGGGAGCAACCCATCGAGCAGCCGCCGGCCGAGCACCTTGTCCATGGCGTTGTGGCGGCCCACGTCCTCGCGGACCAGGAGGGGCTCGCCCGCCGGGGAGAACAGACCGGTGGCGTGCAGGCCCCCGGTGCGCGTGAACCCCGGCTGCACCAGGCGCTCGGGCAGGGCGGCCAGCAGCTCGCGCGCGACCCGCGGCCCGGGGGCGGCCGGCGGGGCCACGGCCGCCACGTCGGCGACCGCGCCACGGCCGCACACGCCGCAGGAGGAGGTCATGTAGAAGCGCCGGCGCTCGGGGGTGCGGGCCAGGGGCCCGGCGACCTCGACAGCGTTGGCCGCCAGGTTTGCCGTCAAGCCGATCCGCGGCGGACCCTCGACCAACCCCTCCCCGAGCAGGAAGCCGGCCGCCAGCTCGTCGTCGTGACCGGGTGTGCGCATGGTCACCGCCAGCGCGTCGCCGTCAACGCGGATCTCCAGGGGCTCCTCCACGGCCACCTCGTCGTGCAGCTCGCCATGGCGCACGCTGGCGGTGGCGCCGTGGGCGTGAACGGTGGTGGGACCCATGCCGCTCAGGATGCCCGCGCGGGCCGGCGGGCTACCTCCGGCCGTAGCGGGTGGGGAAGCCGAGCAGGACGCTGACGGGGACAAGCTGGTAGCCGCGCGCCTTGAGCGTGTCGATGATCCGCGGGAGGGCGGCGAGGGTCTGGTCGCGCGGGCCGCCGCCGTCGTGCATGAGGATGACCGAGCCGCGCTGGGCCATGCCCGTCACGCGGGAGTAGATCGCGTCGGTTCCGGGCCGCGACCAGTCGCGCGGGTCGACATCCCAGATGATCGTGGCCAGGCCCATCCCGCGGGCGACCGACACCAGGGCCGGGCTCGTCGCGCCGTAGGGCGGGCGGAACAGGCAGGGCTGATAGCCCGACGTGCGCTGGATGACGGCGCGGGCCCGGCGAAGCTGGTCGCGCGCGAACGCCCCGCCCCGTGAGACGTCGGCGTGGGTGAAGGTGTGGTCGCCGATCTCGTCGCCGTCGCGCAGGATGCGCGACTCCAGGGCCCCGGCACCGACCACCTGCTCACCGATCTGGAAGAAGGTGGCGTGAACCCCCTCGCGCTCGAGCACGTCGAGATACCGCGGGGTGTAGGTGCTCGGGCCGTCGTCGAAGGAGAGGCCGACCATGCGGCTGCGTCGCGTGCCGTTGGTGAACTCACCACCGCGGCCCGAGTCACAGCCCACCGGCCTGAGGGCAAGCAGCCGGGCGAAGGCGACGCCCGCCGCGGGCAGGAGGTCGGCACAGGTGCCGGCGCTCCGGGCGCCGCAGCCCGCCCGGGACCAGTTGGTTGAAAGCTGCCAGCGCAGCAGGCCCGGGGCCAGGCCCAGGTCGCCGGCGGGGACGCGGAGGGTGAGCGAACGCGCATCTGGCCGGCGCACCGTCGCCGTCGGCAGCGGGCGCAGCCGTCCGGGCCGGCCGCGGGCGTCCAGGCGGGCGGTCGCCGCCTGGGCCCCGCCGCCCGCCGGCACCACGCACAGCTCCAGCCCGGGCCCGGGCGCGGGGTGGGTGAGGATGCGCAGGCACAGCGAGCGTCCGCCCGCGGCGGCGAGCTGGGAGGTCCGCCAGCGCCCACTGGTGCGCAGGGAGAGGACCAGGTCCTGGTCGAGCTGGCCGAAGCGGGCCGAGAGGATGTTCAGTGGGCTGGACGGCGCCTGGATCGCGCCGCGGCGCACGACGGTGCCATCGACCGAGCCCGAGGCCCCGGTCCGCGCGGAGGCCCGGTCCGGGCGTCCGACCGAGCGCAGAGCGGGGCCCAGGGCAACCAAGACGGCGACCAGGGTGGCCGCTGCCGCGGCGGGTCGGGTCACAGGCCCGGCGTGGCGCCGCCGCTGTCCTTGGGGGCCTGGGCGGCACCCGCGGGCGGACCTGCGCCCGGGGTCGGGCTGCTGCCGCCGCTCGGTCCGGGGGACGATTCTCCCGCGGTCGCGCCCGGGGGAGCTGAGCCTCGCGTCGGCACCGGCGTCAAGGTCGGCACGGGGGGCGGGGCGTGGGCGGGGACACGGCTGCCCGGCGGGTAGACGACGACGAGCTGGTCGCGCAGGAGGTTGCCGCTGTCGCCGGGCAGGCCGGGCGGGGAGCGGTACACGTCGATGTGGCGGCCGAGGATCGCGCCGCCGGTGTCGACGGCGGTGAACCAGCCATGTCCCGCCGTCGCGCGGTAGGCCGCGATGTAGACCCGGCTGCCCAGCGGGATCAGCGCTGGGTCGACGGCGATGGTTCGGTAGTAGCGCAGCGGACGCGACGGGCCTGGCGCGAAGGTGATCCCCGCCGGGGGCGGCACCGCCGTCACCCCGGTGCCGTTGGCCCAGCCGCCGGCGTCGAGGGGGAAGGTGAGGCCGTGGCGGGCGTTGCTCCAGTAGCCGCCCGATCGCCACGCCGGGCTGCCACCGGCCCAGTCCTGGAGACGAAGCGCGGTGGGGCCCAGACGATCGGTGACCCAGCCCCCGGACCCCAAATTGTCGATGTGGTAGGAGCGGCCGTCGAGCCCGACGCCGTCCCCCTCCATGGAGACACCCGTCGCCGAGTACAGCCAGTCGACCCGATGCAGTCCCGGGAGGCCCGGGGCCGGCACCTTGCGCCCGACGAACCAGCGCTCGGGCACGGGGAAGTACTCGGTGATGGTCACGCCGTGCAGGCGGGTGGCCCGGGTCAGCGGGTGGCCCGAGGCGGAAGCGGCGGTCGCCAGGAGGGAGATGACGGCGACCCCGGCGACCAGGCGCGACGCCATGCGGCGGCGGATCGAGTCTCCAGCGAACGCGGGCATGGCGGCGCAGGGTAGCCCGGACGACCCGTGGGCCTCAAGGTCCGGGCGGATCCGTGCGGCGCTGCTCAGGTGAAGTTCGGGTACAGCGTCATGCCTCCGTCGACGAACAGCGTCGTCCCCGTGACGTAGTCCGCCTGCTCGGAGGCCAGCCAGGAGACGGCGGCGGCGATCTCCTCGGGTCGGCCCATCCGGCCCACGGGGATCTCGGCCTCGACCGCGGCGCGCTGCTTGGGGTCGTCGACGAGCGGCTGGTTGATCGGCGTGAGGATGGCGCCCGGGGCCACGTTGACCACGCGGATGCCGTGCGGGGCGAGCTCGTGGGCGATGGTCTCCATGAACAGCCGCATCCCTCCCTTGCTGGCGCAGTAATGGCTGAACTGGCGCCACGGGATGCGCTCGTGGACGGAGGACATGTTCACGATCGTCCCCTTGGCGTTGCTGGCCCGCAGCCCGCGAGCGGTCTCCCGTGCGCAGAGGAAGGCGCCGGTGAGGTTTATGGAGATCACCCGGTTCCACTCGGCGAGGGGCATCTCGGTCAGCTCGTAGGGGTGCTCGACGCCCGCGTTGTTGACCAGCAGGTCGACCGGGCCGCCGAGCGCCTGCGCCGCGGTGGCGAACATCGTCTGCACCGGCGCCTCCTCGGAGACGTCGGCCTCGATGGCGACGGCGCGGCCGCCGGCGCCGGTTAGCTGGGACACCAGGGCGTCGGCCGCGGCGCGGGGCCCGATGAAGTTCACGGCCACCGCCGCCCCGTCGGCGGCCAGGCGCGTGCAGGTGGCCAGGCCGATTCCTGTCGCCCCGCCGGTGACCAGGGCGCGGCGTCCGGCCAGGGGGGCGGCGTCGCTCATCGAGCGGGAGCGTAGTCCATGCCCGCGGAGGTCGTGGGGAGCGCCGGGGGCCCAGTCGTCGAGACCGGGCCGGCCGCCTCACGGCAAGGGCCGCGGCAGCCGATGGCTTCGCTTGGCTGGACTCGGAGCTCGGGCGCCGGCCATCGCGTCATGCCGCCCCGCCATCCTTCCCGCCGCCGGGGGGGGGTGAACGCCGGTCACGGGTGGACCGCATGGGCAACGGGGAACGGCTCGTTCGTCCCCAACTACGTGGCCGACTCGCGGGCTCACGGGCTCATCCTCGTGTTCACCTACTACAACCTCTACCAGTCGGCCGCCGACTTTGCCCGCCACGCGCGCTACCTGGCCGACGTGTCGGCCGGAACCGGACGCCCGGGCCCTACCGCGTCCGGCTGGACATCTTCGGTGTCGGGGGACGTCGTGTTGCCGCTCGCCCGGTGGTCCTCGTGCTCCGGCTGCGCTGACCGAGCCGTTCCCGGGCAATAAGATGGGCGGCCGTGATGCCCCATCTCCCGGCGCCCAGAGGCCCGATCACCGAGCGCCTCCTCACGTGCCTCGAAGGGGCGGTGCGGCCCCTGCCGGCGATGGAGGTCGACCCCGGGGGAGAGCCCCTGGTCGACGAGGACATCCAGCTGGCCCTGTACGTCTGTTACGAGCTGCACTACCGAGGCTTTGCCGGCGTGGACGAGGGCTGGGAGTGGGAGCCGTCGCTGCTTGGCCTGCGGCGCGTGCTCGAGCAGCGCTTCGGAGCCGGACTCGAGGCGGTGGTCGGACCCAGAGCCCCGAGCTCCGTCGCCGCCCGCGACATGGACCTGGCCCTGCGCGAGATCGCCGGGGCGGTCGACGGAGCCGACCTCGCCCGCCATGTCCAGCGCTCGGCGCCCGCCGAGCAGGTGCTCGAGCTCGTCATCCACCGCTCGGCCTACCAGCTCAAGGAGGCCGACCCTCACTCGTGGGCCATCCCCCGGCTCTCGGGTGAGCCGAAGGCCGCGCTGGTCGAGATCCAGGCCGACGAGTACGGAGGCGGCCGGGCCGAGCGCGCCCATGCCCACCTGTACGCCGAGGCGATGGAGGAGCTCGGACTCGACCCGACCTACGGCGCCTACCTCGACCGGATCCCGGGATCGACGCTGGTGACGGTGAACCTGATCTCGATGCTCGGTCTTCATCGCCGGCTGCGCGGGGCCCTGGTCGGTCATCTCGCCCTGTTCGAGATGACCTCGTCGGGGCCCAACCGCCGCTACGCGGAGGGCCTGCGCAGGCTCGGTTTCGGGCCCCGCGCGACGGCGTTCTTCGACGAGCACGTCGTCGCCGACGCCGTCCACGAGAACATCGCGGCCGTCTCCCTGGCCGGCGGCCTCGCGCGCCAGGACCCCAGGCTCACGGGCGACATCCTCTGGGGCGCCCGGGCCATGATGGAGATCGAGGGCAGATGGGCGGCCGGCCTGCTGGAGGCCTGGACCGGTGAACGCAGCTCGCTGCTGGCGACCCGGCATGTGCTCGCCGGTTCGACCTGACGCGACCCTCAGGCGCTCCTACCCGGCGACCGGCCGTCCTCGAGGCCGCTCGGGGCGCGAAAGCGGATGAGCTTGTGGGTCCCGTCGCACAGGGGACGCACGCGCGACTTGCCACACCGGCAGAGGGCGACGGTGCGGCGCTCCACGACGATCTCGTTGCCGTCCTGATCCTCGAGGCGCACCGGACCGCGCACGAGCAGCGGTCCGTCTCGGTAGGCGGTGATGGTTGCCGTGGCGTCGGGGTGCGGGCGCACGCAGGGTCTCTGATCTACCCGGGAATCCCGGGCGCTAACGGAGGCGGCTTCCGCTGGGCCCGGTCCAGCGCGGGGCGCGTCGAGCGACGCCGCGACCTTCGATGGGGTAGGAAGCGGGAATGGAAAAGCACGATCCAGCCGCCTATGGGCGCAGCGTCGGGTCCGACTACGACGCCCTCTATCCCGATCCCCCCGACACCCCGGCGGCGGTCTCTGCGCTGGCCGAGCTGGCCGGGTCGGGAGCCCTTCTGGAGTTTGGCATCGGCACGGGCCGCCTCGGGCTGCCCCTGGTGGCGCGCGGCGTCACCGTGGCGGGAATCGAGGGTTCGGCCGGGCTGGCCGCCCAGTTGCGCGCCAAGCCACGGGGGGAGGAGATCGAGGTGGTCGTCGGGGACTTCGCCGACAGCGTGGTGCCCGGCAGCTTCTCGGTGGTGGTGCTGGCCGTCAACACGATCTTTGCCATGTCGACGCGCGAGGCCCAGATCCAGTGCTTCGCCAATGCCCGGCGCCACCTGGCTCCCGGAGGGTGCTTCGTGGTCGAGGCGTTCATCCTCCGGGGCGATCAGCTCGAGGGCCGCTGGTACGTGCAGCCGCGGCACGTGCTGGATGGGCACGTGGAGCTTCAGGTCGCGCGTTATGACCCCGCTGTGCACCTGATCGAGCGCACGCTGGTGCATCTGACGCCAGCCGGCTCCCGATTCCTCTCCGTCGTCGACAACTACGCCTGGCCCGGCGAGCTGGACCTGATGGCTCGGGCCGCCGGGCTCGGACTGCGCGCCCGCTGGGGTGGATGGGACGGGGAGCCCTACAGCGCCGCGAGTGACAAGCACGTCTCCGTGTATGAGCTGGTGAACGGGGGCGGGGCGGGGTGAGTAGGGGAGGGGGATTCGGCCGGGATGGGGGCCGGGCGGTCGGGAGCGCGATGACACTGTGCTCCCGGGCGGGGCACCGGGGCGGGCCGGGAGCGCGATGACACTGTGCTCCCGGGCGGGGCACCGGGGCATCCTGCTCCCGCATGGCGGGAGTTGGATGACGCTGAGGGGCCGGCGGGGGCACCGGGTCATCCTGCTCTCGCTGCGCGCGTCCGCGCAGCGAGTCCCGGGGCCAAGCCCGGGCTAGCCGCGGCGGCGGGAGCGCGTCGAGGTGGGGGCCGGGAGGAGGGCCTAGAATCCCCCGCTCGGGCGCCTGCCCGGTGCTGCCCAGATAGCTCAGTTGGTAGAGCACTTCCATGGTAAGGAAGGGGTCCGGGGTTCGAGTCCCCGTCTGGGCTTGGGTTTCGGCGGGACGTGTCCCCAATATGTCCCGAGATTGGCGTAGGCTTCGGGACATGGCAGCCGACCGGGCACGTCTATCGCGTCGAGCGGGTGCGCGGGCCGGTCTGGTACGCGAAGTACCGCCTGCCCGACGGGCGCCAGGTGCAGAAGCGCCTCGGGCCCGCCTGGACCGGACGCGGACGTCCGGCGGCGGCGTCGTTCACCAAGCGCACGGCCGAAGCCTGGCTGAGCGACACGCTTGCTGACGCCCGACGCGGGACGCTCGTCGGCATGGTGCGAACCGGCGCCACGTTCGCCGATGCCGCGGCCGAGTTCCTGCGCTACGTCGAACACGACCGGGCGCGCAAGCCGATGACGATCAAGACCTACCGGGCCATCATCGGTTCGCAGCTGCTGCCGGCGTTCGGCGACCGGCGGCTCGAGGCCGTGACGACGGCCGAGATCGAGGCGTGGGCTGCGGGTCTGACGACCGCGCCGAGCACGCGGGTCAAGTCGATCGCCGTGCTCCACGGCATCTTCCGCCGGGCGCGGAAGGTCTGGGGCCTGCCCTTCAACCCGGTGACCGAGGTGGAGAAGCCACCGCTCGAGCGGACCGGAGACATCCAGGTGTTTTCCCCCGAGGAGGTGTGGGCGCTCGTTAGGGCCGCGGAGTCCGAGCAGGACGCGGCGGTGTTCCTGACCGCAGCCTTCACCGGGCTGCGGCGGGGTGAGCTGATCGCGCTGCGCTGGCGCGACGTCGACTTCGCGGGGTCCGTGGTCCGCGTCCGAGCGAGCTATGCCGGCGGCACGCTGACCGCGCCGAAGTCACGCAAGGTGCGATCCGTGCCGTTGGCTCCGGAGGTCGCCTCCGCCCTGGCGCGGCTGGGGCGACGCGAGCACTGGATGGGTGACGACGACGTGGTGTTTGTCGGGGTCGCTGGGGACTACCTCGACGGGTCCGCGTTGCGGCGCCGCTACGTCGCCGCCCTGCGTCGGGCGGGGCTACGCCAGCTGCGCTTCCACGATCTGCGCCATACCTTCGGCACGCGGATGATTGGGAAGGCCGACATCCGCCGCGTCCAGGAGTGGATGGGTCACGCGGATGTGCAGACGACGATGAAGTACATGCATTACGCGCCGCGGGCCGAGGACGCGGCGCTGGTGGCCGAGGCTTTCGCTGTGGACGGGGTGCCGGCGGGCCAGCCAGCGCGGCACGGCGAATGAGCGACCTTCCCAGAGGCGCGACGCGGACAGAGCTGGCGGCTGGGAAGAGGCTGCGGGTGTTCCGGATCGTGGGGGTTGGGGAGCGCGGGGATCCTCGGCTGATCGAGGCGTTTCGATCAAACGCCGAGTGGGGTCGACTGCCGCGCGGCCCGGAGAGGCGGCATCGGGCCTTGCACTTCGGCATTCAGCGTACGAGCGGCCGATTGATGCGGCTCGTCGATCTCAGTCGTTCCCCCAGCTCGGGTCGTGGCTCGCCGAGGTCCACCTGACCGCGGCCAGTCGCGGGAGCTTCGCCCGTTGGGGCGCCGGCAGCCACGTCACTCTCTGGGGCTCACCCGAGATGCTTCTGGCCGCCGTGGTCGAGGTGACGCCGGTGCGACAATAGGCCGACCATGCGCTTCGAGATGATCGACGATCACAGCCAGCTGCTGGACGTCTTCGACGACGAGGCCGCAGCGCTTGCCGGCGTGCGGGCGCTCCTGGCCGAGGAACCCGATGCTGCCGCCGAGGTGGCCCTCATGGCCTTCGACGAGACAGACGACGACCGCCTCGTCGGCCGCGCGCTCTACGGCGACGCGCTGACCGAGGCCGCGCGAACGGGCAGTCTGGCTGCGATGGACCTGGCGTCCCGCTCGCACGCGTAGGGCTGCGGGCGTCTGCGGGTAGCGCCGTCGCCGGCCGCCGTCAAGCCCGAGTCGGCGTCGTGGCAGGGGTCAAGCGTGGGTGGCCGGCCTTGACTGCGTACGGTCGGGCGACGGTCTGACCCGCAGCGACGGGGAATCCGGGCGGCGAAGTCCGAGGCGCGCGGCCCGATTTCGTCGTTGACCACACCCCCTCCGCCAACAGCAGCGAAGTGGTCGTGGTCAACGACGAAACGGGAACAGAGCAAGAGGATTTTCAGAAGATGGGAAATGCGGTCTCGGGACGGGAGGATCGAAGGAGCTGGGTAGTGGTGGTGCGGTAGCTGAGTTAGGTCACCGCTGCGCCGCCGCCCGCCCCGCCGCCGACGCCGGCTCGTTTCAGGAGAGGTCGGCGGCGAGGTCTTCGGCGAGCAGCCTAAGCTGCTTGGCGATTGTCGTGCCGATGCGGCGGCGCGTCTCGCGCTAGGGGGCAGGCGATCCGTGCCCGGACGGGTGTCGAAGTCCTATAGCTCGCGTGCGCGTCAGTTCGCTGGTCTGGCTGGTGGCCGGCGCATCGGCCATAGTGGTGGGCTGCTGCCGAGACGGAGTTCGTCGAGGTGCTCGAAGCCGAGGCGGGCGTAGAGGGCAGCGTTGTGTTCGCTGGTCGCCTCGAGGTATCCGGGTTGCCCCTCGCGGTCACAGCGGTCGAGCGTCGCCCGAAGGAGCGCAGTGCCGAGACCGTGTCCCTGTGCGGAGGGTGCGACGCCGACGTAGGGGGATGTAGTAGTGGGCCTCGCGCAGGTGGCGGTGCTCCATCAGTGCTATCAGGGCCATTGCTTGGGGTAGGCGTGCGCCGAACACGCGCGTGAACACAGGGCTGCCCGACCCGCTGGACGGGGCAGGTGGGGCCGATCTTCACGCGCCCGCGGATGCCCGCGCTGAGCGCGGCGGGATCGATCGCCGCGGCCCGCACGCCACATGCGCTTAGCAGCGCCGCGATCGTGACCAAAGCGATCCCCGGCAGGGTCTGTCTGGGCGCGCGCATCAGCCAGATCATCAACCCAACTACGGAGGTTCGCAACGATCGTCCCGCTTCGCACGGGCGGGGTCCGATTCCGGGGCGGGACGAGCCCTATCACTGCGCGGGTTGACTCAGATTATGTTTGTGCGGTGACCGCGCTCGCGTTGTTGATCGCTGGGATCGTGCTGGTCGTCGCCGGTGCCGAGCTGCTCTTGGACGGTCTGCTGGGTGTCGCCGGGCGGTTGGGTGTGTCGCCGTTCGTTCTCACGGTCCTGTTCTCGGGGTTTGAGCTTGAGAACCTCGCGGCTGGGATCGCCGCCAACGCGAAGGGCCTCCCGGGCGCCGCGGCCGGCACGTTTCTCGGCGGCACGACGTTTTTGGCGCTGGCGGTCGCCGGCGGCGGGGCGCTGATCGCCCCGATCCAGGCCAAGCTCCCGCGGGGGGTGCTTGCCTGGACCGCGGTCTCGCCGCTGCCGCTGGTGCTCGTCGCGGTCGATGGCCGCATCTCGCGGTCAGAGGGAGCGCTGCTGTTGATCTGGTCTGTGATCGCGCTGGGCGCGATCGCCCGCAGGGGACGCTCGCTTCCGGACCCGCAGGCACCGGACGCGAAACGCCGGCCGGTGATGCGGCTGATCGCGGGACTCGCGATGTTGACAGGGGGCGGCGTGCTTCTCGGGGACGGCATCAGGCGGGCTGTCTCGCAGCTTGGCGTGTCGCCCAGCCTGCTTGGCAATACCGCCGTGGCGGCGAGCATCGAAGCGGAGGAGCTCGGTCGCGTCGCGGTCCCATCGCGCCGCGGGCGTGGCGAGCTGGCGGTGGCGAACATTGCGGGCACGCTGGTGCACTTCACCGCACTGAATGCCGGCATCATCGCCCTGGTCAAGCCGCTGCGTCTCGACGCGATCTCGGTTCACCTGCACCTTCCGGTCGCGGTCGGCGCGACGCTCGCGTTCTGCGGCTTGCTCGCCATCACCGGCCAGGTAACGCGGAGGACCGGCGCGGTCCTGTGCGTCCTGTATCTGGGCTATCTCGCGGCAGCGATCACGCTCAGCTGACCGGGTAGCGTCTGGTCGCGTCCGGGGCGTAGCGGCCCCATTCGCCGCCGGCTAGCTGATACTACTTCGTGGCTGCGGACTCAGAGATCCGAGGAGGTCGGCGAGGATCGTCGGGGGCATCGCAGCCGCGAGCGTTTGGGCGGCGACGTGGCCTGCGCGGCCAACCCGCTGTTGCGCTGGATGCGTCAGAGCGTTGAGGAGGCCCTTGAACGATGGGCCGACGAGGACGCTGCCGCAGCGGTCGGAAGCCGCCCGTTCGTTGCGCGGACGTTGCTCCACGCTGCCTTAGCCTCGGTGAGCGCGCCAGCTGGCTTAGCGTTCTCCTCAGCAGGGGTCGCGGCACGCGCTCACGCGCTGTGCGGGCCCTGTGGCCACGCGGGGTATTGCGGTGGCCACGGTATCGCTGATCGCGCTCTGGCTGTCTCGGCCAGCGCCGATGCGACGCTCGCGGTCGAGCGGTTGCTGCATCTGGTGAGCGTGGGCTTGGGCACCTAGTGTAGCGTCTCACATTTAGGTTTCTAGTTGTGGTAGGGTGGGGTTATGAATCGTCCTGCGGCAGCGCTGGAGTTGACGGCGGGTCAGCGAGGGACGTTGGAGCGGCTTGGCGGCGCGCGCAGCGCGCCGCATCAGCAGGTGCAGCGCGCTCAGGTGCTGCTGTTGGCCGGCGAGGGGGTCGCGAACATCGAGATAGCCCAGCGCGTCGGGGTCTCGGTGGTGACTGTGCGCGCGTGGCGTGAGCGGTTCGCGCGGGCGGGGCTGGCCGATCTTGGGGTGCTGCGCGCGGGGCGGGGGCGCAAGCCAGAGATCAGTCAGGAGCAGGTCGAGGCGATCGTGCACGCGACGCTGCATGAGAAGCCGCCGGGCGAGACGCACTGGAGCTGCCGCTCGATGGCCGACGCGAAGGGGGTCTCGCCGGCGACGGTGCAGCGGATCTGGTCAGCGCGTGATCTCAAGCCGCACAAGGTCAAGACGTTCAAGCTGTCAAACGACAAGCGCTTTGAGGAGAAGCTCATCGATGTGGTCGGCCTGTACCTGAACCCGCCGGAGAACGCGATCGTGATGTGCATGGACGAGAAGAGCCAGATTCAGGCGCTCGATCGCACGCAGCCGTCGCTGCCGATGAAGCCCGGCAGGGCGGGGACGATGACCCACGACTACAAGCGCAACGGCACCACGACGCTGTTCGCGGCGCTTGATGTGCTGAGCGGCGAGGTGATCGGCTCCTGCCTGCCGCGCCACCGCCACACCGAGTTTTTGAAGTTCCTGCGCACGATCGACCGCGAGGTGCCCAAGGGGCTCCAGATCCACCTGATCCTCGACAACTACGGCACCCACAAGCACGAGAACGTGAACAAGTGGCTCGCGAAGCACCCCCGGTTTCACCTGCACTTCATCCCGACGTCGAGCTCGTGGCTGAACATGGTCGAGCGGTGGTTCGGGAAGCTGACCGACAAAGCCATCCGCCGCGGCGTGTTCCACAGCGTCCCAGACCTGATCGCCGCGATCGAGACCTACCTTCAGGCCAACAACACCAACCCCGAGCCGTTCGTCTGGACCGCGACTACGCAGGAGATCCTCGCCAAGGTCCGGCGCGGCAGAACCGCACTCGACCAACTAGCAAGCCAAAACTGAGACACTACACTAGCTCGGCTCTGATCCCGGCGCTCTGACATCATGTAGGTGGTGCGCTCCTCCGTGGCGCCGGCCGTCTCGGCATCGACGGTCTGGGCCAGCCAGCTGCGGCCTTTTGTGGCCGGGACCGCGGCTGGACCCCGCGTCTGTGCTGGCAGCGCGACAAACGCTTGTGGCTTCGGCGTCCAGGATGGTCAACCCATCCTCACGGCGCGCCGCGGCCGACGGGGTCGCGAGCGCTTTGGGGCCTGGCGGATCGAGATGCCGGAACCGGCAACGCAGCGCCGGCTCATCAGGATGACGATCACTGCAGCCGTCTTAGCATTTTTCATTGCACTGGCAGCCGAGCGCCGGAGCCCCTTGGCCCAGGCGGGCTGGTGTAAGCGTGACGCACATCACCGTCCCGTTTCTTGGTGTCAAGGCCGACAGAGAATTGACCCTGTGGTGCCGGTTGGGCATCCTGGTCGATCGGCCGCGCGCCGCAGAGTGCTCCTTTCGCCTTCCAGCGGCGCTCTCGCAGACCGCTCCTTTCGCGTGCCAGCGGCGCTCTCGCAGAGCGCTCCTTTCGCCTTAATCCGATCGCCGCGCCCGACGCCCACGTCGCTGGTGGCGATGGCCTCCGGCGACCCAACGGACCGCTCGGCGTGATCGCTTTCGTCGGCCGTCGCGGACGCCGCCGGCGAGTCCTTCGGCGACCTTGCGATCGTGGCGATTCGGCCGCGTCGGCGCTGCGGCGAAGTTTGCCCAGGCCCGAGCGCGGGGCTGAACCTGGATTTGGAGCAAGGGAGCGCTGGGTCCGACCGCCCGGGGACACCTCCTTTGCTGTCGTCGGCGGCCGCTGGCCTCTACGAGTAGCGCACCCTCTTTGCGCTCGACCGAGGGAAGGGCGTGGACGCAGTCGCTCGTCTGCTTGGCCGCAAAGGCGCTGCCCTCGTCGGCTTCCGCTTCGCGATTCGTCAATGCAGAAGTCTCACGCCGGACCAGCGCGGCCTTTTCTCGAGACACCTCGAGCGCACCAAGGCTCGCTCGGGTTGAAGCCGCGTGACAAATGTCTGGCTGGCTCGTCACAGGTATTGGACGCGTAAACTCGACGAAGCGGATCCCTCTACTCGATCCGTTTCAGAATGGAGCACCAAAGATGAGAAGGATCTCCCGCATCGCCCTGCTTTGCGTCGTGGCGTGCGCGCTTGCAGTCGGCGGCTCGGCCCTGGCCGTCGCCAAGAGTCATCCCGTCGCCAAGAGCCATCCCGTCGCCAAGAGCCATCGTCATCATGCGACCGTGGCTGATGTCGTCAAGGACGTCAAGGACACCAACACGGACTCCGCGGACGCCGGTAAGGACAAGGCCGCGGCGCAGAACGACGCGACCACCCCCGACTCTCCGGCCGAGGCTCAGACGGAGCAGTCCGACGCTCAGAACGAGCAGGTCGACAAGCAGGCCGAGAACCAGGAGGGCCAGCAGGAGGGCGACAACTCCGCGCAGGCGAAGGCGTGCCAGGGCCTCCCCACCGACAACGTGCAGTACGACGATCAGACCGGTACCTGCACCGCCGAGACCGGGCAGGACAACGGAACCGACAACAGCGGGTCCGATAACGCCCCGGGCACGACCGGGCAGGAGAACAACAACACCGACGGCTAGCGACGTGCGCGGTCCCGCGGCGGTTCGCCGCGGGACCGCAGCGACGTCTCGCCCGTTCCGCCGGAGCCCAGCCATGGCTGCGACCCTCGAAGACGAGCTGCGTCTGAGTCACGCCCGGCGAGTCCTCGTCGGCTGGCGGAGCCTTGCGACGGCTGTGACACCATGGAGGGTGGCCGTGTGGGCGGCGAGCAGCCCCGGGTACAGCTTGGACTGGCTCGCGCCTCCGCGATGCACCTTGCACATCGCCCGCAACGGCCGGGCGGGCGGACGCCGATCCTTCACGCGCCGGCAGTGGTGCCAATGACCGCCAACAGACTTGGAGGACGCGTACGGCCTGCTCTGTCGGGGCTGGTCCTGCGCTCCCAGACCGACGCGCGGCTCGGCGCGCTCGCCGCGACCGGCAGCCAGCCTGCGTTCAGCACGATCTATGAGCGATACCAGCGGGAGCTGCGCTCACACGCCCGTCGCATCGTGCGGGCGGACCGCGCCGACGACGTCGTTCAGCACTCGATGCTCGCGGCGTGGACGGCGCTGCTCGACGGTGCCGAGATCTCCGATCTGCGCGGGTGGCTTCATCGCATCGTGCACAACACCGCGCTCGACGCGGTCAAGCGGCGTGGTTACGACGACAGCGAGATTCCCGACGCGGCGATCTCGCCGAGTCGGACCGACCAGCTCGCCGAGCGACGCCTCGACGCCGCGTCGGCGCTGGCCGCGATCGCGGCGCTGCCGGAGAGTCAGCGCCGCGCGCTGACACTGACCGCGGTCGAGGGTCGCAGCGGCGAGGACGCAGCGGCTGAGATGGGCATCAGCGAAGGCGCGATGCGCCAGCTCGTCTACCGCGCTCGCTCCGGCGTCCGCGGCGCGATGACCGCGTTGATCCCGCTACCCCTCGTCAGCAGGCTCGTTGCTGCGGGTGCGCCGCCGACGGCGACCGCGGTCGCGCTCGGAACCGCGGCGGGCGGAGCGACAACGGCGGGGGGCGCGGCGACCGCCGCTAAGATCCTCGCGGTCGTCGCCGTGACCGTCGCGGGCGTCGGAGCCACTCACGCGCTCCGAGGCCACGACCATCGAGGACGGACGCGGAATCCCGCGACACCCACCCTGACCGCACCCGCGGAGCGGAGCACCCCGGCCGCGCCGCTCACCGCGAGGCCAACCTCTGCGCACGAGCAGTCGACGTTGGCCGGAACGAGCGCCGGCGTGCGACTCGCCGGTTCGCAACATCAGGCCGGCGCCCAGAACGGCCCGTCGCAACAGGGCTCCGGCGATCACGCCGGCCAATCCGGCACTCGGCAGCAGGGCACCACCGGCCGATCGAGGGCGAACAGCGGATCCGGCGCCCAGAACGGCCCGTCGCAACAGGGCTCCGGCGATCACGCCGGCCAATCCGGCACTCGGCAGCAGGGCACCACCGGCCGATCGAGGGCGAACAGCGGATCCGGCGCCCAGCAAGGCAGCCAGACCCTTGGGACGGTTCCGTCGGGGCAATCCGGCGCGAACCAATCGCCGACGCGCCAGAGCGGCCAATCCGGCAGCGGCAACTAGACTAGAGTAATTCGCTCTCGTAAATACGGCGACGGAGGAGCCTCCGAACTGGACCGAAGCGTGCGAGGGATCCTCTCCTCTGGCCACGGGAGTCGGTGTTCCGAAGCCGCGAGCAGACTCGCAACAATGAGCTCAGCTCAGCCGATGTCCCTGTCGCTCCGCTGGCCACGCCAGCCGCCCCGAACGGCGGATCACGCCGAACAAGTGCTGCTGACCAGGCCCTGCTTTGATCGTCCGGGGGGCCGCCCAGGCGAACTCTGCGCGCACCCGCATTGCGCGGAAAGCATGCCCGTCGCGCACGATCGCTTCCATGATCAGCAAGCGCCGAACTGCGCGATCGCAACGGCGACACAGCGCTTGTCGCGATCCGGCCGCTCGCGCCTTCCGCCGCGCTTTCGGACTCGCCCGAAGACCGCGCCGAGCTGAGACGCGGAGCTGGCGACGAGCGGGACTTGCCGAGTTGGGGGCCAGGTACCTGCATTGCTGCGATCGCGGTGATGGACCTGAGCGCCGGGAACCGCATTCAAGGCACGCATACGGTTCCGCTCCCTTGAGCCTCGCTCCGGCTGGGCGCACGGACCCGTCTCGCTCTTACTCGCCGAACCTGATCTGCTCGACGCCGAAGGAGTCCGCGCGGTAGTCGCTGGATCATCCTGAGCGAAATGCGCATCACCCACCTTTCGCAGGAGCGGAAGCGGGTGTTGACGGGTCGCTCGGAGTCGGTGACGATCGGTTACCGTCGCCTCCGTGCTGATCGAACATCGCGGCAAGCGCCCGGACATCGCTGCGTCGGCGTGGGTCGCGCCCAACGCGGTGGTGTGCGGGGACGTGCGTGTGGGAGAGAACTGCCGCGTGCTATTCGGTGCTGTGTTGAGCGCGGATGGCGGGCCGGTGGAGCTCGGCTCGAATGTGATCGTGATGGAGCAGGCGCTGGTACGCGGGCGCCCCCAGCACCGGGTTCGGATTGGCGATCACGTGATCATCGGGCCGCACGCGCACGTCAACGGGGCACAGATCGAGGATTGCTGCTTTATCGCAACCGGCGCGGCCGTGTTTCCCGGCGCGCACCTGGGCGAGGGTGCTGAGGTGCGAATCAACGGTGTCGTTCACGTCATCACGAACGGATCTGGGCGATACAAATGGAGCTGGATTTCCCGCGCACAGCCTTCGGGCTCGGTCGCGCCCCCGCGTCCGAGCTGATGCGGCGAGCAACGCGGCGCTACGCCGAGCTCTTCGGCCACCACCAAGCCGACGTCATGCTTCCCGACGCAACCGGTCGCGAGTGACCGGATTGTGAGGGTCAGCGGCCCGGTCGCCGAGCGCTGGAAGCGCCTCGCCTAGGTTTCCAGGCGGCAAGCAATAGCGCCCAACAAGCCGAGTTCCCCATCGGCGCGGACCAAGGAGCTCGGCTAGCTTGCGAGGCCGGAACGGTGCACACTCGAGTTCGGCGACGCCCGGCCGGGGTACTCCGGCGCAGGTGTGGCGCGACGGCGAACGGCGGACGTTACGTTCTCGCACATGACGGCCGGACCACGCCGCGAACGCTTCGTGCGGCCGCCCGGGCCTCCGGCACCGGTGCCCGCGCGCCCACCTGAGCCAGCGTGGCGGGCGCGCGTGCTTGCGTTCACCTAATCTAACTAACCGGTTGGCTAAATACACAGCCGAACTGGAAGCGCTTCAAGCCCGTCCTGGTGGTGGTTCAAGCCCCCGGGCCGGCGCGTCAGCTCAAAGCGCGCCTTCCGCGTGAGGTGTCCGAACCAATGTCCCCAGCTCTGCAAATCGCCCTAAGCTCCGCCTGACCGGTCGGAGGATCGGGCGGTCCTCCCATGGCCCTGCAGATCGTCCTGCTTCGCGGCATCAACCTCGGCGCCCACCGACGGGTGGCGATGGGCGACCTGCGCGACCTGTTGACGAAGCTGGGCTACGGGGACGTGCGCACCTACCTGCAGAGCGGCAATGTCGTGCTCACCAGCGCAGCTTCACCCGAGAGCCTCGGCCGCGAGCTCGAGCAGCAGATCGCCGCCCAGCTCGGAGTCGACGCCCAGGTCGTCGTGCGCACGCGCGACGAGCTGGCCGGCGTGGTGGCGCGCAACCCGCTCGACGGTATCGCCGAGGACCCCAAGCGGTATCAGGTGAGCTTCTTGTCCGCCGAGCCCGACTCCGAGGCCGTGCGCGCGATCGCGGCCATCGATGTGGCGCCGGAGCGGTTTGTCGCCAGCGGCCGCGAGATCTTCGCCTGGCACCCCAACGGCATCCAGCAATCGCCGCTCGCCAAGCTGCTCTCCGAGCGGCGCCTCGGCGTGACGGCAACGGCCAGGAACTGGGCTACCGTCACCAAGCTTCTCGCTCTGGCCGACAGCTAGCGTCGCGGATTCGCGCTCCTACCCGTCCCTCCCCACCCCTCGGCCAGGAACCGGGCGACCAGACGGAACTCATCCCCGACGAACGCCCAGTCGTGCTTGCCCGGGGCGTACTGCACCGCTGCCGGCACCCCGGCGGCGTGCAGCAGCCCGGCGAAGCGAGCCGTCTCGCCGAGGATCAGCGACTGGTCCTCCTGCTCGCCGTCGAGCAGGAGCACGCGGTGCCCACGGGCCGCGGCCGGGTGCTGGTCGGGGCTGTTGGCCGAGATGGCGTGGACGTCGCCGCCAAACACCCCCTGGGGGTCGTCGACGTGGTAGTAGCCCGCGATGGAGACGATCTGTCCGAACACGCGGGGGTGGCGCAGGCCGAGGTTCGCCGCGCCGTAGCCGCCCATGGAGAAGCCGACGATCGCCCGGTGTGTGGCCTCGCGTGGATGGCGCCCCTCGACCGCCGGCAGGACGTCCTTGAGCAGGAAGGTCTCCTCCTGGTCGGCCTCGTCGGTGGCGTTGGCCCACTCGGTGTCGGCCCGGCGGGCGCCGTTGCCGTCGGGCGCAGCGATGACGAAGGGCGTGCCTCCCCCGTAGATGAAGTGCCCCAGCTGATTCGCGACGGCGGCGGCGTCGAGGTCGGCCGGCGATCCCGGATTGCCGTGCAGGAAGTAGACGACGGGCAGTGCGGCCGCGTCGGGCACGTTCGGACGCCAGACGCGGACTGACCGTTCCGCGCCGCTGCCCGGCAGGTGCAGCGACAGGGTCTGGACGCCGACCCCGACGGTGGGAAAGTCGATGGGGGTCAAACGGTGCGAGGCCGCCCCGCGAGCGACGGCGAGCACGGCCAGCGCGGCCATGGCGACCAGCGTGACCAATGCTGCCGTCCAGCGCCGGCGCCGGACGCGGGATCGCTGGCGCCGGCGCGCGCGCTCGGCCGACCGGCGAGCGGCCGGAGACGCGGTGGAGAGCGGACCGCTGGGGCTGGGCGTTGGGGTCGTACTCACGGGAGCTCAGGCGGCGCGGGCGGAGGGTGACGTGCTTGGCGCTGACCTCCAGGATGGCGATCGGGCCGGCCGTCCCCTGCGCTCGACGTTGCAGGCCGCCCGCCAGGCCCGCCCGCCGCCACCGCCTCATCCAGCACCGCCTCCAGCCGGGCACCGATCGCCGGCCACGCGTAGCGCTGCCGGGCGACGGTCACCGCCGCCGCTCCGCGGCGCTCGCGCTGTTCTGGGCCGTTGACCGCCGCCACGAGCGCGTCGACCAGGCTCGCGTCGTCGTCGGGCTCGGCCAGCCACCCGGCCTTCTCGCCGGCCAGGATGGTCGCCGGCCCCAGGGCCCTCACGGCGACGGCCGGCAGCCCGCAGGCCATCCCCTCGACCAGCACCTGCCCGAAGGCATCGCCGATCGAGGCCATCACCGTCGCGTCGGCCGCCGAGAAGAACGCGGGGAGCTCGTCGTGATCGTGCCAGCCGGCCAGGAACACATCGGTGAGCCCGAGCGCCTCGACGACCTCGATCGGGTGCTCGTCCTCCCATTCATCGGGGTGTCCGCCCAGCAGCACCAGCGCCGCCGGACCGAAGAAACGCTCGCGCGCCCGCGCGTAGGCGCGCAGCAGCGGGCCCAGGCGCTTGACCGAGGTGAACCGCCCCACGCAGAGGAGGATGGTCCCGCCCAGGAGTGGCTCGAGCTGTTCGGGGGTGTACCGCACGCTGCCCGGCCCGCCGCCCGGCCGCCAGCCCTGGGGGTCCTCGACGAGCTGGCGCCGCCAGAACGAGCTGCGATCCATCGGGCGGTGGCGGAACCGGTCGGGGTCGATGCCGTTGGGCAGGGGGGTGAACCGCTCAGCATCGAGGCCCAGGGCCTCTGCGGCCCGCTCCTCGCCGCCCGGCGCCACCAGCAGGCGAGCGCAGCCGTCGGCCCAGCCCCTCAGCCGCTGCGCCCAGCGCTCTGCGGCGGCCCACGCCGGCGGTGCTCCCGCGGCGATCCGTTCGAGCATGAGCAGCTCGGTGCCGTGCAGCTGCGCCACCACCGGGGTCCCGGGGGCGACCCGGCCCGCTGCCTCGTGCAGCGGCGTGAGGTGGTGCAGGTGCAGCACTGCCGCCCGCGCGGCACCGGCCCGCTCCAGCTCGCGGACCCAGGCGCGTACCTGACGTTCGGCGGCCGGATCATCCAGGTCTGCCATGACGCGGTCGGCGGCGCCTGGTCGGTCCTCGTAGGACGGGTGCATGGGCGCGGTGCCGGGCGGCCCCGCAAAGGCCATCGGGTCAGTCGAGCCCAGCGCCGGGGTGAAGTCGACGGGGCGGACGTCGAGTCCGGCGTAGAAGGCGTTGGCGTCCCCGTGGCCGCCCAGGTCCGAGCGCGAGCCCGACACGAGGGTGACGTGCCGCCCGGAGCGCTCGAGCTCGCGGGCCTGGGCGCGCACGACCTGCGCGGAGCCTCCGCGCGGGAAGAACATGATTCCCGACAGCACTGTCCCAGCCATGACCCTGCGGGCTCCCTCCCCGCCGCGCCGGCGGCCTCCGCCCCGCTCGGTCCCTCCGAGGGGCGCCAGGGCCATCCGTTCTCCGCGAGTATCGCGGGCCGGTGCTGGTCGGTCGGCCCCGGCTGATCGGTCAGCCCCGCGGCTGGAAGGTCAGCGCCGTGCGGATCGGCCGGCCGCCGAGGAGATCGACGCCATGCTCCTCGCGCGGGCGGTTGCGCAGCCGCCCGCCACAGACCAGCGAGGCCGAGCCGCCTCCGTCGAGGTTGAGCGCGTCGCGTGCGCCGAGGGCGGCCAGGGCCAGCGCCAGCTCCTCAAGGGTCATCCCCGCGTCCCGGCGGGTGCGCCCGTCGCTGGCCACGGCGATCAGCCGGTCCTCGTCGCAGCCCAGCGCGGCCCGCGGGTAGCGCCCGGCGGTGATGTCGGAGTCGAACTGGTGCGAGCCGGCGCTGAAACCCTCGTGGTCGTCGTCATCGGGCACCGGCACCCCGTCTCTCAGCAGCAGAGGGCCGGCCTGCAGCAGGTCGCCGCCCGCACCGGCATCCAGGTCCGGGCGCCGGCCGATCAAGACCCGCTCGCCCGTGACGCGCACGCACGCGCGCCGCGCCCCCCAGGGCGGGTCGAAGGGGATGCCGTGCACCGCACGACCGTCGACGTGCAGCTCGCCCAGGGGCAGCCCGCGCGAACGCTGGAAGAAGCCACCGACCACCGCGTCGCCGACGCCCTGCTCGGCACACCACTGCACCAGGGGCAGGGCCCGGGCCAGGGCGGCGACGCGCAGCCCCCACCGGACGCGGTCGTAGGTCGCCACATGAAGGGTGGTCCACGCCCCGTCGGCGAGCTGCACCCGCAGCCGCGACAGCGTGCGCCCCGGCTGGCGGCGCGGGGTGCTCCGGAGGGCGCGGAGGTCGAGAGGCCGCGCGGGGCGCAGGCGGCGCAGCGGCAGCGGAGCGGTGGCGCTCATGGCGGAGGGTTGCCCGGCAGCGGCAACCTGGACAGCACTACACCAGCGCTCCGGGCGCGTTGGGTTATCGGCCGGTGAACGCGGCGCGGCCGCGTTCACATTCGCCGCGCTCAAATGCAGGGGTTTATCGGCCGTCGAGGATCGGCTGGCACCCTGAAGGGGTGCCTCCGGCCGCCCTCCCGTCCCGCTGGCTGCCGCGCGGGCGAGCCCGGCTCGCCGGACTGGCCCTGCTCGCCGTCGCCACAACGGCCGGCGCCGGTTGCGCAGGCGCCACTACCGCGCCGACACGCCCGGCCGATCCCGCCTCGGGCACCGCCCCGCATCCAAGTGCGTCGCCCGCCCCCCTGAGCGATCCCGCCGCGCTGATCCGCCGGGTGGCCGCCCACTATCCGGCGGGCTACCGCTTCGCCCTGGCCCATGGCGCCCAGGTCCTCGCCGATCCCGCGACCGGAGGCTTCACCGTGCACTCGACGCGCCCGGCCCGCCCTGGCGCGCTGATCGTCGTCCTCCACGGCCACAACTCCAACACCTTCCGGGAGTGGACAGCGTGGGAGCCCTACGCAGCGGCCCATGGCTACGGCCTGGTCACCGTCGAGTGGCAGCTTCGCTTCGGCCGCGACACGAGCTTCCTGGACCCCCAGACCCTCTATGACCTCATCGTCCGCACCGCGCGGGCCGAGGGGGTGGCGCCCGGGCACGTGCTGCTGCATGGCTTCTCCCAGGGCAGCCACGAGGTATTTGACATCACCAACCTCGACCGCGCTGGCGCCCGCATCGTCGGCCTCACCCTGGCCGAGTCGGGCGGGACGCGCGACACCACGCCGGTGGCGAGCCTGGCTGGCAGCCGCTGGGTCCTCTACTGCGCCGGCCGGGACCAGTACGCCTACCTGACCGGCTGCGGTCGCATGCGCCAGAGCGCCGCCTTCCTGCGGGCCAGCGGCGCGCGCGTCGATCGCTTCCTGGTCAACCCGACGGGTCGCCACGGCAGCCTGCTCTACGACCCGCCGCTCGTCGAGTCGGCCCTGGCCGACTTCGCCACCATCCTGGCCGGGCGGTAGCCACTAGGTTGGGGCCCGGTGCCCCCGCCATCGCCCCGGGCTATCCCCACGCCCTGGCCATCCCCACCCGCTGGAAGGACAACGACGTCTACGGCCACGTCAACAACGCGGAGTACTACGCGTTGTTCGACACCGTCATCAACGCCTGGCTGATCAACGAGGGCGGCCTCGACATCGCCGCCGGAACGGTCATCGGTCTGTGCGCTGAGTCGCACTGCGACTACCGTGCCGCCCTGACCTTTCCCGAGACGGTGACCGCCGGGCTGCGCGTCGTCCACCTGGGGCGCACGAGCGTGCGCTACGAGATCGGCCTGTTCTCCCAAGCCGCCCCCGAACCAGCCGCCACCGGCTGGTTCGTCCACGTCTTCGTCGACCGCGGCACCCGGCGCCCGGCCGAGATGCCGACGCGGCTGCGCGCGTCGCTGGAGCGCCTGCGCATTGCCGAGCTCGAGGAGACGCCTGCCCGGTGAGGGTCCGCGGCGCTGTTCTGCGGGAGATGGGGCTGCCGACCCCCTACGCGCGGTCACGGCCGCTGGACCTCGTCGAGCTGGAGTTGGACGCGCCCGGCGCCGGCGAGCTGCTCGTCCGGGTCGGAGCGGCCGGGCTCTGCCACTCCGACCTCTCGGTGATCGACGGCTCGCGGCCGCGGGTCATGCCCATGGTCCTCGGCCACGAGGCGGCCGGCGAGGTCGAAGCGATCGGGCCCGGCGTGGAGGGCATCGTCCCCGGCGATCACGTGGTCCTCGCCTTCGTCCCCGCGTGCGGGCACTGCGCGCCCTGTCAGACCGGTCGGCCCGCGCTCTGCGAGCCCGGGGCTGCCGCCAACGCCGCCGGCACCCTGCTCTCGGGAGCTCGCCGGTGGCGGGTCCCGGGCGGCGAGATGCATCATCACCTCGGTGTCTCGGCCTTCGCCGAGCGGGTCGTGGTGTCGGCGCGCTCGGCCGTGCGGATCGACCCGGCGATCCCGTTCGAGATCGCGGCGCTCTTCGGGTGTGCGGTGCTCACCGGCGTGGGCGCGGTGGTCAACGCCGCCGGCGTGCGCGAGGGCGAGTCGGTGGCCGTCTTCGGCCTGGGCGGCGTGGGCGTCGCGGCCCTGATGGGCGCCCGCCTGGCCGGTGCCGGCCCGCTTGTCGCCGTCGACCTGCGCGCGGACAAGCTGGCCCTGGCCCGTGAACTGGGGGCGACCCATGCGCTGGCCGCCGGCGAGGCGACGGTGCAGGAGGTGCGCGACATCACCGGCGGGGGAGCGCAGCGCACGATCGAGACGGTGGGCTCAGAGCGCGTGCTCGCCCGGGCCTACGCCGCCACCCGGCGGGGCGGGACGACGGTCACCGTGGGGCTGCCGGACCCCGAGCGAATGCTCTGCATCCCCGCGGTGAGCCTGGTGGCCGAGGAGCGCACGCTGCGCGGCTCCTATCTCGGCTCGAGCGTGCCGGCGGCCGACATCCCGCGCTACGTCGAGCTCTACCGCGCCGGACGGCTCCCGGTCGATCGCCTGCTCAGCCATCGCCTGGCTCCCGAGGAGCTCAACCAGGGCTTCGACCGCCTCGCCCGGGGGGAGGCGGTGCGCCAGGCCGTCGTGTTCTCCTAGTCCTGGTCGCCCTACGAGACGACCTCCCCCTTCGCCACCCGGGGCCTGGCCCTGCCCGACCCCGGCTCGGTGGCCTTCACCCCGCCGGCGCCGCCGGTGGGCGCCACTCCGGCAGCGGCCCGGACCCCCCCCGCGAGCGCGAGAGCCGCCGACCCCCAGCGCCCGGCCGACCCGATTCCCGCCGACGGCTCGGTGGGCAGCGCGCTGCTGCGTGCGGCCCGGACGCACTCGGACTCCAACTGGGAGCTGGTCTCCGCCCGCCACTCGGCCAATGGGCACCCCATTGCGCGGCGGCACCCCGCGCCCTCGCCGCCGTGATCGGGCGCTGGTCGCGGGTCTACTGCGGCGGCGGCTCGCTAACAGCAAAAACTTCCGCCTAACCGCGTGCCGAGCGCTGCTGCAGTCCACCCTGCTCGATGCGACGACCGTCACCCGGGCTGCGCTCTACGGGTCGGGCGACTGCGGCGGCAACCCGGACTCCGTGTGCTTCGACCAGAACCGGTCGGTCATCACCAGCGCCATCGGCGTCCCGCCCTTCCCGTTCCAGAACCGGCCCACCTTCCAGCAGGTGGTCGAGCTCACCCAGACGCTGCCGCGCTGAATGCAGCGCGGGCGCTCAGGGCGCCAGGACGCCGGGCGCCGTCGCGCGGCCGGCGACCGCCGCCGCGGCGCGACGACGCTGCTCCCGGCGCAGCGCAGCGGGTGCCCCCGCGTACACGTAGAAGAAGTCGCGGTCGTCAGGGCTCAGATAGCGCTGCGGGCTGCGGTTCATGCCCGACAGCAGGTTGCGCGGCGAGGACCCTCCCAGACCGGCGTAGGTGATGAAGCTGACCCAGTAGGAGTTGATGTCGAGCTCCATCGCTCGCACCGCCCCCGCGCGGATGAGGATGTCGGCCAGGCTGCCCACCGTCTGGTCGCTGGCCGCGGCGTAGAGCAGGTTGCCGCGTCGATCCACGCCCACGCCCGAGCGCCAGACCCGGACGGCGTTGTGCAGCGTGAAGCCCCACTCGGGGCCGTCGGAGAGGTTGGGGTTGCGATGGCCGCCGCTGACGATCAGCGGGAGGTTCTGCCGGGCGAAGGCGGTACCAGCCGGCGCCACCGGGCCGCCGCTCCAGGCCCGGACGTCTACGTGGCCATCGGCCCCGCGCAGCAGGGTGGCCACGCCCTTCTCCATCGGGGCGTAGGTGTGGCCCCCGAGGACGACGCCAGACCCCGCGGCGGCGTCCTTGAGCTTGAAGCCACTGTTGAACGAGGCGAGCAGATCGTGCCGGGCCGGCAGCGGGATCTCCGCCCCGCCGCGCGGAATCCCCGACACGGCCGGCTCCGACAGGCCCGGCTGGAGCGCGACCGTCGAGCGCGAGGTGTCGATCCAGGCCACGCCGGCCACCAGCCGCGGGTAGTCGGGCTCGCTGCGCAACGTGGTGAGCAGCACCGGGGCGTTAGCGCCCTCGCCCGGGCGGGCCGGGTGCCAGACCCCTTCTCCAGCGAACGCGGGGTGCAGTGCGGGCCGGATGTTGGGCGGTCGGTAACGGCGGACGTTGTGGCGCGCGGGCCCCGGGCTCGAGGGGGGCGCCGCGGCGAAGCCGACCTGGGGCAGCGCTCGCAGGCCTGGGCCGCCCTTGCTCGGCGCCGTCAGGGTGTAGTAGGTCGACTCGATCTGGGACACCAGGCCGGCCGCGCCGTGGTCGCGAAGCCACTCGACGCTGCGGATGCCCAGGCTCGCGTTCGAACGGCCGAGCATGGCCTGGACGTAGGAGGCGCCAGCCGGGACCAGCATGGCCACGGCGGCCACTAGCAGGACGCGCCGGACCCGGTGCAGCCACCCGGGCCTGTCCGGGCTCCGCCCGCCGGCCGACGGCTCGGCTCCAACGACGAGAGGCGACTGGATCCCGGCATCGGTGACGGCCACGCGCTTAGGCTAGGACGTGAGGGTCTCGACTCGGGCGCAATGAATGCTTTCTCACCGCCTTCTGGCGCATGGCCTGGGGCCGCTGGCTGCTATCACCCCGCGACGGTGTTGTGTGCAGACGTCGACGGGCGCCGGTGTCCGCGCCATCACCGTTACCTGACATGAGCTCGCTCGAGGCCACCGCCGGACGGCAGCGCGACCCGCCCGCGCCGGTCGACATCGACGCCGCCGATGTCCTGCGCCTGCCGGCACCGTCGCAGCGCACGCGACTTGGCCTCGCCGGGGCGCTGGTGCGGGCCACCCGTCCGCGCCAGTGGATGAAGAACCTGCTCATCCTCGCCGCCCCGGGCGCCGCCGGGGTGCTCGACCACGGGCCGGTGGCCGTACGGGTGGCGATGACGCTGGTCGCCTTCTGTCTGCTGTCGGCCTCGACCTACCTGTTCAACGACCTGCGTGACCTCGAGCAGGACCGACTCCACCCGCGCAAGCGCTTTCGCCCCCTGGCCGCGGGCGAGCTGAGCCCTCGGGTGGCCGGCGTAGCCGGCGTCGCGACGGCCCTGGGCGGGATCGGCCTGGCCACGGCGGCCCGGCCGCTGGCGGGTGGTGCCGCTGTTCTGTACCTGGCCGTCACCGCGGGCTACACGCTGCGCGGTCGCGACGTGCCCGTCCTCGATGCCCTGGCCATCGCCGCCGGCTTCGTGGTCCGCGCGCTCGCGGGCGCCGCCGCGGCCCCCGTCGTGGTCACCCTCTCCTTCCTGCTCGTCACCGCCGGGGTCGCGGTGTTCATCGTCGCCGGCAAGCGCTACGCCGAGCTCCGCACCCTGGCCGGCCGGCCCGGCGCGACGCGGCCCGTGCTCGGCACCTACACCCTTACCGGCCTGCGTCGCGGTCTGCTGCTCAGCGCTGCCGTCGCCTGTGGCGCGTACGTGCGCTGGGCGGCGCTGCGCCATGAGCACGGCGCCCTGCCCTACAACGAGCTCAGCACCGTGCTGTTCGCGGCCTGCCTGGTCCGCTACGGGCGGTTGCTGGTGCTGGGCCGGGGCCAGGCGCCCGAGGAGCTGGTGCTCTCGGACCGGCTGCTCGCGGTTCTAGTGCTGGGCTGGGTCGGGCTCTTCGCGCTCGGCGTCCATGCCGGCGACTGAGATCGCCGGCGTCGCACCGGGCGCCGCGGTGGACCCGGTGCGCGCGGGCGACACCGGGCCGGCGGGCCAGGTGCGGGCGCTCACCGGCTTTGGCCGGACGGCGTGGAGCCGGGCCGAGGTTCTCCATCCCCGGACGACTCCCGAGCTGGTGGCCTTGGGGCAGGGCCCGCGGGCCGGGCTGGCCCGCGGGGGCGGCGCCGCTTACGGCGACGCCGCGCTCAACCGCGACGGGCGCATCCTCGACCTGGGCGAGCTGGCCGGGGTGCTCGCCCTAGACCCCCGCGCGGGACGCGTCCGCGCGCTCGGCGGCACGAGCCTGGCGGCCGTCCTGCGCGCCGTCATCCCCGTCGGCTGGACGCTGCCGGTGGTCCCCGGCACCACCCTGGCCACGGTGGGAGGCGCCATCGCCTCCGACGTCCACGGCAAGAACCACCACGCCGACGGCGCCTTCGGCGCCCACGTCGAGCGCCTGCGCCTGATCACCCCGCGTGAGGATCGCTGGATCGGGCCGGGCGAGGACCCCGAGGCCTTCGGGGCCACGCTGGGCGGGATGGGGTTGACCGGGGCGATCGCCGAGGCGGTCATCCGGCTGGCGCCCCTGCCAGCGCCGACGGTGCTGGTCGACACCTGGCGCACCGACACGCTGGACGAGACGATCGAGCGGCTGCTCGAGGCCGATGCCCGCGAGTACGTCATCGGCTGGGTCGACCTGCTGCACTCCGCCGCCGGTCGCGCCGTGGTCACCGCCGCCGACCACGCCCCGGCCCCGGCTGACGCCGATCCGCTCAGCCCGCTGCCGGCTGCCGCCGCCGTCCCGTCCCCGCGCGTGCGGATCACCCGCACCCCGCCCGTGCCGGTGGTGCGCCCGGGACTGAACCGGGTCTACAACGCGCTGCGTTGGCACCGCGCCCCGCGCCAGGCCCGCGCGCGGCCCGAACCGCTGGCCCACCATCTGTTCCCCCTCGACGCCGTCGGCGGCTGGAACAACCTCTACGGCCGCGGCGGCCTGATCCAGTACCAGCTCGTCGTCCCCGAGCCGGCCGTCGGTCTCCTGCGCGAGGTCATCGACGCCGTGGCCGCCGAGCGCCTGCCCGTCTACCTGGCCACGGTCAAGCGCATGGGTCCGGCCTCGGGGGCGCCGCTCTCCTTCCCGCTGGAGGGCTGGACGCTGGCCCTGGACCTGCCCGGCGACGCCCCCGCCGCGGGGCCGCTGCTGCATCGCCTGGACCAGCGCGTCGCTGAGGCGGGCGGCCGGGTGTACCTGACCAAGGATGTGCGGCTGGGCCGCGCGGCCTTCGAAGCCATGTACCCGGGGCTGGACGCCTGGCGCGAGACCCGCGCCCGGCTCGATCCCGACGGCGTGCTGCGCTCGGATCTGGGCGCGCGGCTGGGGCTGTGCGCGGGTCGGTGAGCGCGGTGCGCGTCCACCGGCTGCTGCTCCTCGGCGGCACCTCGGAGATCGGCCTGGCCATCGTCCGCCGGCTCAGCGCCGGACCTGACGCCACCGTTGCCCTAGCCGGTCGCGATGCCGCTGCCCTGGCCGCCGCCGGGGACGGCCTGCGCGCTGCCGGCCACGCCGGGCGCACGGAGGTTGTCGAGGTGGACGCCCTGGAGCCGGCCGGTCATCGGGCCGCGCTGGCGCGTGCCACGCAGCTCGTCGGGGGGCTGGACGTCGTCGTCGCGGCCGCCGGGGTGCTCGGCACCCCCGGGCGTCCGCCCACCGACGCACCCGAGGAGGCGGTCGACGTGCTCCTGGTCAACGCGGTGGGTGTCAGCTCGCTGCTGGTGCACAGCGCGCGTGAGCTGCGGGCCCAGGGTCAGGGCACGCTGGTGCTGATCTCCTCGGTCGCGGCCGAGCGACCTCGCAGCTCCAACCCGGTCTACGGTGCGTCCAAGGCCACGGCCGACACCCTGGCCCGTCTGCTGCCCGGCCCCGTCCCCCGGGTGCTGGTCGTTCGTCCGGGCTTCGTACGCACCCGGATGACCAGGGATCTGAAGCCCGCTCCGCTGAGCACCACGCCGGAGGCGGTGGCCGAGGCGACGGCCGAAGCGCTCGCAGCTGGCGCCGGGGTGGTCTGGTGCCCGCCGGCCATGCGCGTGGTCAGCCGCGTGCTCAAGACTGTCCCGCACCCGCTGTTCCGGAGGCTCCCGTTCTGAGCCGCGCGTGGTGGGTGAAGCGCCCCCCCGGCGCGCTGGATCACGACGAGCGCCGGCACCGCCGGACGGTAGTGCTCGTCGATGCCCTCCTCGGTCTTGTCCTGGCTGTCGCCGTCCTGGTGCTCGGGCCGGGCCTCGGCCTGATCGCCGTCATCGGGCTGGTGGTCATCGCCCTGGTCGGGGCATCGCTCGCCGTTGGGAGCCTGGGTCGCGGCTGGCGGGCGCGCCGGCGGCAGGATCGGACGCCTCGCCTCTAGGCGTCGGCGGCCAGGTCGCGCTCTCGCCGGCCGCCGCGAGGCTTCGGGGCTTGCCAGGTCGCGCTCTGGCGGTCACACACGCCGCCAGGGTGGCCAGGTCACACCCTCGCGACCACTCGACGCGGCCCTTCGGGAAGCATCGATTGACCGCGAGCGCGTGGCCTGACGGGCTACGCGCCTGATGGCCCGCGGCGGCCAGCGGGGCAGGCGTCCTGCTGACGCCCGGGCTCGCACCCCGGTCAGGGTGCCGGCCCTGCTCCGCGCAGGTGCAGCCGCGCGAGAGGAGCGCTCTGCCGAGACCGCCACTGCCACGCGAAAGCAGCGCTCTGGGGCGGGCGACCGATTGACCGAACAGATCTCAGCGAGTGCGGGCCTGCGCACCGGCCTGGGTCGGAGGCTGCTCGGGGTGGTGCCGGGATGCGTGGCGGCGTGTGATGGTGGAAGATCAGGCGGTGTCGACGCTTGGTAATGGTTTTGCTGTCGAGATCGCGGGGCTTTGGAAGTCCTACGGGTCGGTTGCGGCGGTGCGGGGCATCGATCTTTCGGTGCCCAGAGGCGAGGTCTTTGCTCTGCTGGGTCCCAACGGCGCGGGCAAGACCACGACGGTCGAGATACTTGAGGGCTATCGCCAGCGAGATGGTGGCGATGTCTCGGTGCTCGGCTTTGACCCGGGCGAGGGCCGTCGGGAGCTAAAGGCCAAGGTCGGGATTGTGCTGCAGTCGACGGGGGTTGATCCCTATCTGACTGTGGTCGAGACCGTCGAGCTGCTGGGAGCCAGCTACCCACGCCGGCTGGCGGTCGAGGAGGTGCTCGGCCTGGTCGGGCTGGGCGAGCACAGGGATCGCCGGGTGGGCAAGCTCTCGGGCGGACAGCGTCGGCGTCTTGACCTGGCCGCAGCGCTGGTCGGCGACGCTGAGTTGCTGTTCCTCGATGAGCCGACGACGGGGTTTGACCCCTCGGCGCGGCGTGAGGCGTGGGGAATTATCAAGGGCCTGGCCGGGGCCGGCAAGACGGTCTTTCTGACCACCCATTACATGGAGGAGGCGCAGTACCTGGCCGATCGGGTGCGATACTCGCCGACGGGCAGATCCTTGCCCTGGGTGCACCGGCCTCACTCGGGGATCGAAACCTGGGGAAAAAGGCCGTCGTCAGTTTCAACGTTGGGTCTGGGTCTCTGCCCGGCGAGCTTGCCAAGCAAGCCGTAGTTCGCGAGGGCAGGGTGGAGCTGAGCACCGATTCGCTGGTCGTGACCCTGCACGCGCTGACCGGTTGGGCGCTTGACGGCGGGGTTGAGCTTGAGGGATTGCTGATCAGCCGCCCGTCGCTTGAAGATGTCTATCTCCAGCTCACCGCGCAGGGTCAAGCGCCGGACCGCGAAGGGCGCGCAGATGGGTAGCGTCGGGCTCTTTGCCACCCATGTCCGCTACGTCAACCGGGCGTTCTGGCGCAACCCGGCGGCGGCCTTCTTTACGCTTGCGTTCCCGCTGATCTTCCTCGTTCTCTTCTCTGTGCTATTCGGCAATCAGCCGGCCCACGCGGCCGGCCAGCAGTTTCAGGGCGCGACGTTCACCTTGGCTGCGATCCTCACCTTCTCGGTCATCGGCGCGTGCTACACGAACATCGCCATCGGCGTCACATTCGCCCGCGAGAGCGGCGTGCTCAAGCGCCTGCGCGGCACGCCGCTGCCCGGCTCCACCTATCTGGGCGCCCGCATCGTCCACGCCATGCTCATCGCCCTGTTGCTCGTGCTCCTCGCGTGTGGGTTTGACGCCCTGGCCTACGGCGTGGAGATCCCAGCCCACGCCCTCCCTGCGCTTCTTGCCACGCTGCTGATCGGGGCGATCTGCTTTTCGGCGCTGGGGCTGGCCATCACCGCCATCATTCCCAACGCCGACGCCTCGCCAGCGATCGTCAACGCCCTGCTGTTCCCCCTGCTTTTCGTCTCCAACGTCTTCATCCCGATCGACCACCCAGCCGGCTGGCTGAACACGCTGACCAGCATCTTCCCCGTCAAGGCCTTCGGGGCTGCGCTGAAGCACGCCCTCGTCCCGGGCACCAGCTCCGGGTTCTCGCCCAGCGACCTGCTCGAGCTCGCCGTCTGGGGACTGCTCGGAGTGATCATCGCCCTGCGCTTCTTCTCCTGGGAACCCCGCCAACAACCCGGCTAGACCGAGCGCCTCGCGGCCGACCCCGACATCACCACCGCGCCACAAGCCCTCCTCCTGCGCGAGGAGCGACTGCGTCGATCTACCTGGGTGGAGCGATCCGCCCGGCGTAGGTCCCGTGCCCGGGTGATCCGCAGAGCGTCAGGCAACCGGGTCTGACGGACGCTGTCGGTCTTCACGACGACGGCGGAAAACCGGCGGCTGGGCAGAGTCGCATTCTGTCGTCAGGCGGGGCACAGTGCGTCGCTGTCGTACGACCCGAACCACGACGGCGATGACGATAGGGGTCTCCTGAGTAACGGCGCCAAAGGGGGGTATCTATCTAACTCAGGCGGCTTGACGCCATGGCCGCTCAATCGCCGGTGATACGGGTGATCGCAGGGGTGGCGCCGGTCGGCGTCCGGTGGGACTCGGGCTGACGATCAGGCTGCGGT